>Ga0196976_1000300_pt1 | contig 32908 bp, 26 predicted proteins | sample S3v_513CmetaG_FD_148644 | JGI IMG/M metagenome (GOLD analysis project Ga0196976, IMG submission 148644) | Soil microbial communities from Anza Borrego desert, Southern California, United States - S3+v_5-13C | ecosystem: Environmental > Terrestrial > Soil > Desert | place: USA: California... | reverse complement strand
ATGCCGACCAGCCCCCAGCCCACGCCGAACAGCGCCGACCCGCCGATCAGCCGGCCGTCCAGGTCGCGCCGTTCCGGCAGCTTCAGGGGGCCGTCCAGCACGGCGGCGCCGCGTCCCACCGCCAAGCGGTAGCCCAACGCCGACACGGCGACCGCGCCGCCCATGACGAAGGCGAGGCTGGGGTCCCAGTTGCCGGACAGGTCGAGGAAGGCCAGCACCTTGGCCGGGTCCGCCATGCCCGACACCAGCAGGCCCAGGCCGAACAGCAGGCCGGCGGCGAAGGCGGAGATCACGATGCCCATGGCTCGTCCCCCTTGCCGTCAGCCGGCCAGATGGCGCGCGGCGAACACGGTCGCCACCGCCGTCGCCATGAACACGCCCGTCGCGGCCAGCGAACGCGGCGACAGCCGCGCCAGCCCGCACACTCCGTGCCCGCTGGTGCAGCCGGAGCCCAGGCGCGTGCCGAAGCCGACCAGCAGTCCGCCGGCCACCAGCAATCCGGTGGAGGCGTCCGTCCGCACCTCCGGCAGCGTTCCGCCCAGCGCGGCGTAGGCCAGGGGTGCCGCCAGCAGGCCGGCCAGGAAGGCCAGCCGCCACGCGGTCTCGCCGCGCTCCGGCGCCAGCAGTCCGCCCAGGATGCCGCTGATGCCGGCCACGCGCCCGTTCAGCACCAGCAGCAGCGCCGCCGACAGGCCGATCAGCGCGCCGCCGGCCAGCGCCGCGATGGGTGTGAAGTTCTCCATGTCGCCCCGCCCCTTAGCACGTGCATTATTCGCTTCAGCTAATTTAGCGATCCATTGATTTTTATCAATGGCTATGAGGGGCGGCTATGAGGGGCGGGTATGCGGTGGGGGCAGGTCACCCCGCCTTGGCGAAGCGGCGGCGCAGCAGGGAGAGCGGGCCGCCTTCGTCGCCCACGGCGGCCTGATAGGCCACGGTGTACTGCGTGTGCGCGGCGGCCCAGACGGCGAGGTCGGCACCCTCCGGCACCACCACCGAATCGAAGCCGCAGCGGCGCAGCATCTGGTACTGGTCGGGCAGCACGTGGCCGATGGCGCGGATCTCGCCGGTGTGGCCGTAATGCTCGCGCAGGGTCCGCGCCGTGGTGAAGCCGCGGCCGTCGCGGAACTTCGGGAAGTCGACGGTCACCAGCGCGAAGCGGCCGAGGTCGGCCGCCACCGACTCGGGCCTGTCGGCGCTGCCCAGCCGCACGCCCAGCGGCGCGCTGCGGCCGGCCAGCTCCTGGCGCTCCTTCGCCCAGCGGGCGGCGCTGACGGTGATGGCGCCGTTGGCGGGCACCGGGGCGTCGTCGGTGACGTGCGTCCAGGTGTCTTCCGCCGGTTGGCCTTCCTTAAGCAGCGCCATAGAGCTTCTCCTTGAACGGCCCCATGCCGATGCGGGCCAGCGTGTCGAGGAAGCGTTCGCCCGGCTGGCGGCGCTCCAGGTACAGGTCGACGATGCTCTCCACCGCGTCCACCGCCTCGTCCGGCGGCAGGGCGGCGCCGACGATGTCGCCGATGGCGCCGTCCAGCTCCGCGTTGCCGCCCAGCGTGATCTGGTAGAACTCCTCGCCCTTCTTATCCACGCCCAGGATGCCGATGGCGCCCAGGTGGTGGTGGCCGCAGGCGTTGATGCAGCCGCTCATCTTGATCTTCAGGTCGCCGATATCCTGCTGGCGCTGCTGGTCGGCGAAGCGCTTCTGGATCTCCTGCCCGATGGGGATGGAGCGCGCGTTGGCGAGCGAGCAGTAGTCCAGGCCGGGGCAGGTGATCAGGTCGGTGATCAGCCCGGCGTTGGGCGTGCCGAGGCCGGCGGCGTCCAGCGCCTTCCACAGGTCGAACAAATCGTCCTGGCGCACGTGGGCAAGGACGAGGTTCTGCTCGTGCGTCACCCGCACCTCGCCGAAGCTGTAGCGGTCGGCGAGGTCGGCGACGGTGTCCATCTGGTCGGACGTGATGTCGCCGGTGACGCCGCCGATCGGCTTCAGCGAGATGGTGACGCTGGCGTAGCCCGGCGCCCGATGGTCGCGCACGCTGTTGCGCGCCCACACGGCGAAGGCGGCGTCCTCGCGCTTCGCGCGGTCGAACGCCTCCGAATACGGCGGCAGCTCCTCGAACGGGGGCGGGGCGAAGTTGCGCTCGATCGCCTCGACGATGGCCGGGTCCAGGCGGTACTTCGGGCCGCGGATGCGGGCGAACTCCGCCTCCACGTTGTCGATGAACTTCTGCTTGCCGCCCTGGTGCACCAGGATCTTGATGCGCGCCTTGTACAGGTTGTCGCGCCGGCCGAACTGGTTGTAGACGCGCAGGATGGCTTCCAGGTAGGCGATCAGGTCCTGTTCGCCCACCCAGTCGCTGACCTTGACGCCCAGGTACGGCGTGCGGCCCAGGCCGCCGCCGACGTAGACGGCGAAACCGATCTCGCCCGCCTCGTTCCTCTTGGCCAGCAGGCCCACGTCGTGCACGCGGATGGCGGCGCGGTCGTTGGCGCTGCCGGTGATGGCGATCTTGAACTTGCGCGGCAGGTAGGTGAATTCCGGGTGGATCGTCGACCACTGCCGCAGGATCTCGGCATACACGCGCGGGTCCACCACCTCGTCCGGGGCGGCGCCGGCGAACTGGTCGGTGGTGACGTTGCGGATGCAGTTGCCGCTGGTCTGGATGGCGTGCATGTCGATGGCCGCCAGTTCGGCCATGATCTCCGGCGTGTCTTCCAGGCGGATCCAGTGGAACTGCAGGTTCTGGCGCGTGGTGAAGTGGCCGTAGCCCTTGTCCCAGCGCCGGCCGATGCGCGCCAGCCCGCGCAGCTGGTGGGTGGCCAGCGCGCCGTAGGGGATGGCGATGCGCAGCATGTAGGCGTGCAGCTGCAGATAGAGTCCGTTCATCAGCCGCAGCGGCTTGAACTCGTCCTCCGTCAGGGCGCCGGACAGGCGGCGGGCGACCTGCCCGCGGTATTCGGCGACGCGCTCGTTCAGGAACTGGCGGTCGATCTCGTCATAGCGGTAGACGCCGGCGTGACGCTTGGGGGCGAGGTAGGTCATGGAATGCCTTTGTTCTCTGGCCCGTGATCTCAGGCGGCGCGGTCGAGCGCGTCGGCCTGCTTGCCGACGTCGGTGCGGATGCTGGGGCCCTGGGCGCGGATGCGCTCGCGCTGGCGCAGCGGCTTCGGCACGCCGTCCACCACCTCCACCTCGAAGGCGTAGACGCCGACCACCACGTTGGCCGCCGCCGATTTCTCGGCCTCGGCGAGCGCAACCTTGGCCGCGGCGTCGTCAAAGGCGGCCGCCAGCTCCACGCGCTCGACCCAGTCGCCCTGCGGCCCCAGCCAGACGACGGCACCGTCGCGCAGCCGGTTCGCGGTGATCGCCTTCAACTCCATGCCTGCTCTCCCGATGCTCGGACGCGCCACTTTCCACGCTGCGCAAATGTATAACTGCGCATTTGTTGTCATTTAACAGCTTGGTGGCGGGCATTTCAACACCAAAAAACGAAGTTCTATTCCCTATTATACAAGTAGAGAATGTAAATGCATTGCAACAAGCTTGGCTGGCTGCTAGTGTCCAATCAACGCAAAACACATAATGTGTGATGTAAAAAGGCTGGCCATGTACGACGGAACCCTCCAAACCGCTGACGCCCCGCTGACCGTCCCCACGGTCGCCGACCTCACGGAACGCTACGGCCATCTCGACGGGGTGGGGCTGCTCAGCGCCGTGATCGGCGAGGCGTTTCCGGGGCGCATCGCGCTGGTGTCGTCCTTCGGGACGGAATCGGCGGTGCTGCTGGCGCTGGCGGCGGAGGCCGACCCGTCGGTGCCCGTGGTCTTCATCAACACCGGCAAGCTGTTCGGCGAGACGCTGCGCTACCGCGACCAGCTCGTGACCCGGCTGGGCCTGACCGACGTGCGGACCATCGGGCCCGCGGCGGTGGACGTGGCGGAGGCCGACGGCGACGGCATGCTGTGGCAGCGCGCCCCCGACGCCTGCTGCCACCTGCGCAAGACGGTGCCGCTGCGCACGGCGATGGAGGGCTTCGGCGCCTGGATCACCGGCCGCAAGCGTTTCCAGGCCTCCACCCGCGCCGCACTGCCGCTGTTCGAGACGCAGGACGGCAAGGTGAAGGTCAACCCGCTGGCCACCTGGGACCGCGCCCGCCTGGACGCCGAGTTCGAGCGCCGCGACCTGCCGCGCCACCCGCTGGAGGAGGACGGCTTCCTGTCCATCGGCTGCTACACCTGCACCGAGCGCGTCGCCCCCGGCGCCGACCCGCGCTCCGGCCGCTGGGCCGGCCTCGCCAAGACCGAGTGCGGCATCCACTCCTACGACATCTGAACAGCAGGACGGCGGCGTGGCGAGGGTGGGGCAGGCGCGGCGCCGCCGCGCTCTCAGCCCGGCCGGCCGTCGGCGCGCGGGCTCAGCAGGATCGGGGCGTAGACCGCCAGATAGATCGCGAACGTCGCCAGCCACGCCAGCCCGGCGAGGTCGAGCAGCGGCCAGTACAGCGCGTCCACCTCCGCCGCCAGCACGCGCGCCGCGGCGGCGACGATCAGCAGGCGGTAGGCCCAGGCGATGGGCTTGCCCACCACCAGCGGACGGCCGGTGTGGCCCAGCGAGGCGCGCGTCATCACCGCCAGGATCATGGTGGCGAAGGCGCCGGTGGTGATGGCGTGCAGCCACGCCGTCTCCGCCACGAAGCCGCCCAGCAGCGCCGCCGCTTTCAGCGCCAGCCCGACCGGCACCCAGGCATAGCCGGCGTGCAGCACCCAGACGATCGGCTGGTCCAGCGTCTTCAGCCCCTGCCAGCGCGCCAGCCGCAGCCCGTGCGCCACAGCCGCCACCAGCGCCAGCAGGCCCGCGACCACGCTGCCCGGCAGGATCAGGTCGGCCGGGATCATCAGCAGCGTGGAGCCCAGCACCACGTACTCCAGCGTCTGCACCGACGACACCTCGGCCTTGATCCCCTGCATGGCGAGCGCGTTGCGGGTGAAGGCGGGGATGATGCGGCCGCCGACCACGGCGATCATCATCAGCACCACGCCGATGCCCAGCGCCTCGCCCTGCTTCACGCCGTTGCCCAGCACGCCCAGCCATTCCAGGTGGAACAGCAGGTTGGCCGTGCCCAGGAGCGCCAGCAGGCCGAGGAAGGCGGTGTTGCGCGCCTTGCCCGCCTTGATCAGCGGCGCTGCCAGCGCCACGCCCAGCATCGGGAAGAAGGCAAGATCGATCAAGGCAGCGGCGACCGGCGGCACGCCGAGGCCGGGGAATACCACGGCGCGCCCGGCCAGCCACAGCCCGACCAGCACGCCGAGCCACCAGCCGCTGCGCGCCGTCGTCCCGGTCCAGCTGGGCACGGCGGTCAGCAGGAAGCCGGCGATGGCGGATGCCGTGAAGCCGAACAGCATCTCGTGCGCGTGCCAGTGCGCCGGTGCGATCGGGCCGGCCGGCCACGTGCCGTGCGCCAGCACGGCCAGCCACGCCGCGACGAGGCCGAAGGCCGACACCCCGGCGAACAGGAAGAACGGCCGGAAGCCGTAGGATACCAGCAGGGGCAGGTGGATGCGGGGGCTGCTGCCGGTGGCGCTCATGCTCATCGTTCCGAGATCCCTGTGAGATGCAACGGGGATCCCATCACGGATGCGGCCGGCGCTCTTTGACCGCGATCAAACTCCGAGGCGATGGAGGACTAGAGACACGGATGAACACGGATGCAAGCACGGATGAACACGGATCAAAATTCATCTGTGTTCATCCGTGCTTGCATCCGTGTTCATCCGTGTCTCAAAAAACTCTTACTATCACCCCACCCGCCGGAAGAAGGACACCAGTTCGCGCAGGTCGTGGGCCTGGCCGGCCAGCGACTGCGCGGCGGCCGTCGTCTCCTCCACCAGGGCGGCGTTCTTCTGGGTCATCTCGTCCATCTGCGCCACGGTGGCGTTGATCTCGTCCAGCGCCGAGGCCTGTTCGCTGGACGCCGAGGCCATTTCGGAGATGAGGCTCGCCACCTCGCGCACCCCGGACACGATGCCCCCCAGCGCGTCGCCGGCTCGGCGCACGAGGTCGACGCCGTCCTTCACCTGGCCGTCGCTGGCCAGGATCAGCGTCTTGATCTCCTTCGACGCCTGGGCGGAACGTTGCGCCAGCTGCCGCACCTCCTGCGCCACCACCGCGAAGCCGCGGCCGGCGTCGCCCGCACGGGCGGCCTCGACGGCGGCGTTGAGGGCCAGCAGGTTGGTCTGGAAGGCGATCTCGTCGATGACGCCGATGATGTCGGTGATCTTGCGGCTGGCGTCCTCGATGCGCTTCATCGCCTCGATGGCGGAGCCGGCCACCCCGCCGCCGCTTTCGGCGGCGCGCTGGGCGTCGTTGGCCATGCCGTTGGCGCGCTGGGCGTTGTCGGCGTTGGAGCGGACGGTGGCCGCCAGCTCCTCCATGCTGGCCGCCGTCTGCTCCAGGCTGCTGGCCTGCTGCTCCGTGCGGTCGGCAAGGTCGGAGGAGCCGAGCGAGATCTCCTGCGACGCGGTGCCGATGGTATCGGCCGCCGCGACGATGCGCGAGACGATGTCGCCCAGCCGTTCGGCGGTGCGGTTGGCGTCGGTCTGGATGCGGCCGAACATGCCGCGATGGTCGCCGGTGATGCGGCGCGTCAGGTCGCCCTCGGCCAGCGCCTCCAGGAACTCCACGACGCCGCGCAGCGAGTGGGCGGAGGTCTCCGACAGGGCGTTCATGTTGCGCGCCAGATCCAGCATGAAGCCGTCCTTGCCGGCGAGGTCGACGCGCTTGGTGAAGTCGCCCTCGGATGCTGCGCGCACCATGGTCGCCACCTCCTCCTGGATCTGCAGCTCCTGCGTCATGTCGCGCCATTCCACGACGGTGCCGTGCCGCTCGCCGCTCTCGTCGCGCACCGGGGTGGCGACCAGGGCGAAGGTGCGCACGCCCACCTGGATGCGCGCCGTGTGGGCGCCGGTCAGGTGGGCCAACAGGTCGCGCTGCATACCCGGGTTCTTGTGCCAGAGATCGATGCTGGACCCCAGGAGCGCGTCCGCCTTGAAGTGCGGGATCTGCTTGCGGATGTCGTCCCCGGCGCGGCGGAACATCTCGGCCGCCGCGCGATTCATGTAGATCACCTTGCCCTCGGTGTCGGCCATCATGGTGTTGGCCGAGACATTGTCGAGCGCGGTCTTGATCCGCATGGCGGCCACGCCGGCGTTGCGGATGTGGTGGATGGCGCGGGCCAGCGCGCCCACCTCGTCGCCGCGGTCGTCGCCGGGGATGGCGACCTGCACGTCGCCGGACGCGATGCGCTCCGTCGCCTCGGTCAGGCCGCCGATGGCGCGGGTGATGGAACGCACGATCGCCAGCCCGACCAGCAGCGCCAGCGCCGATCCGCCGATCGCCAGGGCGAGCGCCAGCGCGAACTCGGTGGTGGCGCCGTCGGCCTTGCGCTTGGCCGCCGCCTGCAGGTCGGCGGCGAGGCGGTCCTCCACCGTCTTCATCTCGTCGATGCGGGCGGTGGTCAGCTTGAACCACGTCGGGGCGGGCGTGCCCTTCAGGTCGCCGCCGATGCCGGCGTCCAGCGCCAGCCTGCGCAGGTCGGCCACGTCGGCCAGCGCGCGGCCCTCGGCGCGGTCGCGGAACAGGCCGATGGCGGCGGGCGAGGCGATGCCGCGGAAGACGGAGAAATAGGTGTCCTGCGCGGCGATCAGGCCGGTCAGGCGCTGGTACAGCGCGGCGTCGAACTTGCCCGCCGCGAAGCCGCCCGATCCGGTGGCGCGCTCCTGCCCCGCGCGCTCCTTGCCCTGCATGAAGGTGGCATAGGCGAAGACGTGGTTCTTCAGGTCGGCGTCGTCGGTGATGCGGCTGACCACGTAGGTCGAATCGAGCAGGCCGAGGATCAGGCGGGTGTAGAAGGCGAAGGAGTCCGGCCCCTTCAGCGCCAGCCGGTCGATGTCGCCGCGCCGGTCGCGCAGCACGCCCAGCTGCGCCTCGGCGTCGGCGATGGCGCCCAGGAAGTCCTTGAACGCCGGCTGCCCGCGCAAGGGGGGCAGGGCCTTGGCCAGCGCCTCGGCCGCGCTGTCGGAGGTGCGGCGCTGCTCGTCCAGCTCGGCGCGGAACTGCTTGCCGCCGCTGCCCAGGTAAAGGGCGCTGGCGCCGCGTTCCTTCTGCAGCTCGTGGGACAGGGTGCCGATGGCGGTGGTGGCGTCGACCAGCGTGCGCAGGTGGGAGATCGCCGTCATCTCGCGCCAGCGCTCCGCCACCACCCAGGCCGACAGCGTGACCAGAGCCACGATCGCCACGCCCAGCGCGGCGAAGACCTGACGGCGCAGCGGCCAGTTGGAAAGGCGAAAGCTCATCGACGGTCCCATCGTTTCATGTCCCTGCGGGTGCAAGGGAATAGCACGAACGGATGGTTACCTCAGCGATCGCGTACGTCAACGAACAACCGCGCGGAATGGATAAAATTTAAGCAGAAATCACGATTTCGGCCGAAAGGCCGTGCACACGTCCGGATCCGTGTCGATCCACGCCCCGCCGATCAGGTCGAGGCAGTAGGGAATCGCCGGGAACACCGCCATCAGGCAGTCGTGGATGGCCGACGGCTTGCCGGGCAGGTTGACGATCAGGCTGGTGCCGCGGATGCCGGCGGTCTGGCGCGACAGGATGGCGGTGGGCACCACCTCCAGGCTGACCTTGCGCATCAGCTCGCCGAAGCCCGGCATCATCTTGATGCAGACCTGCTCGGTCGCCTCCGGCGTCACGTCGCGCGGGGCGGGGCCGGTGCCGCCGGTGGTCACCACCAGATCGCAGCCTTCCGCGTCGCACAGCTCGGCCAGGGTGGCGGCGATCACCTCCAGCTCGTCGGGGATGACGCGCACCACCGGTTCCCAGGCGTTGGCGACGATGCGCGTCAGCTCCTCCCGGATCGCCGGGCCGCCCTTGTCCTCGTACACGCCGCGGCTGGCGCGGTCCGACACGGTGACGATGCCGATGCGCAGAGGACGGTGGCGGCCGGGCGTGGTCATGACGACTCCTGGTTCAGTTCGGGCCGAGGAAGACCGAGGTGTAGCTGTCCTTTTCCCGCCCGCCGGTCTCGCTGAGCGTGAAGGTCAGCGGGGTGGAGGCGGCGGTGACCGACGCGCGCGGCGCCTTCACGTAGACGCGGTAGGTGGCGACGCTGTCGGGGGCGGCCTTGATGTGCATGCCGCCGGCCTGCTCGTGCTCGCCCTCGCCCTCGCCGATCACGTTGACCTCGGCGCCGGGCAGGCCCTTGACCGCCAAGTCGTAGACGCGGTCCTCGCGCGACTTGTTGGCGACCTTGAAGGTGTAGCCGTTGCGGATCGACCCGTCGGACAGGGTGACGAACAGCGGCGCGCGGTCGCGCAGCACGGCCACGTCGGTGTGCGAACGGTTGGTGAAGACCACGGTCATCAGCGTCAGCACCACGCCCATGACGCCCAGATAGATCATGGTGCGCGCCCGCATCACCGGCACCTTGTAGGCGGCCTTGGCGGGCGCGGGGGCGGCGAGGTTGGCCAGCGTGTCGAACTTGATCAGGCCCAGGGGGCGGCCGACCTGCATCATGATGCTGTCGCAGGCATCCACGCACAGGCCGCAGTTGATGCAGTCCGCCTGCTCGCCGCTGCGCACGTCGATGCCCATGGGGCAGACCTGGACGCACTGCCCGCAGTCGATGCAGTCGCCGAGGCCGCGCGCCGCGCGCTCCTCCCACGTTTCCGACTTGCGCTTCGGCCCGCGGCTGTCGCCGCGCTCGGCCTGATAGGTGACGACGAGGCTGTGCTCGTCCAGCATCGCGGTCTGGATGCGCGGCCACGGGCACATGTAATAGCACATCTGCTCGCGCGCCCAGCCGGCCATGCCGTAGGTGCTGAACATGAACAGGCCGAGGAACGTCAGCGCGTCGCTGGAGACGTTCAGCGTGGCGATGTCGGTCGCCAGTTGCGGCGCGTCGGTGAAGTAGGCGCAGAAGCCGAAGGCCGACACCGCGCTGACCAGCAGCCAGAAGGCGTGCTTGCCCGCCTTGCGGCCGATCTTCTTCGCGGTCCACGGCGCGCGTTCCATGCGGATGCGTTCCGCCCGGTCGCCTTCGAAGAAGTGCTCGATGCGGATGAACAGGTCGGTCCACACCGTGTGCGGGCAGCCGAAGCCGCACCACACGCGCCCGGCCAGCGCGGTGGCCAGGAACAGGCCCACGGCGGCGACGATCAGGATGCCGGTCAGGTAGTAGATCTCCTGCGGCCAGATCTCGATGCCGAAGATGAAGAAGCGGCCCTGCGTCAGGTCGAACAGCACCGCCTGCCCCGGCGCGTCGGCGCCGCGGTCCCAGCGCAGCCACGGCGTGACGAAGAAGATGCCCAGCAGCACCGCCAGCACCGCCCACTTCAGGCGCCGGAAATAGCCCGACACCGCCTTCGGGTGAATCGTCTTGTGGACTTCCCACAGGGGCGGGGGGGCGGTCGTGGGCTTGGGCGTGCTTCCGTCGGGCATGGTGCGCCTGTGCAGTGCAGCAAGTGGAGGAAAGGCGGCGAACCTAATCGAAGCGGGTTTCCGGATCGTTGATCCGGATCAAGCAACCAGACAAAAACGCCGGGCCCGTCTCATCCTTTCGGATGCCTCCGGGCGTCCGGCGGCGGAAATAGCCGTGGGTTGCAAGGCCGCCGCCGCCTTGGTCCACTCACCCTGGAACGGTTCAAGCGAAAATGCCGCATGGCAATTTGCCCGACGGGGGCCGATTGTTGGTCGCGATTATTACGGATGCTTTCAGCCCTTACCTTGACCGAGATCAACCCGGGCGGGCGAGGAGGTCGTTAGTGTGCCGGCCAAGCCCGCCGGTATTTTGGAGACATTCGAATGACATCGATCACCGCGCGCGTCGACGCGATCACGGCGCTGGACACCGCTTGGCGGGGCGCCCGGCCGCCGGTGCCGCGCAGCGTGAAGATCGAGCTGACGGCGCGCTGCGACCTGCAGTGCTTCTTCTGCGCCACCGGCTACAAGCTGCGCGACAAGGCCGACATCGACTGGGACCTGCTGACCCGCCTGCTGAAGGAGATGCGCGAGGCCGGCGTCGAGGAGATCGGCCTGTTCTACCTGGGCGAATCGATGCTGTACCCGAAGCTGGCGGAGGCGATCCGCTTCGCCAAGCATGAGTGCGGCTACCCCTACGTCTTCCTCACCACCAACGGGCGCCTCGCCAAGCCGGAGAAGGTGCGCGCCTGCATGGAGGCCGGGCTGGACAGCCTGAAGTTCTCCATCAACGCCGCCGATCCCGAGCAGTACAAGCAGGTCACGCGCGTCGACGCCTTCGACAAGGTTCTGGCCAACCTGAAGGCGGCGCGCGGCGTGCGCGACGAGGTGCTGGCGGCGACGGGCCACCGCTGCGGCCTGTACGCCTCCTCCATCCTCTACGACGGCGAGCAGCAGGAGCGCATGGCCGCCACGGTGGCGGAGATCGTGCCTTATGTGGACGAGCACTATTACCTGCCGCTGTACAACCAGGCCGGCTTCACGGCCGGCGCGCACGGCACCAAGCCGGTGGCCGGCAACATCGGCCGCGTCGGCGCGCTACGCGAGCCGCTGCCGTGCTGGGCGGTGTTCACCGAGGGGCACGTGACCTACGACGGCAAGCTGTCGGCCTGCTGCTTCGACCACGACGGCCGCTTCGACATGGGCGACCTGATGACGACCTCGTTCACGGACGCGTGGCACAGCGAGGCCTTCACGGCCCTGCGCGCCGCCCACCTGAAGAAGGACGTCACCGGCACCGTGTGCGAGCGCTGCATCGCCTACCAGCAGGGGGAGGCGTGACATGACCGCCGACGCCCGCGTCCTGGAGGCCTTGCGCACGGTCGTCGACCCGGAGATGGGCATCGACGTGGTCGAACTGGGCCTCGTCTACGGCATCGACGTGCACCCGGCCGGGACCATCGACGTGCGGCTGGGCGTCACCTCGCCGGCCTGCCCGCTGGGCGACTATCTGTGCGAGACGGCCGAGGACGCGGTGCGCGCCGCCGTGCCGGAGGCGCCGGGCGTCACCGTCGACCTCGTCCTCGACCCGCCCTGGACGCCCGCGCGCATGACCGCCGAGGCGCGCCGCCGCCTGGGCTGGCCGGAGGAGGGCTGAGGCCATGACGGCCGCCGCGGCCCCCACACCCGCACCGGCCCCCGCCCGCGCCTCCGCCGCCGCGCTGCGGGCGCGGCGGCTGCCGTTGCTGGCGCTGGGCTTCGTGGCGCTGGCGGGCGGCGTGCTGGCCGGGCTGGCACGCCTGGGCTGGGTGGTGCCGCTGCCGCACGCCGACATGGCGCTGCTGCACGGGCCCCTGATGGTGTCCGGCTTCTTCGGCACGGTGATCGGGCTGGAGCGCGCCTCGGCGCTCGGGCACCGCTGGGTGTTCCTCGGGCCGCTGGCTTCGGGGCTGGGCGGGCTGGCGCTGGTGGCCGGGTTGCCGGTGCCGGCGGGGGCGGCGCTGCTGGTGGTGGCGTCGGCGGTGCTGACGGTGGCGTCCTGGCGCGTCTGGCGGTTCCAGCCGGCGGGCTTCACGGCGACCATGGCCGGGGCGGCGGCCTGCTCGCTGGTGGGCAACCTGCTGTGGCTGCTCGGCGCGCCGGTCCAGGCGGCGGTCGTCTGGTGGATGCTGTTTCTCGTCCTGACCATCGCCGGCGAGCGGCTGGAACTGAGCCGCTTCCGCCCGCCCAACCGCTGGGCCGCTCCCGGCTTTGCCCTGATCGTCGCGGCGCTGGCCGGCGGCGGGGTGCTGGCCGTGGCGGAGCCCGAGGCCGGGCTGCGGCTGGCCGGCGTGGGGCTGGTGGGGCTGGCGGCGTGGCTGGCCCGCTTCGACGTGGCGCGCCACACCGTGCGCGGTACGGGCCTGCCGCGCTACGTGGCGGCGTGCCTGCTGTCGGGCTACGCGTGGCTGGCGGTGGCCGGCGCGCTGGCCGCCGGGGCGGGGGAGGGGTTCTACGACGCGGCGCTGCACGCGCTGTTCCTGGGCTTCGTCTTCGCGATGGTGTTCGGCCACGCGCCGATCATCCTGCCGGCCGTGCTGCGCCTCGCCGTGCCGTTCGGCAACGTCCTCTACCTGCCGCTGGCGGCACTGCACCTGGGCGTGGCCCTGCGCGTGGCCGGCGTACTGTCCGACGATCTTCCGCTGCGCCAGTGGGGCGGGGCGGCGAACGTCGCCGCCATCGCGCTCTTCATCGTGCTGACCGCGTCGCGCGTGTTGAAGCGGCGGTGACCGGGTGGGATTTGTCCCTACCCGATCGGGTGGTGCCCCGATGCCGGCGATTTGATAGAGATCATCGCGGGCCGCCCCCGCGTGCGGCCAACTCCGCGCACGGAGGGGGAGGGCCATGAAGTACGTCGACGAGTTCCGGGATGCCGCGCTGGCGCGCGCCGTGGCCGAGACGATCCGGCGCGAGGTCGATCCCGCCCGCAGCTACCACGTCATGGAGTTCTGCGGCGGCCACACGCACGCCATCGCGCGCTATGGCATCCCCGACCTGCTGCCGCCCAACGTGCGCCTGATCCACGGGCCGGGCTGCCCGGTGTGCGTGCTGCCCGTCGGGCGCATCGACGACGCCATTGCCATCGCGCGGCGCCCCGGCGTGATCCTGTGCACCTACGGCGACGTCATGCGCGTGCCCGCGTCGGAGCGCATGAGCCTCATCAAGGCGAAGGCCGAGGGGGCGGACATCCGCATGGTGCTGTCCACCACCGACGCGCTGAAGGCGGCCGAGGCCAACCCGGATCGCGAGGTGGTGTTCTTCGCCATCGGCTTCGAGACGACCACGCCGCCCACCGCCGTCGCCCTTCAGGTCGCGAAGGCTAAGGGGCTGAAGAACTTCTCGGTCTTCTGCAACCACGTGCTGACCCCGTCGGCCATCGCCAACATCCTGGAGAGCCCGGAGGTGCGCGAGCTGGGCACCGTGCCGCTGGACGCCTTCATCGGCCCGGCGCACGTGTCCACCGTCATCGGCAGCCGCCCGTACGAGTACTTCGCCGAGGAGTACCAGAAGCCCGTCGTCGTCGCGGGGTTCGAGCCGCTGGACGTGATGCAGGCCATCCTGATGCTGGTCCGCCAGATCAACGAGGGCCGGGCGGAGGTGGAGAACCAGTTCATCCGCGCCGTGACGCGCGAGGGCAACCGCAAGGCGCTGGCCCTGGTGGCCGAGGTGTTCGAGCTGCGCCGCAGCTTCGAATGGCGCGGCCTGGGGCTGGTGCCCTACAGCGCGCTCCGGATCAAGGAGCCGTACGCGGCCTGGGACGCCGAGCGGCGATTCGCCATCCCCGGCGCCATGGTGCCCGACCACAAGGCCTGCGCCTGCGGCGCCATCCTGCGCGGCGTCAAGAAGCCGACCGACTGCAAGCTGTTCGGCACCGGCTGCACGCCGGAGAACCCCATGGGGTCCTGCATGGTGTCGGCGGAGGGGGCGTGCGCGGCGCACTACACCTACGGCCGCTTCCGCGACCATGTGGCGGGGGCCGCCTGAGATGCGCCTGCTCCTCCTCGTCCACGCCTTCAACAGCCTGGCGCAGCGCCTGTACGTCGAACTGGCCGAGCGCGGGCACGAGCTGACCATCGAGTTCGACGTCAACGATTCGGTGACGCGCGAGGCGGTGGACCGCTTCCGCCCCGACGTGGTGCTCGCCTCCTTCCTCAAGCGCGCGATCCCGGAGGACGTGTGGCGGCGCGTGCCCTGCCTCGTCGTGCATCCCGGCCCGCTGGGCGACCGCGGCCCGTCGGCGCTGGACTGGGCGGTGCTCGAAGGACCCAGCAAAGAAAATGGGGGCCGCTGGGGCGTCACCGTCCTGCAGGCGAACGCGGAGTTCGACGCGGGCGACGTCTGGCGCTCGATATCCTTTCCCATGCGCGAGGCGCCCAAGGCCAGCCTGTACCGGCACGAGGTGACGGAGAACGCCGTCGCGGCGGTGCTGGGCGCGCTGGACCGGCTGGGGCAGGGCGGCGGCCCGACGCCGTTCGACCCGGCCGACCCGCAGGCCTTCGGCAAGCCGCGCCCGGCCATGCGACAGGCCGACCGCGCCATCGATTGGACCCGCGACGACACCGCCACCGTGCTGCGCAAGATCCGCAGCGGCGACGGCGTGCCGGGCGTGCGTGACGAGGGCATCAGCCTGTTCGACGCCCACCCGGAAAGCCGCCTGACGGGCGCGCCGGGCGCCTGGATCGCCCGTTGGGAGGGCGCGGTGTGCCGTGCCACCGTCAATGGCGCCGTGTGGATCGGGCACATGAAGGCGCCGTCTACGGATCCGCAGAACCCGTCCCTGAAGCTGCCCGCCACCATGGTTCTGCCCGGCGCAGCGGACCTGCCGGAGGTGCAGGGCGATTACCGCGACCTGTGGTACGAGGAGGCGGACGGTGTCGGATACCTGCACTTCCCCTTCTACAACGGCGCCATGGGTGCGCGGCAGTGCGAGCGGCTGCGGACCGCGCTGGAATCGGCGCTGGCGCGCGACACGCGCGTGCTGGTGCTGATGGGCGGCGAGGATTTCTGGAGCAACGGCATCCACCTCAACCTGATCGAGGCGGCGGCCAGCCCGGCCGACGAATCCTGGCGCACCATCAACGCCATCGACGACGTGGCCCGCGCGCTGATCTCCGCGACGGGCAAGGTGACGGTGGCGGCGCTGTCCGGTAACGCCGGGGCCGGCGGCGTCTTCCTGGCGCTGGGTGCCGACTTCGTGTGGGCGCGCACCGGGGTGGTGCTGAACCCGCACTACAAGGGGATGGGCAACCTCTACGGCTCCGAATACTGGACCTACACGCTGCCCCGCCGGGCCGGCGCGGAGAACGCCCGGCGCGTCACCGAGGCGCGCCTGCCCATGGGCACGCCGGAGGCGCGCCGCCTGGGCCTCGTCGATGCCGCGTTCGGCACGACGGTGGCGGAGTTCCGCGCCGAGTTGGCCGAGCGCGCCCGGGCGCTGGCGGCCGATCCGGCGCTGCCCGCCCTGCTGGCCGACAAGCGCCGCCGCCGCGCCGACGACGAAGCCGCCAAGCCGCTGGAGCAGTACCGGGCGGAAGAGCTGGAGCGCATGCGCTTCAACTTCTACGGCTTCGACCCCAGCTACCACGTCGCCCGCTACAACTTCGTCTTCAAGGTGCCGAAGTCGCGCACGCCGCTGTATCTGGCACGGCACAGGAGGATGGGGTAGGGCGCGGGTGCCCCCTCCCGGCTTCGCTGGCGCTCAGCCACCCTCCCCCTCTTCGAGGTGGAGGGTTATGGGGTGGCGGCGGCAGTCCCCTCCACCGCAACGCGGGGGAGGGTTAGGGAGGGGGCAGAACGTCGCCAGCAGCGCGGCTGACCGGGCTCAATCCAGCACCACCCGCAGATCCCGCTCCACGTCGTCGATCAGCGTGTCGGGGTGGCAGTAGTTGCGCAGCCGTTCGATGGAGCCGATGGTCACCGTGCGGCCCTTGATGGAAATGTCCTGCTCGATCAGGGCGGCGAAGGCGCGCGACAGGTTTTCCGGGGTCATGCCCAGGCGGCTGGCCAGCACCTGCTTGTTGGTCGGCAGGTCGAACGTGGCGCCGTCCACCGGCGGCTCGGCCATGTGCAGAAGGAAGGCGGCAAGGCGCTGGGTGGAGGTGCGCAGCTTCAGATCCTTCACCTGCCGCACCATGCGCCGGAACTGCACGGCCAGCGACGCCAGCATCGACAGCGCCAGCTTCGGCTGCAGCGCCAGCTGCTCGCGCAACGCGCGGGCCGGCAGCATCAGGATCTGCGAGGGCTCCAGCGCCTTGGCCGACATCAGGTAGGGCGTGTCGGTCAGCGCCGCGGCCAGCAGGAAGCTGTCCACCGGCGTCAGGATCTCGATCACAGTTTCGCGGCCGTCGTTGGTGCTGCCGTACATCATCACCGACCCTTCGACCAGCACGTGCAGGAAGTCCGGCCGCTCCCCCTGCTCGAACAGCACGGTCTCGCGCGGGAAGCGTTGCAGGAGGGCGCCGGCCGTCACCGTGCCCAATTGGTCCTCGTCCAGCCCGTCGAAGCAGGGCAGCGCCCGGATGATCTCCAAATCCCTGGTCCGCATGGGTCCCGTCTTCCCCCCGCTTGATGTTGCCGGCATCATAGACTGCCGGTTCCGCCCCGCAGAAACCTAGCCGTTCGTCTGATTGGAATAGATCCTAAGTTATAACGGAGCGCCATGGATACAGCATGGCATGGCCGCCGCGCAGCAGACTTGACATTCGTCAAGCGAGGATACGAAAACAAGCTAGTCTTAAGTAGCCAAGGGTCAATATTTGGTATTATTTGCCAAGTAAGTGCGACATAATGGCCAGTACTTTGCGCGCTTGACCGCGGTCAAGCGTCCGGGAAGGCCCGGCGACAGAATGCCCCCACAGAGACTAGGGACTGACAGGGGGTGTTCATGACGAACCTCGACACCGTCACGCCCGCACAGCAGACGCGGGCGCTCACGCTCAGCACGGTGGCGTTCACCGTGTGCTTCGCCGTGTGGACGATCTTCGCGATCATCGGCGTGCAGATCAAAAAGGACCTCGGCCTCACCGACACGCAGTTCGGCCTGCTGGTCGGCACGCCGATCCTGACCGGTTCGCTGTCCCGCCTGTTCCTGGGCATCTGGACCGACCAGTACGGCGGCCGTATCGTCTACGTCGCCGTCATGGTCGCGGCCGCCATCGCCACCTACCTGCTGACCTGGGCCTACGACTACCCGACCTTCCTGCTGGCGGCCCTGGGCGTGGGCATCGCCGGCGGCGCCTTCGCGGTGGGCATCGCCTACACCTCGCGCTGGTACCCGAAGACGAAACAGGGCACCGCGCTGGGCATCTTCGGCATGGGCAACGTCGGTGCCGCGGTCACCAAGTTCGCCGCCCCCTTCGTCATGGTCTCCTTCGGGTGGAAGACGGTGGCGCTGGTGTGGGCCACGGCGATCCTGGTGATGGCGGTGGTCTTCTGGTTCACCACCGAGGACGACCCGGTCCTGCAGGAGCGGCGCGCCAAGGGCCTGCCCGTGGAATCGACGGCGATGCACCTGTCGCCGCTGAAGAACCTGCAGGTCTGGCGCTTCTCGCTCTATTACTTCTTCGTCTTCGGCGGCTTCGTCGCGTTGGCGCTGTGGCTGCCGCGCTACTACATCGGCGCCTACGGGCTGGACATCACGACGGCCGGCATGCTGGGGGCCGCCTATTCGATCCCCGCGTCGGTCTTCCGCGCCTTCGGTGGCGTGCTGTCGGACAAGATCGGCGCGCGGCGGGTCATGTACTGGACCTTCGGCGTCTCGGTGATCTGCACCTTCCTGCTGTCCTATCCCAGCACGCACTACGTGGTGCAGGGCATCAAGGGCCCGATCGAATTCGCCTTCGCGCTCGACTTCATCTCCTTCACGGTCATCGCCTTCGTCCTGGGCTTCTTCATGTCGCTGGGCAAGGCGGCCGTGTACAAGCACATCCCCGTCTACTACCCGAACAACGTCGGCTCGGTGGGCGGCATCGTCGGCCTGATCGGCGGCCTGGGCGGCTTCATCCTGCCCATCGCCTTCGGCGCCATGAACGACATCACCGGCGTGTGGACGAGCTGCTTCATGCTGCTCTTCCTGATCGTCGCCGTCTCCTTCGTGTGGATGCACCTGGCCATCCAGCGCATGGAGCGCCGCCACGCCCCCGAGCTGGCCAAGCTGCCCGAACTGCCGGAGCTGGAAGGCATCAACGCGGCCCCGCGGCCCAAGGCGGCCGGTGCATCCCTGCCGGACGGTGCGGCCGCCGGCAACGCCTGATCCCCCGCGCCGCCACACAATAACGAGGAAACCCCACCATGACCTATGCACCCGCGACGGTGCGTGCGTCCGACACCGTGGCCGACTGGCGGCCGGAGGACGCGACGTTCTGGGAGGCCACGGGCAAGCGCCTGGCGTGGCGCACCCTGTGGATCACCACCGCCAACCTGACCATGGCCTTCATCGCGTGGTTCCTGGTGTCAGCGCTGGTGGTGCGGCTGCCCAACATCGGCTTCACCTTCACGCCCACGCAGCTGTTCTGGCTGACGGCCATGCCCGGCCTCGCCGGCGGCTCCCTGCGCATCGTCCACACCTTCCTCATCCCCATCTACGGCACGCGCCGGGTGGTGGGCTGGTCGACGCTCAGCCTGCTGATCCCGCTGGTGGGCCTGTTCTATGCGGTGCAGGACACGGGCACGCCGTTCTGGGTGCTGATGGTGCTGGCCTTCGCGGCCGGCCTGGGCGGCGGCAACTTCTCCTCCTTCATGCCGTCGACCAGTCTGTATTTCCCCAAGCGCCTGCAGGGCACCGCGCTGGCGATCCAGGCGGGTGTCGGCAACTTCGGCGTCAGCGTGGTGCAGTTCCTCACGCCCTGGATCGTCGGCGCGGCCCTGGTCGGCGGCACCGTGCTGGGCGAGCCGCAGGTGTTCACCAAGGGCACCGCGCAGTCGCCGATCTGGCTGCAGAACGCCGCCATCATCTACGTGCCCTTCGTCGTGGTCTTCGGCCTGATGGCCCTGACCATGCTGAAGAGCGTGCCTGTGCGCGCCAACGTGCGCGAGCAGATGGACATCTTCGGCAACAAGCACACGTGGCTCATGACGTCGCTCTACGTCATGACCTTCGGCTCCTTCTCCGGCTTCTCGGCGACCTTCCCGCTGCTGATCAAGCAGGTCTACGGCGGCCTGCCGGGCGCGCCGGACCCGCTGGCCTACGCCTTCTACGGCCCGCTGATCGGCTCCGCGCTGCGCGTCGCCGCCGGCCCGATCTCCGACAAGCTGGGCGGGGCCATCGTGACCCACGTCGCCGGCATCGGCCTGCTGGCGTGCACGATCGCCGTCACCTTCTTCACCGCACCCACGTCGATGGAGACGTTCCCGTACTTCGTCGGCTGCATGCTGGGGCTGTTCTTCTTCGCCGGCATCGGCAACGCGTCGACCTTCAAGCAGATCCCGATGATCCTGCCGCCGCGCCAGGCGGGCGGCGTCATCGGCTGGACCGGCGCGGTCGCCGCCTACGGCCCCTTCATCTTCGGCATGCTGTTCGGCGCGTCCTTCGCCGCCACCGGCTCGCCCAACGCCTTCTTCTTCGGGGCGGCCGTCTTCTACGTGATCAACATCGCCATCAACTGGTGGTTCTACACCCGCAAGGGTGCCGAGGCCCCGTGCTGACCTCGCCATCCCAAGAGTTCAGGGAGTAAAACGATGAGTCATTTCCTCGATCGCCTGATGTTCTTCAAGAAGAACGTCGGCACCTTCGCCAACGGCCACGGCGTCGTCACGCAGGAGGACCGCTCCTGGGAGGAGGCGTACCGGAACCGCTGGCGGCACGACAAGATCGTGCGCTCCACGCACGGGGCGAACTGCACGGGGTCCTGCTCCTGGAAGATCTACGTCAAGGGCGGCATCGTCACCTGGGAGACGCAGCAGACCGACTATCCCCGCACCCGCGCCGGCCTGCCGAACCATGAGCCGCGCGGCTGCCAGCGCGGCGCCAGCTACTCCTGGTACCTCTACTCGGCCAACCGGGTGAAGTACCCGCTGATGCGCTCGCGCCTGCTGCGCCAGTGGCGCATGGCCCGGCGCACGCACAAGGACCCCGTGGAGGCGTGGAAGTCCATCACCGAGAACCCCGCCGCCAGCGCCGACTACAAGTCCTTCCGCGGTCGCGGCGGCTTCGTGCGCACCACGTGGGAGGAGGCGCTGGAGCTGATCGCGGCGGCCAACCTCTACACCTCCAAGACCTGGGGCCCGGACCGCGTCGCCGGCTTCTCGCCGATCCCGGCCATGTCGATGGTCAGCTACGCCGCCGGCTCGCGCTACCTGTCGCTGTTGGGCGGCACGTGCATGAGCTTCTACGACTGGTACTGCGACCTGCCGCCCTCGAGCCCGCAGACCTGGGGCGAGCAGACCGACGTGCCGGAATCGGCCGACTGGTACAATGCCAAGTTCCTGATGATGTGGGGCTCCAACGTGCCGCAGACGCGCACGCCGGACGCCCACTTCATGTCGGAGGCGCGCTACAACGGCACCAAGACCGTGGTGGTCACGCCGGACTATTCCGAAGCCTCCAAGTTCGCCGACCTCTGGCTGCACCCGCAGCAGGGCACCGACGCGGCGCTGGCCATGGCCATCGGCCACGTGATCCTGAAGGAATGGCATCTGGCGCAGAAGAGCCCGTATTTCGAGGACTACTGCCGCCGCTACACCGACATGCCGTTCCTGGTCCGCCTCGTCAAGCAGGGCGACCACTACGTGGCGGAACGGCTGCTGCGCGCGTCCGACTTCAAGGGCGACCTGGGGCAGGCCAACAACCCGGACTGGAAGACGGTGGCCATCGACGAGGCGACCGGCCGGATCGTCGTGCCGCACGGCTCCATCGGCTTCCGCTGGGGCGAGAAGGGCAAGTGGAACCTGAAGGACGAGGACGACACCGGGTCCAAGCAGCCCCTCAAGCTCACCCTCATCGACGCGCGCGACGACGTGGCGGGCGTGGCCTTCCCCTACTTCGGCGGCCGGGTGAGCGAGCACTTCCGCGGCACCGAGCACAATGAAGTCCAGGTCCGCAACGTGCCGGTGAAGAAGGTGGCGTTGAAGGACGGGGAGGCGCTGGTCGCCAACGTATTCGACCTGTTCATCGCCAACTACGGCATCGACCGGGGCCTGGGCGGCGGCAACGTCGCGAAGGACTTCGACGACGACGCGCCCTACACGCCGGCCTGGGCCGAGCGGGTGACCGGCGTGCCGCGCGCGCAGACCATCACCACGGCTCGTGAGTTCGCGGAGAACGCGCACCTCACGCATGGCAAGTCGATGGTGATCATCGGCGCCGCCATGAACCACTGGTACCACATGGACATGAACTACCGCGGCATCATCAACATGCTGGTGATGTGCGGCTGCATCGGCCAGGAGGGTGGCGGCTGGTCGCACTACGTGGGGCAGGAGAAGCTGCGCCCGCAGCCAGGCTGGACGGCGCTGGCCTTCGCGCTCGACTGGGGCCGCCCGCCGCGGCAGATGAACTCCACCTCCTACTGGTACGCGCACACCGACCAGTGGCGGTACGAGAAGCTGCGGCTGGACGAGATCCTGTCGCCGACCACCGACGTCAAGGTCTCCGGCAGCCTGATCGACTTCAACGTCCGGGCGGAGCGCATGGGCTGGCTGCCCTCCTCCCCGCAGCTTGAGTTGAACCCGCTGGAGCTGACCAAGGCCGCGGCGGCCGCGGGCAAGGACGCCAAGGACTACGCGATCGAGCTGCTGAAGTCCGGCGCCATGCGCATGAGCTGCGAGGACCCGGACGATCCCAAGAACTTCCCGCGCAACCTGTTCGTCTGGCGCTCCAACCTGCTGGGCTCGTCCGGCAAGGGGCACGAGTATTTCCTGAAGCACCTGCTGGGCACGCAGAACGCCGTCATGGGCGGCGACATCGGCGCGCTCAACGAACCGAAGCCCGAGGAAGTCGTCTGGCACGCCAACGGGCCGGAAGGGAAGCTGGACCTGCTGGTCACCATCGACTTCCGCATGTCGACGACCTGCGTCTACTCCGACATCGTGCTGCCCACGGCCACCTGGTACGAGAAGAACGACCTCAACACCTCCGACATGCACCCGTTCATCCACCCGCTGACCGCGGCCGTGGACCCGGCGTGGGAGGCGCGTTCGGACTGGGAGATCTTCAAGGGCATCGCGAAGAAGGTCTCCGAACTCGCGCCCGGCCACCTGGGCGTTGAGAAGGACCTCGTGCTGGTGCCGCTCCAGCACGACACGGCGAACGAGCTGGGCCAAGCACTGGACGTCAAGGACTGGCGCAAGGGCGAATGCGACCTGATCCCCGGCAAGACGGCGCCGGGCATGGTCGTGGTCGAGCGCGACTACCCCAACCTGTACAGGCGCTTCACCTCGCTCGGGCCGCTGATGGAGAAGCTCGGCAACGGCGGCAAGGGCATGGCCTGGAAGACCGGCGATGAGGTCGAGTTCCTGAAGGAACTCAACGGCACCGTCACCGAGGAAGGCCCCACCCAGGGCCTCGCGAAAATCGAGACGGACATCCAGGCCTGCGAGGTCATCCTGACGCTCGCACCCGAGACCAACGGGCACGTGGCGGTGAAGGCGTGGGACAGCCTGTCCCAGACCACCGGCATCGACCACACCCACCTCGCCATCCCGCGTGAGGACGACAAGATCCGCTTCCGCGACATCGTCGCCCAGCCGCGCAAGATCATCTCGTCCCCCACGTGGTCGGGCCTGGAGAGCGAGAAGGTCTGCTACAACGCCGGCTACACCAACGTGCACGAGCTGATCCCCTGGCGCACCCTGACCGGCCGCCAGCAGCTCTACCAGGACCACCCCTGGATGCGCGCCTTCGGCGAGCAGCTGTGCGTCTACAAGCCGCCCGTGGATTTGAAGACGATCAAGGCGGTGATCGACCAGAAGTCGAACGGCAACCCGCAGCTGGTGCTGAACTGGATCACCCCGCACCAGAAGTGGGGCATCCATTCCACCTACACCGATAACCTGCTGATGCTCACGCTGTCGCGCGGCGGACCCATCATCTGGATCGGCGAGGAGGACGCGAAGAAGGCCGGCATCGAGGACAACGACTGGATCGAGGCCTACAACCTGAACGGCGCCATCGCGGCCCGCGCCGTGGTCAGCCAGCGCGTGCCCGTCGGCATGTGCCTGATGTACCACGCGCAGGAGAAGATCGTGAACGTTCCGGGGGCCGAGACCTCCGGCCAGCGCGGCGGCATCCACAACTCGGTGACGCGCACCGTCACCAAGCCGACGCACATGATCGGCGGCTACGCCCAGCAGTCCTACGGCTTCAACTACTACGGCACCGTCGGCGCCAACCGCGACGAGTTCGTCATCATCCGCAAGATGAACAAGGTCGACTGGATGGAAGACCCGGCACCGATCACCCAGGCCGCCGAGTAAGGAGTACTGAGATATGAAGATCCGCGCTCAGATCGCGATGGTCCTGAACCTGGACAAGTGCATCGGCTGCCACACCTGTTCGGTGACCTGCAAGAACGTCTGGACCAGCCGTGAAGGCGTCGAATACGCCTGGTTCAACAACGTCGAGACCAAGCCCGGCATCGGCTATCCCAAGGAATGGGAGAACCAGGACCGCTGGAACGGCGGCTGGGTCCGCACCGCCGGCGGCAAGCTGCAGCCGCGCATCGGCTCCAAATGGCGGGTGCTGGCGAAGATCTTCGCCAACCCCGACCTGCCGGAGATCGACGATTACTACGAGCCCTTCACCTTCGACTACCAGAACCTGCAGACCGCGCCCGAGAGCAAGACCATGCCGACGGCGCGCCCCGTCTCGCTGATCACCGGCGAGAAGATGGAGAAGATCCACTGGGGCCCGAACTGGGAGGAAATCCTCGGCGGCGAGTTCTCCAAACGCTCGAAGGACAAGAACTTCGACGGGATCCAGAAGGAGATCTACGGCCACTTCGAAAACACCTTCATGATGTACCTGCCGCGCCTGTGCGAGCACTGCCTCAATCCGGCGTGCGTGGCCTCCTGCCCGTCGGGCTCCATCTACAAGCGTGAAGAGGACGGCATCGTCCTGATCGACCAGGACAAGTGCCGGGGCTGGCGCATGTGCGTCTCGGCCTGTCCCTACAAGAAGATCTACTACAACTGGCAGTCGGGCAAGGCGGAGAAGTGCACCTTCTGCTTCCCGCGCATCGAGGTGGGCCAGCCCACCGTGTGCTCGGAAACCTGCGTCGGCCGCATCCGCTACCTCGGCGTCCTGCTCTACGACGCCGACCGGATCGAGGAGGCGGCATCGGCCATCGGCGACAACGAGCTGTACCAGAAGCAGCTCGACCTCTTCCTCGATCCCAAGGACCCGGCGGTGATCGAGCAGGCCCGGCGCGACGGCGTGCCCGAGGCGTGGCTGGAGACGGCGCGCAACTCGCCCGTCTACAAGATGGCGATGGAATGGAAGATCGCCTTCCCGCTGCACCCCGAATACCGCACGCTGCCGATGGTCTGGTACATCCCGGCGCTGTCGCCCATCCAGGGTGCGGCGGAGAAGGGCCACATCGGCTTTGTCGACGGCCTGCCGGACATCCGCTCGCTCCGCATCCCCGTCAAGTACCTCGCCAACCTGCTGACGGCGGGCGACGAGGAGCCAGTGATCCAGGCGCTGAACCGCATGTACGCGCTACGCATCTACCAGCGCGGCCGGTCGGTCGAGGGCCGGCTGAACACGGACGTGCTGCGCAAGGTCGGCCTGACGGCGAACCAGGTCGAGGAGATGTACAACATCCTCGCCATCGCCAACTACGAGGACCGCTTCGTCATCCCGACCACCCACCGCGAGTACGCCGAGAACACCTTCGACCTGCGCGGCTCGTGCGGCTTCAGCTTCGGCAACGGCTGCTCCGACGGCTATTCGGAGGGCAACCTGTTCGGCACGCGCAAGCCGCGCACCCGCTCGCTGGAGGAGGCCAAGTGATGCTGACCTACAAGGCCCTGGGTGCCCTCCTCACCTACCCGGAGGAGGACCTGATCGCCGGCCTGGACGAGGTGATGGCGGCGCTGCGCGCCGACGGGCTGCTCGACGCAACCCACCTCACCGGCCTCGCCGTCCTTGTCGAGGATTTGAAGGCGACCGACCTGATCGACGCGCAGGAGCGCTACGTCTCCCTGTTCGACCGCTCCCGCACGCTGTCGCTGCACCTCTACGAGCACGTGCACGGGGAGGGCAGGGAGCGCGGCACCGCCATGGCGACGCTGGTGGAGCTGTACCGCTTCCACGGCTTCGACATGGCCGCGCGCGAGCTGCCGGACTATCTGCCGCTGCTGTGCGAATTCCTGTCGCTGGTGGACGACGCGGTGGCCCGCCGGGTGATCGCCGACGCCGTCTCGGTCCTGGCGGCGCTGAGCCGCCGCCTGACGGAGCGGGAGACGCCCTACGCCGCCGTGCTCCAGGCCCTCGTCCACCTGTCCGCCAAAGCCGCCGACGCCGCGGAGGTGGAGGCGATCCTCGCATCCACGCCCAAGGATGCCGACAGCCTGGAGGAGCTGGACAAGGTCTGGGAGGACGCCCCCGTCACCTTCGGCCCCGGCGACGCGCTGGCCTCCTGCCCGATGGTTTCCAAACCCGCGCACCGCGCCGCCTGAGCGCGCCGAGTGCTTGGATCCGGAGAATTCACCATGTCCCACGCATTCCAGTTCCTGTTCGGCTACCTGCCCTACGTGGCGCTGACGGTCTTCTTCGTCGGCAGCCTGATGCGCTTCGACCGCGAGCAGTACACCTGGCGCAGCGGTTCCAGCCAGATGCTGCGCAAGGAGAGCCTGTCGCGCGCCTCCAACCTGTTCCACATCGGTATCCTGCTGCTGTTCGCCGGCCACTTCGTCGGCCTGCTGACGCCGCCGGAGGTCTACCACGCCTTCGGCCTGTCGGCCGGCGGCAAGCAGCTTCTGGCCTGCGTGGCCGGCGGCGTCTTCGGCACGCTCTGCCTCGTCGGCCTCACGCTGCTGCTGCGCCGCCGCCTGACCGACCCGCGCATCCGCAAGACGTCCTCGTCCATGGACATCGCCATCCTGGGCATCCTGTGGGTGCAGCTTGTGCTGGGCCTGATCACGGTGCCGCTGTCGCTGGGCCACCTGGACGGCGGCATGATGCTGAAGCTGGCCGACTGGGCGCAGCGCATCGTCACCTTCCGCGCCGGTGCGGCCGAGCAGATCGTCGGCGTGCCCTTCGTCTACCGCCTGCACCTGGTGCTGGGGATGGTGATCTTCATCCTCTTCCCCTTCTCCCGCCTCGTGCACATCTGGAGCGCCCCGGTCGGCTACCTCGGCCGCAGCTACCAGATCGTCCGGACCCGCTTCCGTCACGTCTGACGCCCAATCTCCCTCCCCCGCCCAGCGGGGGAGGGCCGGGGTGGGGGCACGTCTTCCCACCACAACCACTTCCCACCTTGAAAAGGCCCCCGCCATGTCGATCACCGTGAACGGCATCGCCATTCCCGACGCCGCCGTGGACCAGGAGGTCCAGTACCACCCCGCCCCGACGCTGGACGCGGCGCGGGTCCAGGCGGCGCAGGCCCTGGTCGTCCGCCAGTTGCTGCTGCAGGAAGCCGCGCGCCTGGGCATCGCCGGCACGCCGGAATCGGATGGCGAAACGGCCGAGGAGGCCACTGTCCGCGCCCTGCTGGAGCACGCCGTCACCGTGCCCGAGGCCGACGAGGCCGCCTGCCGCCGCTACTTCGACAACAACGCCGCAAAGTTCCGCAGCCCCGACATCTACGAGGCCGCGCACATCCTCTTCCCGGCGGCCCCCGACGACGAGGACGCCCGGCGCGACGCCAAGCAGAAGGCGCTCGACACCATCCAGATCCTGGTCGAGCAGCCGGAGCGCTTCGCCGAACTGGCGCGTGCCCTGTCCGCCTGCCCGTCGAAAGAGCAGGGCGGCAGCCTGGGCCAGATCACCCGCGGCCAGACGGTGCCGGAGTTCGAGACGTTCCTCGTCCACCTGCTGCCCGGCACGCTGTGCCCGGTGCCGGTGCCCACGCCCTTCGGCTACCACGTGCTGCGCCTGGACCGCCGCATCGACGGCCGCGACCTGCCGTTCGAGATCGTGCGCGAGCGCATCGCCGAATACCTGCATGAATCCAGTTGGCGCCGCGCCGTGCACCAGTACATCCAGGTCCTCGCCGGCCGCGCCGAAGTGAGCGGCATCGCCATCGACGCCGCCGCTTCGCCGCTGGTGCAGTAGCGCCGTAGGTTGGGTCGAGACCCAACGTCCCCGCCGTGGCGGGCGCGTTGGGCTTTCGTCTGCGGCTCGACCCAACCTACGCCTGTTCTGCCTCCGGGCACGCCCGGCGCACCCAGGCGCCAGCGTCCTCGGCCGGCATGGGGCGGGCGAAGAAGTAGCCCTGCGCATAGTCGCAGGACAGCGTGCGCAGGTGGTCGGCCACCGGCGCCGTCTCCACCCCCTCGGCCACCACGTCGAAGCCGCAGGTGTGCGCCACGGTGATGATGGCGCGCAGGATGGCCTCGCCCTGCGCCGAATGGTGCAGGTCCTGAAGGAAGGAGCGGTCGACCTTCAGGCTGTCCGCCGGCAGGCGCGTCAGGTAGCTCAAGGACGAATAGCCGGTGCCGAAGTCGTCGATGGCGATGTGCACGCCCAGGTCGCGCAACGCCTTCAGCGTGGCGATGCCCTGCTCGGCGTGCGCCATCACCGCACCCTCGGTCACCTCCAGCTTCAGCAGGCGGGCCGGCACGCCGGCCTCGTCCAGCATGCGCCGCACGTCGTCCACAAGGCCGGGTTCGGCCAGCTGCACCGGCGACAGGTTGACGCTCATGAACGGCGCCGGATGGCCGGGGCCGCACAGCGTGCGCCACTCCGCCAGCTGCCGGCAGGCGCGCTCCAGAACCCAGCGGCCGAGCGTGACGACGAGGCCGGTGCTTTCCGCCACCGGGATGAACTCGACGGGGGAGACCGGGCCGCGCTCCGGATGGGTCCAGCGCAGCAGCGCCTCGAACCCCTGCAAGGCGCCGCGTTCCAGATCGACGATCGGCTGGTAGACCAGCGACAGCCCGTCGCCGCGCATCAGCGCGGCGCGCAGGTCGTGCTCGATCCGCGTGGTCCAGACCAGCTGCTCGCGCATGCCCGCCTCGAACCGCACGGCCCGCCCGCCGCCCAGGGAACGGGCGTGGGCGACGGCGATCTCGGCGTCGCGCAGCAGGTCCTCGGTGGCCCAGTCGCCGGGCTCGGTGCTCGCAATGCCGATGCTGGCCGACAGCGGCACGTTGCCGCCGTCGCCGGCGCGCGTGCGGCGCAGCAGGGCGCCGATGCGGGCGAGGTGGACGTTCAGCACCGCCTCGTCCGGCGCCGGGTCGAACAGCAGGCCCAGCGTGTGGTCGGCGATGCGCGCCAGCCGGGCCGCCCCGGCGAAGGCGCCCATCAACCGCGCCGCCAGCCCGGCCAGCGCGTCGCTGGCGAAGTCGTGCCCGAAGCTGTTGCGCAGATTGTCGAAGCGGTCGATGTCGATGGACAGCAGCGTCACCGCCCGCCCCCCGGCCCGCGACTCGGCGAGGATGCCCAGCAGGCTCTGGCGGTTGGCGAGGCCGGTTTCCTGGTCGCGGTAGGCGAGGTCGATCAGCTCCCGCTCCAGCCGCTTGCGGTCGGAGATGTCGCGCACCGACGCGGTGAACAGCCGCCGGCCGGACACCGTCGTCTCGGTCACCGTCAGCTCGACCGGGATGCGCCAGCCGTCGGCGCGTTGCGCCTCCACCTCCACGCGGTGGCCCAGCAGGTCGGCCCCGCCGCCCTCCAGGCAGCGCGCGATCGCCTCGACCTCCGCGGTGCCGGTGTCGGCCGGGAAAATGACCTCGCACGCCTTGCGGCCCAGAACGTCGGCGCGGGCGTGGCCGAAGATGCGCTCGGCCGCCGGGTTGAACTCCAGGATGCGGCCGTCGGTGTCGATGGCGATGACGCCGTCCAGCGCGCCGTTGACCACGGCGGCCTTCAGCGCCTCGCTGGCGTGCCGTTCGGCCTCGGCCAGATGGTGTTCGGTGATGTCGTGGATGAAGACGGCGTAGCCGTCCTGCCGGCCGTCGGCGTGCAGGTTCGGCGTGTAGACCCGGCGCACGTAGCGCCGGCCCTTGCCGGGATAGTCGACCCACTGTTCGAGTTGCGCGGTGGAGCCGGCCAGCGCCGTGTCGGCCAGCGGCCTCAGGTCGCGATAGAGCGCGTCGCCCAGCACCTCGCGCGCGGTGCGGCCGATCAGCTCCCCCTGCGGCAGGCCGACGAACTCGCAGTAGGAGCGGTTGGCGTAGCGGTAGCGGCGGTCGGCGCCGTACAGCGCCACGCGCACCTCGGCGGAATCGAGCAGGCGGCGCAGCTGCTCCAGCTCGCCCGACTGGGGGCTCCAGGCACCGGCTTCCCGGCGCAGCGGGCGCTGCGCGTCCAGGAACGGTTCCTTGTCGACGAGCGCGCCCATGCCTATCCCCAGGCCATTCCCCAATGGTTATAAGGGGAAAGTATCACATTGCCGCCGCCCCGTCGCCGCCGACGAACGCAGCACCCGCGCGGTCGTGGAAGAATCCGTTGGCCAGCGGCGCCCGGTCGATCATGCCCGCCAGCTCCGCCGCCACCTCGGCCCCGCCGCGCCGGCCGTCCAGCGCATCGCGGAACAGCGAGGATACCCGGACCATGTCCACCGTGTGTGGTGACAAACGGAAGCGACTCACGCCCATCGCGCGCAGCTCGTCCAGCTCCGACGCCAGGCAGAGGTAGGTGTGCGACAGCGTCTGCAGCCCGTTCACCGCCAGGAAGGGCTGAGCGTCCAGCGTCTCCACGTCCATGCCGTCGGCGTCCTGGCCGCAGACGAACTGGCAGCCGTCCTTGTGCAGACCGTGCGCGCGGGCGTGGTAGCAGCGGGCCGATATGGCCAGCGGCACCCGGCCGAACACCTGCGCCTCCACCGCCACGCCGTGCCGCGCGGCTTCCGCCGCCAGCGCCTTCAGCGACGGCGCCGGCAGTTCCGGGGCCAAGCTGACGGCGGTGGCGCCGCGCGCCGCCAGCCACGCCAGCGTCGCCTCGTTGTAGACGTTGACGAACGGCCCCACGAGGTGCGGCCGGCCGGCCAGCTGCGCCACGGCGCCCAGGTCGTTGGCCTCCACCAGCAGGTCTTCCGTGCCGACGAGGCCGCGCACGGCGGCGCGCTCGCGCTCGGTGGTCACCAGAATGGGGCTGGCGAGGATCACCTGCTTGCCGGCGGCGGTCAGCCGCTCGATCACCTCGGGCAGGGCGTCTTCGAAGAAGGGGGCGCGTTTGGAGCACACCACCTCGCCCAGCGTGACGACGTCCACCGGCGCCTCGTCGGCGATGCGCGCGTAGAAGTCGCGCCACTGGTCGACCGGCCAGTTGAACAGCACCGGGCCGAGGGTGAGCAGGGGGGGTGTGGTCATTCCGGTTATCCTGTGCTTGACCTCATTGCCCCTCTCCCTTGAGGGGAGAGGGGTTGGGGTGAGGGTGGTTGCGGCTCGGAGAGCCGGAAAAGAGTCTTTGTCCGCCCTGCCGGGCGTAAATTCCCCTCATCCCAACCCTTCTCCCTCAAGGGGAGAAGGGCTTGCAGAGCGCTTCGCGACTTACCGCCAGGAGCGCTGGTAGGCGCCGGCGGTGTCGCGCGAGCCTTCGATGACGGCGTCCAGGTCGACGTGGGGCACGGTCCCGCTGCGCTCGAACGCGTCGATGGCCTGCCGGTAGGTGGACACGACCGAGGCGATGTAGGCCTTGCCGCGCTGCCGCCCCTCGATCTTCAGCGCGTGCACGCCGGCTGCCTTCAGTTCGGGCAGCAGGGCCAGCGCGTTCAGGCTGGTCGGCTCCTCGAACAGGTAGGACGCGCGCCCCTGCGCGGCGAAGCGGCCCTTGCACAGGGTGGGGTAGCCGGCCGGCTCGTCGGCGCCGAAGACGTTGACGGTGAAGCCGCCCAGCCGCGACACCAACTCGTCCCCGCGCGGCTCGTAGCGCACGTGGCTGGCGGGGGAGCATACCCCCTGCTTGTTGGGCGACAGGCCGGTGGCGTAGGAGGACAGCGAGCAGCGCCCCTCCGCCATCGGGCAGAGGCCGCCGAAGACGAACACCTCCACCTCCACCGGGGCCTGCGCCGTCAGGCCCTTGATGTCGGCCACGGTCAGCACGCGCGGCAGCACCACGCGCTGCACGCCGAACGCCTCGTGGAACAGGCCGATGGCCTCCGGGTTGGCGGCCGACGCCTGGACGGACAGGTGCAGGCGCAGGCTGGGGTGCTTGCGCGCGGCGTAGTCCAGCAGGCCCAGGTCGGCCATGATCACGGCGTCCGCACCCAGGCGCGCGGCGTCGTCCACCGCGCGGTGCCAGGGGCCGGCGTTCCCGGCGGCGGGGTAGGTGTTGATCGCCACGAACACCTTGCGACCGCGCGCGCGGGCGTAGCGGATACCCTCCGCCAGTTCGTCGCGGGAAAAGTTCAGTCCGGGGAAGTTGCGGGCGTTGGTCTCGTCGCGGAAGCCGCAGTAGACGGCGTCCGCCCCGGCGTCCACCGCCGCGCGGAGTGCGGCCGGCGTGCCGGCCGGGCAGATCAGCTCGAAGCCGGCCATGCTCACGCCCCCCGGCCGGGCCGCTGGCCCTGCTCCACACGCCGCTCCAGCGTATCGAGCCGGGTCAGCACGGGGCCGAGCAGCAGCCGGCGCGCGTTCTCCAGCACGCCGGCCGCCCGCGCCGCGTGGCGCCGCAGGCGCGGCACCGCGTGGCGCAGCGGGCCGCCCAGCGCCGCGAGGTCCGAGACGAGGTCGATCTCCTCGCCGTCCAGCGCGTTGCGCAGCGCCACCACGATCGCGGTGTCACCCTCGATCCGCAGGGTGCGGCGGAAGAACAGCGCGTCGCCGTCGATGCGCCCCTCCAGCAGGTCCATCAGCGCCGGCAGCGGCCCGCGGATGGCCGCCTCATGTTCGGCCGTCGCACGGTCGGCGATTCGCAGGCGCACGGTGGGGCCGACGGTCAGCAGGAAGGCCACGGGCTGGTCCACGGGGTCGAGCAGCACGCGCGCCTCCGGCATCTCGGCCAGCGTGGCGAAGGCGCGCGGATGGCTGCGCGCCAGCACCAGCAGCAGCCGGTCCAGCAACGGCGCGGTCACGCCCGTGCCCAGCCGCGCCGCGGCGCGCAACGCCACCCCGGCGGCCAGCACCTCCACGCGGCGCACGGCGTCCTCGTCCCTGACTTGATCAGACATGTCGGCGCGTTCCCTTCGGCTGCGTCATCGTCCATCGATCCGACGATTACTTCGGCGTCTTCAATTGTCGGCGATAGTCGGTCGCGCAGCAAAAGCGCCTCCTTGATCCCGGTCAAGCGGCGGATCGCCGCAGGCCCGTATCGTCCGTCCTGCGGTTGCCGGGTCGGGCCATCAGTAC
>Ga0196976_1000299_pt1 | contig 32971 bp, 29 predicted proteins | sample S3v_513CmetaG_FD_148644 | JGI IMG/M metagenome (GOLD analysis project Ga0196976, IMG submission 148644) | Soil microbial communities from Anza Borrego desert, Southern California, United States - S3+v_5-13C | ecosystem: Environmental > Terrestrial > Soil > Desert | place: USA: California... | reverse complement strand
CGCCCGCCCCGCGCACGTCGGGCGCCGTCACTCGCCACCCACCTGAGCGGGGCGCTGCGCCGCCCGCCGCACCACCCAGCCACGCCGCAGGTAGTCGACACCGGTCACGACCGTGACGAGCACCGCGGCGAGGACGACGGCCCACGCGGCCCGACCGACGACGTCGGGCATCTGGTCGAGCGGCAGGACGAACAGCCCGATGCCGACGGACTGCAGCGCCGTCTTGAGCTTGCCGCCGCGGGACGCCGGGATGACGACGTACCGCAGGACCGCGAGGCGGAGCGCGGTGATCCCCAGCTCCCGCACCAGGATGACGAGGGTCACCCACCACGGCAGGTCGCCGAGGACGGACAAGGTCACCAAGGTGCCGCCCATGAGCAGCTTGTCCGCGATGGGGTCCGCGAGCTTGCCCCAGTCGGTGACCTGGTCCATCCGGCGGGCGAGGTAGCCGTCCACGCGGTCCGAGATCGCCGCCAGCGCGAAGAGCACGCCGGCGACGACGCGCCAGCCACCGTCCCGGTCCACCAGCAGTGCCGCGACCACGAGGGGCACGAGGAGGATCCGGACCACGGTGATGACGTTGGCCGGGGTCCAGGTCACGACGGCGGGCACGGGATTACCCTACGGGCCGATCCGGGGTCCCAGAGCCGACCCTCCGCGCACGGTACTTTTGCCGGGTGATCCGCCATGCCCGCCAGGCCCCACGGGCGACGGCGACCGGCAGGGTCGCCGCAGCGCTCGCCGTCGTGCTCGTCACGGGCGCAGGCGCGGCCGCCGTCGTGACGGAGCGGCTGCCGTGGCAGGGGGCGGAGCCCCCCGCCGCCGCACAGAGCACCGCGGCCGACGTGCCGGACGACGTCGCCGAACCAGCCTCGACGCCCACCCCGACCCCCACCCCCACGCAGCCGCCGGACGCCGTGTTCACGCTCGTGGCCGCCGGTGACGTGCTCACCCACCAGCCCGTCATCGGCGCCGCCCGGACGGGCGACGGCTACGACTTCACCCCGATGCTCAGCCAGATCCAGCCCTGGATCGAGGGCGCCGACCTCGCCCTCTGCCACATGGAGGTGCCCGTCGCACCGGCCGGCACGGAGCCCTCCGGCTACCCCATGTTCGGCGCCCCGCCGCAGATCGCCCAGGCCCTCGCCGCGACCGGGTGGGACGGGTGCTCGACAGCCTCCAACCACTCCGTGGACCGCGGCGCCGCCGGCATCACGGCGACCCTCGACGCACTCGACGCCGCCGGTCTCGGCCACGTCGGCACCGCGCGGACGGCGGCGGAGGCAGCCGCCCCGCAGCTGTACTCGCTCTACCGCGAGGGCCAGTTCATCGAGGTCGCGCACATCGCGGCGACCTACGGCACCAACGGGCTCCCCGTGCCGTCGGACGCGCCGTGGTCCGTGACCCTGATCGACACCGCCGCGATGATCCAGCAGGCCACGGCGGCGCGCGCGGCCGGGGCAGAGATCGTCGTCGCGAGCGTCCACTGCTGCGTGGAGTACGTCTCCACCGCGACCGCGGAGCAGCAGCGGATCGCCACCGAGCTGGGCGCGTCCGGCGTCGTCGACCTGCTCATCGGGCACCACGCGCACGTCCCGCAACCCATCTCGAAGGTGCCGGGGGGCCCGCGCGGAGACGGGATGTGGGTCGCGTACGGGCTCGGCAACTTCGTCTCCAACCAGGGACCGCACGCCGGGCTCAGCGCACAGACGGAGAACGGGCTGCTCCTCACCGCGACGTTCACCAAGCCCTTCGACGGACCGGCGAGCGTGAGCGGCGTCGAGTGGACGGCTCTCACGGTCGACCGGGCCGGGGGCTACACGGTCCAGTCGCTCTCCGGTGCGCTGGCCGCCGGCACGGGCGCCGGTCAGGTCGCTCCCGGAACGGTTGCCGAGCGGCACGGCCTCGTCGCGGCCGTCGTGGGCACCGAGGCGCCGGAGCGGACGACACCGCCCGAGCCGACCGGGCCGCGGGGCGTCCGGCTGCTGCGCCCGGAGGGCTGAACCTCAGGCGACGTCCGGCGGGACGCAGGCGACGTCGGACGAGTGAACCGCACCAGGCACGCCCGCCTGGACGGCGCGGGCGCTGACCCGCTCGGACTCACCGGCGCCGAAGAGCCAGCCCTGGCCGAAGCGCCACCCGCACCGGTGCAGGTACGTGGCCTGCTCGGCGGTCTCGACGCCCTCCGCGATGGTGATCATCTCCATCTCGCGGGCCAGTGCGCCGAGTGCACGGCTGACGCGAGCGGCCGCCGGGTCCTCCGGGATGCCCGCCGTGAACGACATGTCGAGCTTGACCCCGTCCACCGGGAGGTCGCGCAGGTACGACAGGGGGGCGATGCCCGTGCCGAAGTCGTCGAGCAGCACCGGGATGCCGGCCGCCCGCAGCTGGGCGAGCTCGTGGCTGATGCGACCCCCGGAGTCGACGAGCCCGGACTCGGTGAGCTCCACGACCAGCCGGCCGGCCGCCACCCGGTTGCGGGAGACCGCCATCATCGCCTGCGCGACGAACTCGCCGTCGCCGAGCTGCTCCGGGGAGACGTTCACGGACACCCACTGCCCCGAGGCGGCCGTCCGACCGAGGAACGCGGCCGCCTGGTGCACCACGTTGGTCCCGAGGAGGACCGCGAGACCGGCCTCCCCCGCCGTCGGGAGGAACGCCCCCGGCAGCAGCAGCCCGCGCTCGGGGTGCTGCCACCGTACGAGGGCCTCGTGGCCGACCACCTGGCCCGTCGCGAGGTCGACGGTCGGCTGGTAGTGCAGGACCATCTCGCCGTGCTCGATCGCCTGCATGAGCTCGGCGACGGCGCCCTGCTTGCTGCCCGGGGTCACCGTCATCGAACGGTCGTAGACCTCCGTGCGGCTGCGGCCCCCGGCCTTCGCCCGGTACAGCGCCGCGTCGGCGGCGGCAAGGATGCCCATCGCGCCACCCTGGAGGACCATCGGCTCGGCCACGGCGATGCCGACGCTCGCCCGGATGGGCAGCTGCCGCCGGTGGGTGCGCACGGGGTTGACCAGGCCCTTGTGGATGCCGGCCGCCACCTCGAACGCCACCCGGGCCGCGTCGTTGTCCTCGATGACGATGACGAACTCGTCCCCACCCGTGCGCGCCACGGTGCCGCGGCCGGCCGTCGACGCCCGGAGCACTCCCGCGACGTGCACCAGCACGTCGTCCCCCGCGGCGTGCCCGTACCGGTCGTTGATCTGCTTGAACTCGTCCAGGTCGATCCCGAGGACGGCCACACGACCGGGGGCGTCCGGCGGCTCGACGGCGCGCTGCAGCACCTCCTGCATGAGTGACCGGTTGGCCAGGCCGGTCAGGGGGTCGTGCATCGCGCGGTGCGTCATCATCTCTGACTGCATGCGTTGGTCGGTCACGTCCCTCAGCTGGACGACGAAGTGGTCCGGCTGCCCGTCCGGCTGCCGGACCAGCACGACGTCGAGCACCGCCCACACGGTCTGACCGTCCGGGCGCACGTAGCGCTTCTCGACGCTGAACCGGTCGCCCTGCCCTGCGAGCAGCTGCTGCACCTTCGCGCGCTCCGTCGCCCGGTCGTCCGGGTGCGACAGTGCGGACAGGTCCCTGCCGACGAGCGCGGCCGGCTCTGCCGCGAAGAGCCGCGCCATCGCGGCGTTCACCTCCTGCAGCCGCCACGCGGGGTCCGCCAGCGCCATCCCGATCGGCGCGTTCTCCATGGCGAGCCTGAACTGCGCCTCGGACCTTGCGAGGGCCGCCCGCATCTCGCGCGGCCCCGTGACGTCCGCGAGCAGGGTCAGCATCTCCATGCCGCCGTCCGGCGCGGCCACCTGGCGCGTGCTGACCTGCACCCAGCGCACCGGGGCACCCGTGTGCGGCAGCGCGCCGACGAGGAACCCCGGGCCGTCGGGCTGGGCCGGGTCGGCGTGGGGCACCTCGAGACGTGGGGTGGGCGAGCGCGTGAAGACGGCTCCGCCCGAGGCGTCCTGCCCGTGCTCGGTCACCCATCGCACCGGGAGCTGGTGGATGCTGCGGCCGACCAGGGCGGCCGCCGGGGCGTCGAACACCCGCGCTGCCGCCTCGTTGACGAGCAGCACCTCGCCCGCCGTGGAGTGCAGCACGATGCCGTCCCGGCCCGCCGCGAGGACGGCGGCGAGGTGGCGCTCCATCGCGGCGACGGCGGCAGCGCGGGTTGCCGCCGCCTGCCGGTTGGCCGCCTTGGAGCGAACGAGCAGGACGGCCAGACCTACTGCCGCGACACCGACCGCGAGCAGTACCCAGGTCACCGGTCCGGGTGAGGCCATGGTGGTCCCCCGGCGGCGACGTCGTCGTCGTCCTCGGCGTCGTAGAAGTCCTCCGCCACCGGCTCCTCACCGCGGAGCAGCGCCAGCGTGCCCGCGAGGTCGTCCGGCGCCACGAGCACCTCGCGCGCCTTCGAGCCCTCCGACGGCCCCACGATCTCGCGTGACTCGAGCAGGTCCATCAGGCGCCCGGCCTTGGCGAAGCCGACCCGGAGCTTGCGCTGGAGCATCGAGGTCGACCCGAACTGGGTGCTGATCACCAGCTCGGCGGCCTGGAGCAGGAGGTCGAGGTCGTCGCCGATGTCGTCGTCCACCTGCTTGCGCGCCGCGACCTGCGTGACGTCCTCGCGGTAGGTCGGCTTGAGCTGCGTCTTGACGTGGTCGACGACCGCGTGGATCTCGGCCTCCGTGACCCACGCACCCTGCACCCGCATCGGCTTCGCCGCACCCATGGGGAGGAAGAGCGCGTCGCCCTGCCCGATGAGCTTCTCGGCGCCCGGCTGGTCGAGGACCACGCGGGAGTCGGTGAGTGACGACGTCGCGAACGCCATGCGGGACGGAACGTTGGCCTTGATCACACCGGTCACCACGTCGACGCTGGGCCGCTGCGTCGCGAGCACCAGGTGGATGCCGGCGGCCCGAGCCAGCTGCGTGATGCGCTGGATCGATGCCTCGACGTCCCGGGGTGCCACCATCATGAGATCGGCAAGTTCGTCGACTATCACAAGCAGATACGGGTAAGGAGCTATCTTCCGTTCGCTCCCGGGCAGGGGGTGCACCTTCCCGGCCCGCACCGCGGCGTTGAAGTCGTCGATGTGCTTGAACCCGAACATGGCCAGGTCGTCGTAGCGCATCTCCATCTCGCGGACCACCCACTCGAGGGCCTCGGCGGCCTTCTTGGGGTTCGTGATGATGGGTGTGATGAGGTGCGGGATGCCCTCGTAGACGGTGAGCTCCACGCGCTTGGGGTCGACGAGGATCATGCGGACCTCGTCGGGCGTCGAGCGCATGAGGATCGAGATGATCATCGAGTTGATGAAGCTCGACTTGCCCGCGCCGGTCGCACCCGCGACGAGCAGGTGCGGCATCTTCGCGAGGTTCGCGACGACGTAGCCGCCCTCCACGTCCTTGCCGACGCCCATGACCATCGGGTGCTCGCTGCGGCGGGCTGCGGACGACCGCAGCACGTCGCCCAGCGACACCACCTCGCGGTCCGTGTTCGGGATCTCGATGCCGATCGCCGACTTGCCGGGGATCGGGGACAGGATCCGGACGTCGGCGCTGGCCACCGCGTAGGAGATGTTCCGGCTCAGCGCGGTCACGCGCTCCACCTTGATGCCCGGTCCGAGCTCGACCTCGTAGCGCGTCACGGTAGGTCCGCGGGTGAACCCCGTGACCTGGGCGTCGACCTCGAACTCCTCCAGCACGGTGGTGAGGGACTCGACGACGCGGTCGTTCGCCGACGAGCGCACCTTGTGCGGCATGCCCTTGGCGAGGACGTCCTCGGACGGCAGCGTGTAGATGACGTCGCCCTCGAGCATCGGCTGCTCGCCGCGGGGCATCGGGTCCGGCGCGGGCGGCGGCGCGAGGTCCGTGGACATCGCCGTGGTGGCGACGTCGTCGGCGGCGACCGGCTCCGGCACCGCGACGAACACCTCGGTCTCGACGTCGTCGACCGGCTCGGTCCGGCGGCCGAGGCGACGCGGCTTGGTGACGGGCTCGGGCTCCGGCTCGGCGACGGTGGTGCCGCGGCGGCTGCCGGTGAGCCAGCGGTAGGCCTGCCGGAACCTCTCGGGGACGGCGTGCACGGGCGTCGCCGTGAGGACGAGGAGGCCGAACGCGCAGAGGAGCACCAGGATCGGCACCGTCGCCCAGACCGTGACGAGCCACTCGAGCGGCGTGGCCACGAGGTAGCCGAGCACCCCACCCGCCGCGCGGACCGGCTCGAACCCGTCGGACGGCGAGGGCAGGTCCGCCGACAGGTGCACCAGGCCGCAGACCGCGAGCACCACGGCGGAGAGCCCGATGCCCATGCGGCCGTTGGCACGCACCCGGTCCGGGTGGCGCATGAGCCGGACCGCGGCAGCGAGCAGCAGGACCGGGACCGCCACACCGACGACGCCGAAGGTGCCGGCGACGACCGCGTGCACCACGTTGCCGGCGGAGCCCGAGAGGCCCCACCACTCCCGCGCGGCGACGACCACGGCCACGGCGATGAGGGTGAACGCGGCGCCGTCGCGCCGGTGCGCCGGGTCGAGGTCCCGGGCGCCCTGGCCGACCCTGCGCGCGGTTCCGCCGACGAGATGAGCGCCCCCCATCCACGCGCCGCGCACCATCCGGACGGGAAGCGACCTGGTGGGTGGCTGGGTGCGTGCTCCGCGGCCGGCGCCCCGCGCCGCGGTCGTCCGGGCACCACCCGCACCACCGCCGCTGCGGGGCGCAGGTGTCCGCGTGGTGCGGGGTGCGGACGTACGACCGGCCATGGTGACACGGTACCTGCGCAGGCCGACGCCTCCCGGGACGGCACATGCCGTGTCGGCAGGCTGCGCGATGCTGGAGCTCACGGCCCGCAGCACGACCCGAGGAGGGACGACGACGATGACCGACGTCACGCGCAGCGCCGCCCTGCGGTACCGGGCGGCCACCCAGGGACTGGCGGAAGCCCCGGGGACCGTACCGCTCGCGGAGGCGCCGGTGCTCGACATCGGCGTCCAGCACACGGGTCCGGACGGTGCGCTCTGGGCGCTGACGGTGCGCGGCGTCGACGTCACCGCCTGGCCGGACGACCTCGCCCTGGCCTGGACGGTCCGCGGCGCACCGCACGCCTACCGGACCCGTGAGCTGGCCGACGTCGCAGTCGCGACGGCGCCGCTCTCCGAGGCGGATGCCGCGAAGCGGGTCGTGACCGCGGCCGCGTCGCTCCGTGCGGCGCGGATCCCCGTCCCGACGGCGCTCGCGACCGTCGCGGAGGCAATGCGCCGCATCGTGACCGAGCCGATGGTCAAGGGCGACGTGTCCACTCGGCTCACGGCGGCCCTGCCCGAGCCGTACCTGCGGTGGTGCCGGCCGTGCAACGCGACCCACGCCTACGAGATGCTGTTCCGGCTGGCGGCCCTCCACGCCGGCCTCACCCTCGAGCCCGGCACCTCACCGCCGGTGCTCGCCCCCGCGGCCGCTCTCACCGACCGGTCGGGGCGGTCGCGCGTGCCTGAGCTGCCCGCGGTCGTCGCCACCCCACCGCAGGAGCGTCGCGTCCCCGCCCACCTGGACGTGGTCCTCGCGTACGTCCGGCTGCTCGGACCGGCCCGGCCGGGGGACGTCGCGACGTACCTCGACGCGCCACGGAAGGACGTCACCGCGGTTCTGCGCCGGCTGGTCGACGCCGGTGCCGTGCGCGAGTGCACGGTCGACGGCGAGGCGCGCCTGGTCGCCGCCGACGCGCGCCCGGAGGCGGCCCCTGAGCCGTCCGGCGTGGTGCGCCTCCTCGGCCCGTACGACCTCTTCCTGCAGGCGCGGGACCGCGACCTCGTGGTGCCCGACCGGTCCCGCCATGCCGGCTTGTGGCCGGTGCTGGGTCGGCCGGGGGCGGTCCTCGCGGACGGCGAGGTCGTCGGCACGTGGCGTCCGCGTCCCAGCGGCCGGCGTCTGGGTGTCGCGGTGGAGCCCTGGGTGCCGTGGGACGGCCGGCTGGAGGACGCCGTCGACGAGGAGATCGCGCGGCTGGCCGCATTCCGTGGGTTGGAGCCGGCGGGGCGGGCCTGAGCCGTCCGGCCGCCCCGGCTCGGAGGTGCCCGTGCCGGACGACCCCTGGCGTCAGCTGCGCAGCAGTCCCACGCCCAGCGTGACGACCCCGGCGGCGAGCACGGAAGCACCCACGGGTAGGAGGACCACCCATCCGCTGGGCGTCGTGCGGTCCCGCCCCATCGCCGCGAAGAAGAAGCCCATGGGCATGAGGACCGCTGCGACCAGGACCCCCGTCTGCGCCAGCCATCGCGCGGCGCCGCCGAGGTCGGTCGCCTCGCCGAGGAGCAGGCACACCAGGCCCAGGATGACGAGCACGCCGGCGTGGGCATGGCCGGCACGGTAGAAGCGCCGTTGGAAGTCGGTGGCGGGAGTGCGCCCGGTCACGACCGCGAGCATGAACGCTCCGCCCGACTCGATCGCCACGATCGTCAGCAGCACGATGCCCGCAGTGACGCGGGCGGCGTCGGTGAGCTCGACCATGGTTCCCTCCCGATGTTTTGTAACACTGTTACAGAACATCGTTCGGAAACGCTTGTCAAGCCCTAGGCTGAGGCCATGGCCAGGCCTCGCGTGCACGACGACGCGCTGCGGACCCTGCTCCTCGACGTGACGTCCGAGGTCCTGACGACCTCCGGCCCCGCAGCGGTGACGGTCCGCGACGTCGCACGTCGCGCAGGCACCTCGTCGTCCGCCGTCTACGCGCTGCTCGGCAGCAAGGAAGCACTCCTCGCCGCAGTCGTCGACGAGGGCTTCCGCCGCTTCGCACGCCACCTCGCCGAGGTCCCGCGTACGGAGTCCCCGGAGGCGGACCTGCTGGCGCTCGGGCTCGCCTACCGGTGTTCGGCGCTTGCTGACCCGCACTTCTACCGCGTGATGTTCGGCGGCGCGATCTTCGACGGCACCGTGGAACCGGAGCCCGCGACGCACCGCGGGACGTTCCTGGCGCTCCAGGACGCCGTCGCACGCGTGCTCACCCACCGGGGTCGCGCGACGGACGGTGCCCTCGAGGCCGCCGTCGGTCTGTGGGCTCTCGTGCACGGCCTCGTCTCGCTGGAGCTGGCCGGGCTGCTGCCCGGCGACCCCGCCGACCACGCCGCGCGCTACGAGCGGCGCCTGCGCGCCGCCGGCGCCGTGGCCTTCGCCTGACGCGCGCGACGACGGGTTCCGGGGCGACGGTGTGCCGCCCCGGACGCCCTCGTCACGCCTCGATGACCACCGGGACGATCATCGGCCGCCGACGCAGGTGGCCCGATGCCCACTTGCCGACGACGCGGCGGACCACCTGCTGCAGCTGCTGCGGGTCGAAGGTGCCGCTGAAGACTGCGTCCTCGAGGGCTTGGGAGATGTCCGGCAGGACCGCCTCGAACACGTTCTCGTCCTCCGCGACGCCACGCGCGTGGATCTGCGGACCGGCCAGCACCTTGCCCGTGGCGGAGTCCACCACGACGAAGATCGAGATGAAGCCCTCCTCACCGAGGATCCGACGGTCCTTGAGCTCCACCTCGGTGATCGCCCCGATGCTCGAGCCGTCCACGTAGACGTAGCCGCACGGCACCGCGCCCACGATCTGCGCCTTGCCGTCGACCAGGTCGACGACCACGCCGTCCTCGGCCAGCACCACGCGCTGCGGCGCGACGCCCGAGCGCACCGCGATCGCCCCGTTCGCGACCAGGTGACGCACCTCGCCGTGGATGGGCATGACGTTGCGGGGGCGGAGGATGTTGTAGCAGTACAGGAGCTCGCCGGCACTCGCGTGGCCCGAGACGTGCACCCGTGCGCTCCCCTGGTGCACCACCTTCGCCCCGAGCCGGGTGAGGCCGTTCACGACCCGGAAGACGGCGGCCTCGTTGCCCGGGATCATCGACGACGCGAGGATCACGGTGTCGCCGCGGCCCACCTCGATCCGGTGGTCGCGGTTGGCCATCCGGGACAGCGCCGCCATCGGCTCGCCCTGCGAGCCCGTGCACATGAGCACGACCTCGTCCGGCGGCAGGTCGTCGATGGCACGGGCGTCCACCAGCACCCCCTCCGGCACGTTCAGGTAGCCGAGGTCCGCGGCGATGCCCATGTTGCGCACCATCGACCGGCCGATGAGCGCCACCTTGCGACCGTGCGTCGCGGCGGCGTCCAGCACCTGCTGCACGCGGTGCACGTGCGAGGCGAAGGACGCGACGATGACGCGCTTCTCCGCCGAGGCGAAGAGCTGGTCGAGCACCGGGCCGATCTCCACCTCCGGCGTGATGAACCCCGGGACCTCGGCGTTGGTGGAGTCGACCATGAACAGGTCGACGCCCTCCTCGCCCAGCCGGGCGAACGCGCGCAGGTCGGTGATCCGCCCGTCGAGGGGCAGCTGGTCCATCTTGAAGTCGCCCGTGTGCAGCACCACGCCCGCGGGCGTGCGGATGACGACCGCGAGCGCGTCCGGGATCGAGTGGGTGACCGCGACGAACTCGCACTCGAACGCTCCGACCCGCTCCACCTGACCCTCGCGCACCCCGAGGGTGAACGGGGTGATCTGGTGCTCGCGCAGCTTCGCCTCGATGAAGGCCAGCGTGAGCTGGGAGCCCAGGACGGGGATGTCCGGACGGAGCCGCAGCAGGTAGGGCACCGCCCCGATGTGGTCCTCGTGACCGTGCGTGAGGATCAGCGCGTCGATGTCCCCGAGGCGATCGGCGATGTAGTCGAAGTCCGGGAGCACCAGGTCCACGCCCGGCTGGTGGTCCTCCGGGAAGAGGACGCCGCAGTCGACGACCAGCAGCCGGCCGCCGTACTCCAGCACGGTCATGTTGCGACCGATCTCCCCCAGGCCACCGAGGGGCACGATGCGCAGGGTGCCGGACTCGAGGGGCGGGGGCGGGCCGAGCTCCGGGTGCGGGTGGGACATCTGACCTCCGTGGTGTCTGCCGAGGCAGTGCCTCGGGTCGTGCTCAGTCCATCAGGCCGGCAGCCACGAGCGCGGTGCGCACGAGCTCGGTCTCGGCGTCGTCCGGGGCCACCTGCGGCAGGCGCATGGTCGCGCCGGGGATCAGCCCGAGCACGGCGAGCGCGGCCTTGGACCGCATCGCACCGTTGCCCGAGCCGCAGATCAGGTCGACCAGCGGGAGCAGCTCCACGAACCGGGCGCGCGCCCCCGCGACGTCCCCCGCGTCGAACCGCCTGATCACCTCGGCGAGGCCGTCGCCGGCGATGTGGCCCGCCATGCTCACGAGCCCGACCGCACCGACGGACAGGAAGGGCAGGAGGAGGCCGTCGTCCCCGGAGTACCAGGCCAGGCCCGTCCGGGCGATGTGCTTCAGCGCCGTCTGCGTGTCGCCCGTCGCGTCCTTCACGGCGACGATCCGCGGGTGCTCGGCCAGCCGGTCGAGCGTCTCCGCCGAGTACCGGACGACGGTCCGCCCGGGGACGTCGTAGAGCATCACCGGCAGGTCCGTCGCGTCGGCGACCGCGACCGTGTGCCGGTACACGCCCTCCTGCGTGGGCCGCGAGTAGTACGGGGTGACGACGAGCACGCCGTGCGCGCCGGCGTCGGCGGCCTGCTCGGCCATCCGGACGGCGTGCACCGTGTCGTTGGACCCTGCCCCGGCCACGACGACGGCGCGGTCGCCGACGGCCTCGACCACGGCCCGGACGAGCTCCGCCTTCTCCGGGGCGTGCGTGGTGGGCGCCTCACCGGTGGTGCCGTTGAGCACGATGCCGTCGTGACCGTGCTCGACGAGGTGGCGGGCGAGGGCGACACCGGCGTCGACGTCGACGTCGCCGTCCGGGGTCATGGGGGTGACCATGGCGGTCAGGAGGGCGCCGAACGGCCGGGCGGTGGAGGCCATGGCGGACAACCTACCGCCGGGTGGCGTGGACCTGCCGGGTGGTTTCACGACGCCGGACGACGCAGCGTCCGGAACCGGTACCGGACGCCCGACGACGAGGTGTGCCAGCCCTCCACGGGGTCGCTCGCGACGTCGACCCAGGGCGCTCCGACGTCCGGGGCGCGCGTCCCGCGGCCCACGACGACGTCGACGTCCGTGATCTCCAGCCGGTCGGCGTGGTCCAGGAGCAGCGCGTACACCTGGCGACCCCCGATGACCCACGCGGGCCGGCCCGCCACGGCCGCCAGGGCCGCGGCGGCGTCGGGCACGACCGTGGCACCCGGCAGGGCGCCGATCGACCGGGAGAGCACGATGTTCTCCCGGCCGGGCAGCGGTCGGAAGCGCTCCGGAAGGGACTCCCAGGTGGTGCGCCCCATGAGGACCACCTGTCCGGCCGTGAGGGCGCGGAAGTGCGCCAGGTCCTCGGGGAGGTGCCAGGGGAGCGCGCCGTCGAGCCCGATGACGCCGTCGCGCGACTGCGCCCACACCGCGCCGAGCTGCCCCCGCATCAGACGGCGATGGGTGCCGCGATGGCGGGGTGGTGCTGGTATCCGACGACCGCGACGTCCTCGAAGGCGTAGTCGAAGATCGAGGGCGCGCGCCGCAGCTGCAGCTGCGGGAACGGGTACGGGTCCCGGCCGAGCTGTGTGGTCACCTGGTCGACGTGGTTGTCGTAGACGTGGCAGTCGCCCCCCGTCCAGATGAAGTCGCCCGGCTCGAGATCCGTCTGCTGGGCGACCATGTGCGTGAGGAGGGCGTACGACGCGAGGTTGAACGGCACCCCCAGGAACAGGTCCGCGCTGCGCTGGTACAGCTGGCACGAGAGCCTGCCGTCCGCGACGTAGAACTGGAAGAAGGCGTGGCACGGCGCCAGGGCCATCCGGGGGATCTCCGCGACGTTCCACGCCGACACGATGTGGCGCCGTGAGTCCGGGTCCCGGCGGATGCCGTCGACGAGCTGCGCGATCTGGTCCACGTGCCCGCCGTCGGGCGTCGGCCAGGAGCGCCACTGCACGCCGTAGACCGGGCCCAGCTCGCCGTCGGCACCGGCCCACTCGTCCCAGATGGTCACCCCGTGCTCGCGCAGCCACGAGACGTTCGACTCGCCGCGCAGGAACCACAGCAGCTCGTAGACGATCGACTTCAGGTGCACCCGCTTGGTGGTGACGAGCGGGAAGCCGGCGGACAGGTCGAAGCGCATCTGGTGCCCGAAGACGCTGCGCGTCCCCGTGCCGGTGCGGTCGCCCTTGGCGACGCCCTCGGTCATGACCCGGCGCAGCAGGTCCTCGTACTGGTGGTCGGTGACAGGCTCCGGCATGCGGACCAGGGTACGGCCGGTGTCCGACGCCGCGGGGCGGCGCGGCGATACTGTCCGGGTGCCACCCCAGCCCGCCCTCCCTGCCGACCCCGCGCGGCGGACGGCGCTGCGGCAGGCCGCGTCGGTCTCGGTCGCGACCGGGGTCTACGGCATCTCCTTCGGGGCGCTCGCCGTGGCCGCGGGCCTGGACCTGTGGCAGACGGCCGCGCTGAGCGTGCTGATGTTCACCGGCGGGTCCCAGTTCGCCTTCGTCGGCGTCGTCGGCGCCGGTGGCGCGGGCGGCGCCGCCGTCGCGACCGCGGCACTGCTCGGCGCCCGGAACGCGCTCTACGGGGCCACGGTGGCCCCGCTGCTCCGGGCGCGGGGGCTCCGGCGCGTCGGCGCGGCCCACGTGACCATCGACGAGTCCACGGCGGTGGCGACGGCGCAGCGCGACCCCGCTGCGGCGCGCCTCGGGTTCTGGGCCGCGGGCCTCGGCGTCTTCGCCCTCTGGAACGCGTTCACGCTGGTCGGTGCCCTCGTCGGCGACGCGCTCGGCGACCCCACCCGGTGGGGCCTCGACGCGGCGGCGGCAGCAGCGTTCCTCGGGCTCCTGTGGCCGCGTCTCGCCGGGCGCGCCGCCCGCGCCGTGGCCGGGGGCGCCGTCGTCGTCGCCCTCCTCCTCACCCCCGTCACGCCTGCGGGTGTGCCGGTGCTGGCCGCGGCGGTGGTCGCCGTCGTCGTCGGGTGGCGGGATCCGCGCCCACGGCTGGCGGGGGTGACGCCGTGAGCCATGCCGCGCTGTGGGTCGCGGTGCTCGCCGCAAGTGCCGTGTGCTTCGCGACGAAGTACGTGGGTCACCGGCTGCCGGAGCACTGGCTCGCGCACCCCCGGGTCGCGCGCGTCGCCGCGCTGGTCACGGTCGCGCTCCTCGCGGCGCTCGTCGCCGTGCAGACCTTCACGGCCGACGGCCGGCTGGCCCTCGACGCGCGTGCCGTGGCGATCGCCGTGGCCGCCGTGGCCCTGGCGCTGCGCGCGCCCTTCGTCGTGGTCGTCATCCTGGCGGCCGTCGTCGCCGCCCTGCTCCGCGCCCTCGGGGTGGGTTAGCGTTCGGCGGATGGGACTGTTCCACGAGACCGCCGACGTGTCCGTCCGGCCCGCCACCCCCGGCGACGAGGCGCCCATCACCCGGGTGCAGCTGCGCGCCTGGCGGAGCAGCCATGCGGACGTGATCGGCGTCGAGGCGCTCGAGCTCCTCGACGCGGCGGCCGTCCGGGACCGCTGGGCCGCGGCCATCGCGGCACCCCCCTCCCCCGGGCACCGCGTCCTCGTCGCGTGCGACGGGCCGTTCGTCGTCGGCTTCGCCACGTGCGTCCCGGCGGACGACGGCGTGGAGGTCGCGTCCCTCGAGGTGGACCCCGACCATCAGCGCGGCGGCCACGGCTCCCGGCTCCTCGCCGCGTGCGTGGACCTGGCACGCGCGGACGGCGCCCGCGCCGTGCACACCTGGGTGCTCGACGGCGATCCCGCTCGCGAGCAGTTCCTCGCCGGTGCGGGCCTGGGTCCCGACGGCGCACGCCGGGAGCTCGCGGTCGCGCCCGACGGGACGGCCGTGACCGAGCACCGCTGGAGCGCCGAGATCTAGCGCGAGTCGCCGCGACCCGGCCCGCCGCCTGCGCCGGGCCGGGCACCGCGCCGCAACCTCGCCGCGGTCCGCAACGCCATGCGCGCCCGACGCCGGTCGCGCGCCGCGTCGTACGCGAACCCGAGGGCGAACCACCGCTCCCAGCTCCCCGGCTCGGCCTCGACCGCGGCGCGAGCAGCGTCGAACGCCTCGTCCGCCGCGGCACGGTCGGGACGCCCCGAGGGCCGGCGCGGCACGTCGTCGACCGGGAGCCGGCCGGCCGCCGCGAGCTCGTCGGCCATCGACTGGACCTGCAGCGCCAACCACCACTCACGGGCGAGCAGCCACAGACCGAGGGCCGGCAGCACGAGCACCGCCGCGCCCAGCGCGACCGCGACGGGCTCCCCCGTCGCCATCAGCGCGACTCCGGCACGGGCTGCCGTGACGATGTAGAGGACCAGGAGGAGCGAGAGGGCGACAGCCCCGAGCGTCGCGCGCGTGAACCTCATGCCAGGTAGTGCTCGAGGCCGACGGTCAGGCCGGGGTGGGCACCCACGCTCCGGACGGCGTGCAGCACACCCGGCATGAAGGAGACCCGGTCGAACGAGTCGTGCCTGATGGTGAGCAGCTCGCCGGCGTTGCCGAGCAGGACCTCCTGGTGGGCCACCAGCCCGCGCAGCCGCACTGCATGCACGCGGACACCGTCGACATCGGCGCCCCGCGCGCCGTCCAGCGCCGTGCTGGTGGCGTCCGGCATCGCGCCCTGCCCGGCCTCCCGCCTGGCGGTGGCGATGCGGGCGGCCGTGTGGCGGGCCGTGCCGCTCGGGGCGTCCACCTTGTCGGGGTGGTGCAGCTCGATGACCTCCGCCGACTCGAACCAGCGGGCGGCCTCCTGCGCGAAGCGCATGGCGAGGACTGCGCCGATGGCGAAGTTCGGCGCGACGAGGACGCCGACGTCCGTGCCCTCGACCCGGTCGCGGAGCCGTGCGACGGCGTCGTCCCCCCACCCCGTGGTGCCGACGACGACGTGCAGGCCCGCGTCGACGAGCGCGTGGACGTTCGCCTCGCTCGCGGCCGGCACGGTGAACTCGACCGCCACCGATGCCCCCGAGGCCGCGAGCCCCGCGAGGTCGTCGCCGGCGTCGACCGCGGCGACCAGCTCGAGGTCGGGCGCCGCCTCGACGGCCGCGCAGACCGTGGCACCCATGCGCCCGGCCGCTCCGACGACGGCCACCCGGATCGGACTCACGGGCACACCCTAGCCGGGTGGTTCCCTGCGGCGCCGAGCAGCCCGGACCTCAAGCGCACCGGCGCCCCCGCCGATGACCCTGAGGTGCCTGCCGCCACCGACACGCCCGCCGGTGACCCCACGCCTGCCATCGCCGGCGTCGAGACCGTCGCCACGGACGGACCGCCGCACTCCCGGCGCCTGGGCCACCCCTTCACCGGTGCGGCCGTCGGCCTGGCCTCGGGCGCGGTGGCGTTCGGCTGGGCGTGGCTCTGGCTGCGCCAGGAGGTGGTGGCCTGGACCGAGAGCTCGGGCGTGCCCCTGGAGGTGCCGACGGAGCTCGCCGCGGACTTCGGGGTCCTGACGGGGTCCCTCGCCCTCCTCGCGTGGCTCGTCGGAGCCCGGACCCACCTGCGCCCTCGCCGCGCCGTCGTCGTCGTGGCCGCGGTCGTGCTCGCGTGGACAGTTGCCGGCTACCTGCTCTTCGCGGCCGGCGCGTTCCCCGCGTGGCCGGCCTTCGAGGGGCCGTTCGTCATGGTGGACGGATTCGACTTCGTGGTCCGTCCCACGTGGACGTCCCTGGCGGGACCGCTGGCGGTCCTGGCACTCACGGCCCTGGCCGCATGGGTGGGGGCGCACTTCCGCGACCGCCCGGCCCCGGCCGCCCCGGCGAGCGCGTGGGGCCACGGCGTCGTCGCCGTGGCGGCGGCGGTGGGCGTGGGCGCGTACGTCGGGCTGCAGGTGCTCGTGTGGCCGAGGGAGGTCCTCGGTGCGTGGCCCGCCTCCGAGCTGCTCGGGTGGCCGTTCGCGGGGGTGGCCGTCGCCGTGGCGGTCGCCTGGGCGACGTCCGGCCGCGGACGAGCCACGGTGACGCTGAACGTCGTGGCGGCGCTCGCGCTCCTCGTGTACGCCTCGGGCACCACCGTCGACAGCGTCGTGATGGTCGGCCTGGGCGTCGTCACCGTCGCCGTCGCGGCGGCGCACCGCCCGTTCGCCCGGACGCTGCAGGGCCTCCTGGCCTGAGTCCGCTCAGGACGCGAAGGGGCCGACGCGGACGACCGAGCGCGGGAGCGCCGCCAGCTCGGCGGCGAGCGTGCGCACGTCCTCTCGGGTGACGGCGCGGATCCGCTCGAGGGACTCCGCCTGGGACAGCAGCTCGCCGTGCACCAGCTCCGCCTTGCCGAGGCGGGTCATGCGCGACCCCGTGTCCTCCAGACCGAGCACGAGCCCCCCGGACAGCTGGCCCACGGCCCGCTCCCGCTCCGCGGGGGTGATGCCGTCCTCGGCGATGCGCTCCCACTCCTGCACCATGAGCTCGACGACCTCGTCCACCTTGGCGGGCGTGCACCCCGCGTACAGGCCCATCAGCCCGGCGTCGGTGTGTCCCTGGGAGAACGCGTAGACCGAGTACGCCAGGCCACGCTTCTCGCGGATCTCCTGGAAGAGCCGGGACGACATGCCGCCGCCCAGCACCGTGGTGAGCACGGAGAGGGCGAAGCGCCGCTCGTCGGTGGACCCGAGGCCCGGCCCGCCGATGAGCACGTTCGCCTGCTCGGTGCTGCGGTGCACGGTGAGCTCGGTCGCACCCGTGACGACGGGCGCCGGTGCGGTGGCCCGGCGCGGGACCGGGACGGCGTCGGGGTCGAGCGCCCAGCCACCGGCGGCCACGGCGTCGAGCACCTGCGCGCACAGCGCGTCGTGGTCCACTCCCCCGGCGGCGGTCACGACCAGGGTCGCCGAACGGTAGTGCTCCGTGTAGTGCTCCCAGACGGCGTCCCGCGGGACCGCGCGGATCGTGCCGGGGGTGCCCCCGATGGGCCTGCCCAACGGGTGCTCGCCGAGGACCGCGGCCGCGAACTGCTCGTGCACCACGTCCGACGGGTCGTCGTCGTTCATGGCGAGCTCCTCGAGGATCACGCCACGCTCGATCTCGAGCTCACCGGGGTCCAGGGTCGCCGAGGTGACCATGTCGGTGATGACGTCGACCGACATGGGCACGTCGGAGTCCCGCACCCGTGCGTAGTAGCACGTGTGCTCCTTGCCGGTGGCCGCATTGGCCTCCCCGCCGACGGCGTCGAAGGCCTCCGCGATGTCCATGGCGTTCCGGCGTGCCGTGCCCTTGAACAGGAGGTGCTCCAGGAAGTGCGTCGAGCCGTGGTGGCCGTGCCGCTCGTCGCGCGAGCCGACGCCGACCCACGCCCCGACGGTCGCCGAGCGCAGGCCCGGCATCAGCTCCGTGAGCACCCGGACGCCGCCGGGCAGGACGGAGCGTCGGATGACGACGCCCCCGTCCTGCTCGGCGACCAGCTCGCTGCCCGGCGCCCCGGCGGCCCCGAGCGGCAGTGCGACCGGCATGTCAGACCGTTGCGTCGTCGCTCGACTCGGCCGGCGCGTCGCCACCCGGCTCCGCGGACTCGTCCTTGGCGGGCTCCTCGACGACCGCGTGGAGCGAGAGCTTCCCGCGCGGGTCGATCTCGGCGATCTCGACCTGAACCTTCTGGCCGACGGAGAGGACGTCCTCCACGTTCTCCACCCGCTTGCCGCCGACGAGCCGGCGGATCTGCGAGATGTGCAGGAGGCCGTCCTTGCCCGGGGTCAGCGAGATGAACGCGCCGAACGTCGTGGTCTTCACGACGGTGCCGACGTAGCGCTCCCCGACCTCCGGCATCTGCGGGTTCGCGATGGCATTCACCATCGCGCGCGCGGCCTCGGCCGACGGACCGTCGACCGCGCCGATGTAGACGGTGCCGTCGTCCTCGATGGTGAGGTCGGCGCCCGTCTCCTCCTGGATCTGGTTGATCATCTTGCCCTTCGGCCCGATGACCTCGCCGATCTTGTCGACCGGCACCTTCACCGTGATGATCCGCGGCGCGTACGGCGACATCTCGTCAGGTGCGTCGATCGCCTCGCGCATCACGTCGAGGATGTGCAGACGCGCTTCCTTGGCCTGCGTCAGCGCGCCGGCCAGGACGTCGGCGGGGATGCCGTCGAGCTTGGTGTCCAGCTGGATCGCGGTGACGAAGTCCTTGGTGCCGGCGACCTTGAAGTCCATGTCACCGAAGGCGTCCTCGGCGCCGAGGATGTCGGTCAGCGCCGCGTAGCGCGTCTCGCCGTCCACGGTGTCCGAGACCAGGCCCATGGCGATGCCGGCGACCGGCGCGCGCAGCGGCACACCGGCGTTCAGCAGCGACAGCGTGGAGGCGCAGACGGAGCCCATCGACGTCGACCCGTTGGAGCCCAGGGCCTCGGAGACCTGCCGGATGGCGTACGGGAACTCCTCGCGGCTCGGCAGCACGGGGATGAGCGCGCGCTCGGCGAGCGCCCCGTGGCCGATCTCGCGCCGCTTCGGGGACCCGACCCGACCGGTCTCGCCGGTGGAGTAGGGCGGGAAGTTGTAGTTGTGCATGTACCGCTTGCGCGTCTCCGGGGAGAGCGTGTCGAGCATCTGCTCCATGCGCAGCATGTTCAGCGTGGTGACGCCCATGATCTGGGTCTCGCCGCGCTCGAAGAGCGCGGACCCGTGCGTACGCGCCAGGACGTCCACCTCGGCGGACAGGCTGCGGATGTCCCGGAGGCCGCGTCCGTCGATGCGGAAGCCGTCGGTGAGGATGCGCTGCCGGATGACCTTCTTGGTCACGGCACGCACCGCGGCCGAGATCTCCTTCTCGCGACCCTCGAAGCGCTCGGCCAGGGCGGCCTTCGCCTCGTCCTTGATCTCGTCGAGCCGGTTCTCGCGCGTCTGCTTGTCCGCGATCGTGAGCGCGTCCGACAGCGGGCCGAGGACCGTCTCGTACACGGCGTCGTAGACGTCGCCCTGGTAGTCCGGGAAGAGCGGGAACTCCTGCGTCTCCTTCGCGGCCTGCTCGGCCAGGCGCGCCTGCGCCAGGCACAGCTCGCGGAGGAACGGCTTCGCGGCCTCGAGGCCGGCGGCCACGACCTCCTCCGACGGCGCCGTGGCGCCACCCTGGATGAGGTTCCACGCGCCCTCGGGCGCCTCGGCCTCGATCATCGCGATCGCCACGTCGTCACCGACGATGCGGCCGGCGACCACCATGTCGAACGTCGCCTGCGCGCGCTCTGCGTACCGCGGGAACGCGACCCACTGACCCTCGATGAGCGCGATGCGCACACCCGCGACGGGGCCGGAGAACGGCAGGCCCGAGATCTGCGTGGAGATCGACGCGGCGTTGATCGCGAGGACGTCGTAGGCGTCCTCGGGGTGCAGCGACAGCACGGTGACGACGACCTGGACCTCGTTGCGCAGGCCCTTGACGAACAGCGGGCGCAGCGGGCGGTCGATCAGGCGGCAGGCGAGGATCGCCTCGGTCGAGGGCCGGCCCTCGCGCCGGAAGAACGAGCCGGGGATCTTGCCGACGGCGTACTGCCGCTCCTCGACGTCCACCGTCAGGGGGAAGAAGTCGAACTGGTCCTTGGGGCTCTTGCCCGCCGTCGTGGTCGACAGCAGCGTGGTGTCGTCGTCGAGGTAGGCGACGACGGCGCCGGCGGCCTGGCGGGCCAGGCGGCCGGTCTCGAAGCGGACGGTACGGGTGCCGAAGCGGCCGTTGTCGATGACGGCTTCGGCTGACTGGATCTCGGGTCCCTCCATGGGATCCCTCCTTCGTCGAAGGCCCGGCCGCGGCGCGGCGGTCTTCGATCGAGGCCCGCGGAGCCGGCACCCGGAGGCGCCGGAGGGATCCGCAGGCCACTACCGAGGACCGAGGCATCGGGTCCGGGAGTGTGTCTGGATGGAGTTGTGGTGACGCGCGTCGGGTGGACCCCGACGCGCCTGACACCGGACCAGCCCGGACCCGTGGGGGTCCGGGCTGGTCCGGGATGTTCAGCGGCGCAGGCCGAGCCGGTCGATCAGGCTCCGGTAGCGCTCGATGTCGACCTTCTGCAGGTAGCCGAGGAGGCGACGCCGCTGGCCGACGAGGAGGAGCAGACCACGCCGCGAGTGGTGGTCGTGCTTGTGCTCCTTGAGGTGCTCGGTCAGGTCCTTGATGCGCTGCGTGAGCATCGCGATCTGGACCTCCGGGGAGCCGGTGTCGTTCGGACCGGTCGCGTACTCGGTCATGATGCGCTGCTTGGTGGCGGCGTCGAGGGGCACTGGCTCTCCTTGGGGTACTCGTTGCGCGGTGCGCCGGGGCATGTCCACCCGGGCTCTCTGGATCCGCGGCCGATCACACGGCCCACGAATGCTATCAGTCGCCGGAGGAGCCACCCAACACGAGCGGCCCGGCGGCCAGCAGCCGGCGCGTGCGTGCGACGTCGTCGTTCATCGTCTCGACCAGCTCCGCCACGGAGTCGAACCGCAGGGTGGGTCGCAGCCGCGCGACGAACTCCAGGACGACCTCCTCGTCGTACAGCTCCAGGTCGAGGCGGTCCGGGACGTGCGCCTCCACCCGGCGCCCGGCACCGTCGAAGGTCGGGTTGGTCCCGATCGAGATGGCGACCGGCAGGTAGCCGTCCGGGCTGTCGGCGGGATGGTCGACGCGGCGCATCCAGCCCGCGTAGACGCCGTCCGCGGGCACCACACCGGTCATGTCCGGTCCCAGGTTGGCCGTGGGGAAGCCGAGGGTGCGACCCCGGGCGTCACCGTGCACGACGACGCCACGCACCCGGTGCGGGCGGCCCAGGATCGCGGCGGCCTCGTCGACCGCACCGGCCGCCAGCAACTCGCGGATCCAGGTCGACGACCACCGGCGTTCCGCGTGCGGCGAGTGGGCGATGTCCTCGACCACCTCGACCTCGAAGCCGTACCGCTCCCCCAGCTCCCGCATCGTCCCGAGGTCGCCGTGGTTGTCCTTCCCGAACCGGACGTCGCGTCCGATGACGACGACGCGGGCGTGCAGTCCCTCCACGAGGTAGCGGCGGACGAACTCCTCCGCCGTCTCGGCCGCGAACTCGAGCGTGTAGTGGATCACCAGGACGGCGTCGATCCCCGTCTGCGCCAGGAGCTCGAGGCGGTCGGTCAGGCCGGTGATCAGCGGCGGGGCGCTCTCGGGCCGGTGCACCTGGGCCGGGTGCGGGTCGAACGTCACGGCGATGGACGCGCCGCCGATGTGGTGGGCGGTCGCCACCATCCGGCCGAGCACGCTGCGGTGGCCCCGGTGCACGCCGTCGAAGTTGCCGATGGTCACGACGGACGGGCCGAAGCCCTCGGGGACCTGGCTCAGGTCGGTCCAGCGGTGCACGGGGGAAAGCCTGCCATGAACGCCCGCCTGGCCCGCACCGCGCTCCGCCCGTCCCGTGGTCACGCGGGCGCGAGGACCAGCACGGGACGCGCCCGCCCCGACGCCTCGTCGGCCAGGAGCGCCACGAGCTCACCGTCGGGCGCGAACGCGGCCACGGGGGCGTCAGCCGTGCCCGGCGCCTCCGCGGAGGCGGCGATGCGGCGACCGAAGGAGAGCTCACGGGCCTCCTCCGCCGTGAGGGCGCGGGACGGGAACGCGGCGCGCGCCGCGTCCGCGAGCGGCAGCACGCCGAAGTCGACGGCGAGGTCGTCCAGCGTCCGCGCGACGTCCAGGCCGTAGCCGCCCACGCGGGTGCGGCGCAGCGCCGTCAGGTGCCCCCCGACGCCGAGGGCAGCACCCAGGTCGCGCGCGAGCGCGCGGACGTAGGTGCCCGACGAGCACGTCACGGCCACGTCGACGTCCAGCACCGGGGCGCCGTCGTGCTCGGCACGCCGCACGGCGAGCACGTCGAAGCGGTGCACCGTCACGGGCCGTGCGGCGAGCTCGACCTGCTCGCCCGCCCGCACCCGGGCGTACGCGCGCTTGCCGTCCACCTTGATCGCGCTCACGGACGACGGCACCTGCGAGATGGCGCCGGTGAGGGGCACGACCGCGGCCTCGACCGCGGCGCGCGAGACGCCCGAGGCGTCGGCGACCGTGGTGACCTCGCCCTCGGCGTCGTCGGTCGTGGTGGCCACACCGAGCCGGACCGTCGCCGTGTACTCCTTGTCCGCCCCGACGAGGTACGTCAGGAGCCGTGTCGCCCGGTCCACGCCGACGACCAGCACGCCCGTCGCCATCGGGTCGAGCGTCCCGGCGTGGCCGACGCGACGGGTACCCGCGAGGCGCCGCACGCGGCCGACGACGTCGTGGCTGGTCCAGCCCGCAGGCTTGTCGACCACGACGAGGCCGTCGGCCACTAGTCCTCCTCGTCCGCCGCGTCGTCGTCGCGCTCGGCCGGCTTGCGGTAGGGGTCCGCGTCGCCCGCGTACTCCGCCGACGCCGCGAGCGCGGCCACCGCGGCGTCCCGCTCGGCCGCGACGCGCAGCGCCTCGGCGAGGCTCGCCGCGGTCTCGGGGATCGCGTCGGGGATGAACTCGAGCGTCGGCGTGAGGCGCACGCCGGTCTGGCGCCCCACCTCGGACCGGATCAGGCCCTTGGCGCTCTCCAGGGCGGCGGCGGTACCGGCCCGCGCCTCCTCGTCGCCGAGCACCGTGTAGAAGACGGAGGCGTGCTGCAGGTCACCGGTGACACGCGCGGCGGTCACCGTGACGAAGCCCAGCCGCGGGTCCTTGATCTTGGTGTCGAGCATCTCGGCCACGATCACCTGGATCCGCTCGGCGAGCTTGGTCGCCCGGGGGTGGTCAACCATGGGGGTCCTTTCCTGGGCTGCGTTGGCCCGCTGGGCCGGTCAGGTCGCCGGGACGGGCGCCGTCGTCATGGCACCCGGCCCGCGCGGACCCGCCCAGCAGCCGGGCTGGGACGGGTCCGCGCGGCGGACCGGCAGGTACGACGCGGTGCCGCTACGAGCGCGGCTTCTCGCGCATCTCGTACGTCTCGATGACGTCGTCGACCTCGATGTCGTTGAAGGAGCCGAGCCCGATACCGCACTCGTAGCCCTCGCGGACCTCGGTCGCGTCGTCCTTGAACCGCTTGAGCGAGTCGATCGACAGGTTCTCGCCGATCACCTTGCCGCCACGGAGCACGCGCGCCTTGCTGTTGCGCCGGATGGACCCGGAGCGGACCAGCGAACCCGCGATGTTGCCGAACCGGCTGGAGCGGAACACCTCGCGCACCTCCGCGGTGCCGAGCTGGACCTCCTCGTACTCCGGCTTGAGCATGCCCTTCAGGGCCGCCTCGACGTCGTCGATCGCCTGGTAGATGACCGAGTAGAACCGGACGTCCACGCCCTCGCGCTCCGCCAGCTCCTCGACGCGCTCCGCGAACTTCACGTTGAAGCCGATGATGATCGCGTTGTCGACCGTGGCGAGGTTCACGTCGTTCTGCGTGATGGCACCCACACCGCGGTGGATGACCCGCAGGTCGACCTCCTCGCCGACGTCGATCTTGAGCAGCGCGTCCTCGAGCGCCTCGACGGCACCCGACACGTCGCCCTTGAGGACCAGGTTGAGGGTCTCGACCTTGCCCTGCTGGAGGGCCTGGGTGAAGTCCTCGAGGCTGATGCGCTTGCGACGCTTGGCCAGCTGGGCGGCACGCTCGGCGGCCTCCCGCTTCTCGGCGATCTGCCGGGCCGTGCGGTCGTCCGGCGCCACGAGGAACGTGTCACCTGCGCGGGGCACCGACGTGAGGCCGAGCACCTGGACCGGACGGGCCGGCGTGGCCTCGGGCACGGTCTCCCCGTGCTCGTCGAACATCGCCCGGACCCGGCCGTGCGCGGTGCCCGCGACGATCGCGTCACCCACCCGCAGCGTGCCCGACTGCACGAGCACCGTGGCCACCGCACCGCGACCCCGGTCGAGGTTGGCCTCGACGGCGACGCCGCGCGCGTCCTTGTTCGGGTTCGCCCGGAGGTCCAGCGAGGCGTCCGCGGTGAGGAGGACGGCGTCGAGGAGCTCCTCGATACCCATCCGCTTCAGCGCCGAGATGTCGACGAACATCGTGTCGCCGCCGTACTCCTCGGCCACCAGGTTGTACTCGGTGAGCTGCTGACGGATCTTCGAGGGGTTCGCCCCCTCCTTGTCCACCTTGTTGACCGCCACGACGATCGGGACGCCGGCCGCCTGCGCGTGGTTCAGCGCCTCGATGGTCTGCGGCATCACGCCGTCGTCGGCCGCGACCACGAGGATCGCGATGTCGGTCACCTGCGCACCACGGGCACGCATGGCGGTGAACGCCTCGTGACCCGGGGTGTCGATGAAGGTGATCGCCCGCGCGACGTCCTCGTGCTCGGTGTGCACCTGGTACGCACCGATGTGCTGCGTGATGCCACCGGCCTCGCCCGCGACGACGTCCGCCGAGCGGATGGCGTCGAGGAGCTTGGTCTTGCCGTGGTCGACGTGACCCATGACGGTGACGACCGGAGGCCGGGCCTCCAGCTGGTCGTCGCCCTCCTCGGCGAGCTCGGCCTCCAGGTCGATGTCGAAGGCCCCGAGCAGCTCGCGGTCCTCCTCCTCGGCGGAGACCATCTCGATGACGTAGCCGAGCTCTGCGGCGAGGGTGCCGAACGTGTCCTCGTCGAGCGACTGCGTCGCGGTCGCCATCTCACCGAGGTGGAACAGCACCGTGACGAGGCTCGCCGGGTTCGCGTCGATCTTGTCCGCGAAGTCGTTCAGGGATGCGCCGTGGCGGAGCCGGATGACGGTCGAGCCGTCACCGCGGGGAACCTGCACGCCGCCGAGAGACGGCGCCTGCATCTGCTCGAACTCCTGGCGCTTGGCCCGCTTGGACTTGCGGCCGCGGACGGGCTTGCCACCCGCGCGACCGAAGGCACCCTGCGTGCTGCCCCGGCCGCCACGGCCACCGGCACCACCCGGACGACCGCCACCGAAGCCGGGGGCGCCGCCACCGGGACCACCCGTGCCGCCACCGGGACGACCAGCACCGCCGCCGCCGGGACGACCGCCACCGGCGCCGCCGGGACGACCGCCGGGCGCACCGGCACCGGGCCGGCCGACCGTGCTGCGGCCCGGCATCATGCCCGGGTTCGGGCGCGGGCCACCGGGAGCCGGACGAGGACCACCGGGACGCTCGCTGCCACCGTCACGGCTGCCGCCCGGGCGCGGCATGCCCTGGCTGGGTGCGAACGGGTTGTTGCCCGGCCGCGGCGTGCGCGGACCCGGGCGAGGCATGCCCTGGCTGGGTGCGAACGGGTTGTTGCCCGGACGCGGACCGCCGGGCCGGGGTGCCCCGGGGCGAGGACCGCCGGGCCGCGGAGCGGCGTCGACGGACTCCTCGGCGGGCGCCTCCGGCGCCACCGGGGCGACGGGCACGGTCTGGGCGGCCGGTGCCTCGTGCGCGGGGGCGGCGGGCGCCTCGGGCGCCGCCGGGGCCGGCGCGGCGACGGGGGCCACCGGCGCCGCCGGAGCGGCGGCCTCGGGCTTCCGGGGTGCCGCCTTGCGCGGCTCGGCGGCCGGCGCCGCTGACGCCGGCTGGGCCGGCTGCGCCGGGTAGGCGTCGCGCAGCTTGCGGACGACCGGCGCTTCGATGGTCGACGACGCCGACCGTACGAACTCACCGAGCTCGCCCAGCTTGGCCATGAGGGCCTTGCTGTCGACGCCGAGCTCCTTGGCGAGCTCGTACACGCGGACCTTTGCCACAACTCTCCCTGTCTCGGTCCGCCCGGACAGGGTCGGACCGTCGTTAGTGCCTGCTCATCGCTGGGTGCTCATCGGGGGCCCATCGGCTTCCAACCCGCTTCCTGGTCCAGACGAAACGACTTCCGGTGCATGACTGCTGACGTGCGTGCTGGTCCCGGCCTCGAGGAACGCTCGCACCGGTGTGGTGTCGAGCGGCCCGGTCCGCAGTGCTCGGGGGAAGGCGTGGCGCTTCTCGGCGAGCTCCAGGCACCGCAGGTCGTCGTGCACCCACGCGCCCCGACCTGGTAGGGCACGACGGACATCCACGACGGCTCGACGCTGCCCGGCGCCGTCGGCGACCGCGACAACCCGCAGCAGGACGGACCGGAGACCCCGGCCTCGGCACCCCACACACGTGCGTACCGGGCCGGTCGAGCCGGCGTCGGTCACAGCGTGAGGGAGCCGGGTCCGTGGCCCAGCGTCCGTCAGTCTACCGCGACGCCTCACGAATCGTGATCCGGGCCCTCGCCGGGCTCCCGACCGCCCTCGTCCGACCGGATGTCGATCCGCCAGCCGGTGAGCTTGGCCGCCAGCCGGGCGTTCTGACCCTCCTTGCCGATCGCGAGGGACAGCTGGTAGTCCGGCACCACGACGCGCGCAGCCCGCGCCTCCAGGTCCACGACCGTCACGGACGTCACCCGCGCCGGCGACAACGCGTGGGCGACGAACTCCGCCGGGTCGTCGCTGTGGTCGATGATGTCGATCTTCTCGCCGCGGAGCTCGGTCATGACCGCCCGCACGCGGGCACCCATCGGGCCGATGCACGCGCCCTTCGCGTTGAGCCCCGCGACCGTGGACCGCACGGCGATCTTGGTGCGGTGACCGGCCTCGCGCGCGATGGCGGTGATCTCGACCGAGCCGTCGGCCACCTCGGGGACCTCGAGCGCGAACAGCTTGCGCACCAGGCCGGGGTGGGTCCGGGACAGGGTGATCGAGGGTCCCTTCGGGCCGCGCGTCACGTCGAGCACGTACGCGCGGATCCGCTCGCCGTGCACGTAGGTCTCGGTCGGCACCTGCTCGTGCGCGGGGAGGACGGCCTCGGTGCCGCGCACGGCCACGAGCACCGTGCGGGGGTCCCGACCCTGCTGCACGACGCCGGCCACCACCTCGCCCTCGGTACCGCGGAAGCTGCCCAGCACGGCCTCGTCCTCGGCGTCCCGCAGACGCTGGACGATCACCTGGCGGGCCGTGGACGTGGCCACCCGGCCGAAGCCCTCCGGCGTGTGCTCGAACTCGGGGCCGAGTGCGGGCCCGCCGTCACCCGCGTCCTCGAGCCGCTCGCGGGCCCAGACGGTGACGTGACCGGTGCGCCGGTCCACCTCGACCCGGGCGCTCTCGTACGCACCGGGCGTGCGGTGGTACGCCGAGAGGAGCGCCTGCTCGATGGCGGCGATGAGCGTGTCCAGGCTGATGTCCCGCTCGTGCTCGACGAGGCGGAGCGCCGTCATGTCGATGTCCATCAGCCCTCCTCCTCCTCGCCCGCATCCGTGGCGCGAGCGAGCTCGACAACGACGACGCCGCGCGCGACGTCGGCCAGCGCAACCGTCGTGGCCGTCCCGTCGACGTCGAGGACCAGGGCGGCGTCGTCGGCGCCCGTGAGCCGCCCGAGGACGACGGAGCCGTCCCGGAGCGTGAGCCGGACGAGTCGGGTGCGGGCACGCCGGAAGTGCCGCGGCTCGGTCAGCGGTCGGTCCGTGCCCGGCGTGGACACCTCGAGGACGTACGCGCCGGCGACCGGGTCGGCCGTGTCGAGGGCGGCGGAGATGCCGCGGGAGACGGACGCCAGGCTGTCGGAGTCGAGGCTCCCGACGGCGTCGGCGGGCAGGTCGACGACGACGCGGACGACGGTGCGGCGCCCCGCCGGGGCCACCTGCACGTCCTCGAGCGAGAGCCGTGCGGCCTCGACGACGGGCGCGACGACGGCGCGCACCCGTTCAGCCGGACCTGAGCCTGTGACCATGGTCGCCTCCTGGTTCGTGGCGGGCAGACATGGCCCTGTGGACTTGGCGCCGCCCAGCCTAACGACTCGCGCGGGGTGCGGCGTGGGAGGATCGCCCGCGATGACCTCCGCGACCCTCCCCCCGCCCCGCCGCCGCACGCGCCACCGACCCCTTGCCGCCGTCGTCCGCGCGGTCACCTGCGCCGCCGCGCTCGTCGCGACGGGCCTCGTGGCGGGCTGCGACCTGAGGCTCGAGACGCCCGACCCGCCGGTCCTCGTGCCCGACGACGCCGAGGTGCTGCGCGACCGGAACGCGCAGGACGCCGCCGCACTCGCCGCGGCCGCACAGGCCGCGTCAGCGACGGCGGAGGAGGGTGTCGCCGCGGCGCTCACCCTCGTCGCCACCGCGTCGACGGAGCACGTCGCGGCCCTCGGCGGGGTGTACGACCCGTTCCCAGGCGCGGCACCGACCGCCGCCGCGACGGCGTCCGCCACCCCGACCCCCTCTCCCGAGCCGCCCACCGCCGCCGCCGTGCTCGAGCAGCTGCGCACCGCCGCCGACGCCGCCCGGGCAGACGCGACGACGGTCGCGGTTCCCGCCATGGCGCACCTCCTCACGGCCATCACCCTCAACCGCCTCCTGCTCGCCGACGCCCTCACGGCCGCCATCGACGGCACGACCCCCGAGCTCGGCACGGTGACGGTCCCGGAGACGCTGCCCATCGGCCTGGCGCCGCAGACCGCGGTCGTCCTCGTGCAGTCCGAGGACGCCGCGGGCATGGCATGGGAGGTCGTCGCGGCACGCTCCGCCGACGACGCCCGCGCCCGGGCGGCCGCCCGCGCCGCACTGCACCGGGAACGCGCACAGGCATGGGCGGATGCCGCCGGCATCGCCGGCACGGGCACCGACCCACGGCGGAGCGCCTACGACCTGCCCGAGACCGTCACGGACTCCGCCGCACCGAGCGAGCTCATGTGGACCGCGCTGGGTGAGATCGAGCAGACGTTGGGCGAGACGTACGCCGCGCTCGTGCCGACCGTCGCTCCCGCGGAGCGGGCCGCCCTGCTGGACACCGCCCTCGAGGCGCTGCGCAGGGCCGCCAGCCTGAACGTGCCCGTCGCCGTCCTGCCCGGGATGGCGGAGACCGCCGCCTGATCGCCGCTGACCGCTGACGCCGCCCGGCCGGGCCGCGCGGACGTCGCCGCGGCGCGCGTCCGTCCGTCAGCGCTCGAGCAGCTCCGCCACCAGCTCCTTGACGTGCTGGGCGGCGTCGGCGACCGGCACCTGCTGGGCGACGGCACGGCCGTCCGTGACGTCGAGACCCAGCGCCGCGGCGTCGGCGGGCCGGCGCAGGCGCACCTCGACCACACCCTCGGCGAGCCCGCGGCCGACGACCACCAGGACGGGAGCGCCGAGCAGCTCGGCGTCCGCGAACTTCACGCCCGGGGAGACCTTGGGCCGGTCGTCGTAGAGGACCTCGACGCCCGCACCGTGCAGGTCCGCGGCAAGCTCGGCGGCGGCGTGGAACACGGCCTCGTCCTTGCCCGTGGCGACCAGGTGGACGTGCGCCGGGGCGACCTGTGCGGGCCACGCCAGGCCGGCGTCGTCGTGGTTCGCCTCGGCGAGGGCCGCGACCGCGCGGGACACCCCGATCCCGTACGACCCCATCGTGACCGTGACGGCCTTGCCGTTCTCGTTGAGCACCTGCAGCCCGAGCGCCTCGGCGTACTTGCGGCCGAGCGCGAAGATGTGGCCGATCTCGATGCCGCGGGCGAGCTCCAAGGGGCCCGACCCGTCCGGGGCGGGGTCGCCGGGGCGGACCTCGGCGGCCTCCACCGTCCCGTCGGCCGTGAAGTCGCGGCCCGCGACCAGGTCGAACACGTGCTTGCCCTCGACGTTCGCGCCGGTGATCCAGCGGGTGCCCGGGACGACCCGGGGGTCGAGCAGGTAGCGGACGGCGTCCTCACGGCCCGTCGCCGCGCGGCCGAGAACGGCGGGCCCGATGTACCCCTTGACCAGCTCCGGGTGCGCGGCGAAGTCGGCGTCCACGGCCGCCTCCACCGTCGCCGGGGAGAGCGCGGCCTCGAGCCGGCGCGGGTCCACCTCGCGGTCGCCGGGGACCCCCACGACGAGCACCTCGCGCTCGCCGTCCGGGTGCACGAGGGCGACGACGACGTTCTTGAGGGTGTCCGCAGCCGTCCACGCCCGGTCCGGCCGCGGGTAGCGCTCGTTCGCGAGCGCGACGAGGCTCTCGATCGTCGGCGTGTCGGGGGTGTCCTCCACGTGGGCCGCCGGGGCGTCGTCGTACGGGACGGGCGCCGGGACCGGCGTCGTGACCGCCTCGACGTTCGCGGCGTACCCGCCGGGCGAGCGGACGAAGGTGTCCTCGCCGATCGCCGTCGGCATGAGGAACTCCTCGCTGCGCGACCCGCCCATGGCGCCGGACATCGCCGCGACGATCACGAAGTCGAGGCCGAGCCGCGTGAAGATCCGCTGGTACGCCTCGCGCTCACGCTGGTAGGCGGCGTCGAGGCCGGCGTCGTCGACGTCGAAGGAGTAGGCGTCCTTCATGATGAACTCGCGGCCGCGCAGCAGGCCCGCGCGCGGACGGGCCTCGTCCCGGTACTTCGTCTGGATCTGGTACAGGGCCAGCGGCAGGTCCTTGTAGCTCGAGTACAGGTCCTTGACGACGAGCGTGAACATCTCCTCGTGCGTCGGCGCGAGCAGGTAGTCGGCGTCCTTGCGGTCCTTGAGGCGGAAGAGGTTCGGCCCGTACTCCGTCCAGCGGTTCGTCGCCTCGTACGGCTCGCGCGGCAGCAGGGCCGGGAAGTGCACCTCCTGCGCACCGATGGCCGCCATCTCCTCGCGCACGACCTGCTCGACCTTGCCGAGCACCCGGAGGCCGAGCGGCAGCCACGTGTAGATGCCGGGTGCCGCGCGCCGGATGTAGCCGGCCCGGACCAGGAGGCGGTGGCTCGGCACCTCGGCGTCGGCCGGGTCCTCCCGGAGGGTGCGCACGAACAGGGTCGACATCCGCATGAGCATGGGCGTCAGCCTAGTGGCGGTCCGCCCGGTGCCCCGGACCGCCGGCCCCGACCCCTGCCGCTCGGCCGCGCGGGCAGGCACGATGGCCCTGTGCCTGAGCTGCCGGAGGTCGAGTCCCTCGCCCGCTTCCTCGCCGAGCGCGCCGTCGGCCGCACGGTCGCCGCGGTGTCCGTGGGGAACATCAGCGCCCTGAAGACGTTCTCGCCCGCGCCGTCGGACCTGGTCGGCCGCGGCGTCGTCGGCGTCACCCGGCACGGCAAGTGGCTGGACCTCGTGACCGACGGGCCGCGGCTGCTGTGGCACCTGTCCAGGGCGGGATGGGTGCGCTGGTACGACGCCGTGCCCGCGACGACGGTGCGGCCCGGCAAGTCACCGATCGCCCTGCGGCTCGCGCTGGACGACGGCGCGGGCTTCGACCTCACCGAGGCCGGCACCCGCAAGCGCCTCGCCGTGCACGTGGTGAACGCACCCGACGACGTCCCCCTGGTCGCGACCCTCGGCGTCGACCCGCTGTCGGAGGAGTTCACGGTGGAGCGGCTCGCGGAGCTCGCCAGCGCCCGGAACCAGCAGGTGAAGGGGCTGTTGCGCGACCAGCGGCAGATAGCCGGCATCGGCAACGCGTACTCCGACGAGATCCTGCACGCCGCCCGGATGAGTCCGTTCGCGTTGAGCGGCAGCCTGTCCGAGGAGGACCTCGCCCGCCTGCACGCGACCGTGCGGCAGGTGCTCACCGAGGCGCTGGACGCTGCCGCGGGCCGTCCTGCGGCCGAGCTCAAGGACGCCAAGCGGCGCGGCATGCGGGTGCACGGCCGCGCGGGCGAGACGTGCCCGGTGTGCGGGGACACCGTGCGCGAGGTCTCGTTCGCCGACTCCGCCCTCCAGTACTGCCCGACGTGCCAGACGGGCGGCAAGCCGCTGGCGGACCGCCGCATGTCCCGCCTCCTGCGCTGACCCACTCCACCGCCCCACTTTCCGCTCGAACATCCGCATGCTGTTCGAGCGACCGTCGTTCGCAGAGCGCCGAGATGTTCGACGCGGTGGGTGGAGCCGCTGTCTCGTCCGAACGGACGAGCGGGTCCCTCTCCACAGGCGAGGGTGGCCGTCCTGGTCCACAGGCGTGACGGTGCCAGGGTGGACAGGTCGCCCGCTCCGGCGACAGTCATCCGGTGGACTTCGACGACGTGAGCGAGATCGCCGCAAGCAACGAGGGCATCCTGCGGCGGGCTCACCTCGCTGCCTCAGGCCTGACGTCCAGCGCCATCAGGCAACTGCTGGCACAGGGGGTTCTCACCCGCGTCCACCGCGACGTCTACCGCCCCGTCGTGCCCGACGACCATCCGCTCACCGACTTCCACGCAGCTGTCCGCGCCCTCCGCCAACGTGACCCGACCCGGGTTCTCACGG
>Ga0196976_1000298_pt1 | contig 33021 bp, 31 predicted proteins | sample S3v_513CmetaG_FD_148644 | JGI IMG/M metagenome (GOLD analysis project Ga0196976, IMG submission 148644) | Soil microbial communities from Anza Borrego desert, Southern California, United States - S3+v_5-13C | ecosystem: Environmental > Terrestrial > Soil > Desert | place: USA: California... | reverse complement strand
CGCCGCACACGCTGCGTCTGGGCGACGGCCTCGTTGTGGAAGCGGCGGGCGAGCTGGACCCGGTACCAGGCCGCCGCGAGCGCCTCCATGAGCTCGCCACCGCCCGGCTCCTGCTGGACCGCCTCGACCTCGACCGCGTCCGCGAGGGCCTCCCGGACCGTGCGCGACAGGTCGCTCTCCGCGCGGGCGCGGTCCTCGGGACCGGACGCCGTGCCGCCGGCCGCCCGCTCCGCCGGAAGCTGCAGCATGCGCTCCAGGTCCGGCAGCGCCGCCACGAGCTCCGCCCGCCCGTGCCCACCGGCCGAGAGCGCGGTCCAGGCCGCCTCACCGACCAGCACGGAGCTCACCGGGTCGAGCAGACCCGACGCCGCGAGCTCCGCCGCGACCGAGGCGCGCCGCACGAGCTGGTTCTCCAGGACCGCCCGGGACGTCCCGACCTTGCGGTGCAGGCGGTCCAGGCGGCTCGCGACGACCCAGACGAACCACGCCAGGATCAGAAGGGCGCCGGCGACCAGCAGCGTGGCCTCCGACCAGGTGAGGGTCACGTCCGGCCACGTCATTGCGTCATCCACCTCGCGCTGCGGACCGACGCCGGGTCCTCCGACACGCGGACTCCCGGCGTGGTTCCCGACAGGACCATCTCGTAGACGGTCAGCACCTGCTCGGTGATCACCGACCAGTCGTAGCGGCCGACCACCTGCGAGGCGTGGGCGGCCGTCGAGCGGCGCAGCTCAGGGTCGGCCAGCACGCGGTTGAGCGTCTCGGCAAGGTGGTCGCTGTCGCCGTTGCGGAACAGGACGCCGGCGGACCCCTCGTCGAGCACCCGGCGGAAGGCGCCGAGATCGCTCGCGACGACGGTCGCCCCGGCGCTCATCGCCTCCACGAGCACGATGCCGAAGCTCTCACCGCCCGTGTGGGGCGCGCAGTAGACGTCCACCGAGCTGAGCAGGCGCGCCTTGTCGTCGTCCGAGATGGGTCCGAGGATCTCCACCGCGTCCGCGTGCTCCCCGAGGGACTGCCGCGCATCTTCGGCGCCCTCGCCGCGCCCCGCGACCAGGAACCGGGCGCCCGGGTGCTCGGCGCGCACCCGCGCCACCGCGCCCATGAGGACCGGCAGGCCCTTCCGCGGCTCGTCCAGGCGGCCCAGGAAGGCGATCGTGGGCGCGTCGGGGGTGCCGGTCCAGGCCGGCTCGGCCTCGGCGACCCTGAAGCGGTCCGCGTACACGCCGTTGGGGATGACGACGGCGTCCCCGCCCAGGTGCTCGACCAGGGTGCGGCGGGCGTCCTCGGACACCGCGATCCGTGCTGAGATCTTCTCGAGGCTGGGCCGGACGATGGGATAGGCGACCTGCAGGGCGCGGGACCGCAGCAGCGCCGTGTGGAAGGTAGCCACGATGGGCCCGGAGGCCACCCACAGCGCGAGCATGCCGAGGCTCGGGGTGACCGGCTCGTGGAGGTGGAGGATGTCGAACTCGCCGCCCACCAGCCACTTGCGGACGCGGCGGGCACTCATCGGCCCGAACGTCATGCGCGCGACGGACCCGTTGTACCGGACCGGCACGGCCTTCCCCGCGGGCGTGATGTAGTCGGGCACCGGCGTGTCGTCGTCCGCCGGGGCGAGGACGGACACCGCGTGCCCCCGGGCCTGCAGTGCCTCGGCGAGGTCACGGACGTGGAACTGCACGCCACCCGGTACGTCGAAGGAGTACGGGCAGACGATCCCGACGCGGAGGGGCTCGAGGCTCACGTCTCCTCCCCAGCGGCGGCCAGCGTGGCCGCGTAGCGCGCCGGGTCCAGGTGGGCCACGAAGACCTTCTGGAGCATGTGCCAGTGCGTCGGGTACCGGGCGATGTCCGCGCCGAGCACGTCCGCCCACGCCTGGGTCATGATCCGCACCTGCTCGGTGCGACCCACCCCGTCCGGGACCGGGATCGGCGGGTGGAACGTGACGACGATGCCCCACGGCGAGCCCGCGGCCCGGCGTCGGGCGCCGCGGAGGCGCTCGTGCCGCAACGTGGTGGGCACGACCATGGCCCCCGCGGCGATGGCGAGAGCGGCCGGTCCGGCCGCCACCCGGGCCCTCTGACCGAGGAGGTCCACCTCGACCCCGCGTGACGTCAGGTCGCGGTCCGCCACCAGCGGGATCAGGACGTTCCCGGCGCGGCACGCACGCACGAGCTGGCGGAAGACGTCCTGCCCCTCGTCCAGCGGGATCACGGTCATCCCGATGGCCTCCCGCATCCGGCGGAACTCCTCGTAGACCTCGGGAGGGTTGAGGCGCTCGGCGACCGTCGTCGCCGGTGCAAGGTGCACGGTCGCCCAGGCGCCCGCCAGGTCCCAGTTCCCCTGGTGTGCGAGCGCCAGCACGACGGGCCGGCCGTTGCCGCACTCGACCAGCGGTGCCTCGGTGCCGAGCGCGCGCACCCGTGCGTCGATCTGCTCCGGGGTGAGGCGGGGCAGGACGAACGCCTCGGCGAAGTACCGCAGGTACGTCCGCATGCCCGCCCGGCTCAGGCGCCGCAGCTCCCGCCGGTCGGCGTCCGGACGGGCCGCGCGAAGGTTCGCCTCGAGCTGCCGCACACCGGGACCATGCCTGAGCCACACGAGGTCGGCGGCCACGAGCATGATGCCGCGCGACAGCCACTCGGGAGCGCGGGCGAAGAACCGGAAGGCGGCGAGCACGAGCCGCGCGGGGTCGGTCCGCCTCACGGCGTATCGCCAGGGGCGTCGGTGGACGCCAGGGCGGCCGCGCGGGCGACCGCGGTCACCTGCCGGTGCACGACGACCATGCGCTGGACGACCGTCACGAGGCTCGCGACGGCGAGCAGGCCGAGCACCACGGTGAGGAGCACGGGCGTCACGCCCAGGCCGACGAGGCCGGCCGCGGTCAGGGCCGCGAAGATGCGGTCGCCCCGCTCCGCGATCCCGACGCTCGCCGTCATGCCGAGGCCTTCGGCCCGCGCCCGGGCGTAGGGCACGATCGAGCCCAGGACGAGGCACGCGAGCCCGAACGCCGCCCCCAGGTCCTGGTCGCCGCGGCCGGCGAGCCACAGGACGAGGCCGGTGAAGATGGCGCCGTCGGCGAACCGGTCGAGGGTGGAGTCCAGGAACGCACCCCACGGGCCCGTGCGGCCGGACAGCCGCGCCATCAGGCCGTCCACCAGGTCGTTCATGGCGAAGAACCAGATCACCAGCGTGCCCGGGAAGAGGTGCCCGGTCGGGTAGAGCCAGAGCGCGGCGACGACGACCCCGAGCGTGCCCAGGACGGTCACCGCGTCGGGCGTCAACCCGATGCGCAGCAGGCCCTTCGCCACCGGCGTGAGCAGACGGCCCACGACCCCTCGCAACCGGCTCAGCACGACTCCTCCTGGGCGTCGACGGGCCACGCGGCCGCGAGCCGCTCGCGGGTGCTGCCGAGCAGCTCCGGGAGCGTCTTCGTCCGCGCGACGATGGGCATGAAGTTCGAGTCACCCTCCCACCGCGGCACCACGTGCTGGTGCAGGTGGGCTGCGATGCCGGCCCCCGCGGCGGAGCCCTGGTTGATGCCCAGGTTGAACCCGTGCGGCGCGAACACGGTCCGCAGCGCCGCGATGGCCTGACGGGTCAGGGCCATGAGCTCGGCGGCCTCGCCGGCGTCGAGCTCGGTGAGGTCGCCGACGTGCCGGTACGGCAGCACCATCAGGTGCCCGGAGTTGTACGGGTAGAGGTTCAGCACGACGAACGCCGCCGAACCCCTGGCGACGACGAGCCCGGCGGCGTCGTCGGGCGAGGCCCCCGCCCGGCAGAACGGGCACGCGCCCGGATCTGCCCCGGCGGGCTTGTCCTGCCCGCCGAGGTAGGCCATGCGGTGCGGCGTCCAGAGGCGCTCGAGCCCGTCCGGGTCCCCGGGCAGGCCGTCGGCCGGTTCCGTCTGCATCGGTCAGACCGCTGTCCGGTCGCGCACCGCGGCGACGACCCGTTCGATGGCCTCGTCGATCGGCACGCCGTTGTCCTGACGGCCGTCCCGGTACCGGAACGAGACGGCACCCGCCTCGGCGTCCTCGCCCCCCGCGATGAGCACGAAGGGGACCTTCTGCGTCGCGGCGTTGCGGATCTTCTTGCCGAACCGGTCGTCCGACACGTCGAGCTCCGCACGGATGCCCTGTGCGCGGAGGCGCGCGACGACGTCGGCCAGGTAGTCGTAGAAGGGCTCCGCCACCGGCACGGCGACCACCTGCACCGGGGCGAGCCACGCGGGGAACGCCCCCGCGTAGTGCTCCACGAGGATCGCGAAGAAGCGCTCGATGGACCCGAACAGCGCACGGTGGATCATCACCGGCCGCTGCCGCGTGCCGTCCGCCGCCGTGTACTCGAGCTCGAACCGCTCGGGCAGGAAGAAGTCGAGCTGGATCGTCGAGAGCTGCCAGGTACGGCCGATGGCGTCCTTCGCCTGGACGGAGATCTTGGGCCCGTAGAAGGCCGCGCCGCCCGGGTCGTCCACGAGGTCGAGGCCCGATTCCGTGGCCACCTCCCGGAGGACCTCGGTCGCCTCCGCCCACGTCGCGTCGTCCCCGATGAACTTGTCGGGGTTCTTCGACGACAGCTCGAGGTAGAACTCCGAGAGCCCGTAGTCGCCCAGGAGGTCGAGCACGAACTGCAGGAGGCCGGCGAGCTCGGTGCGCATCTGCTCGCGGGTGCAGTAGATGTGCGCGTCGTCCTGCGTGAAGCCGCGCGCCCGGGTCATGCCGTGCACGACGCCGGACTTCTCGTAGCGGTACACCGTGCCGAACTCGAAGAGCCGCAGCGGCAGCTCGCGGTAGGAGCGGCCGCGCGCACCGAAGACGAGGTTGTGCATCGGGCAGTTCATCGGCTTCAGGTAGTAGTCCTGGCCGGCCCGCCGCACGTTGCCGTCGGCGTCGCGCTCCTCGTCGAGCTGCATCGGCGGGTACATGCCGTCGGCGTACCAGTCCAGGTGGCCGGAGAGCTCGAACAGCTTCGACTTCGTGATGTGCGGGCTGTTCACGAACGAGTAGCCGGCCTCCACGTGCTTGCGCCGGGAGTAGTCCTCCATCTCCATGCGGACGATGCCGCCCCTGGGGTGGAAGACCGCCAGGCCCGACCCGATCTCCTCCGGGAACGAGAAGAGGTCCAGCTCGTTGCCCAGGCGCCGGTGGTCGCGGCGCTCGGCCTCAGCGAGCCGGTCGAGGTACGCCCGGAGCTCGTCCTTGCTCGGCCACGCCGTGCCGTAGACGCGCTGGAGCTGCGGGTTCTTCTCCGATCCCCGCCAGTACGCGGCGGCCGTCCGGGTGAGCTGGAAGCCGTTGCCGATCAGCTTCGTGCTGGGCAGGTGCGGGCCGCGGCACAGGTCCTGCCAGGCCACGGAGCCGTCGCGCTTCAGGTTCTGGTAGATCGTGAGACCGCCGAGGCCCACCTCGACGCTCGCGCCCTCCGCGGCGTCGTCGGCGGTGCCCTTGAGCCCGATGAGCTCGAGCTTGTAGGGCTCGTCCGCGAGCTCGGCCCGGGCCTCCGCCTCGCTCACCTCCCAGCGCCGGAACGTCTGGCCGTCCTTGACGATCCGCGCCATCGCCTTCTCGAGCGCCCGCAGGTCCTCCGGGGTGAACGGCGTCTCGACGTCGAAGTCGTAGTAGAAGCCGTCGGTGACGGGCGGGCCGATGCCGAGCCGGGCGTGCGGGTTGACCTGCTGCACCGCCTGCGCGAGCACGTGGGCCGTCGAGTGCCGCAGCACGGCGAGCCCGTCCGGCGAGTCGATCGTCACGCCGGCGACGTCCGCGCCGTCCGGCAGGGTCGCCGCGAGGTCGGTCAGCTCACCGTTCACGCGGGCAACGACGACGTCGCGGCGGTCGGCGTAGACCTCGGCAGCGGTCGTGCCCTCGGCACACTCGCGCGGGACGCCGTCGATGGTCACGGAGATGTGCGGCACGGGAACCTCTCGAAGTCGGAGCTGGCGTCCCTGATGCTACCGACCCGTCACGGGCTCCCAGCATGACCACGATGTGAGACGAAAGTCCCGCGCGTCACGCTTTCGGGTGGTCCCCCGGCGAAAGTCCGCCCGTTTGGCGTATCACTCTCGCTCCCTACGGTGGGCGATACTGGGTTCGAACCAGTGACCTCCTCGGTGTGAACGAGGCGCTCTACCACTGAGCCAATCGCCCGCTGCTGCGAGCCCGGCTCACAGCGACGCCCCGATGATACACAAAGCACGGGACGCACCTGGCGCGGGGTGGGCCGGTCGGGTGACCATAGGCAGGCAGCGACGACGATGGCGGAGAGGGGTGGCGATGGCGGGAGCCCGGCCCGACGTACGTGAGGTCGTCGCGATGCACCTGGTGCTGTCGGACGCTTCCGTCCTGCCCATCCGCGCGGAGCTGACCTTCGACGCCTCGGACCCGTACACCGTCCGCATCGACTTCACCGGGACGCACTCGAACTGCACCTGGCTGCTGGGCCGCGAGCTCATCGCCCAGGGCGTCCTGGCCGACCCGAGCTCGCCCGCCGGCACGGGCGACGTCCGCATCTGGCGCGACGAGGACCCGACGTTCCTGCTCCTGGCCCTCAGCGGCGTCGAGGGCGACGCCCTGCTCGCCGGGCCTGCCGAGCCGTTCGCCCGGTTCATCGCGGCGACGACGGCCCTCGTGCCCTTCGGGTCCGAGAGCAGCCGCATGGAGGACGAGATCTCCCGGCTGATCGTGAGCCTGCTCGACGCCTGACCCGCCGCGTCACGGCTCGGGGTCGCCTGCCTCCCGCTCGGCGTACAGCTCCTGCACGCGCGCCGTGATGGGCCCGACCGGCACCTCGACGCCGTCGAGCGCCACCACGGGCACGAACGTGCGCACCGAGCCCGTAGCGGCCATCCCGGCGCGTCCGGCCACCACCTCGTCGAGGACCGCGTACGGCAGCTCGCCGGGGGCCGCCTCGCGCACGGGAAGGCCCTCCTGCGCCGACCACTCCAGCACCAGCTCGCGGGTGATGCCGCCGAGGCACCCGCTCGAGAGCGGCGGGGTGAGCAGCTCGCCACCGATCTCGACGAAGACGTTCGTCGCGGTCCCCTCGCACAGCTCGCCGACCGTGTTGGCCACGACCGCCTCGTCGGCGCCCCGCGCCTTCGCCCAGGCGAGCAGCACGGCGTTCTCCGCGTACGACGTCGTCTTCAGGCCGGCGACAGGTGAGCGCTCGTTGCGCACCCAGGGCGCCCGCACCACCCGCACCGGCGACGGCGGCGCCGCGGGCCCCGCGGTGATGATCACGGTCTGCGGGCTGGGCAGTCGCCCCGAACCCAGCGGGCCGACGCCGGCCGTCACGGTGACCCGCAGCCTGCCCAGGTCCTCCCCCGCCGCCAGGACCGTCGCGATGCCCGCGCGGATCCCGTCCAGGTCGGGCGCGGCGAGCCCGATACCCACCGCGGACCGCGTGAGGCGGTCGAGGTGGCGCCGCAGTGCGAACGGCCGCCCGTGCACGACGCCGCACGTCTCGAAGACGCCGTCGCCGACGGTCACCCCGTGGTCGAGCGCCGTCAGCACCGGCTCCTCCGGCGCGTGCAGCCGCCCGTCCACCCACACCACGATCCCGCTCACGTCCCGCTCCCTCCGTCGACGGGTCCCATCCTGGCCCCCTCGCGGCCCGCGAGCCGCACCAGGCGCTCGGCCTTGAGCTCCGTCTCGGCCCACTCGGCCTCCGCGTCGCTGCCCCAGGTGATGCCTGCCCCGGTGCCGAACCGCAGCAGGCGATCGTCCGCACGCCACCAGAAACTGCGGATGGCGACTGCGAGCTCGGCGCGTCCGGCGTCCGCGTCCACCCAGCCGAAGGCGCCGCAGTACGGCCCGCGGCGCACCGGCTCGAGGTCGGTGATCGTCTGCAGCGCCGTGTGCTTGGGCGCGCCCGACACGGACGCCGGGGGGAAGGTCGCCCCCAGCACCGCTCCCCAGCCGACGTCGAGGAGCCGCCCCGTCACGGTCGTGACCAGGTGGACCAGACCGGGGTGGCGCTGCACCTCGAGGAGCGCGGAGACCTCGACGGTGCCCGGGACGCACACCCGCTGCAGGTCGTTGCGCACCATGTCGGCGATCATCACGTTCTCGGCCGCGTCCTTGTCCGACAGACCCTGCTCCGAGGTCGCGGTGCCCTTGATGGGCCCGGAGGTGATCCGCCCGTCGGCGACGCGCAGGAACAGCTCCGGCGAGGCACTCACCACCCAGGCGGGCGGCAGCCCCGACGACGCCGGCACGTGGATCCCGCCGGCGAAGGGGGCGGGGTGGACGGCGGCGAGCCGGGCGCCCAGGGCGGCGGCGTCGGGCTCCGCGGCGTCGGCGCCCGCCGTCCCCGGCAGCGCAGCGGAGAGGACCCGGCAGAGGTTCACCTGGTAGACGTCGCCGGCCCGGATGCGGCTCCGGATCGCGCCCACCCCCTCGACGTACGCCGCCCGGTCCAGGGACGAGCGCCAGGCGCGCCGATCCGGCCCCGCCCAGGTGCCGTCGGCGCCGGTCGTGGAGACGGCGCCCGTCGTGGCGGTGGCATCCGGGACGGGGGCGCCCGCGCCGGGGAGGCCGGCGCTGGGGAACCCCGCGCCCGGCTCCCGGAGCGCCTCGGCGAACCGCCAGGCCCGTCCCGGCCCGTCGAACTCCGCGACGACGACCCAGAGCCCGCCGCGGTCGAGGGGCGACGGGTCCGCGAGGTCCACGCACTCCACCGCGTCCCTCAGCCGCAGGCCGCGGAACCACGCGTGCCCCCGGGCGGGTACGGCGTCGGGACGGGCTGGCGCGATCACCGCCACACCGTAGCCAGACACGCTGCCGGACACGCGCGGCGGAGGTAGCGGTTGGACTCTCGTCGTCGGCGTCGGTTAGAGTTCGGGACGCACGCGGAACGGGTCGCACCGGGAAGCGCAGCGCGGACGTGGCTCAGTTGGTAGAGCATCACCTTGCCAAGGTGAGGGTCGCGGGTTCGAATCCCGTCGTCCGCTCGGAGGCGACATCGCAGGGTCGGAGCCTTCACGGTGGAGTGGCCGAGAGGCGAGGCAGCGGCCTGCAAAGCCGTACACACGGGTTCGAATCCCGTCTCCACCTCGATACCCAGAACGCGGGCGATTGGCGCAGGGGTAGCGCGCTTCCTCGACACGGAAGAGGTCACTGGTTCGATCCCAGTATCGCCCACCAGCACGACGAAGGCCGCACCGCACGGTGCGGCCTTCGTCGTCTCCGGTCCTCGCTGAGCCGCTCCGCACCCGGTGCCTCGCCCGGCGGCCGCTCCCCCCGTGACTCAGGATGCGGCGCCTCCCACGGATCGCGGCGTACGGGACGCCGCGATCCGTACCGACCGCCGCACCCAGCGGGTCGAAGGGCGGGTCGAAGGGCGGCGCGGCGGGAGACGGGCGGGTGAGGGCTGGTGATGGCGGGACAGGGGTGGTCGGGATCAGCGGGGTCAGAAGCGCCCGACCTTCTCGCGCGGTCGCTCGACCCGGTCCCAGCCGCGTCCCGGCCGCCGGGCGCCCATGCGGTCCGGACGGGCGCGGTACACGACGTACGGCCGCCAGAGGTAGCCGAGCGGGACGCTGAACACGTGCACCAGCCGCGTGAACGGCCAGAGCGCGAACAGGAGCATGGCGGCCATGCCGTGCAGCTGGAAGCCGAGGGGCGCCTCGGCCATGAGGTCGGGGTGCAGGTCGAAGCGGAAGATGCCGCGGAACCAGACCGAGACGCCGTCGCGGTAGTCGTACTCGCCACCGAGGTTGAGCATCGACCCGGCGACGGTGTTCCACATGCCGAGGAAGATCACCACGGCCAGGACGAGGTACATCACCTTGTCCATCCGCGTGGTGGCGCGGAACACCGGCCCGACCGTACGCCGGCGGTAGATGAGCAGCGCCAGCCCGACGACGGTGCAGACCCCCGCGACGGCCCCGATGGAGATGGCCAGGAAGTGGTACAGCTCCTCGCTCATGCCGACGGCCTCGGTCCACGACTTCGGGATTCCGAGACCCATCACGTGCCCCAGGAAGACCGCGAGGATGCCGAAGTGGAACAGAGGGCTCGCCCACCGGAGCAGACGCCGCTCGTACAGCTGCGAGGACCGGGTGGTCCAGCCGAACTTGTCGTAGCGGTACCGCCACACGTGGCCGAGGGCGAAGAACGCCAGGCACACGTACGGGATGACGACCCACAGGACGACGTCGAGGGTGTCGGTCATGGCCGGGCTCCTGTCAGGCTCACGGGAACGGGTGCCGGACGGCCAGCCCCTGGGGCGGTGAGTGGCGGGCCGAACGGTTCGAGGCCCACGTCCTCACCGGGCGGGCCTTCGGCGGCGAGCCGCGCGACGGCCTCGCGGTCCTCGCCTGCGAGCGGGGGAAGCGTCCCGCACACCGCCACCAGCACCCCGGCGTAGGGCGACCCGGCGTCGGTGAGCGCCAGACGGAGCAGCTCGACGCCCGCCCGGTGCTCGAGCAGCAGGCGAAGCCCCGCCTCCTGGGCGCCCTCGGCCGACGCCAGCTCCAGGACGACCGCCAGGTGGTCGGGCAGCTCGGCGTCGGCGAGCTCCCAGCCGGCGTCCCGGAACGCCTGCTTGAGCTGCACCAGTGCCACGCCGCGCTTCCGGGTGTCCCCGTACGCGTAGTAGGTCAGGTACAGCGAGCACCGCCGGCGCAGGTCGAACGTCTCGACGTAGCGGGCTTGGAGGTCCGTGAGGGGTGTGCCCGCGAGGGCGTCCACGGTGGCGAGGAGTGCCGCGCGGGCCGGCTCCCCCACCTCCGCCACGGCCGCCCTGATCGTGGGCAGCATCTCCAGCAGCTCCGCCGTCGGGTACTCGAGCAGCAGCGCCGCGGCACGGTGCACGACCGCCGTCTCCCGGCCGGCCATCCGTCGCGCCGCGCGGGCGCGCTCCACGCGCTTCACGAGACTCCCCCGTCCGGCCCGGCCCCCGCCGGGCCACCGGGCATGCCGCCGGCCGGTCGCGGCTGCACGACGCCGTCGTCCGGGTCCTCGGGCGGCCGGAGGTTCGCTCCCTCACCCATGCCCGGAGCCGCCCCGCCGTCGTCCCGCGGGGGGAAGAGCCCGGGCGGGACTCCCTTGCCGTCCCAGTTGAGCAGGTTGACGCGCGCCTTCCGGGTCGACGGGTCCGCGACGGTGTCCGTCGTCTGCCGCTGGGCCAGCATATGGAAGTTCTCCACGGCGATCGGGTCGTTCCGGCCGGACCCCTCGCCGAACGGACCGGAGCCCCCCATGCCGGGGCCGCCCTCGTAGTCCAGCGAGCACTCGGTCGCAAGCTCCTCGAGGCTGTGCGCCTGCTCCGCGTGCGCGCTCGGGATCACGTACCGCTCGTCGTACTTGGCGAGCGCCAGCAGCCGGTACATGGCCTGCATCGACGCCGCGTCCATGCCGACCGACGCCGGGATGGCCGGGTCGCCGTCGCGGCCCATGGTGAGGTCGCGCATGTACGACCGCATGGCTGCCAGGCGCTTGAGCACGATCGTCACGGGCTCGGGGTCGCCCGCCGTGAAGAGCTCGGCCAGGTACTCCACCGGGATCCGGAGCGTGTCGATCGCCGCGAAGAGGTTGCCGCGGTCCTCCGCGTCCTCGCCGGTCTCCCGCACGACGTCCACGACCGGCGAGAGCGGCGGGATGTACCAGACCATCGGCATCGTGCGGTACTCGGGATGCAGGGGCAGGGCGATCTCGAAGGTGCTGATGAGCGCCCAGATCGGCGAGCGCTGCGCCGCCTCGACCCAGTCGCGCGGGATGCCCGCCCGCTCGGCCTCGCGCTGGACCTCCGGGTCGCTGGGGTCGAGGAAGACCGACCGCTGGGCGTGCAGCAGCTGCCGCTCGTCGGGCTCGCTCGCGGCGTCGAGCACCCGGTCGGCGTCGTAGAGGACGAGGCCGATGTACCGCAACCGCCCCACGCAGGTCTCGGAGCACACCGTCGGGAGACCGACCTCGATGCGCGGGAAGCAGAACGTGCACTTCTCGGCCTTGCCGGTCCGGTGGTTGAAGTAGACCTTCTTGTACGGGCAACCGGTCACGCACTTGCGCCAGCCGCGGCACCTGTCCTGGTCCACCAGGACGATGCCGTCCTCCGCGCGCTTGTAGATGGCGCCCGAGGGGCACGACGCCGCGCAGGAGGGGTTCAGGCAGTGCTCGCAGATGCGCGGCAGGTAGAACATGAACGTCTGCTCGAACTCGAGCCTGACCTTGTCGGAGATCTTCGCGAGCACCGGGTCGGCGGCCGTCAGCGCGGGCGCGCCCCCGAGGTCGTCGTCCCAGTTGGCGCTCCACCGCACCTGCATGTCGTTGCCGCTGATCAGCGACTTCGGCCGGGCGACGGGGGTGTGCTCCTGCAGCGGGGCGCTCGTGAGGTTCTCGTAGTCGTACGTCCAGGGCTCGTAGTACTCGTCGAGGGACGGCTGCTTGGGGCTCGCGAAGATCGTGAAGAGGTTCTTGAGCCGACCGCCCGCCTTCAGCTCCAGACGGCCCCGCTTGTTGAGGGTCCAGCCGCCCTCCCACTTCTCCTGGTCCTCGTACGTGCGGGGGTAGCCCTGCCCCGGCCGGGTCTCCACGTTGTTGAACCACACGTACTCCGTGCCGGTCCGGTTGGTCCACGCCTGCTTGCAGGTCACCGAGCAGGTGTGACACCCGATGCACTTGTCGAGGTTCATCACCATCGCCATCTGGGCCATGACTCTCATCGCGCTCCGCCTCCGCTCGTACCTCGCTGCGGACGTCGCCGCTCCGGGACGCGCATCAGTACTCCACCTCCTGGCTGCGCCGCCGGATGACGGTCACCTCGTCACGTTGGTTGCCTGTGGGTCCCAGGTAGTTGAAGGCGTACGAGAGCTGCGCGTAGCCGCCGATGAGATGGCTCGGCTTGATCAGCAGTCGGGTGAGCGAGTTGTGGATGCCGCCCCGCCGGCCGGTCGTCTCGGAACGCGGCACGTCGATGAGCCGGTCCTGCGCGTGGTGCATGTAGACGGTGCCCTCCGGCATGCGGTGCGACACCACGGCGCGCGCGACGACGACGCCGTTGCGGTTCAGCGCCTCGATCCAGTCGTTGTCCGCGATGCCGACCTTCGCCGCGTCGCGGTCGGACATCCAGATGGTGGGTCCGCCCCGGGAGAGCGAGAGCATGAACAGGTTGTCCTGGTACTCGGAGTGGATGGACCACTTGTTGTGCGGCGTCAGGTAGCGCACCGTCACGCCGAGCTGCCCGGTGCCGTCGACCTCCGCGGTGTCCCCGAGCACGGTCTCGCCGAACAGCGCGGGCATGTTCAGCGGCGGCCGGAACACCGGCAGGCCCTCGCCGATCTCCGTCATCCAGTCGTGGTCGAGGTAGAACTGCTGGCGTCCCGTCAGCGTGTGCCAGGGCTTGAGGCGCTCCACGTTGATGGTGAACGGCGAGTACCGCCGTCCGCCGTGCTCCGTGCCCGACCACTCGGGTGAGCTGATGACGGTGGTCGGCGCCGCCTGCGTGTCCGCGAAGGTCATCTGCTTGCCCTCGTGCTCCGCGGCGAGGTCCGCCATCTGCGTGCCGGTGCGCTGCTCGAGGGTGTGGAAGCCCTGCACGGCGAGGCGCCCGTTGGTCGTCCCCGAGAGCGCCAGGATCGCCTCGCACGCGTGCGTGTCCCGCGTGAGCAGCGGCCGTCCTTCGACGACGCTGCCACCCGTGCCGGTGGCCACCCCGTTCTTCCGCGCGAGGTAGGCGACCTCCTTGTCCACCTGGAACGTGACGCCCTTGGTCGTCAGACCCAAGGTGTCGACGAGCGGCCCGAGGGTCGCCATCTTCGCCGCCACGGCGCCGTAGTCCCGTTCGACCACGGTCAGACGCGGCATCGTCCGACCCGGGACCGGTGCGCACTCCCCCGCCGCCCAGTCGAGCACCCGGCCGTGCGGGGTCGCCAGCTCGTCCGGGGTGTCGTGGAGCAACGGCGTCGCGACGACGTCGCGACGCACCCCGAGGTGCTGCGCCGCCAGCTCGCTGAACCGCCGCGCGAGCGTGTGGAAGATGTCGAAGTCGGTGCGGGTCTGCCAGGGCGGCGCGATGGCCGGGCTGAACGAGTTCACGAACGGGTGCATGTCCGTCGTGTTGAGATCGTGCTTCTCGTACCAGGTCGCCGCCGGCAGCACCACGTCGGAGAACACGGTGGTGCTCGTCATCCGGAAGTCCAGGCAGAGCAGCAGATCGAGCTTGCCCGTGGGCGCCTCGTCGTGCCAGACCACGTCCCGCGGTCGGGCATCGGGCGGCGCCTCCGTCGCACGGAGGTTGGAGTCCGTGCCGAGCAGGTGGTGCAGGAAGTACTCGTTGCCCTTCGCAGAGCTGCCCAGCAGGTTCGCCCGCCAGATGGTGAGCACGCGCGGGAAGTTCTCGGGGGCGTCCGGGTCCTCGGCCGCGAACCGGAGGCGCCCGGCGGTCAGCTCGGCGGGCACGTACTCGTCGACCGCCGTCCCTGCGGCCGCCGCGTCGTCGGCGAGCTGGAGGGGGTTCCGGTCGAACGTCGGGTACGAGGGCATCCAGCCCAGCCGCGCGGACTGGGCGATGACGTCGGCGGTCGCCTTGCCGGCCAGCTGGCCGCCCGGGTGCGCCGCGGCCAGGGTGTCCGCGCCGAAGGCGTCGTAGCGGAACTGGTCGGTGTGCAGGTACCAGTAGGCCGTCTGGATCATCGTGCGTGGCGGCCGCGCCCAGTCGTTCGCCGTGGCGTACATCGAGTGCCCGGTGACGGGGCGGCACTTCTCCTGGCCGACGTAGTGCGCCCAGCCGCCGCCGTTCACGCCCTGGCAGCCCGTGAGCGTCGTCAGGGCGAGGAACGCGCGGTAGATCGTGTCCGAGTGGAACCAGTGGTTTGTGCCCGCGCCCATGATGATCATGGACCGGCCGCGGGACTCCTCCGCGTTGGCCGCGAACTCCCGGCCGATGCGTGCCGCCGTGGCAGCCGGGACGCCGGTGAACTGCTCCTGCCACGCGGGGGTGCACGCCTGGGTCACGTCGTCGTAGCCCGTGGGCCAGGAACCCGGCAGGCCGTCGCGGCGGACGCCGTACTGCGCGAGCAGCAGGTCGAGCACCGTGGTGACGACGTGGTCGCCGACCCGCCGGACCGGGACGCCCCGGCGGACGGAGCCCGCGGCACCGTCGAGCGTGTCGAACCGCGGGAGGACGACCTCGACGACGTCGCCGGCGGGGTGCCCCACGACCGTGCCCCCGGCGCTGAGCAGCGGCTCGACGCCGTCGAGGTCGAGGTTCCACCGCCCTGCCCCGTCCGGCCCGTAGTGGAAGCCGAGCGAGCCACCGGGCACCACCGGCTGGTCCGTCCGGGCGTCGATCAGCACCGTCTTGAACGCGGCGTTGTCGGCCTTCGCGGCCTTCCCCGGCAGGTCCTCGGCCGTGAGGAACTTCCCCGCGCGGTAGGCGCCGTCGGGCGCCACCTCGAGCCGCACCAGGAAGGGCAGGTCGGTGTACTTCTTCACGTACTCCGTGAAGTAGGGCACCTGCCGGTCGACGAAGAACTCCTGCAGGGTCACGTGCCCCATCGCCATCGCGAGGGCGCCGTCGGTGCCCGGGGCCACGGCGAGCCACTCGTCGGCGAACTTCACGTTGTCGGCGTAGTCCGGGGAGACCGCGACGACCTTCTGCCCCCGGTACCGCGCCTCCGCCATCCAGTGCGCGTCCGGCGTCCGGGTCACGGGCAGGTTCGAGCCCCACATCACCAGGTACCCGGCATCCCACCAGTCGCCCGACTCGGGTACGTCCGTCTGGTCGCCGAACACCTGCGGCGAGGCGACGGGCAGGTCTGCGTACCAGTCGTAGAAGGACAGCATCGGGGCGCCGATGAGCGCGTGGTACCGCGCGCCGGCCCCGTGCGACACCATCGACATCGCCGGGATCGGGGAGAAGCCCGCGATGCGGTCCGGCCCGTACCGCCGGATCGTGTGCACCTGCGCCGCGGCGACGATCTCCACCGCCTCGTCCCACGTCGCGCGGACGAGCCCGCCCTTGCCGCGCGCCGCCTTGTAGCGCCGGGAGAGCTCGGGGTCGTCGACGATGCTCGCCCAGGCCTCGACCGGATCCCCCGTCCGCGCCAACGCGGCCCGGTACATCTCCAGCAGGGTGCCCCGCACGTAGGGGTAGCGCACGCGCGTCGGCGAGTACGTGTACCAGCTGAACGCTGCGCCCCGGGGGCAGCCGCGCGGCTCGTACTCCGGGCGGTCGGCGCCGACGCTCGGGTAGTCGGTCTGCTGCGACTCCCAGGTGATGATGCCGTCCTTGACGTACACCTTCCACGAGCAGGAGCCTGTGCAGTTCACGCCGTGGGTTGACCGGACCACCTTGTCGTGGCTCCACCGGTCCCGGTAGAAGGTGTCGGCGTCCCGCCCGCCCACCTGGTGCAGCGTGCGCAGGTCCCCGGACACCTCCCCCCGCCGCAGGTGCCGCCCGAGCCGGAGGATCGCGTCCGACGCGGGACCGTCCAGGCCGGGTGCTGCCGGTTCGGTGCGGGTGTCCGTCATCGAGACTCCTTCGTCGGAGGTGCGATCAGCTGGGACGGGGCGCTCCTGGGCGGGCGTACTGCGCCCAGGCGAGGACGGTGCAGGCCGCGAAGTAGACGACGCAGCCGAAGAAGAACGCGCGTGGCGACACGGCGGACAGCGCCACGCCGACGAGGAACGGCCCGAAGGCCGCGATGGAGGCCGTGAAGCCGATCACACCGCCTGCCTGCCGCCTCGGGAAGATCATGGGCATCTGCTTGAACGTGCCGGCGTTGCCGATGCCCGCGAAGAAGAAGACGGTGAGCATGCCGACGAGGAACCAGCCGAACTGGTCCCGGGAGGTCGGGCTCAGGAAGAACGCCGTGAACAGGGTGCTGACGGTCATCCCGACCCCCGCGACGAACGTCCAGATCGCCCCGCCGAACTTGTCGCAGAGCGGCCCCCAGGCGGCCCGTGTGGCGGAGCCGACCAGCGGCCCGAGGAAGGCGAACTTCAGCGGGTCGGGGGCGTTCTCGAAGCCGCCGTACTCGTTCTTGATGATCAGGCCCAGCTGGGCCGCGAAGCCCGAGAACGCCCCGAAGGTCATCACGTAGATCGCGGTCATGTACCAGGTGTGCTTCTCGGAGAAGATGTCCAGCTGCTGGCGGAAGTTCGCCTCGACAGGGACCCTGCGCAGGAAGACGCCGGCGAGCACCATGCCGAGGATCACCCACGGGATGAGCACCAGCCCGGCGTTGTGCAGCCACATGTTGCCGCCGTCGATCTTCTCCTGCGGGCTCAGCGCGGTGACGCCGAGGAGGCCGAACCCGACGACCCAGGGCGTCAGGAACTGGATCAGGCTGACGCCGAAGTTGCCCAGGCCGGCCTGGAGACCGAGGGCGGTCCCCGCCATCCGCCTGGGGAAGAAGTAGCTCGTCGACGGCATGAAGCCGGAGAACGCGCCACCGCCGACGCCGCAGGCCGCCGCCAGGAGGAGCAGGACCCAGTACGGGGTGTCCACGTTCCGCACCGCGAGGGTCCACCCGACCATCGGCAGCAGCAGCAGCGTGGCGGAGCCGCCGACGAGCGTGCGCGTCCCGACGATGGGCGGCAGGAACATGTAGATGAGGCGCATGAGACCGCCGGAGAGCCCCGGGACCGCCACGAGCCAGTAGAGCTGTCCGGGGGTGAGGTCGTATCCGATCGTCGTCAGGCGGGGGGCGATGGCGCTGACCAGGTACCAGACGCAGAACGCCAGCGTGAGGTTGTAGGTCGTGATCCAGAGGGTCCGCCAGGCGAAGCTGCGATCCCACCGCTCCGGGTCCTCCGGGTCCCACCGGGCCAGGTCCACCCGCGGACTGAAGATCGCCATCGCTCCTCCGCTCGCACGTCCCTGCAGGTCCGCAGCCAGTCTGGCCGCGGCCCGGAGCCCCGTCGTGTCGCAGATCCCGTGAGAAATCCCCTGGTCGAGAGCGACGCTAGCGAAGGGCCGCGGCGAGCGCGAGAGTTCTGCCCATGATCAGGAGCGTGGCCGCGAGCCGCACGTCTCAGAGCGGGCGGAGGTGCAGAACGCAGTGCTCGGGGCCCACGAACGGCTCCAGCCGGTCGGCCGTGAGCGGGCCGCCGGCCGTCGACATGACGCCCCGGATGACGTCGAGGTGGACCGAGCACGTGAGCTCGGTGCGCTCGCGCGCGAGGGTGGCGAACGGGCAGCGGCGCAGGTGCACGCACCGGCCCTCGGGTTCCGGCTCCGGGTCGAAGCCCAGGTCCTCCAGGTGCACGCCGAGGGCGGCCAGCTGCGTGCGCTCCTCGGCGTCGGCCGCCGCTTCCTTCGCGGTCGGCTGGACGACCGGGGATGCCGCACCGCTGCCGTTCACGTGCACGACGTCGAGGTCAGCCAGGAAGAGGCGGGTGAGCGAGGCACGGAGCCGGTCGTCCAGCGTCGCTCCCGCCGCGCGCTCGGTCGCCTGGTAGAAGATCCGCGGACGCCCCCGCGTCAGGCGGGTCTCCACCGACCGCTCGGCGAAGCGTGCGGCCACGAGGCGATCGAGGTGCTCGCGCACGGTGTTGGTGTGCCGACCGACGGCGTCGGCGACCTCCACGACCGTCAGCGCGCCGTCCGCGGTCTGCAGTGCGTGCAGGATCTCGATCCGGGCCCTCGACGCCAGTGCGCCCGAGGCGCTGCGGGGACCGGAGGGCATGGTCGGATTATTGACGGTGCCTGGTGGCGCTGCTCGGGACTTCGGTCGCTAGTCTCGAACGATGACCGAGGCGTGCCGGCGCACCACCCCTCCGGCGGCTTCACCACGGTGACTATGGTGCTGAGATGAGTCACGGATCCCCGCCCCCGACGACGGCCGTGCGGGCCGCCGTCGTCGTCGCGTCCGACCGGTGCGCGCGCGGCGAGGCCGAGGACCGCTCCGGGCCGCGCGCGACCGAGCTGCTTGCCGCCGCGGGGTACGACGTGGCGCCGGTCGCGGTGGTACCCGACGGCGCGGCGACGGTCGAGGGCGCCCTCCGCCGAGCACTGGCGGACGGCGGACGGGTCGTGGTGACCAGCGGCGGCACCGGCGTCGGGCCGCGGGACGCGACGCCCGAGGGGACCCGACCCCTTCTCCAGCGGGAGCTGCCAGGCGTCGCCGAGGCGATCCGGCGGCGCGGCGAGCGCGCCACACCGGCCGCCGTCCTGTCCCGCGGCGTGGCCGGCGTGACCTCCGACGGCGCCGTGGTCGTGAACCTGCCCGGCAGCCCGAGCGCCGTCGCCGAGGGCCTCGAGGTGCTCCTCCCCCTGCTCCCCCACCTCCTGGACCAGCTCGCGGGGGGTGACCATTGATCGCCTCCGTCACGTCCCAGCCCCTCTCGGTGACCGCGCACCTCGACGACGTCGCAGACCCGCGGGCGGGCGCCGTGGCCTCGTTCGTCGGCCAGGTGCGCGATCACGACCCCGCGGTCGCCGGCGAGGTGGTGGGTCTGGAGTACACGGGCCATCCGGACGCGGAGGGCACGCTCCGCAGGCTGGCGGCCGCGGCCGCCGCACGTGAGGGGGTGCTGGGCGTGGCGGTGAGCCACCGGCTGGGTCGCCTCGCCGTGGGTGAGCCCGCGCTCGTCGCGGCCGTCGCGACGGCCCACCGGGACCTCGCCTTCACCGTCTGCCGCGACCTGGTCGAAGCGGTCAAGGCCGAGCTGCCCGTGTGGAAGCGGGAGCTCCTCGCCGACGGCACGCACGTGTGGGTGGGCGTGTGACCGGCCTCGTCGACCGCTTCGGGCGGCGCCACCGGGACCTGCGGATCTCCCTGACCGACCGCTGCTCGCTGCGGTGCACGTACTGCATGCCCGCCGAGGGCGTCCCCTGGCTCCCCGGGTCGACGATGCTCACCACCGACGAGCTCGTCCGGATCGCCGCGGTGGCGGTCGGGCTCGGGGTCACCGAGATGCGCCTGACCGGCGGCGAGCCGCTGCTGCGGCCGGACGCCGTCGACGTCGTGCGGCGCCTGGTCGCCCTGGGTGGCCCCGAGGGGCCGCCGGAGCTGTCCCTGACCACCAACGCCCTGCGGCTGCCGGCTCTCGCGCAGCCTCTCCGGGACGCCGGTCTGACGCGGGTGAACGTGAGCCTCGACACCCTCGACCGTGAGCGCTTCGTCGCGCTGGCGCGGCGCGACCGGCTCGCGCAGACGCTGGCGGGGCTCGCCGCCGCCGACGCCGCCGGCCTGGCACCGATCAAGCTCAACGCGGTGGTCATGCGGGGGGTCAACGAGGACGAGGTCGTCGACCTGGTGCGGTTCGCGGTCGGCCACGGCTACGAGATGCGGTTCATCGAGCAGATGCCCCTCGACGCCGGGCACACCTGGGACCGGACGGCCATGGTCACGCAGGCGGAGATCCTCGCCCGGCTCTCCGCCGCTTTCACGCTCACCGAGGTGCCGGGCCGGGGGTCGGCCCCGGCGGAACGCTGGTACGTGGACGGCGGCCCGGCCACCGTGGGGGTGATCGCGTCCGTGACGGCGCCGTTCTGCGGCGCGTGCGACCGTCTGCGGCTCACCGCGGACGGCCAGCTCCGCTCGTGCCTCTTCGCCCGCACCGAGACGGACCTGCGCACCCTGGTGCGGGAGGGCGCCGACGACGACACGCTGGCGGCCGCCTTCCACGCGTGCCTGGCGGGCAAGCGGGCCGGCCACGACATCGACGACCCGCGCTTCCTCCAGCCGGACCGGCCGATGAGCGCCATCGGCGGCTGATCCCCTGCCACCTGCGTCACCGGCCGCACCACGTGCTGCCGTCACGCGTCGTCGCCGGCCGCCGTCACCCGCCCGCGAACGGCGGCAGCACCTCCACGGTGCCCCCGTCGCGCAGCGGCGCTTCGTCCGCGCCGAGCCGCTCGCCGTCGGCGAGCAGCGAGCACCGCGCGAGGACGCGCTCGAGCTCGGGACCGTGCCGCGCCACGACGGCGGCGCGGAGCTCACCCGCGGTGCGCGCGGCCACCACCTCCGTGGCGCAGCCCGCCGCCTCGGCGGCGGCCGCGAAGTACCGGACGGTGATCACGCGTCCGCGGTCCAGGCCCGGGCCAGCCCGGTGACCCGGTTCGCTGTCGCCTCGAAGGCCGCCCGGTCCCCGCTGGACGCCCCGACCGCGCAGCCGACCAGGTAGGCCGTCAGCGGGACCGCGGGCCGCCCGACGCCGTCGGCCGCCTCACGCGCGAGGTCGAGGACGGCATCGACGTCCACGGCGTCCGGGTCGATCCCCAGCTCCTCGACGAGCTGAGCGACCCACCGGTAGAGGTCGCTGCCCACGGGCTTCCGCCCTCCTGCATCCGCGCTCATGACTCTCCCCTCAGCACGGCGGCCTCGAGCTCGGCGACCGCCTCCCACGTGTCGCCGTCGCGGGCCGCACCCGTCTCGTCCGGCACCTCGACGAGCCGCAGCCCGCCGAGCAGTCGCTTCATCGATGCGCCGTGCACCCCCGACTCGCCCGCCAGCGCGGTCAGTGCCCCCGAGAGCGCAGCACGGCGGTAGGCCGCCACGAGCGGCTGACGGTGACCGTCGGCGGCGACCAGCACCGCGCCGTCCGCGTCCGGTGCCGCCGTGACGGCCGTGAGCAGCTCCGGCACGGCCGGACCCGCCAAGGGCGCGTCACAGGCCAGCACGACGACGGGGAGGTCACCTCCGCCCAGGGCACGGAGCCCCGCGTCCACCCCGGCGACCGGGCCGCCCAGCGGCGGGTCCTCCAGGACGGTCATCACCCCGGGACGGGCGAGGTGGTCCGGGCCTACCACCACGACCGACCGGGCGGTCGCGACGGCCTCCAGCACCCGGTCGAGCATCGAGCGCCCGGCGACCAGGATGTCGGGCTTCGAGACACCACCCAGTCGCCTCCCCTCCCCGCCGGCGAGCACGATCGCGTCGTAGGTCATGCGTCCTCCCTGGTCCACGCGCCGGACCGCCCGCCGGACTTGGCGAGCAGCCGGACGTCGGTGATCGCGGTGGTGCGGTCGATGCCCTTCACCATGTCGACGAGCGCGAGGGCGGCCACGCTTACGGCGGTGAGGGCCTCCATCTCGACACCCGTCCGGTCGGCGGTGCGGACGGTCGCGGTCACGGTGACCCCCCGGTCGTCGACAGCCAGGTCCACGGTCACGCCGTGCACGCCGATGACGTGGGCGAGGGGCAGCAGCTCCGGCGTCCGCTTGGCGGCGGCGATGCCGGCGATGCGCGCCACCGCGAGTGCGTCGCCCTTCGGCACCGCCTCGTCGCGGAGCGCTGCGACCACCTCCGGCGAGCACACCACCCGACCCGCGGCGCTGGCCACCCGCACCGAGGCCTGCTTGTCCGTGACGTCGACCATCCGGGCCTGCCCGGCGTCGTCCAGGTGGGTCATTCGCACAGGTCGCTCCTCATCACTGTCACCACGTCGCCGGGCCGGACCTCGGTGACCTCCGCCGGCACGACGGCGAGACCCTCGGCCCGGGCGAGGCCGGTCACCAGGTGCGAGCCCGACCCGCCCGGACTCGCCGGCCGGGCGCACCACGTCCCGTCGGACCGGCACAGCGCCACCGGCATGTACTGCACCCGGCCCGCGGGCGAGCGCCAGCCGGTGGTCACCGTCGCCGGCACCGTGGCGGCCTCCACGATCGGGTCGGCGTCCGACAGCCCGCGCAGCCGCCGCAACGCCGGGCGGACGAACACCTCGAACGAGACGTGGACGCTCACGGGGTTGCCGGGCAGGCCGACGAACGGCGTCCCGGCCGGCAGCGTGCCGAGCGCCTGAGGCTTTCCGGGCTGCATCGCGACGGGGACGAAGTCGACGGCTCCCCACGCAGACAGCACCTGCTTGACGACGTCGTACGCACCGACGCTGACCCCGCCGGAGGTGAGCACCAGGTCGACGGTGCCGTCCAGCGTGGCGAGCACCTCGCGCAGGGCGGAGGGGTCGTCCGGCACCGGTCCGTGGCGCACGGCCACGCACCCGGCGGCGCCGACCGCCGCGGCGAGCAGGTGGGAGTTCGAGTCGGGGATCGTGCCGCGCCCCAGCGGCCCTCCGGCGCGCACCAGCTCGGAGCCGGTCGAGAGGACGGCCACGACCGGACGGCGGTGCACCGTCACCACGTCGGTGCCGGCGGCCGCGACGGCGGCCACGTGCGGCGCGCGGAGGAGCGTCCCGGCGCTCAGGACGACGGCGCCCGCCGTCGTGTCCTCCCCCGCCCGACGCACGTGCGCCCCGACCGGGACCGGCTGCAGCACGCGCACCTCGGCGACGCCGCCATCGGTCAGCTCGACGGGCACGACGGCGTCGGCGCCGGGCGGCAGCGGCGCCCCCGTCATGATGCGCGCCGCGGTTCCGGCGTCGACGTGCGGGATCGCGGCGGACCCGGCCGGGAGGTCGGCCACCACCGGCAGGCGCACGGCCGCCTCGCGGGAGGCGCCGGCGACGTCCGCAGCGCGCACCGCGTAGCCGTCCATGGCGGAGTTGTCCCAGGCAGGGACGTCCGCAGCCGCGACGACGTCGGCCGCCAGGACGAGGCCGGCGGCGTCGTCGAGCGGCACCGCGACGGGCTCGAGCGGCCGCACCAGGTCGAGCACTGCCGCGCGGTGCTCGAGAACGGTGCGCATGTGGTCTCCGGTCCTCTCGGCGTGCGGGCGTGGTCGGGGTCCGGGTACGGACGGGCTGGGCGACTCGACGTCAGTATCGCGGCAGGCTGGGGTCCACGAGGTCGGCCCAGGCCAGGACGCCGCCCGCGAGGTTCGCGGCGTCGTACCCGCGTGCGGAGAGCAGCTCCACGGCCCGCGCGGACCGCCGTCCGCTGTGGCAGTAGACGACCACCGGACGATCGGCCGGCACCTCCCGCCACCGCTCCGCCAGCTGACCGAGCGGGATGGCCACGTGGTCGGGGATCGTGACGATGTCCCGCTCGGCGGGCTCACGGACGTCCACGAGGGTCACCGACCCCGCCGCCAGCGACGCCGCCAGCTCGGGAGCGGTCACCTCCCGGACCTCGCCGGTGCCGGGCCCCGGAATCGGTGTGCTCTGCACCCGTCGCTCCCCTCGCTCGCCTGCCTCATCCTGGCCCACCGACCCCGCGGGTGCCGACGTGCCGCGGAGCGCCACCTCCGACCACGTGGCCGCGAGGGCGTCCAGCACCGCCACCCGGCCCAGCAGCGGGCGGCCCGCGCCCGTCACCAGCTTGACGACCTCCGCCGCCATCACGGCACCCACGATGCCGCACATCGCCCCCAGCACCCCGCCGACGGCACAGGACGGCACCGAGCCCTCGGGCGGCGGCGTGGGGAACAGGTCGCGCAGCTGCACCGCCGGCACGCCGTCGGGCGGCCTCCCCCAGAACACGGAGACCTGGGCGTCGAAGCGGAAGACGGACCCCCACACCTCCGGGAGGCCGAGCCGCACACACGTGTCGTTGACCAGGTACCGGGTCGGGAAGTTGTCCGTGCCGTCGACGACGACGTCGTAGCCGCCCAGCAGGTCCGCCGTGTCGGCGGTGACCCGGACCGGGTGCGCCACGACCTCCGCCTCCGGCGCGATGGCCCGGACCGCGTCGGCCGCGCTGTCCACCTTGAGCCGGCCCACGTCCGCCACCCCGTGCACGACCTGGCGCTGCAGGTTGGACACCTCGACCACGTCGTCGTCCACGATGCCGATCCGGCCGACGCCGGCGGCCGCCAGGTACTGCAGGACGGGTGCCCCGAGCCCGCCGGCGCCGATCACGCAGACACGTGCGGCGAGCAGCCGGCGCTGCCCGAGCTCACCCAGCTGTGGGAGCAGGACGTGTCGCGCGAAACGCTCCCGCTGCGCCGGCGCGAGCGGTGGTCCGGGCTCGACGAGGGGTGGGACGCTCATCGCCGCCCCTCCCGCAGGAGCTGCGCCATGACGAGCCCCACCACGACGCCGAGGGCGAGGTTCACGGTGACGCCGAGGACGCCGACCACCGCGACGACGCTCCAGGCACGCCCCCCGTGCACGTCGGCGAGCAGGCGGACGTGCGCCACCGCGGCGACCACGAGGAGCCCGGCGAGGACGGGCAGCGGGAACGCGGCCAGCACGTCGCCCAGCCCCCGGCCGAGAGCCACCGACGTCACGACGAGGACACCCCCGATGAGCACCGGGGCGCGCCAGGTCCGGGCGCCCGCCGCGACGTGCGCGCTCATACCGCCGGCCCCGTGGCAGACCGGCATGCCCGACACGGCGCCGGCGAGGACGTTCGCACCGCCGAGGGTGAGCGCGAGCCGGTTCGGCGTGACCGGCGTGGGGCCGAAGTAGGTCCGGGCCGCGTCCGCCGGGGCCAGGCAGGAGTTTGCGAACGTCAGGGGCAGCTGGGGCAGCACCAGGAGCACGGCTGCGGTCGCGAAGGCGGCACCGTCGAGGGCGGGCCACGCGACGGGTGTCGGGCCGAGCACCTCGTCCGCGCGCGCACCGAGGGCGACCGCGACGCCGAGCGCCACGAGCACGACGGCGAGCACGAGCCGCGGGCGCCAGAGCAGGACGGCGACGACGACGACGGTCGCGGCAGCCACGACGGCGCCGGGCGGCTGGTGCTCGAACGACGCGGGCGGGTCGACGACGAGCCCGGCGGCGATGCGCACGAAGGTCAGCCCGACCGCCAGCTGGACACCCCGGATGACGGTCCCCGGGAAGACGCCGGCGGCGCGGTCGAGGAGGCCCAGCCCACCGAGGGCGACGAAGACCACGCCCATCAGCAGCGCGCCCGCCGCGATGACGGGCACGCCCGCACCGGCCGCGATCGCGGCGGCCCCGAAGGCCTTCAGGGGCTGCACCGCGACGGGCACGCGGTACACGACGGCGACGAGGAGGTAGGCGAGCCCGGCCGGCAGGAGCGCCGCCGTCAGCGAGACTCCGTTGGCGACCACGAGGGCGATGGCGATCGGGACGAGCACGCCGAGGTCGGCCACAGCCCCCGAGGCCTCCCGCCACCAGGACCACCCCGGTGCGTCGGCGCGCGCGGCGATCGCCACCGGCTCCGCCGCAGTGCTCATCGGCCCAGGCTAGTCATGCCACACCCACCCCTGACGAGCTGGACGCCGGTACCCACGGACTCGCCACCCCTCACGTCACCGGACCGCGACGAGGCCGTGCGCGCCGCGCTCGGCGTCCACCATGACGTGCGAGACGAACGGGTAGTCCCCCGCCTCCGGGAACACGAGCTCGACGAAGCCGCCCTGGGAGGGAAGCAGCCCGAGGGCCTGCGCACCGCCCGGACCGGGTGGGAGCGCGGGCCCGCCGAGCGTCCAGGCACCCTCGGCGAACACCGTGTCGAACTGGCCGCCCACCACGTGGAACGCGCTGGCCCGGCTCGGGCCGGCGTCGAGGACCCAGATCCGTACGCGCTCGCCGACCTCCGCCGCCAGCGGGGCGTGGTCGTACTGGTTCGCGTAGCCGTTGAAGACGACCGCGTCCGGGGCCTCGGCGGCGATGGCGTCGGCGTCGGCGACGCCCCCGTCTGCGCCCAGGTAGAGCTCGGACTGCACGAGGAGGTACTCCCGGTCCACGGCGGGCAGGTCCGGCGGGTCGATCACGACGGCGCCGAACATCCCGTTCGCGATGTGCAGCGACATGGGCATGGTCGAGCAGTGGTACATCCAGATGCCGGACCGCGTCGCGGTGAACGTGTAGGTCAGCGACTCGCCCGGCTCGATGGTGCGCATCGGCTCCGTGGGCGCGAGCGCTCCCGCGTGGAAGTCGATCGAGTGCCCGATCGACCCGTCGTTGACGAGCGTCACCTCGAACGTGTCGCCGACCTTCCCGCGCAGGACCGGGCCGGGCGCCGTGCCGCCGAAGGTCCACAGGGTCTGGCGCACACCCGGCGCCACCTCCAGCTCCACCTCGGTCACCTCGAGCGTCACCTGGTGGAGCCGGCCCGGCCCGGCGGGGGCCAGCTCGGCGTCGTACGGCTCGAAGCCGGGGCCGGGCTCGGCCATGAGGTCGAGTGCGGTCGGAGCGGCGTCGTGGCGGGAGGGCGCCTGCCCGGCCCCGCCGTCGTCGGTGTCGCCCGGCTCGCCCGCCAGCAGGACCGTGAACGTCATGCCCATCTGCCGGTGCCCCGCGACGGAGCACCACCCGTCCATGTCCCGGCCCACGACGCCCACCTCGACCGTCGCCGTCCCGCCCGGTGCGACGCGGCCCGACGACGCACCGGAGTCCAGCACGAGGTCGTGCGCGGTGTCGTCGACGTTCGTCACCACGAGCACCAGCTCGTCCCCAGGCGCGACCTCGACCGAGGCAGGCTCGAACCGCATGTCCCTGGCCTCGACGGCGACCTCCACGACCCGGCCCGTGGGCGCCACCCCGTCCCCGGCCGCGCGGCCCAGCCCGACGGCGGCCGGGTCGGCGGCGACGCCGGCGACGACCACGAGCGCGAGGGCCACGGCAGCCGCCGCGGCCGGCCACCGGGCGGGCCCCGGCGGGTCGGCCTCGGTCATCGTGGCCGGGTGCCCGACGCGACGCACACGCCGCGCCACGAGGGCCGCCCGCACCAGCAGGACGGGCACCGTGGCGAGTGCTGCGAGCGCCAGCAGGGACACACCGACGCGCACGAGGCTCGGGGCGGGCAGCACGAAAACGAGCAGGCCCCCGTTGAGGAGGACGAGCCGTGCCGGTCCGGCCCACTCGGCCACCCGGCGCGTCGCGCGGACGGCCGCGGGCCCGCCGCCCAGGACCATCGGCACCAGGTGCCCGAGCGAACCGACGAGCACCTGCGCGGCGAAACCGACGGCGATCGCCGGCACCAGCGCGCTGGCGATGGCGTGCGCAGCCGGCCAGTCGGGGGCGATGACGAGCCGGACCGCCCAGACGGCGACCACCCCGAGCAGCCAGGCGAGTGCCGCGGCCACCGACCAGGCCGCGAAGGTGTCGGGCCGCCGGGTGCGGGCCTGCCCGGCGAGGTGGCGTCCCACGAGCACCAGTCCGACGCCGTACCCGAGCAGCCCGGCGGCAGCAGTCGGGCGCGATCCCAGCGCCGCACCGCCGAGGACGACGACGAGGGACCCGGCCAGCACCGGCAACGCGCGCCGGGCGCCCACGGACGCTGCCGCGCCGATGGGCACGCGCAACATCGTCGGCCACAGCGTGACCAGCGTCCCGACGACGGCGAACCCCACCCAGCCGAGCATCGTGGCGGCGACGTGCCCGAGGTGCGCCCGCGCAGCCAGGTCACCCGCGGCGTCGGGACGTGCCATGTAGACGCCGAGGGCGGCACCGACCGGCAGGCTGGCCGCGGAGGTGACGAAGTACCTGGTGGTCCAGCCGAGTCCGCCACCGAGGGCGCCCGCGGCGGGTCCGCGACCCAGGGCGACAAGGGCGCCGGCGTGCCAGATCGCGGCGGCCGTCACGAGCAGCGCACCGACGGCGACCGCCGCCCAGGCACCGGTGAGCAGACCGACGGTGACCGCGACCGCCCCGGCGGTGTGCAGGGCGAGCCGAGCCACCTGCAGGAGCTGACCGCCGGGCACCGGCCGTCTGCGCACCGCCTGGGCGAAGTGCACGCTCCACACGAGGATCGCGGTGCTCGCAGCCCCGAGCAGGAGCAGGTGGAGCATCAACCAGCCGGCGGAGGGGACCCATCGATGGGCCACGGCGACGACGCCGGCGGCGACGAGCCATGCCACGACCAGGGCGTTGGCCCGTTGGTGCCACACGGCGCGGGGGGCGTCCGGGCGCGGGGGCACCTGCAGTTTTTGCACAGCCCACACAGTAGAAATCGCCTCCACAGTGCCGTAGGACGTACGTCCTGAGGTGGGGCGGCCGGCGCCGCCCGGCGGACCGCCCCCCTAGGCTGACGCGCATGAGCTCCGGCCTTGTCGACACACCCTGGTCTGCGGGCGTCTGGACCACCCCGCCCGTCGACGCCGTCGAGCACGACGGCGACCTCGTGGTCACCGCCGTGGAAGGCTCGGATGCGTGGCTGAAGACCGCCTACGGGTTCACCCACGACGACGCGCACGCCCTCCTCGCCCCACTGCCCGCCGAGGGCGCCGTCGAGGTGGACCTGACCGTCGCCTTCGACGCGCAGTTCGACCAGGCGGGGCTGATGCTGCGCGCCGACGGTGAGACGTGGATCAAGGCGGGCGTTGAGCTCGCCGACGGCGTGCCGCAGCTGGGCGCCGTCGTCACCCTCGGCCGGTCCGACTGGTCCGTCGGTCCGGTCCCCGACTGGTCAGGCCGGCAGGTCACCATCCGGCTGAGCCGCTCCGGTGACGCGGTGACCGTCCGCGCCCGCGCGGACCACGAGCCCTTCCGCCTCGTGCGCGTCGCACCGTTCCCGGCAGGCGTGCCCGCGGCCGCCGGTCCCTACTGCTGCGCGCCCACGCGCGCCGGGCTCACCGTCACCTTCCACGCCTGGCGCACCGGCCCCGCGGACGCCGCCCTGCACTGAGGGCGGCCGGGGACGCGGTCAGGCGCCGCCCCCGGACGACCCGCCGCGCCCGTGCGGCGCATCGTCCCCGTGGCCGTTCCCACGGCCGTTGCCATTCCCCTTGCCGTGGTCGGCTCCCCTGCCGCCACGGACGTCGGAGTCGTCAGGACTGTCGGAGTCGTCCGGCGGCACGTCGAGGTCGAGCTCCGCGGGCTCGCCGCGCGCCAGGCGCCACGCCTCCTTCGCCGCCTGGCGTGCCTCGCGCAGCTCGGCGTTCCGAGCGGTGCGGTCGGCCCGCGCCTGGTCGAGCAGCGCGTCCCGCTCCTGCGTCGTGAGCTCACCCGCACGCCAGCGGGCGAAGATGTCCGCCCGCGCCTCGCGCCACTCGTGCATCACGGCCCGGTGCTGGTCACGCCAGCTGTGGCACTCCCCCAGCTCCTCGGAGCAGCTCGCCGCCGCCCACGGCGGTGGGGAGTCGTCGTCGGTGGCCGCCCAGGCAGTCGAGGGCACACCCAGCCCCGCGACGACCAGCACGGACACCAGGAGTCGGGCAGCGCGCATCGCCATCGCCTCGGCCTCGGGAGGGGGCACACGGACTCTTCAGTGTGATCACGGCCCGCACGCGGCGTCCACGCCGGTCGTAGGACTTCACCCGGTCGCGGGACGGTTCACACCCGCCCGGCGTCGAAGACCCGCCGGTACACCTCCTGCGCCTCCGCGAGCACCTCGTCGCGGAGGACGGCCACGAACCGCACGTCGCTCACGAGCGGCTCGCTGTCGGGCCCTCGGCCCACGACGGCACCGGTGAGCACCCACCCTGCACGCTCCCGCTCGCCGAGGTGCATGTACTGGCAGAGCTGCCGCGCCAGCCAGTGCTCCAGGGGCCGGTCCCACCACGGCTCGGGGGCCAACGGGTTCACGGACAGGCCGGGGAGCGTCGCACCGCTCTCCTTGTCGGTGCTGGTCCCCGCGGCGTCCGCCTCCGGCCCTGCACTGAACCGCACGTACGGCTGGCCGAGCATCCGTACCAGCTCCGCGAGCTCTGCGAGCGAGGCCACGGCGACGAGGTCCTCGGGCATCCTGCACCTCCGATTCGTCGACGGGAGCCCAGGATCACCCTCGGGACCCCCGGCCGCGACCGATCGGTCCGCCCGGCGGGCCGATCGGTCGCGGAGTCCTGGCTCACTCCTTGTGGAGCGTGTCCTGGACGCGGGCGGCGAGCTTCTCCACGGCGTTCGGCACGCCGGTCGTTCCGAACAGCCTGCTGTCCGGGTGGGTGGGCGGCGGCATGGGCACCGTGTCCGGCACCCCCGGGGCCTCCCTGTACTCGAACTCGCCGTGGCCGTCCGGGGCCGGCCCGGACGCCCACGCCCCCTCGGCGGCGTGCGCACCGTCCGAGAAGTTGATGTAGGCGTACGCGTGCGCGGTGTGCTCCTTGCTCTGCGGGAAGTTGCTGGGGACGGGCAGCCCCTCGAGGCCCTCCTCCTGGAGCTCCCGTGCGGCGGCGATCCACTGGTTCTGGTGCATCGTGTCCCGCGCGAGGAGGAACGCGAGGAGGTCGCGCACCCCCGCGTCATCGGTCATGTGGTAGAGCCGTGCCACCTGCAGCCGCCCCTGCATCTCCGCGTTCGCGTTGGCCGTGAAGTCGGCGAGCAGGTTGCCGCTGGCCGTGACGTAGGCGGCGGACCACGGGTTCCCCATGCTGTCCACCGGCCGCGCACCGGCGCCCGCGACGATCGCGTGCTGCAGGTCCGTGCCGCCGATCACGGCCGCCACCGTCGGATCCGCCTGGACGGCGTCCTCGGTGATACCGATCGGAGCCTTCTCGAGCAGCTGGGCGATCATCGTCGCGAGCATCTCCACGTGCCCGAACTCCTCGGCGCCGATGCCGAAGAGCAGGTCCCGGTACTTGCCCGGCAGGTGGGTGTTCCAGGACTGGAAGCCGTACTGCATGGCGACCGTGATCTCCCCGTACTGGCCGCCCAGGACCTCCTGGAGCTTGCGGGCATAGACGGCGTCGGGGCGGTCCGGGCTGGCCTTGTGCTGGAGCTCTTGGCGGTGGAAGAACATGGTCGATCCCCCGATCGACTCAGCCGGCCCGGGGCCGGCGCGCGCGACGCCGACCGGCCCGAGAACCGACCCGGCGCTGCACCCGGGACGGCCCCGTCGCGCTGTGCCGGGGCACACAGATCTGCTGCTGCCCCCGCGACGACGGTCGCACCGCAGCCTCATGACCGCGAGTGCACGGCCACTCCGCCGCCCGCGCGCAGCTGCGCGGGACCGGGCCTACGGTGGCCGTGGGAAGCCCGGCTCACGGGCGAGGGGGGCATGTCATGGAGATCGCACCGGGGGTGCACCGCATCGGCCACGCCCACGTGAACTGCTACCTGGTCGAGGGCGACGACGGCAGGCTGCTCCTCGTCGACACGGGGCTGCCACGCGCCTGGCGGGCGATCGGCACCGCGATCCGGGCGATCGGCCGTCGTCCCCACGACCTGGCCGCCGTCGTCCTCACCCATGCGCACTTCGACCACACCGGTAGCGCCGCCCGTGCTGTGAGCCGTGGGCTGCCCGTCTGGGTGAGCGACGCCGACGCGTACCTCGCGGCACACCCGTACCGCTACGCGCACGAGAACCCCCGGGCCGCGTACCCGCTACGGCACCCGGCGGCCGTCCCGATCCTCCTGGCGATGGCGGCCGCGGGCGCGCTCTGGGTGCGCGGCGTCGACGACATCCGCCGCCTGCCTGCCGGCGAGGTCCTGGACGTCCCGGGCCGACCTCACGTCCTGCCGACCCCCGGCCACACCGCCGGGCACGTCGCCCTGCACCTGCCGGACCGCGACACCCTGCTCACGGGCGACGCCCTGGTCACCCTCGACCCGTACACCGGGGGTCGTGGCCCGCAGATCATCGCCGGTGCCGCGACCGCGGACAGCGCACAGGCCTTGCGATCGCTCGACGTCCTCGAGGCCTCCGGCGCCACCGTGGTCCTCCCGGGTCACGGTGAGCCGTGGCTCGGTGGGATCGGCTCCGCCGTCGCTGCCGCGCGGGCGGTCGGCGCGCACTGACGGAGCGGGACGGATCTCGGTGCCCACGGGCATCGGCCGACCCCCTCCCCGACCGGTGGACGGCTCAGGCGGTCAGTGCGACGAACGCCTCCCCTGCGGGCACGCCCGCGGCCGTCCCCAGGACCCGGGCCAGGCCGGTGACCGTCGGCACCAGATGCTCCCGCGGCACGCGCACGGTGGGCTCCAGGTCCGCATCCGAGCGCCAGAGCTCCGCCCAGAAGGACTCGAGCTCCGCGTCGAACCCCCAGGACGAGCGCACGGACCAGCCGGGCAGGCTCACCTGGTGCCGGAAGGCGCCGGCCGCACGTCCTCGCGTCATGGCCACATCGTCTCGCCGGGCACCGACATCCGTTCCGCGGTGCCGCCTCACGCTCCGCCACGCCCTGCGGTGACGAGGAGGCCGACGCACAGCCCTGCCACGGCCATGCTCAGCGCGAAGGGCGCCCGGCTCGAGGGGCGCACCGCCCCGACCACGCCCGCCGCGACGGCGACGGCGACCGTGAGCGCGCCGACCGCGAGACGGACCGCCCCACCCCCGACGACGACCCCCGCGGCGGCGGCCAGGAGCACCGGGGCGAGCACCGCGGAACCCCGCCGGCCGAACCGGTGCGGCAGCCCCCGGACGTCGGTGGCGGCGTCGTCCTCC
>Ga0196976_1000297_pt1 | contig 33109 bp, 26 predicted proteins | sample S3v_513CmetaG_FD_148644 | JGI IMG/M metagenome (GOLD analysis project Ga0196976, IMG submission 148644) | Soil microbial communities from Anza Borrego desert, Southern California, United States - S3+v_5-13C | ecosystem: Environmental > Terrestrial > Soil > Desert | place: USA: California... | reverse complement strand
GATGACGCCGTCCTTCATCGGCCGGATGGCGACGATGTTGCCGGGCGTGCGGCCCAGCATCTCCTTCGCCTCTTTCCCGACGGCGAGGACCTTGCGGCCGCCGCGCGCGTCCTGCTGCACGGCCACGACCGAAGGCTCGTTGGAGACGATGCCCATCCCGCGGATGTAGATGAGCGTGTTTGCGGTCCCGAGATCGATCGCGAGATCGCGCGACAGGATGTTATGGACGAAGTTCAGCACGGTCGTTGCCTACTACAACACGACGGGGACCAAAACCTTCCTCTCGGATCGTCCTCGGGGCCGTGACACTTCGCCCTCCCCGCAACGCGGGTGGGCCCCGCACCCACCGTAAACGGCGCATCGCGCCGCTGGTCCGCAGCGTACGGCAGGCCGCTCCGCGGCGAGCGGCCGGGCGAGCGGCTACTCGGCCGGGCGCCGGCCGCAGCGGCACCCCGGCGCGCCTCCGCCGTCGCGCGGCCCCTCCGCGCGGGCGCAGGGCTTCTCGGCGCCCTCGGCCTGCGGGGCGGGATCGGTGACGATCCGCCCCTGCACCTCGACCGCCTCCTCCTGCGGCGCGCCCCGGTGGGCGCAGCCGGCGGCGGGCGCGAGGGCGGCGAGGGACCCGGCGAGGGCGAGGGCGTGGGCGAGGCGCATCGTGGAGCGGCTCCGCTACGCGGCCTCGAGCACCGTGCCGGCGCTGCCCGGCTGGAGCACCGCCCGGACGAGATCGCCGGGCGCGAGCTTCCCGAGGATGACGACCGACCGGGCCCCGCCCGCGAGCACGGCGAACGACTCCTCGAGCTTCGGGATCATCCCGCCCGAGATCGTCCCGTCGGCGACGAGCCGCTCGAACTCGGCCCGGGTGATGCGCGGGATCCGGCTCTGCGGATCCTTCACGTCGCGCAGGACGCCGGGCGTGGAGGTGACGAGGACGAGCGCGTCGGCCCGGAGCGCGCCGGCGAGCTGGCTCGCCACGGTGTCGCCGTTGATGTTGAGCGCCTGCCCCTGCGCGTCGCAGCCGAGGCACGCGATGACGGGGACGTAGCGGCGCTCGAACAGATCGCCGAGCAGCGGGAGGTTGAAGCCGGTCACCTCGCCGACGAGGCCGAGATCGACGGGATCGGGGCCGGCGCCCTGGAGGACCTTCGGCGCCATCCTGCGGCTCTGGACCATGTGGCCGGACGCGCCGTGCAGGCCGACGGGCATCACGCCGCGCGCGAGCAGGCGGGCGCACAGGTCGACGTTGAGCTGGCCGGCGACGACGTACTTCATGACCTCGAGCGTCTCCGGGTCGGTGTAGCGGCGCCCGGCGATCTTGCGGGGCGCGAGGCCGAGCCGCTCCTGGAGCGCGCTCGCCTGGGGGCCCCCGCCGTGGACGATCGCGACGCGGTGGAAGCCCTCCACCAACCCGCGCAGGTCGGCGGCGACGAGGTCGAGCTCGGGGGACTGGACGATCTCGCCGCCGAGCTTGAGGACGATGGTCTTGGTCATGGCGCTTGCGCGCCGTTATACCGGGACCGCCGGCGGGCGGCCAGCGGGCCGCGGGCGGGGAGCACCCTGTGCGGTGGCCCGCCTGGCCGGCGGGACCCTTGGGCGGGAGGGAACGCATGCCGGTCGCGACACGCTTCTCCGATGCGGTCACGTGGCTCACCGGGCAGCGCGGCGCGATGGAGTCGTTCCTCGAGCGGCTCGTGGTGCAGAGCTCGTTCACGTGGAACCGGCGCGGCGTCGAGGCGGTGGCGAACCTCGCCGCCGGACAGCTCCGGACGCTCGCCCTCGACGTGGAGGTCAAGGCCTCGCCGCGGTTCGGGCCGCACGTGCTCTTCTCCAGCAAGACGGCGGGCGCGCCGGTCTACCTCCTCGGCCACACCGACACCGTGCGGCCGCCGGGCCAGGGACAGGAGGGCTGGCGCCGCGAGGGCGATCGGGGCGTCGGGCCGGGCGCGTACGACATGAAGGGCGGCATCGCCGTGATGCTGTTCGGGCTCGCGGCGGCGAAGCGGGCGCAGCTCCTCGAGCGCGTGCCGCTCCGGGGCATGCTCCTCTCGGACGAGGAGGCGGGCGCGCCGGAGTCGCAGCCCCTGCTCCGGACGCACGCGGCGGGCGCGGCGGCGGGGCTCTCGTTCGAGCCGGGCCGGCCCGGGGACCTCGTCGTCACCACGCGCAACGGCGGCGGCTCGGTGGACGTCGTCGCGCGCGGGCTCCCGGCGCACGCCGCGAACGATCCGGAGAAGGGGCGGAGCGCGATCTGGTCGCTGGCCCGGTTCGTGGACCGGGCCCAGGCCCTCGGCGACCGGACGCGCGGACTCTACGTGAACGTGGGGATCGTCTCCGGCGGCACGATCCGGAGCACCGTCCCCGCCGACGCGCGCTGCGAGCTCGACGTCCGCTTCGAGCGCGCCGACGACGGGCAGGCGCTCCTCGAGGCGCTCCAGGCCGCGGCCGCGGAGGCCGCGGTCCCCGGGACGACGCTCGAGCTCCACCCGATCTCGTGGCGCGAGCCGCTCTCCCGGACCCCGGCGTCGGGCGCGCTCGCGAAGGCGTACGGGGAGTGCCAGCGGGAGTGCGGCCTCGGCATGGGGGAGGCGCCGCTCCTCGGGGGCGCGTCCGCCGCCAACACGCTGGGCGCGCTCGGGATCCCGGTCATCGACGGCCTCGGCGCGCGCGGGCGCGGGTTCGAGAGCGAGCGCGAGGAGAGCGTGGACCTCGGCTCGCTCGTCCCGAAGGCGCTCGCGCTCCTGCGGTTCCTCGCGCAGCGGGCCGCGGCGTAGGCTACGCTCCGCGCGTGCCCCCCGCGCGCTTCGCGCCCTTCGGCCCCGTCCACGTCGCGATCCTCGCGGCGGTGCCGGCGGTGGCCTTCCTCCTCGCGCGGCTCGTGCGCGCCCGGCCCGCGTGGGAGCGCCCGGCGCGGGTCGCCCTCGCGCTCGCGCTCCTTGTCAACCAGCTCGCCTACGTCGCGTACGCCGCGGACCGGGGGTGGATCGACCCGCCGCGCGGGCTGCCGCTCGAGCTGTGCGACGTGGCCGTCTGGCTGGCGGTCGCGGCGCTCCTCGGCGCGCCGGCGTGGGCCGGCGAGGCGCTCTGGTTCTTCGCGCTCGCCGGGACGACGCAGGCGCTCGTGACGCCCGACCTCGGGGTGGCGTGGCCCTCCTATCCGGCGGTGAAGTTCTTCCTCGGCCACGGCGGGACGGTCGCCGCGGCCCTCTTCCTCGCGTTCACGGGCCGGCTCCGGCCGCGCCGGGGCGCCTGGTGGCGCGCGCTCCTCCTCTTGAACGCGTATGCAGCGCTGCTCCTCGCCGTGAACCTCGCCGGCGGGACCAACTACATGTACCTGCGCGCGAAGCCCGACGCGCCCTCGCTACTCGACCACCTCGGGCCGTGGCCCTGGTACCTCCTCGCCTCGGAGGCCATCGCGGCGGCGAGCTTCTACGTGCTCGCGCTGCCGTTCCGGCGGAGGTGAAGGACAAGACGGCGCCGGGGCACGGGTTCCTCGGCGCCGCCCGTCCCTCCCCTCGGAGCTTCAGATGTTGGCGAGCGCGTCGAGCGCGGCGAACAGGAACAGCGCCGCCGCGTTCTGGTTGATGGCCGGCTCGTTGCTCGAGTACGACTCGTACTGATCGGTGTAGCAGAAGACCGGCCGCGCGTCGGAGCAGCGGCTCGAGTACGTGACCGGCGGGTTGCCGTTCCCCCGGTCCTGCAGGCCCGAGTTCGGGCCGCCGGTGAGCAAGCCCGGCACCGGCGCGCGGACGGAGTCGGCCTGGCTCGGCCGGTGGTGGATGTGCATCGGGGTCCGGTCGCCGACGCCGGTCACGAACGAGTAGCCCGTCGAGTTGTTGCCGAGGACGTAGTCCGCGGTCTGGGTCGCGGCGTCCACGTACCTCCGGTAGGAATCCTCGTCCGGCGCGTACCGCGCCGCGTACACGAGCAGCACGCCCACGTTCGCGACCTGGCTCGCCGAGCCCCACGAGTAATGATCGAGCGGGAAGCCGTACGGGTTGGCGGCCATCGTCTGGACGTGCTCGTCGGCCTTCTCGCGGATCGCGGCGCGGAGCGCGTCGGTCGCCCCGGCGCCGAGCGCGGCGTCGAGGGCGCCGTTCACGGCGAGCGAGTAGTAGGCGAGGTTCTTCACGTTCTGCCAGCCCGCGTACCCGGAGAGGCTGACGGCGTCGAGCGCGGCGTCGAGGTCCACGTCGGCGAGGTACGTCGCGTCACCGGTGGTGGCGTAGAGCTCGGCGGCCGCCCAGGCGAACTCGTCCGTGTAGTTGGAATCCCCGTACGGGCCCGAGCCGATCGTGTACGTGGGCGCCGCCACGTCCGGGTTCGCCCGCGCCCAGGCGTACGCGTCGATGGCGGCCTGCCGGCACTCCGCGGCGAACGACGCGTCGCCCGCCCCGCGAGGCGCGTCGAGGCCGTAGATCCGGGCGGCCATCGCCATCACCGCGGCGAAGTCGAGCGCCGAGGTGGTGGACTTGCCGATGACGGACCGGCTGCCGGTGGTCGGGTCCGCCGCGGGCATCACCCAGCCCGGCCACGTGAGGCCCGCGATCTTGAAGAACACGCCGCCGTCCTCGTCCTGCATCGCGAGCATCCACTCGAGCTCGTACCGCACCTCGTCCAGGAGGTCGCTCACGCCGCCGCCGCCGGACTCGGGGATGTCGAGCTGGGCGTCGTCGCCGGGGAACGCCGCGGGGAACAGCTCGTGCAGCGCCAGCATGGTCCCGACGGTGATGCCCGCGTTGACGACGTACTGGCCGTAGTCACCCGCGTCGTACCAGCCCCCGGGCGCGCTCCAGCTGTCCGCCGTGGTCGCCTTCAGGGCTGCGGCGCTGGAGTGGAACGGCAGGTTGGTGTTGAGGTGCCCCGCCGCCCGGCGCCATGCGCCGCCGTGCTCCGCGTCGATCGCCGTGGACGCGCGCCAGTAGTAGAAGGCCTTGAGCGTCTTGAGAGCCGGATCGCGGTAGACGCTCGAGCCGATCTCGAACGGATACGAACGGCCGACGCCCTCGACCTCGATCCGGTACGTGCCGGGCGCGGTCACGTCGGTGAACTCCGCCACCCGGACGGTCTCGCCCGAGAACCCGAACGTGGACGCCTCCCCGAGCGGCCGGTCGACGGCGCCGACGGGCTCGCCGGTGGTGGTGTCCACGACGTTGAACGTCGTCGCGTCTCCGGCGACGACGACCGCGACCTTCCGGGTGCCCGGCGCGTAGCCCACCTGGTTGACGCGGACGCCGTCCCCGCCCATCTCGTTCCCGCCGCCGCCTCCGCCGCACGCGGCGAGGAGCAGGGCACAGGCGAGCGAGAGGGGGGTGCACGTCCGGGGAGCGCGGGTCATCGGGTCGTCCTCGTCGAGAGAAGGAGCCAGGAGAGCGCCGATGGTACAGGGTCGCGCCGAGCGCCCCAAGGGCTCTCGATCGCCAAACGTTTGCTCCGTCCGGGTTCGCTCGCGGTCGAACCCGCCGCAGGTCACGCTCTTCCCACCACCGCGCGCGCCCAGGCCCAGAGGTGCGGGAGCGAGGGGCGGATGCGCAGCAGGAGCGCGCGGACGGCGGCGCGCCGGCGGCCGCGCACGCGCGAGGCGAGGTCCTCGAGGAGCGCGACGCCCTCGTCGCTCCGCCCCGCCTTGTGGAGCGTGCGCGCGAGGATCGCGATGGCGTCGCCGTCGTACGGCTCGAACTGCAGCGCGAGGCGGAGCACGCGCTCGGCCACCTCGTAGCGGCGCGCGACGTGGAGCCGCCAGCCGCCCTCGGTGAGCGAGGCGACGGCCTCCGCCCGGCGGCCGCGCTGGAGGTGGAGCCGCGCGATCTCGGGCCAGAGCGGCTCCTCGTCGGGGAAGTGCTCCGCGGCCTGGATGAAGAGCGAGAGCGCGCGCTCGTGGAACCCGGCCTTGGCTTGCCCGTCCGCGGCGGTGCGGAAGCTCTGGAGGGCGCCCGGCCGGTCTCCGGAGGCGGCGAGGAGCGGCGCGAGCTTCGCGTGGACCGTGAGGTCCTGCGGGTTGGCCTCGAGCACGCGCCGGTAGCCGGCGATGGCCTGTCTCCGGCGCCCGCGCGCGCGCGCGTGGTCGGCGGCGGCGAGGAGCTCCGTCCGGCTGTAGGCGCGCTTCTTCCACGGCCAGAGCATGCGCCGGATGCTACCGCAGGCGGGCTCGCGATCGCGAGGCGTCGTTCTCCTCCACCGCCGCGGTGCCCCAGCACGCGAGGATCCTCCGGCCCGCCGCCTCACGCCCCGCCGGGTCCCCGCCGTGGCGCGCCACCGTGAACCGCGGTCCGCGCGCGGGCAGCTGGCCGAACGCAGGATCGACGGCGACCCAGCCGGCGGGGGTCTCCACCTCGGCCCACGCGTGCCAGACGAACCCCTGCCCGTCGTGGGCGACGCCGAGCGCGACGCGCGCGGGGAGCCCCGCCCGCTCCGCCGCCGCGACGTACGAGGCCGCCTGGTCGCGGCAGCTCCGGCCGTCGGGCCGCGGCCGCGGCAGGGCGGTGAGCGCCGCGCGCGGCGCGGGGCGGTCCGGCGCGAGCCCGCAGAAGCGGTGCGCGGCGTCCGCGGCGGCGGGCCCCGCGACGCGGACCTCGAGCGGCGGGGCCGCCGCGGGGACGCGTGCGCCGGGTTCGCGCACGTAGCGCGTGCGCTGGCCGGGGATCTCGACGCGTCCCGGGAACCCGTCGTCGGCGACGGTGACGACCTCGGGGACGCCGAGCACCGTCGCGCGGAGCGTCCGCCCGTCGATCGTCGCGCAGGCCGCGCCCGCCGCGCCGCCCTCCTCGTCGGCCACCGCGACGCAGCCGCCTCCGCGCGCCCACAGGAGGAGCTCCGCGGCCGACGCGGGCGCGGCGCCCGGCGGGAGCTGCGCGGCGCGCCGGACGCCGTCGCGCTCGAGCGCGACCTCCCCCGCGCCGCGCCCCTCGCGGTCCAGCACCGCCTCGACGCGCTGCTCGACGACCTGGCCGCCGGAGGCCGCCGGCAGCCGGAGCGTGCTCGACCAGGTCAGGCGGCAGCCTTCCTCGCCGGCGCAGCCGACGGAGAGCTCGGCCACGCCGACGTGGGCTCCGCCGATCTCGACGCGGTAGCGGGCCGAGCCCTCGGGGAGGGACGCCGCGAGCAGCGCGACCACCGCGGCGATCACCGCTCGGCCTCCCCGCGCGCGGCGCGCGCCCGGCGCCAGGCGAGGAACCCGGCGGCGCAGGCGGCGATGGCCGCCGCGGCGCCCGTCGCCAGCCAGGCGGCCCGGCTCAGGCCGTCGAGGAGCGCGAGGAGCTCCGGGAGGCTGTGGACGAACAGCGCGCCCGCGGCGAGGAGCACGCCGTTCCAGACCGCGGCGGCGATGGCGCCGAGCACGACCACGCGCGCGAGCGGGATGCCGGTCGCGCCCGCCGCGACGAAGACGAACCCGCGGAACCCGGGGAGGAGCCGGTTCGCGAGGAGCAGCGCCGGCCCCCACCGCCGGTAGGCGGCGACGAAGCGCTGGAGCCGCTCGGCCGAGAGCGGGCCGCGGCGCTCGGCGCGCGCGTCGAGCCGCGGCCCGAGCCACCGGCCGACGGCCCAGTCCAGGACCGCGCCCAGCACCGCGCCCGCCGTGACGGCGACGTACGCGAGGGGCCACGAGACCGTCCCCTGCACCGCGTACCAGGCGCCGAGGACGACGACGAGATCCCCCGGGAACGGCGGGAACACGTACTCGGCGAAGCTCGCGAGGAAGAGGATCGCCGGCGCGAACGGCCCGGTCCGGGTCAGCGCCTCGCCCAGGGCGGTGGCGATCCCCTCGAAGTCCACGAGGGTTCCAGTATCATGCCCCCGCGTGGCGCGCCGCCCCCACCTCCTCCTGGCCCTCCTGTGGCTCGCCCTCGGCTACGCGCACGTCGGGCGCGGGCTCGCGCACACCGGGCCCGGGTACCGGTTCTGGTCGTTCCAGCACCTCTGCTACTCCGACGTCATCGCGCTGCACGGCGATCGGTACCTCGACGGCGAGCACCCGCGCCCGTACCTCGACGATCGGATCGAGTACCCGCCGCTGCTCGGGCTGTTCCTGTGGCTCCCGCACTGGATCCCGGGCGGCGCGGCGGGCCACTTCACGGTGACGTACCTCCTCCTCGCGCTCTGCCTCCTCGCCGCGGTGCGCGCGCTCGAGCGGACGCCGGGGACGCGCGCCGCCTGGCTCGCGGCGACGCCGGCGCTCGTCGTCTTCGCGGGGCTCAACTGGGATCTCCTGCCCATCGCGCTCATCGCGGGGGCGGCGCTGCTCCAGTCCCGCGGGCAGCCGCGCGGCGCCGCCGCGGTCACCGGGCTCGGCATCTCGGCGAAGCTCTTCCCGGGCGTCCTCGTCCTGCCCGCCGCGGGCGCGCTCGCGGGCGGCGCGCCGCCCGGCCGGCGGCTCCGGGCGCTCGTCGCCCCCGCGCTCGCCCTCGTCGGAGTCGTACTCGCCGTGAACCTGCCCGTGGCGCTCGCCGCGCCGCGGAGCTGGGCCTGGTTCTGGGTCTTCAACGCCCAGCGCGGCGCGGAGAACTCCATCTGGCACGCCTTCGGGATGGGCCGCCCTCCCGTGCGCGACCCGAGCGCCCTGTTCCTCAGCCCCACGCCGCTCGTCGAGCTCCTCTCGGCGGGGCCGCTCGTCGCCGCGAGCCTGTTCGCGCTCTGGGCCGCGTACGCGGCCGCCCGGCGCGGCGATCCCACGGGCCGCGCGGTCCGCCTCGGCGCGGCCCTCGCGCTCGTGGTCTGGATCGCGACCAACAAGGTCTGGAGCCCGCAGTACGCGCTCTACGGGTTCCTCGCGGGCGCCCTCGTCGCGGCGCCGTGGCCCTTCTTCGGCCTGCTCAGCGCTGCGTCGCTGTTCGACCACTGGGCCGCCTTCGAGGCGCGCGGGCGCTGGGACGGCGTGCTCCGGAGATGGGACCCGTGGTTCACGGACCACGTCTTCCACCCGCAGGCGATCGTCCGGACGGTCCTCTGGCTCGCCCTCGCCGCCTGGATCGCGCGCGAGCTCTGGCGCGCGGCCCGCGCCCCGCCGGTCGCCGCTCAGCCGCCCGGGTGGGCGCCGGGCTCCGGGGTGCGGGTCTCCGCGCGCTCGAGGTGATCGAGCACCTTGCTCGGATCGACGTCCTCCTTGAGCTCGCCGAGATCCTGCGTGCGGGAGCCCTCGATCCCGAGGCGCGCCGCGATCTCGTCCACGAGCCGGACGACGCGGGTGATCTCGTGCTCGGCGAGGAGGCTGATCTGGAGGTCGAGGTCGGCGCGCCGGTCCGCCGCCGCCGCCATGCGGTTCTGGGTGATGAGGACGAAGGTCGAGATGAAGATCGCCTCGACCGACGCGAACGTCGCGAGCTTCACGAAGCTCTCGTCGAAGAGCGGCACCGGGAACAGCCCCGAGTTCCAGAGCGCCCACCCGCCGAACACGGCGAGGTGGAGGTAGACGAAGAGCATCGAGCCGGCGAAGCGGCCGATCCACTCCGCCGCCTTCTCCTCGCGCGACTGCCGCCGCTGCTCCGCCCGGCGGCGCTCGAGCAGCGACTCGATGTTGCGCTCGACGACGCCGGCGAGCTCACCCGTGTCTCGCGGTACTCCCACGGCTGCAATCTGCGCACGCGCTCCGCGGAAGCCGGCGGGCGAGGCCCCGTCAGTAATCCTTGGACCACATGAGGCTCGCCGCCCCCGTGTTCTGGGTCCCCCAGCGCCCCTCCAGGGTCCAGTTCGAGTCGATCGAGTACTCGACCCGCACCTCGTCCGTGTTCTCCCCCTGCCGCTCGCGCGCGTCGAAGCGGCGCGTGTAGCCGACGAAGATGGGCGTCCCCGGGATGTACCCGCCGACGCGGGCCGCCCGGGCGTCGAAGCTCACGTCGCCGGTCGGGAGCGGGAGCTGGTTCCGGATGAACGTGTTGAACACCGCGAACCCCGCCTTCTGCGCGGCGCTCTCCTGGGCGGACGCCCCGGCCCCGCCGGCGCGCAGCTCGGTCTGGCCCGTCGCGATGAGCATCGCGATCTGCTGCTCGTCGAGCGGCGGCTGGCTGCGCAGCGAGATCTCCGGCTTGGTGAGCGGGCCGTTCACGGCGACGGTGACGGTCGCGGCCGGGTTCGCGTACACCGCCTCGACGTCGAGGATCGCGGCCTTGGGCGGCCCGCCCGTGAAGGTCACCCGGCCGCGCTTCATCTCGAACCGCCGGTCGCTCAGCGGCTCGACGGTGCCGCGCACCACCTCGACCGTCCCGGACATGTAGTTCCGCGCCGCCTGGCGCTCGTACGTGACGTCGGCCTTGAGCTCGAGGGCGATGCGCGGCACGTCGCGGCGGACCATGAACCGCCCCGGTGAGACGAGCCGCGCGGTGACCGTGAGAGGCCGGGTCGGCTCGGCCGCGGCGGCCGGCCTCGGCTCCGCCGCCTTCCTCGGCGGCGGCTTGCGGCCGACGACGATGTCCGGCCGGCCCTCGAGCGACTGGAGATCCCGCGGGAGCCTGTCCGTGAGCCGGATCTCGCCCTCCGGGAGGTCGAGCCGCGCGTCGAGCTTCCGATCGCGGTAGGTGCCGGAGAGCTTCACCCCGAGCGTCACGGTGCCGAGGTCGGTGCCGGCGCGGGTGAGCGTGAGCCGCTTCGCGTCCACCCGGCCGTCGAGCTGCGCGGCGGGCGTCCCGAGCCCGCGGAGCGCGGCGCGGGCGACGAGCGAGCCGTCGCCCCGGCGCGCCTCGAAGTTGCGGAGCTCGATCGCCTGGGCCCCGACGCTCGCGTCGAGGGCGATGCCGCTCCAGTCGCCGTACTCGAGGAGCCCCAGCCGCCCGTTCGCGAGCCGCACCGTGCCGCGCGGAGCGAGCTCCGCGAGCGGCCCGGCGGCGACCACGTCCGCGTCGAGCCGGCCCGCGGCGGAGCGGATCGTGCCGGGCGCGAGCGCCGGCAGGAACCCGAGGTCGACGGCGTCGGCGCGGACCTTCACCTCCGCGGGCGCGCTCCGGAGCGCCGGCCCGCGGAGGTCGATGGTGATCGGCGCGCGGACGGCGGCGGTGGCGTAGAGCTTCCCGCCCGCGGGCGGATCGAGCTCGAGGTCGGCCGCCGCGCGGTCGCCGGCGGCCCGCGCGGTGAGCCGGACCGTCCCGAGCGGCCGGCCCGCGATCCGGACGCCCCGGCCCGCGGCGTCGAGCGTGACGGAGGGCCGGGAGAGCGTCCCCTCGGCGTGGAGCCGCCCGTCCACCACCCCGCCCAGCCGGACCGCCGCCTCCGCGGCGCCGTTCGCCCTCTCCAGATCCACCCCGGGGATCGTCGCGTCGACGAGGAGCGGCGCCGCCGCGAGCCCGGCGCGGCCGGCGAGCTTCTCCGGAGGCGCGCCGAGCCGCGCCACGAGCTCGAGGAGCGGCTGGCCCCCGGCGTCGGCGTCCACGCGCGCCTCCACGGCGTCGTCCCGGGCCGCGGCGTCGATCCGCGCGCCCAGCCGCGCGAGCCCGCCGAACGCGCCGCCGGCGATCGTGAGCGCCGCGGTCCCGCGCGGCGCCGCGGGCCGGCCCTGGAGCTTCGCGGTGCCGGTGAGCCGGCCGGCGAGCCCGCCCGGCACCCCGAGGCGCCCGGAGAGGGCGGCGAGCTCGAGGCCGGGGAACGTCACGTCCGCGGTGGCGCGCGCGTCCCGGAGCTCCCGGAGCGTCCGGCCCGGGGCGGCGAGGAGCGCCGCGAGTGAGAGCGGGAGGCTCCCCTCGACGCGGGCGGACGGCCGGCCCGCGAGCGTCACGTCCGCCTCGACCCGCGCCGCCGCGCCGACGTCGGCCGCGGCGGTGAGCCCGACGCCGTCGAGGTCGCGGACCGCGCCGTCGCGGACGGCGAGCTCGAGGCGGAGCGCGGGCGTGCGCGCCGTTCCGCCGAGCTTCGCCGTGACGTCGAGCGCGCCCCGGACCGGCGCCTCGCTCCTGGCGAGCGCGAGGATCGCGGGGAGCGGGACCGCCTTGGCCGCGAGGGTCGCGGCGACGGTCTCGCCCGGGCGCCCCCGGAGCGGGAGCGGGAGGTCCGCGGTCACGTCCACCGTGCCGCCCGCGCCCCGCCGGAGCGCGACGCGGCCGCTCAGCCGGCGCTCACCCCCGTGCCACCGCGCGGTCCCCTCGAGGCGGGCGCCCTGCTCCGCCCGGAACCCGGCGCCCTCGATCGACACCGTCGCGTCCACCACCGGGCGCGCGGCCGGCCCCGTCGCCCGCGCGTCCGCCGTCACCTCGCCGGCGATCCCCTGGTCCGCCGGCAGGAGGCCGACGGGCAGGCGGGCGAGGTCGAGCTTCACCAGCTCGAGCCGGGCGTCGAGCGTCCCGCGCGGCTCGCGCCCGCCCTCGACGGCGATCCGGCGCGGGCCGGACGCGAGCGCGAGCCGGTCCACGCGCGGCCCGGCGAACGTGAGCGTGGCCGGGGCCTCGAGCGCGTACCGCGTGCCGGGGTACGCGAGGACGAGCCGCGCGAGGCGCAGCGCGTTCCGGTCCGGCGCGACCGTGCCGCCGGCGTCGAGCGACACCGGCTCGCGGCCCAGCGACGGGACGTTCCCGGTGAGCCGGAGCGCCGCCGGCGCGCCGTCCTCGCCGGGCTGGAGGCTCCCCTCGAGCGCGACGCCCTGGGCGAGCACCCGGGCGCCGGCGCGGACGCGCGCGAGCCGCCCGTCGACCGTGAAGGCGCCCGGGCGGAAGGGGCCCGTCGCGGTGACGCGCGCGTCGACCCCGTCCGCGGACGTCGCGCCGAAGGACAGCGCCGGCGCCGTGACCGTCGCCGCGATCGACGGCGCCGCGGCGGTCCCGGAGAGGTCCGCCTCGAGGCGCGCCCGGCCGCCGAGGCGGGGGAGCTTCCGGCCGAGGAGCGCGCTCACGTTGTCGGACGCGCGCGCCAGATCGCCCAGGTCCGCCGTGAGGTCGGCCGCGGCGGCGCCGCCCTTCCTCCAGGTCCCGCGCCCCTCGAGCTTCACCCCGGGCGCGACGAGGGAGAGCCGCCGGACGTCCCAGCTCCCCGGCTCGATCCGGACGGCGGCCGTCGCGGGCCCGAGCTCGCCGCCGCGGAGCGTGGACCGCGCGAGGTCGAGGTCGAGGTTCCCGCGGAGCGCGGCGACGCCCGCGCCCGAGAGGCCGCCGCGGGCGGCGAGGGTCACCTTCCCGGCGGGCGCCGCGGCGTGGAGCGCCGACGGGTCGAGCGCGCGGGTGACGACGTCGAACCCGAGCGCCCGCGGCCCGTCGAGGCGCACGGCGACGGCCGCGTCGGCCTGCGGGTCGACGCGCACCGCCGCGCTCGCGATCCGCCCGTCCGCCTCGGCGTAGGCGTCGAACGTCAGGTCGTCGCCGGGCGGCGCCTTCGCGACGAAGCTCCGCGCCTGCGCCCGGTCGACCTGGGCGCGGGTGAGCGCCGCGCGCCCCTCGCGCGCGCCGAGGTCGACGTCGGCGAGCCCGTTCACGGCGGTCGCGCCGAGGCCCGCGCGGAGGAGCGGCACGCGGAGCCGATCCTCGTCCAGCATCGCGCGGAGCTCGAGCACGAGCGGCCCGGGCGCCGGGTCGAACGCCTCGCCGCGGAGGGAGAGCTCGGCCCGCGCGCGGTGGGGGCCCAGCCGCGCCCGGCCCGTCGCCGCGACGTCGTGGAGCTCGACCCGCGTCCGGCCTTCCGCGTCCTGCCACCAGAGCGCCGCGTCCTGCACCTCGAGGCGGCGGAGCGCGAGCGTCCACCCGCCGAGGGGATCGCGCCAGGGCGCGCGCCGCGCGGGGCGCGCGCGGTCGGGCCGGGGTCGCGCCGGGGCGAAGGCGCGGGCGATCGAGAGCCGTCCGTCCTCGTCCTCGTCCACGAGCACCGCCGCGCCCTCGAGCGTGACGGAGAACCCGACCACGCGGCTCCGCAGCCGCGTGAGGTCCGCCGAGACGAGGAGCCGGTCCACCTGGAGGACGAGCCGGTTGTCCGGGTCGAACGCCGCGAAGTCGCGGACGGCGATGGTCCCGCCCGGCAAGAGCTCGATCGCGCCCAGCTCGAGCCGCCCCGCGACGCGGTCGTCCGCGAGCTGCACGAGCTTCGCGGCGACGACCGGCCGGCCGAGCGACGAGCTCGCCCAGAGGACGACCCCGGAGAGCGCCACGCCGGTGAGCGCCAGGAGCCCGAGCAGCGCCCAGCCGAGCAGGCGGATCGACGTCCCGAGCGCGCGCATCCCTAGAAGGCCTCCCCCACCGTGAGGTGCAAGGAGAGGATGCGCTCGTGGCGCCTCCCCGGCGCGCCCTCCGTGCCCGGCACGGCCGGGAACCGGTCGTCGAAGTCCACGTCGTCCGAGAGGTCGGTCGGGAGGCGACCCGCCAGGTCGAGCCGGACGGGACCGATGGGGGTCCGGTAGCGGATCCCCAGGCCTGCCGCCCACTGGAGCCGCGCCGGGGCGAAGGCGTACTGGTAGGCGTTCGGCCGGGCGGACCGGTAGGAGACGTAGGCCGCGTCCACGAACACCGCGCCGAACAGGTTCCCGCGGAGCGGGAACCGCGTCTCGACCGAGTACTCGGCCAGCCCGTTGCCGCCGATCGGGAGCGCCGGGATCGCCTCGACCGCGGGCTCGGTCTCCGTGGCCTCCCGCGCTCGCCGCCCCGTCGAGTACGGCGAGAGGCGGTTGAGGCCGTACCCGCGCATGGAGGACGGCCCGCCGGACTGGAACAGGGCCACCGTCGGCGGAGCGTCGGTCTCGTCGATCGGGATGAACGCGCCGAGGCGGGCGCGCGCGGCCAGGACCGAGCGCTCGCCGAGGGGGAAGTAGACGCGCGCCTCCGGGACGACGCGCAGGTACTTGTAGCCGTACCCGCCGACGCGCCCGCCTTCCTGGAGCGAGAGGGCGACGTAGAAGCCGCGCCGGGCATTGAGCGGGTCGTCGCGGCCGTCCCACTCGAGCCGCTGCTCGAGGTACGAGAGGAGGCAGACGCCACGGGTCGTGGAGTCGTCGGGGCGCTCGCAGGAGGCGAGCACCGGGCTCGCCTGGGTCTGGGTGGGGTCGTCGGGGTCGGGGAGGGCCTCGGCGTTCTCGAGCTCGTACACCTCCAGGTTGTACGAGGGGACGAAGGTGACGCGCTTCGAGAGGCGGACGGGGAGCGAGAGCCGGAGGCGCTGCGCCCAGAAGTCGTACCCCTGCTCGAGGCCGCGCTGGAGGCCGATGCGCGCCCCGAGATCGACGGGGCGGCCGCCGAGCTCGGTCTGCGAGAAGTCGAGGTCGAGCGTGCCGACCGGAGCGCTCCGGATCGCGTCCTTGTTCTCGGCCTGGACGAGCCAGGCGTAGCCGGCCGAGAGCGAGAGGTCGAGCTTGCGGAGGTCGCCGAGGAAGTTGCGGTGGGTCCAGCCGGCGATCCCCGACGCGTCGATCCGGGTCCCGGAGACGACGCCGAGGCCGGGCCCGACGCGGACGCTCCGGAACGGCGCCTCGCGCACCGCCACGACGATCGGGATGATGCCGCGGTCGGCGTCGGGCGTGCCGCGGTTCACGCGCGCGCCGGCGAAGACGCCCATGGCGAAGACGCGCGCCTGGGCGACCCCGAGCTTGCTCTGGTCGTACCAGCTGCCGGGCGCGATCTCCTGCGCCGTCCGCCGCCGGATCCGCTCCTTGGCGACCGCCCCTGCGCCGGTGACGAAGATCGGTCCGAACCGGTACCGCGGGCCCGCCTGGACCGCGTAGCGCACCACCGCCGCGTGCTCCTCCGGGAGGACCTGCGCCTCCTGCGTGACCTCGGCCAGCGCCCAGCCGTTGTTCTGGAGCGCGGCGGTGAGCTGGTCGCGGAGCGCGTCGTAGGCCGCGACCGTGAACACGTCCCCCTCGCGGAGCGCCGGCTTCGCGAGCGCGGCGGTCGCCTCCGCCGCCCCGTCCATGCCCGTGATCTCGAGCTGCCGGACGCGGACCGGCGCGCCCTCGTCGACGACGAACACGACGTCCACCTGGCCGGGGCCGACGGGGATCACCTGCGCGTCGCGCACCCGCGCGTCGTAGAAGCCGCGGTCCCGCGCGTACGCCTCGATGCGCCGGCGATCGACCTCGAGCTGATCGCGGTCGAGGAGCGACACCATCGTGTTCTTGCCCGAGCTCCGGATCGCGTAGAGCGCCGGGCCGAGGATGGGGATCTCCGGCGGCTCGTCGAGGTGCGCGAGCCGCTGGCGGGCGCCCGCGACCTGGTGCATGAGCGGGCCGACGATCGGGATGGGCGGCGAGTGGTCGGACTCGTGCGTGGCGAGGCGGTCCGCGAGCTCCTCGGCGTCGAGCTCCTTCAGCCCCTCGAACCGGACGCGGAACACCGCCGGCTGCTCGGCCGTGCCTCGGATGTGGACGCAGCCCGCCCCGAGGACGACGAGGAGCAGCCCCGCGTGGGTCCAGCTCCACGGGCGGGCGAGCGCTCGGGCTGGACGCGGGCAAGGGTGCACGCCTGGATGATGTCATCTTCCGGCGCGGTGCGCCGCGGCTTTCCACGATCAGGCCGGCGACGAGAGGAGGAGCGAGAGGTGCTGCTCCTCCCACGCCTTCGCCCGGGCGTGATCCGGGTACGCGCGCTCGCGCGCGCGGAACTCGCGCCCGTGGACGACGCGGCGGCCGTTCACCTCGACGGCGGGCACGGCCTGGTGGAGCATCTCGTGGAAGACGACGGCGGCGACGTAGAACTCCGGGACCTCGGGGCGATCGAGCGTCGGGTGGATCCGGATGATGCGCGCGTCCTGCACGTACACGCCCGTCTTCACCGTCCGCCGCCGCCGCCCCGTCCGGACCGGGCCCCACCCGATCCGCGCGTCGATCCGTCCGCCGAAGTGCTCGGCGTTGAGCCGGTCGAAGATGGCCTGGAGATCATGGGCCCGCCCGCGCGGCTGGAGGGAGGCCGCGCGGGGGGCCGCGATCACCTCGCGGTGATCGCGGACGAAGGCGTCGATCCGCTGGCCGGCCTGGCGCCGCCGGGCAGTCGCCCCGCCGCGCGGCGGCCCGGCGAACGCCGCGAGGGCGGTCACCACGTCGTCGGGCGCGCCGAGGAACATGTGGTGCACCCGGTAGTGGATCTCGCGCTCGGCCCGGCGGAACGAGACCATCGTAGAGCGGTTGTCGTGGACCGTGAGGCGGACCCGCTCCGAGAGGAGCGACGAGAGATCGTCGGCCAGCTTGTGCGCGGCGGCGACGCGCGACTCGCGCGCGCGGAACAGGGTGAGCTGGCGGTTCGACTGCTTCTTGTCCACGCGGGTGCGGCGCGAGGCGGGTGGGGCCCCGAACCGAGACCCGATCCTAGGTGCCCGGACGCCGGCCCATCAAGGGTCCCCCCGGACCGCGCCTCGGAGAGCGTGCTCCGAGGTGGGCCTGCCGCGCCCGCTGCCAGGCGAGCAGGCGCTTACCCCTGTGCTCGAGCCCGCGCCTGACCCCGAGCCCGAAGACACGCTCACCCCGCGTCCTCGCTCTCCTCCTCCGCGAGCAGGCGCTCGATGCGCCGCGGCTCGGTCCGGAGGAGGAGGACCTTCTCCTGGCTGTAGGTCACCGCGCCGGGCGCGGCGCCCTTCGGCTTCCGCACGTACTTCGCGCGGGTATAGGCGACGTCGGCCTGGGGCGCGCCGCGCGCGTCGGAGAAGTGGACGGCGAGGTGCGCGGCGTCGAGCAGCGCGTCCTGGTCGGCCGCCTTGCCCTTCTCGAGCCGGACGACCACGTGCGCGCCCGTGACGCCGCGCGCGTGGAGCCAGAGATCGTTCCCGCGCGCGACGCGGAGCGTGAGCGCGTCGTTCTGCTCGGCGTTCCGGCCGACGAGGATCGCCGCGCCCGAGAGCGACCGGAAGGCGCGGTACGGCGGGAGCTTCTCCTGCTTCTTCCTCGGCAGCGGCGCGCGACGGGGGCCGGCGCCGAGGCGGCGCGCCTCCTTCTCGAGGCGGGGCAGGACCGCGAGCGGGGCGTCCTCCACCTGGGCGAGCAGCGCCTGGAGCGCGACGCGGAGCTTCTGCACCTCCGCCGTCCGCGCCGATACCTGCGCCGCGCTGTCCGCGATGCGCCGGTACCGGCGGTAGTACCGCTCCATGTTGGCCTGCGGCGTCAGCGCGGGATCGATCGCGAGCCGCACCTCGCGCGGGCCCTCCTCCGTCCAGTCGGTGACGGCCACCTCGCGCGCGCCGCGCCGGACGAGGCGGAGGTTCGACTTGAGGAGGTCGGCCTTGCGCCGGTCGTCCTCCGCGGCGGGGACGCGGAGGGCCTCGTCGGCGAGCTTCTCGAGGGCGCGCGTCGCGCGCGCGACCGCGGCGCGGAGGGGCTCGCGGAGGCGGCGGCGGGCCTCGAGCAGCCGCCGCTCCTCCTCCTGACGCTCGTAGGCCTCCTCGATCGCGGCCGAGAGCGGGAGCGGACCGTCGCCCGCCGGCGCGAACCGCGGCGGCCGCTCCTCGCGGACGGGCGCGCCGGGATCGGCGGGCGGGAGGCTGGGGGCGACGTAGGGCTCGCCGGGGACGAGGCGCCGGCGGAGCGAGAGGTTCCGGCCCGCGCTCGCGAGGATCACGCCGTCCGCGCTCAGGAGGAACAGGTTGCCGTGCCTCCCCGTGAGCTCCGCGACGAGCCGCGCGGGGCCGCGGGCGCGCTCGAGTTCGAGGACGACCACCCGATCGCCGGGGGAGGCGGCGAGGCCCGCGAGCCGCGCGCCCTCGACCTCGCGCCGGAGCACGGCCTGGAAGGGGAACGGCGACTCGGGCTGCGGCGGCCGGCGCGTCGCGGCGTGGAGGCGCGAGCGGTCCGCCTCGGCCGAGACGAGGAGGAGCGCCCCGCCGGCGCGGCCGTGGAGCTCGAGGGTGAGCGCCCGCTCGCCGTGGACCCAGACCGAGGTCACCCGCGAGCCCACGAGCGGCTGGAGCTCGGCGGCGACGTCGGCGATCTCGCGGGAGGTGAGGGACACGCGCTGCTCCGTGCGGGCCGACCGCAGGAAAGTGCTGGCTGGAGCCCAAAATAGCAGCGGCCGCCCTGAGGCGGCCGCGGCGTCAAAAACGAAGCGGAGCCGGAGCTACTTCTTCGCGGTCTTCTTCTTGGCCGCCGCCTTCTTCACCGGCTTCTTCGCAACCTTCTTCGTCGTCTTCTTCGCGGGCATCTGTTCCCTCCTCGGAACGTCCATTCGATCGATGGACAACCCTAATGCACAACTGCGACGGAGGTTAACGCGGTGAGATCACGATCGTCAAGGAAGCGACAACGGAATTTGCATCGCGCGCCGGGCCCCGGACCCGGATGGATCGTGCCGCCGTGCGTCGCCTCCGAGACCGTGATTCACCAACCGTGACTGCGAGGCGGGCTACGCACCGGCGTCGCGCATGATCTCGGCGAGCCGCCCGCGCACGAGGCCCTCGATCTCGGCGAGCCGCTCGGGGGTCCGGGCCTCGAATCGCAGCACGAGCAGCGGCTGCGTGTTGGACGCGCGTACGAGCCCCCAGCCGTCCGGGAAGACCACGCGCACGCCGTCGACCGTGACCGCGTCGTACCGCGACCTGAACCACTCCTGCGCCGCGCGCACGACGCCGAACTTCTTGTCCTCGGGGCAGTCCACGCGGAGCTCGGGGGTGGAGTACGTCTTCGGGACGTCGGCGAGCAGCGCGGAGAGGGGCCGGTCGGTCTGCGTGAGCAGCTCGAGCAGCCGCGCCGAGGAGTAGATGCCGTCGTCGAAGCCGAACCAGCGGTGGGCGAAGAAGATGTGCCCACTCATCTCGCCGGCGAGGAGCGCCTTCTCCTCCTTCATCTTGGCCTTGATGAGGCTGTGTCCCGCCTTCCACATGATCGGCCGGCCGCCCTGCCGGGCGATGTCGTCGTAGAGGGTCATCGAGCACTTCACCTCGCCGACGATCGCCGCGCCCGGCTCCTCGCGGAGGAGCGCGCGCGAGAAGAGGATCATGATCTGGTCGCCCCAGAGGACGTTCCCCTTCTCGTCCACCGCCCCGACCCGATCCGCGTCGCCGTCATAGGCGACGCCGAGGTCGGCGCCCACCTCGAGGACCTTTCGCCGCAGGTGCTCGAGGTTCTTCTCCACCGTCGGGTCCGGGTGGTGGTTCGGGAAGTTGCCGTCCATCTCGAGGAAGAGCGGGACGACGTCGAAGCCGAGCGCCTGGAAGATGGGGACCGCGACCACGCCGCCCGTCCCGTTGCCCGCGTCCACCACGACCTTGAGCCGCCGCGGACCGCAGCGGAGGTTCTCGCGGACGTAGCCCTGGTAGGGCGTGACGATGTCGTGGGTCGTCACCCTGCCCTGCCCGGTCGCGAAGCGGCCGGACTCGGCGAGCGTCCGGAGCGCCTGGATCTCGGGGCCGTGGAACGTCGCGGACCCGAGGCCGAGCTTGAGGCCGTTGTACTCCGGCGGGTTGTGCGAGCCGGTGATCATGCAGATGCCCTGCACGTCGAGCGTGTGGGCGGCGAAGTAGGTGAGCGGCGTCGGGACCGTGCCGAGATCGACGACGTCGATCCCGGTCGAGGTGAGGCCGTCGATCATCGCGCGGGCGAACTTCGGCCCGGAGAGGCGCGCATCGCGGCCGACCGCGACCCTGCGGCCGCCGGCCTCGCGCACGCGGGTGCCGAGCGCCTTGCCCACGAGGTGGACGGCCGTGTCGGTCAGGTCCTGATCGACCGTCCCGCGGATGTCGTACTCGCGGAAGATGGTCGGAGAGAGCTTCGGCATCGGGTGTTCCTCCAGGTGAGCGAGCGCCGGCTGCGGGGGACGGCGGCTAGAGCAGATCCTCACGACCGCGGCGGGCGAGCTCGTCCACCGCCTTCCGGACGTCCTGCGCGCGATCGCGACGGCAGACGAGGACGGCGTCCCCGGCGTCCACCACGATCACGTCGTCGAGGCCGATGACGGCCACCGGCCGGCCGGACGCGGCGAGCACGACGCTGTTCTTGCCGTCGAGGACCATCGCGTCGCCCTCCTTCACGTTCCCGTCCCGATCCGTCTTGCGGACCTCCGGGAGCGCGGCGAAGGAGCCGACGTCGCTCCAGCCGAACTCGGCCGGCACGACGGCGATCCGCTGGCTCTTCTCCATGACGCCGTAGTCGATGGAGATGGCCGGGCACTCCGGGAAGACCTTCTGGAGCGTCTTCGGGTAGCGGCGGGTGCCGAGGTCCTTGCCGATCCGGTCGAGGTGCTTGCGGAGCACGGGCATCGCGGCGCCGATCTCGTCGAGGATGACGTCGGCGCGGAAGACGAAGATCCCCGAGTTCCAGAGGTAGTCGCCCTCGGCCAGGTAGCGCGCCGCCGTGACGACGTCGGGCTTCTCGACGAACCGCGCCACCTTGTGCGCGGCGAGGCGCGACCGGCCGCGCGTCCGCACCGCGAGCCGCGGGCCGAGCTTCAGGTAGCCGTAGCCGGTCTCGGGGCGCGAGGGGCGCAGGCCGATGGTGGCGATGGCGCCCGTCTCGGCGAGGTGCGCCGCGGCGGAGAGCGCCTCGCGGAACGCCTCGGGCCGGCCCACGTGGTGGTCGGCGGGGAGCATCGCGATGACGCCCTTCGGGTCGCGCGCGGCCACGTGGAGCGCCGCCAGGCCCACGCACGGGGCGGTGTTCCGGGGGCAGGGCTCCACCACGAAGTTCTCGGGCGGGAGCGACGGCAGGAGCTTCCGCGCGACCTTCGCGTGCTGCGGCCCGCACACGACGAAGGTGCGATCCGCCTTCGCGAGCGGCGGCAGGCGCTGGACCGTCGCCGCGAGGAGCGGCGCGTCCCCGGCCAGGGCGAGGAACTGCTTGGGGCGGCTCCGGCGCGAGAGCGGCCAGAACCGCGTCCCCGAGCCGCCGGCCATGATCACTGGGTGGATCTTCACCACGTCTCCTCCCTCCCGCACCACGACGATGCGCCTCCGCCGCGCCGCCGGCCGTGCGCGACCCCGCTGGGCGTCAATGCGACGGCAGGACGCCTCGGACGAGGAGCACCGCCAAGACCACGCCCGCCACGATGCGCCATACCACGAACACGTAGGTCGTACGCGTGCGGAGCCAGCCGAGGAGCCAGCCGATGACCAGGTACCCGCAGATCGCCGAGACCACGGTCCCGACCAGGGTGGCGGCCGTCCAGGCCGCCTCCCCGCGGAGGTCGGGCAGGACCTTGTAGAGCTTGTACGCCCCCGCGCCCAGGATGATGGGGACCGAGAGCAGGAAGCTGAACCGCGCCGCGGCCTCGCGCTGGAGCCCGAGGAGCATGCCGGTCGTGATCGTCGTCCCCGAGCGCGAGCAGCCCGGGATGAGCGCCACCGCCTGCCCGACGCCGACGAGGAGCGCGTCGGCCGCGGTCACGTCCTCGACGCTGCGCGTGTGGCGCGCGAGCCGCTCCGCCACCAGGAGCACGAGGCCGAGGCCGATGAGCGACCCGACCATCACCCAGTTCCCGAGCGCCTCGATCTGGCGCTCGAGGAGCTTGCCCGCGACCGCCGCGGGGATCGTCCCGAGCACGATGTACCAGGCGAGGCGGGACTCGCGCGTCTCGAGCGGCCGCAGGCGCGCCAGGGACCGGAGCCCCGCGCCCGCGAGCCGCCCCAGCTCGGCGCGGAAGTAGACCAGCACGGCGACCGTCGTGCCGCTCTGGATGATCGTCACGAACGCGCGGAAGTGGCGGTCGTCGAGCCGGTGGCCGAAGAGCTCCCCGAGGATGAGGAGGTGGGCGGTCGAGCTCACCGGCAGGAACTCGGTGAGGGCCTGCACCACCCCGAGCAGCACCGCGAGGAGGACGTTCATGGATGGCGAGTGCTAGCCGAGGGCGACAGTCGAAGCAACCCCGTGAACGCGCCCGAGCCCGAGCCCGAGCCCGGCTTCTCCTCGGGCGCGGGCGCGGGCTCGTTCACGAGCACGGGCTGCTGCGGCGTTCAGTACCGATAGTGGTCCGGCTTGAACGGCCCGCTCGGCGACACGCCGATGTACGCCGCCTGCTTCTTCGTGAGCTTCGTGAGCTTCGCCCCGATCTGCTCGAGGTGGAGCGCCGCCACCTTCTCGTCGAGATGCTTCGGGAGCGTGTAGACCTGCTTCGCGTAGGCGGCCCGGTTCGTGGCGAGCTCGATCTGGGCGAGCGTCTGGTTCGTGAAGGAGTTGGACATCACGAACGAGGGGTGGCCCGTCGCGCAGCCGAGGTTGAGGAGGCGCCCCTCGGCGAGCACGAGCACGCGGTGCCCGTCGGGGAACACGAACGCGTCGTACTGCGGCTTGATGTTGACGCGCTCCGTCTCCTTCTTCAGCCCGGCCATGTCGATCTCGTTGTCGAAGTGGCCGATGTTGCCGACGATGGCGCAGTCCTTCATCGCCCGGAGGTGCTCGATCGTGAGGACGTCCACGTTGCCGGTGGCGGTCACGAAGATGTCCGCCTCCTTCACGACGTCCTCGACCCGGACGACCTGGAACCCCTCCATGCTCGCCTGGAGCGCGTTGATCGGGTCGATCTCGGTCACCACCACGCGCGCGCCCTGGCCGCGGAGCGCCTGCGCGCAGCCCTTGCCCACGTCGCCGTAGCCGCAGACGACGCAGAGCTTCCCGGCGAGCATCACGTCGGTGGCGCGGTTGAGGCCGTCGACGAGCGAGTGGCGGCAGCCGTAGAGGTTGTCGAACTTCGACTTCGTCACGGAGTCGTTGACGTTGATGGCCGGGAAGAGGAGCACGCCCGCCTTCTGCATCTCGTAGAGGCGGTGGACGCCCGTGGTCGTCTCCTCGGTGACGCCGGCGCACTCCTTCGCCACCTGCGTCCAGCGCCGCGGCGTCTCCTTCAGCGTCCGGGCGAGGAGCCTCCGGATGACGCCGAACTCCTCGGAGTCGTCCGGCCGCGCCACCGGGACCTTGCCGCCCTTCTCGTACTCGACGCCCTTGTGGATGAGCAGCGTCGCGTCCCCGCCGTCGTCCACGATCTGCGTCGGCCCCTTGCCGCCGCCGAAGTCGAGCGCACGCTCGGTACACTCCCAGTACTCCTCGAGCGTCTCGCCCTTCCAGGCGAACACCGGCACGCCCTTCGGGCGCTCGACGGTGCCGCCGCGCCCGACCACGACCGCGGCCGCGGCGTGATCCTGGGTGGAGAAGATGTTGCAGCTCGCCCAGCGGACGTCGGCGCCGAGATCGGCGAGCGTCTCGATGAGCACCGCCGTCTGGATCGTCATGTGGAGCGAGCCGGTGATCCGCTGGCCCGCGAGCGGGCGCTTGCGGGCGTTCTCGCGCCGGATGGCCATGAGGCCCGGCATCTCCTTCTCGGCGAGCTCGATCTCCTTGCGGCCCCACTCGGCGAGCGAGAGGTCCTTCACCCTGTGCTCGAGCGGCGGGGCGGCGTTCGGGGCCTTGGCGCGCGAAGGGACGAGCTTGAGCGCGGGCTTCTTCTTGGCGGCGGAAACGGGCATCGGTGCTCTCCTTGTGAAGCGTGTAGGTCAGGAAGTCGCGACGACGAGGCCGGGGCCGCTCGCGCCGGGCTCGGGCGGCAGGGTCCGGGCGCTCGGCTCGGGGAAGCCGGCGGCGCGCAGGCGCTCGGCGAGGTCGTCGGGCTCGAACCCGGGCGCGACCTGGCCCATGCGGCGCCGGAGCTCCTCGTCGTGGTGGCGGACGGCGTCCACGACCACGAGCCGGCCGCCCTTCCGGAGGACGCGGCGGACCTCCGCGAGCACCGGCGCGGGATCCGGGAGGTACGCGAGCACGAGCACGAGGAGCGCGGCGTCGGCGCTCCCGGCGGCGAGCGGCAGGTCGGCGAGGTCCGACTCGTGGAGCTCGACGTTCTCGAGGCCCGCGGTCCGCTTGCGGGCAGCCTGGAGCATGGCCGCCGAGCGGTCCACGCCGACGACCCTCCGCACGCGCGGCGCGAGCGCCGCGGTGAGCGCCCCCGTCCCGCAGCCGAGGTCCGCGACCGTCCAGGTCCGCGGGAGCAGCGAGAGGAGCGCCTCGGTCCCGAAGGTCCGGCCGTACACCCGGGCGCGGAGCTCGTCCCAGGCGCCGGCGGCGCCGGCGAAGAACCGCCGGGCGTCGTCGCGGCGGGAGAGCACGCCCTCGAGCCGCTTCGCGTCCTGGTGCGCGACCGTCCAGCCGTCCGTCTCCGCGCGCGCCAGCGTCCAGAGCTTGCGCGCGCCCGGGGCCGCGTCGTCGGCCCACGCGTACAGGCTCTGGGTGCCGTTCCGCCGGCTCGTCACGAACCCGGCCTCTGCGAGCGCCTTGAGGTGGCGGCTCACCGTCGACTGCGGCACGGCCAGCACCTCGCACAGCTCGAGGACGGAGAGCTCGCGCTTCTCCACCGCGCGCAGGAGGCGCAGCCGGGTCGGGTCGGCGAGGAGCTCCATCCAGGCGAGGAGGGCGTCGGGGGTGCGGGGGGCGGGGTGATTCATCCTTCCATCCGGATGGAAGGATAGTCGAGCGGGTGGTCCGGATCAAGGCGGCGGGCCGGGCCCCGCGAGCGTGGGCGCGGTCCTCACCGGGCACGGGCGGCCTTGCAGGCGGGCGGTCCACGCACCACCGTTGGCCGACGCTCTCGGGAGGGAAGCCCATGCGGCACGGGCGCGCGCTTCGCCGAGGCGTGGCGGGGCATGGGCCTCGTGCGGCGGCACCTCCGACGAGCCGGGGCACAGGTTCATCGGCGGCGACAGCGAGCGCGCCCTCACCCCTGGTTCCAGCTCCGTCCCGACGCGAAGGGCGTGAAGTGGCGCTCTGGCTCCCGCTCGTTCACGGCGTCAGGCGTGCGCCGTGACCTGCTTCAGGATGTCGAGCTCCTCGAGCGCCTTGCCGGCGCCGATCACGACCGACGAGAGCGGGTCCTCCGCGAGGAACACCGGGAGGCCGGTCTCCTCGCGCAGCAGCACGTCGAGGTTCTTGAGGAGCGCGCCGCCGCCGGCGAGGACGATGCCGCGGTCGGCGATGTCGCCGGCGAGCTCGGGCGGGGTCCGCTCGAGCGTCACCTTCACGGCCTCGACGATCCCGTTCACCGGCTCGGAGAGGGCCTCGCGGATCTCCGACGACGTCACGGTGAGCGTGCGCGGGACGCCGGCCACGAGGTCGCGCCCCTTCACGTCCATCGTGAGCTCTTCCTCGGTCGGGTACGCGGTGCCGATGCCCATCTTGATGAGCTCGGCGGTCCGCTCGCCGATGAGCAGGTTGTACTTGCGCTTGATGTGCTGGATGATCGCCTCGTCCATCTTGTCGCCGGCGATGCGCACGGACCGTGAATAGACGATGCCGCCGAGCGAGATGACGGCGACGTCGGAGGTGCCGCCGCCGATGTCGACGATCATGTTGCCGGAGGGCTCGGTGATGGGGAGCCCGGCGCCGATGGCGGCGGCCATGGGCTGCTCGATGAGGTAGACCTCGCGGGCGCCGGCGGACTCGGCGGCCTCGCGGACGGCGCGCTTCTCGACCTCGGTGATGCCCGACGGGATGCCGATGATGATGCGCGGCTTCACGAAGGACTTCCGGTTGTGCGCGGTCTGGATGAAGTACTTGAGCATCGCCGCGGTGACCTCGAAGTCGGCGATGACGCCGTCCTTCATCGGCCGGATGGCGACGATGTTGCCGGGCGTGCGGCCCAGCATCTCCTTCGCCTCTTTCCCGACGGCGAGGACCTTGCGGCCGCCGCGCGCGTCCTGCTGCACGGCGACGACGGAGGGCTCGTTGGAGACGATGCCCATCCCGCGGATGTAGATGAGGGTGTTGGCGGTTCCGAGGTCGATCGCGAGATCGCGGGACAGGATGTTGTGGAGCCAGTCGAGCACGGCGGTTCCAGGCGAGGAGGGGGCGGAGAGGACTGCTCTCGAGCGTCAAAAAGCTCGCGCCAGCCCTTGTACCACGGCTGCGGGCTGGCGGTGAGGGCGGGGGGACTTGCCACCGCGGTCCGTTCCGCTACCCTCGATGAAGCCCATGGCGGGCCCCATTGCCACCATCGAGGCCGGGTCCCCTTGCCCGACCTGTGGGTACCTGGCCGACCCCGCCGCCGGGCCCGTGAACTTCTGCCCGAAGTGCGGCAAGGACCTGCGCGGCGGCGCGGCGGAGCCGGCGCCGCCGAGCTCGCTCCTCGGCCTCGTCGTGGCGGATCGCTACAGGCTCATCGCACACCTCGGCGAGGGCGGGATGGGCTCGGTCTACAAGGCCGAGCACGTGCGGATGGGCAAGGCGCTCGCGGTGAAGATCCTGCGCGGCGACTTCGCGCGCGACCCCGCCGCCGTCGAGCGGTTCCGCTCGGAGGCGCGCATCGTCTCGCGCCTCTCCCACCCGAACACGATCGCGGTGTTCGACTTCGGCGACGTCGAGGCGCTGGGCGGCTTCTACCTGGCGATGGAGTACGTCCCGGGCCGCGACCTCGCCCAGGTGCTGCGCGAGGAGGGCGCGCTCCCGGAGTCGCGGGTCGCCGACATCGGCCAGCAGCTCCTCGGGTCGCTCGCCGAGGCTCACGAGGCAGGCGTCATCCACCGCGACGTGAAGCCCGGCAACGTCATGCTGATGCAGACGCGGCCGGGCGAGGACTTCGCGAAGGTCCTCGACTTCGGGATCGCCAAGCTCCGCGACGACATGGCCGCCGGCCAGACCGGCACCGGCGCCATCGTGGGCACCCCCAACTACCTCGCGCCGGAGCAGGCGCGCGGCGCGCCGCTCGACCCGCGGGCGGACCTCTACGCGGCCGGCTGTCTGATGTACGAGCTCCTCTCCGGCCGCGCCCCGTTCGCCGGGCGGGCGCCGATGGCGGTGGTGAACGCCCACCTCCACGAGCCGCCGCCGCCCCTCGCCGCCGCGGCGCCGGGCACGTCGCGCCGCATGGTCGAGCTCGTCCACCGGGCGCTCGCGAAGCGCCCCGACGACCGGTTCTCCTCCGCGGACGAGATGCGCGAGGCGATCCTCGCGCTCGGCGAGCCCACCAGCTCCCGGTCGCTCGTCCCGGCGCCGCAGGTGACCGGCGAGCTCGCGATCGCGAGCCGCGAGGACTTCGCCGAGTTCGACCGCCAGCTCCGCGCCTTCAAGCGGCACCGGGTGGCCGCGCCGGTCCTCGTGGTCGGCCTGCTCGCGGCCGCGGGCGCGCTCGCGTGGCGCTGGAGCGACGTGTACGGGCTCCTGGCCGCGCGCGCGCCCGAGGTCGCGGCCCAGGTGCCGGAGGCCTTCCGCCCGGGCGACCGCTTCGACGGGGAGGAGCGCGAGCCCAACGACCTGCCCGGCCGCGCGAACCCGCTGCCGTTCCCGGCGCGCGCGGGCGGGACCGTGACGGTGAAGGGGTACGTGGGGAGCCGCATCGACGTCCGGCACGGCGACGAGGACGTGTACCGGCTGGAGGTCCCCGGGGGCGATGGCGAGAAGCTCCTGACGGCGCGGTGGCGCGGCGAGGACGGCGACGGCGGGATCCGCGGGCTGGACGTGCAGCTCACGCTCCACCGCGCGCCCGCCCCCGGCGCGCGCACGGCGGCGCCGCTCGTCGCGGCCTCCGACCGGGGCGGGCCAGGTCGTCCGGAGGTGCTCGAGGCGCGCGTCGAGCCGGGGACCTGGTTCCTCGGCGTCCGCGAGCGGCACGACGAGGCGACGGGGCCGGTGGAGAAGCCCAACGATCGATACGTCCTCGAGCTCGGGGTCCGCACGGCGGGGGCGGACGAGGAGATCGAGCCCAACGACGGGCCGGAGGCGGCCGGAAAGCGCGCGTCCGGGTTCGCGAGCTGGGCGGCGGTGGCGGAGCGCCGGCCGCTCGTCGAGGGGAAGCCGCTCCGCGGCGAGCTCCAAGACCGCGACGCGGACACGTTCCAGCTCCGCGCCGCGGGGACGACCGGGGTGCTCCTCGCCGTCCCGGCCGCGGGCGTGGCGCTGGCCGTCGACAGCTGGGTCCCGGCGCCGGAGGACCTCGAGCCCGGCGGGCCGGACCGCGACGGGTTCAGCCCCGCGGCCGACGGGGCCGCAGGCGCCCCGGTCGTCGCGGCCGTCCCCCTCGCGGGCGCAGCCCCGCCGCTCCTCCGCGTGCGCGGGGCCGAGGGCCGGGGCACCTACTCGCTCGTCCTCCTCGCCGCTGGCGACGGGTCCGCGGCGCTCGCGCTGGAGCAGGTCCGCAGCCTCGCAGCGCTCGGCCACCTCCCCGCCGCCCTCGAGCTGGCCGCGCACGCCGCGCGGCAGCTCCCCCGGTCGGACGCCCGCGCGGAGGTGCTCGGGGTCGCGGGGGCGCTCGCGGCGGAGGCGGCCGCGCGCCTCGGGCCGGCCGATCTCGCGCCGTTCGAGCGCGCGGGACGCGTCCTCGGGGCTCCGATCTTCGTCGAGGAGGGTGGGGCCGTGGCTTACCGCGGCGCCTTCGAGGCGAAGAGCGGCGAGGCGAAGTGAGCCGGGAAGTGGTATCGATCCGGGCATGACCTGGTCGACCCGCCTCGCCCTGTTCTCGTTGATCTCGATCGTTTCAGGTTGCGCGCACCCGCCGGCCCGCGAGGCCGCCGCGCCGGCCCCCACGCCGGCGGCGCCCGCGCCCGCGCCCGCCCCGGCGGAGCCGCCGCGCCCGGACCGCTACGTCCCGCGGGAAGGCCCGGTCCCCTCGATCGCGCAGACCTACGACGGCGTCTTCCTCGTCGGCGCGGCCGTGACGCCGGGCCAGGTGCTCATGGGCTCGACCCACGAGTTCATCGCCCGGCACTTCAACGTCATCGTCGCCGAGAACGAGATGAAGCCGGTGATGCTCTCGCGGCGCGAGGGCCAGTACGACTTCAACATGGCCGACCAGCTCGTGGACTGGGCGGTGAAGAACGAGATCAAGGTGCGCGGCCACACGCTCGTCTGGCACCAGCAGGCCGCCCCCTGGATGTTCACGAAGGACGGGAAGGACGTCTCGCGCGACGTCCTCATCGCCCGCATGCGCGCGTACATCCACGCGGTGGTCGGCCACTTCAAGGGGCGCGTGTGGGCCTGGGACGTCGTGAACGAGGCCTTCGCGCCCGGCGAGCCCAACGTCGAGACCGTGGGCGGCTGGCGGAAGAGCGACTTCTACCGGATCATCGGCCCGGAGTTCATCGAGCTCGCGTTCCGCTTCGCGCACGAGGCCGATCCGGACGCGCTCCTCTTCTACAACGACTACGCCACCGAGCAGCCCGCGAAGCGCGCCCTCATCCTCGAGCTCGTCCGCGACCTGCAGAAGAAGGGCGTGCCGATCCACGGGGTCGGCCACCAGACGCACGTCTACCTCTCGAGCCCGCCGGTCGAGGACCTCGAGCAGACGATCCAGGAGGTGGCGAAGCTCGGCCTGCGCAACCACGTCACCGAGATGGACGTGAGCCTGCGCACGGGCTGGGGGCGGCCGGTCGAGGACGCAGAGGACGATCTCCTCTTCCAGCTCCAGGCGGAGCGGTACGCGAAGTTCTTCCAGATGTTCGTCCGCAACAAGGACAAGATCGACGCCGTCCTGGTGTGGGGCCTGAGCGACGAGCACTCCTGGCTCCGGCCGCCCGACGCGCCGCTCCTCTTCTCCGAGATGCAGCCGAAGCCCGCGTTCTGGGCGGTGATCGACGAGGGGCTGCGGGCGAAGAAGAAGTGACGCGACGGCCGCGCGGGCCGTTCACCGCTCGTGCTTCGACAGGCTCAGCACGAGCGGACCGCATACCCGCTCGCCCCTGAGCCCGTCGAGGGGCGAGCGGGACACCGCGATCACGCCGCCTTCGGCGTCTCGCGCCCGGACCCGCGCCGCGCCCGCCAGGCGCGGCACGCGGCGCAGTCGACCTGCTCGTGCGCGCCCGCGGCGGCGTCGGCCTTGAGGCGCGCGACGCCGGGCGCCGAGAGGAGGCAGCGCGCCGGCGCGCCCGTCCGCGAGAACCCGTGCCGGAGCGGCAGCACGCCGTTCGAGCGCCACGGGATCACGCCGTCGCGGGTGATCTCGAGCGGCTTCGCACCCCCCAGCACCGCCTGGACGAGCCACGGGCTCCCGTCGAGCGGCTCGGCCGAGAGCTCCTGGCCGAGGAACCTGGTCCGCTCGGCGCGGCGCGCGGCCGCGTCCGGTTCGGGGTGGGTCGGGACGGAACGAAGCTTCCTCACGGTTGGTCCTCCTCGCGCCAGCGACATGCGGGCGATCCGAAGCGTCGGATGGCGGGAGGGAGAGCATCCTGCGTGCCACGAAGCCTCGCGCGAGGACGGCCGGCCGGAGTTCGGGCCGTTGGCCGCCTGTCGCGCGTCAGGACGACGCGCGCGGGTGGTTCGCTGCGAAGCCGCGGTGGCGCCTCGCGTGCGCGGCGCGCGACATCGCGTGAACTGGGGACCCCGCTCGGCCGCGCCCCGAGCGGGCGTGCGGGCGTGCGGTCCAGAAAGCGAAGAGGCCGGCGCCTCGCGGCACCGGCCTCTCGAACGAAAGCGTCGCTCGCCGGGGCGAGCGGAGCTCTAGGCCGTCTCGGCCTCGGGCTCCACGGTCACCTTCACCTTGCCGATGACCTCGGAGTGCAGCTTCACCGGGACCTCGAAGGTGCCGACGGTCTTGATCGGCTCGGCGAGGTCGATGGTGCGCCGGTCGAGCTCCAGGCCGCGGGCGGCCAGGGCCTCGGCGACGTCGAGCGCGGTCACCGAGCCGTAGAGCTTGTCCTGCTCGCCCACCTTGCGCTTCAGGGTGACGGGCGTGTCGGAGATCCGCTTCGCGACGGCCTGCGCGCTCGCCTTGAGCTTGGCGGCCTTGGCGGCGGCCACCGACTTCTGGTGCTCGAGCTCGCGGACGTTCTTCGGGTTCGCGACCACGGCGAGGCCGCGCGGCAGGAGGAAGTTCCGCCCGTACCCGGGCTTCACGTCCACCAGCTCGCCGCCCTTGCCGAGGTTCTCCACGTCTTCACGGAGGATGAGCTTCATGGCGGTCCTCACATCTGCCCGACGGTGTAGGGCAGGATGGCGAGCATCCGGCCGCGCTTCACCGCCGTGGCGACCTCGCGCTGGTGCTTCGCGCAGTTCCCGCTGATCCGGCGCGGGATGATCTTGCCGCGCTCGGTCAGGAAGTACTTCATCTGGTTCTGGTCCTTGTAGTCGACCTTCAGCGCCTTGTCGGCGCAGAAGCGGCACACCTTGCGCCGGCCGAAGCCGCGCCGGCCGCCCTCCTCGCCGCCCTCGCGGTCGCCGCGATCGCGATCGCGGTCGCGATCACCGCCGCGCCCGCCGCCGTAGCCGCCGCCACCACCACCGCCACCGCCGAAGCGGGAGCCGAAGCCACCACCCGTCTTGGGACCACCCATGTCCGGTCGCGCCATGGCCTAATCCATCCCTTCCGCCGGCTCGCCCTCGAAGGGCTCCTCGCCGGGTGCGAACTCGCCCCGCTCCTCGCGCGGCTTCGTCTCTTCCTCGACAGGCTGGAGCTTCACGTCCTGCTCGACCTGCCGGGCGTCGAAGTCCACCTCGTCGGCGATCTTCACCGACTGGAACTTCGTCACGACGTCCAGCATCTTGAGGTTGCGCTCCAGCTCGTGCACGAGGCCGGGCTTGCCCACGTACAGGCAGTGCATGTAGAGCGCCTTGTTGTTCTTGGCGACGGGGAAGGCGGTCTTCCGCTTCCCCTGGTTGGTGAACCGGATCACCTTCCCGCCCTCGCGGCTGACCACGCCGCGGAGCCGCTCCTTGATCTCATCGGCCTGCTCGTCAGGCGTCTCCGCCTTGAGCAGGTAGATGGTCTCGTACTCCCGTACGAGGTTCTTCGTGTCGGCCATGTCGCTCCCCTCGGGTTCGTAGCGGCGGTTCGCCCGCCGCGAGGAGTCGTGCGTTCCATCCGCGCGTCGGCCCCATGCCGGCGCGCGGTTCAGCTACTGCTTCTCCTGAGGTGCGGCGGCCTTCTGAGCCCGCCGGTTCACCCGGTTCATCGCCTTCTCCGCCCCCAGCTCGACCGCGAGCCGGGTCGCCTCGGTGGCCCGCTCGACGGACGCCTCGAGCTCGGCCTCGTCGGCCTTCGCGAACTTGCCCAGCACGTAGTCGGCCGGGTCCATGAACTGCGGCGGCCGGCCCACGCCGAACCGCACCCGCGCGTAGTCGGGGCCGCCGACGTGCGCGTTCACGCTCTTCAGGCCGTTGTGGCCGCCGTGCCCGCCGCCGACCTTGAGCTGCACCCGGAACGGCTCGAGCTCCAGGTCGTCGTGGACGACGACCAGGTCCTCGAGGCCGAGCTTCCAGAAGCGCAGCGCGGCCCCGACCGCCTCGCCGGACGCGTTCATGAAGGTCTGCGGCTTCATGATCCAGACCCGCTCCGGCCCGAGGCGGGCCTCGGCCAGCTCCGCCGCGAACTTCTGCGCGGTGAAGCGTGCCCGGGCGAGCGCGGCGAGG
>Ga0196976_1000296_pt1 | contig 33121 bp, 32 predicted proteins | sample S3v_513CmetaG_FD_148644 | JGI IMG/M metagenome (GOLD analysis project Ga0196976, IMG submission 148644) | Soil microbial communities from Anza Borrego desert, Southern California, United States - S3+v_5-13C | ecosystem: Environmental > Terrestrial > Soil > Desert | place: USA: California... | reverse complement strand
CCTCGCCGAGGCCACCGTCGAGCTGCAGCACCTGTTCGAGCACTACGGCTACCACGAGGCGATCATCTTCGGCCACGCGCTGGAAGGGAACCTGCACTTCGTCTTCACCCAGGCCTTCGACACGGACGCCGAGGTCGACCGCTACCGCCGCTTCATGGACGCGGTGTGCGCCATGGTCGTGACGAAGTACGAAGGCTCCCTGAAGGCGGAGCACGGGACGGGCCGCAACATGGCCCCCTTCGTCGAGATGGAATGGGGCGCCCAGGCCTATGGCCTGATGAAGGAGATCAAGGCCCTCTTCGATCCCGAAGGGCTGCTGAACCCCGGCGTCATCCTGAACGACGACCCGGAGGCGCACCTCAAGCACCTGAAGCCCATGCCGGCCTCCGACCCGCTGGTGGACAAGTGCATCGAGTGCGGCTTCTGCGAGCCGACCTGCCCGTCGCACGGCTTCACCCTGTCGCCCCGCCAGCGCATCGTCGGCTGGCGCGAGATCGCGCGGCTCTCCGGCGCCCCCGGCGAGCGGGCGCGGGTGGAGGCTCTGCACGCCGCCTACGACCACCAGGGCATCGACACCTGTGCGGCGTGCGGGCTGTGCTCCACCGCCTGCCCGGTGGGGATCGAGACCGGGCTGCTGGTCAAGGCCCTGCGCGGCCGCCGCGCAACGCCGGTGCAGCGCCGCCTGGGCCGCTTCGCCGCCGAGCACTTCGGCGCGGCGATGGGCGCCGCCCGGACGGGGTTGAAGATCGCCGACCTCGCCCGCCGCGCCGTCGGCGCGGACGGCGTCACCGCCGCCGCCGGGGCGCTGCGCCGCCTGACCGGGGAGCGCACGCCGCACCTGCCGCGTACGCTGCCGACCGCGCTGGCCTTCCAGCCGAAGGTGGGCGCGGGTGACGGCCCGGCCGTCGTCTACGTGCCCAGCTGTTCCAGCCGCACCATGGGTCCGGCCGCCGACGATCCCGAAAGCACACCGCTGCCGCAGAAGGTGGAGGGGCTGTTCCGCAAGGCGGGCTTCCGCGTGCTCTACCCGGATGGCCTGTCCGGCCTGTGCTGCGGCATGCCGCTGGAGAGCAAGGGCTTCGCCGACCAGGCCGACGCCAAGGCCGACGAGACGGCGGCGGCCATCCGCGCCGCCAGCGACAACGGCCGCCTGCCGGTGGTCATCGACACCAGCCCCTGCGCCTTCCGCCTGAAGCGCCACCTGGCCGAGGACGGGCTGAAGGTGCTGGATCTGGTGGAGTTCATCCACGACCACCTGCTGGACCGCCTGGAGTTCACGAAACGCAGCGAACCGGCGGTGCTGCACCTCGCCTGCTCGCTGCGGCGCATGGGGCTGGAGGGAAAGCTGGAGGCCGTCGCCGCCAAGTGCGCGGAGCAGGTGGTGGTGCCGGACGGTGTCGGCTGCTGCGGCTTCGCCGGCGACAAGGGCTTCACCCAGCCGGAACTGAATGCGCATGCGCTGCGCCACCTGAAGCCGGGCCTGCCGCAGGGCTGCTCGGGCGGGTACTCCACCAGCCGGACCTGCGAGATCGGCTTGGCGCACCACGCCGGCATGCCGTACCGTTCCATCGTGTACCTCGTGGACGCCTGCACCACGGCGAAGGCAACGGCGAAGGCACCCGAGGGACAGGCGGCACGCGCCGCGGAACCCGCGTTCTAAGCGGGACAGGAGGAAACGCACCCATGACCACCACGCGTCCCGACACCGTCTATTTCTTCGGCACCTGTCTGGTCGACCTGTTCTACCCGCAGGCCGGCATGGCCGGCATCGAGCTGCTGCAGCGCGAGGGCGTCCGCGTCGTCTTCCCGCAGGGGCAGAGCTGCTGCGGCCAGCCCGCCTACAACTCCGGCTACCGGGAGGAGGCGCTGAAGGTCGCCCGCGCCCAGCTGCGCCTGTTCACGGCGGACTGGCCGGTGGTCGTCCCGTCCGGCTCCTGCGCCGGCATGATGGGGACGCACTGGCCCGAACTCTTCCACGGCGAGCCGGAGGAGGAGCGCGCCAGGGCCGTGGCCGCCCGCACCTTCGAGCTGACGCAGTTCCTGGTCAACGTCCTGAACGTGCGCCTGGAGGACAAGGGGGAACCGGTGCGGGTGACGTGGCACGCCTCCTGCCACGCCCAGCGCGAGATGGGCGTGGTGGACGAGCCCAAGGCCCTGCTGCGCCAGCTCGCCAACGTCGAGCTGGTGGAGCTGGCGCGGGAGAAGGAGTGCTGCGGCTTCGGCGGCACCTTCGCCGTGCGGCACCCGGAGATCTCCGCCGCCATGGTCGAGGACAAGGTCGCGGACATCGAGGGCACCGGGGCCGGGGCCGTGGTGTCGGGCGACTGCGGCTGCCTGATGAACATCAACGGCGCGCTGGAGGCCGGGAAGAAGCCCGTCCGGGGCAAGCACATCGCCGAATTCCTGCTGGAGCGGACCAATGGCGCACGCTGACATTGATTTCGGCCCCATTAATTTCAGGGGGGCCTCGCGCGCGGCGCTGAAGGATCCGCAGCTGCGCGCCAACTTCCGCCGCGCCATGGACGGGCTGATGTCCAAGCGCGCCGTGCAGTTCGCCGACAGCGCGGAATGGCACGCCATGCGCGCGCTGGGCGCCTCGGTGCGCCTGCGGGCCTTGTCCAAGCTGCCGGAACTTCTGGAGAAGCTGGAGGAGAACTGCACCCGCAACGGCATCACCGTCCACTGGGCCTCCACCACCGACGAGGCCAACGCCATCGTGCTGGAGATCATGCTGCGCGTCGACGCCCGGCTGGCGGTCAAGGGCAAGTCGATGGTGTCGGAGGAGATGCACCTCAACGCCTTCCTGGAAAAGCACGGCATCGAGGCGCTGGAGGCGGACCTGGGCGAATACATCGTCCAGCTCGACCACGAGATGCCGTCGCACATCATCATGCCGGCGATCCACAAGAACACGAAGCAGATCGCCCAGCTGTTCCGCGACAAGATCCGGGGAGCGGAATACACCGAGGACGTGGCGCAACTGACCGACCTCGCCCGCCGCGTGCTCCGCAAGAAGTTCATGAACGCCGACGTCGGCATCTCCGGCGTCAACGCCGCTGTGGCGGAGACCGGCACGCTCTGCCTCGTCGAGAACGAGGGCAACGGGCGCATGGTCACCACCGTGCCGCCGGTGCACATCGCCGTCATGGGCCTGGAAAAGGTGGTCGAGAAGCTGGAGGACGTGCCGCCGGTCCTGAGCCTGCTCACCCGCTCCGCCACCGCGCAGCCGATCACCACCTACGTCAACATGATCACCAGCCCGCGCAAGGCGGGCGAGAAGGACGGCCCGCGCGAGATCCATCTGGTGATCCTCGACAACGGGCGCTCGAAGATCTACGCGGACGAGGAGTTGCGCCACACGCTGCGCTGCATCCGCTGCGGGGCGTGCATGAACCACTGCCCCGTCTACACCCGCGTCGGCGGCCACGCCTATCAGGCACCCTACCCCGGCCCCATCGGCAAGATCCTGGTGCCGCAGATGGAGGGGCTGGATAAGCGGGGCGAGATGCCGCACGCCTGCACCATGTGCAACGCCTGCGTCGAGATCTGCCCGGTGCAGATCCCCATCGCCGGCCTGATGAACCGCCTGCGCGCCGAAGCTGTCCACCCCGGCGACGCGGTGAAGGATGCAGGATCCCAGCGCTCGATGGCCGAGGCGCTGGTGTGGAAGGGCTGGGCGGCGACCTTCTCCTCCCCCGCCGCGTACCGGATGGCGACGACGGTGCTGTCCACGGTGGGCAACGCCGCCCCGGCCTCGCTGCCCTTGCTGAAGGAATGGACCAGCGTGCGCGCCAAGCCGCGCTTCGCCGGCCGCACGCTCCACGACCTCGCCCGCGAGAAGGGGATCCCCGATGCCTGACGCCCGTTCCACGATTCTGGCGAAGCTGCGCGCCGGGCGCGACGCCCACCCGGTGGAGACGGTGCCGTCCGACTTCACGGTCCTGCGCGACAAGCGCTGGGACCCCGCCGAGCGGCTGGAGCGCATCAAGCGCATGATGGAGGCCGTGCACACGGAGTTCGTCGACGCCACCGAACAGGATTGGCCGGCGGTGGTGCAGGCCTTTTTGAAGGAGGCGGGCGCCAGGACGCTGCTCTACGCCCCCGCCACGCCGGCCGGCGCGCGCCTGGAAGCCGAATGGGCCGAGGGCGGGCCGGACCTCGTGCGGTACGACCGCAGCGTGGACGAGTTCAAGGAGGAGATGTTCACCGCCATCGACGCCGGCATCACCCAGACGCTGGGCGCCATCGCCGACACCGGCAGCCTCATCCTGTGGCCGAGTGCGGAGGAGCCGCGCCTGCTATCGCTCGTCCCGCACATCCACGTGGCGCTGCTGAGGGCCGACGCGCTGTACGACACCTTCTGGCAGGTGATGACGGAAAACCGCTGGGCCGACGGCATGCCGACCAACGCACTGCTGATCTCCGGCCCGTCCAAAACCGCCGACATCGAACAGACGCTGGCCTATGGCGTCCACGGGCCGAAGCGGCTGATCGTGGTGGTGGTCCGATAGGCCGGGCACCCGGAGCGTGTGTCGGTCGCGAACGCCGGAAGGGGCGGTCGGAGGGGGAGCGTGTCCGCTCCCCAACCGTCATACCGGCGGCGCTTGATCGCTTCCATCGAGCGCCGCCGGCAAAACCCGACAGCCCCTTGCGCAGCAAGGGGCGAGAGGGTGATACGGACGAAGCCTTCAGGCGCCGTTCGTATCATTTCACCAGCGGGCAGCCGCTGTCCTTCGGCGCGATGTACGCCTGGTCGCCCGGGATCTTCTTGAGGACCTTGAAGTAATCCCACGCGTACTTCGCCTCGGCCGGCGTCTTCACCTGCAGCAGGTACATGTCGTTGAGAACGCGGCCGTTGTCGGCGACCTTGGCATCCCTCATCATCATGTCGGTGACCGGGGTGGCGCGGATCCTGGCGGCGACCTTGTCGGCATCGTCGGTGCCTGCGTCCTGCACGGCCTTGAGGTAATGCTTGACCGACGAATACATGCCGGCCTGGTTCATCGACGGCTTGCGGCCGGTCCGCTCCTCGAACTTCTTCGACCAGGCGCGGGTCTCGTCGTTCATGTCCCAATAGAAGGAGTTCGCCAGCGTCAGGCTCTGCGCCGTCTCCAGGCCGAGCGCGTGCACGTCGTTGACGTTCAGCAGCAGGCCCGCCAGCGTCTGGCCGCTCTGGGGAATGCCGAACTCGGCGGCCTGCTTGACCGCGTTGATGGTGTCGCCGCCGGCGTTGGCGAAGGCGATGACCTGCGCGCCCGAGGCCTGCGCCTGCAGCAGGAAGGACGAGAAGTCGGACGCACCCAGCGGATGGCGCACGCTGCCCTTGATGGTGCCGCCAAGCTGCTTGACGGTGCCGGCGGCTTCGGCCTCCAGCGAATGGCCGAAGGCGTAGTCGGCGGTGATGAAGAACCAGCTCTTCTTGCCCTGCTCCACCAGCGCGCGGGCGGTGGCGGAGGCCACGGCGTGGTTGTCCCAGGTCCACTGGAAGCCGTACGGGCTGCACTCCTTGCCGGTCAGGTCGGTCGAACCCGGACCGGACATCAGGAAGAGGCGCTTCTTGTCGCGCGTGATGCTCTGGACGGCCAGTGCGGCCGCCGAGTTCGGCACGTCGCCGACGACGTCGACCTTCTCGGTGTCGATCCACTGGCGCGCCAGATTGGCGGCGATGTCCGCCTTGTTCTGGTGGTCGCCGACGATGATCTCGATCCTGGTGCCGTTGATGGCGTTGCCGAACTCCTCGGCGGCCATCCGCGCAGCCACCGCCGAGCCCTCGCCGTTGATGTCGGCGTAGATGCCCGACCGGTCGGACAGCATGCCGATCCTGATGACGTTGTCCGACATCTGGGCCTGGGCTCCACCGGCCGCCAGGGTGGTCGCCGCCAGGGTGGTCAAGGCGACACCGGCGAGAAGAACGTTGCGCATGGTTTGCTCCCTAGTGTGTCAGTTCTTGGTGTTTGGGCACGTCAGTGGGTCGTGTAGCCGCCGTCCACGGGGATGGCGGCGCCGGTGATCGACGCCGCGGCGTCGGAGCACAGGAAGGCGATGGCGGCCGCGACCTCGTCGGGCGTCACCAGCCGGCCGGTCGGCATCTTCTGGAGGAACACCGCCTTCAGCACCTGATCCTCCGGCAGGCCGGTGACCTGCGCCTGCTGGGCGATCTGCTTTTCGATGATCGGGGTCAGCACTGTGCCGGGACACACCGCGTTGCAGGTGATGCCATGTTTGGCGACCTCGATCGCCACGGCCTTGGTCAGGCCGATGACGCCGTGCTTCGCGGCGACGTAGGCGGGCTTGTGCGGCGCCCCGACCATGCCGAGGACCGACGCCGTGTTGACGATGCGCCCCCAGCGCCGCTCCATCATCGACGGGAGCGCCGCCTTGATGGTGTGGAAGGCGGCGCTCAGGTTCACCGCGAGCAGCAGGTCCCACTTGTCCTCGGGGAACTCGTGCAGCGCCGCCACGTGCTGCACCCCGGCGTTGTTCACCAGGATGTCGATCGGGCCGAGCGTCCCGGCCGCCGCCGCCATCATGGCGCGGGCCTCGTCCGGCCGGCTGAGGTCGGCGTTCGAATAGACGATCGTGGTGCCGCTCTGCTCGGCGATCTCGGCGCAGGTCCGGTCGATCTCCGCGCGGTCGCCGAAACCGTTGAGCATCACGTTGCAGCCGCGGCCGGCCAATTCGCGGGCCGCCGCGAGCCCGATGCCGCTGGTGGAGCCGGTGACGACGGCGTTTCTGTTTCGCATCGCTGTTTCCTTCGAAAGTCCTGGAATGCTGGGGTCGCCTTAGAACGCCACCTGGTCGGCGCCCTTGAGGCCGAGCCGGGCGCGCGCCTCGGCGGGGGTGGCGATGTCGAGCGACAGTTCCTCGAGGATCCGGCGGATCTTCGCCACCTGCTCGGCGCTGTTGCGGGCGAGCCGGCCCTTGCCGAGGTAGAGGCTGTCCTCCAGCCCGACGCGGACGTTGCCGCCCATGCCGCCGGCCATGGTGGTGAACGGGATCTGGTGGCGGCCGGCCGCCAGCACCGACCATTCGTAGTCGCCGCCGAACAGGCGGTCGGCGGTCTCGCGCATGAAGACGAGGTTGCGCGTCTCCGCGCCGATGCCGCCGAGGATCCCGAAGATCGTCTGGACGAACAGCGGCGGCTTCACCAGCCCGCGGTCGAGGAAGTGCGCGAGGTTGTACAGGTGCCCGACGTCGTAGCACTCGAACTCGAAGCGCGTGCCGCAGCCCTCGCCCAGATGCTCGAGGATGTAGGCGATGTCGCGGAAGGTGTTGCGGAAGATGAAGTCGTCGGTGCTGCGCAGGTAGGGCTCCTCCCAGTCGTGCTTCCAGTCCTTGTAGCGGTCGGCCAGCGGGAAAATGCCGAAGTTCATCGAGCCCATGTTGAGCGAGCACATCTCCGGCCGGGCCAGAAGCGGAGCGGCCAAGCGTTCCTGCACCGTCATGTTGAGCGAACCGCCGGTGGTGATGTTGAGCACCGCTTCGGTGGATTGCTTGAGGCGCGGCAGGAACTGCATGAAGACCGCCGGATCCGGCGTCGGCTGGCCGGTGCGGGGATCGCGGGCGTGCAGGTGCAGGATCGCCGCCCCGGCCTCGGCCGCGCCGAGCCCCTGCTCGACGATCTCGTCCGGCGTGACCGGCAGCGCGTCGGACATGGTGGGCGTGTGGATCGACCCGGTCAACGCGCAGCTGATGATGACTTTCTTCTGTGATGCGGCCATGCAAGGCCCTCCTGTGTGTCCGGTCCGGGAGACCGGAGACGATTGAAAATCAGCCGCGCTCCGCGCCATCCAGCCGCTGGAGGTGGAGCGCCAGCCGGTTGTGGACCTCGGCCCGCTGCGCTGGCGTCCAGGTCCGGAATCCGGCACCGGCCTTCATGCCGAGCCGTCCGGACGCGACCAGTTCGCGCAGCAGAGGCAAGGGGCCGGGTGTGCGGTCGAGATCGGGCAGGACGTGCTCGTGCACCGCGAGCGTCAGGTCGGTGCCGACGAGGTCGGCGTTCTCCAGCGGCCCGAGAACGGCCAGACGCCGGCCGAAGCCGGCCTTGACCACGGTGTCGAGCGTCTCGGCGTCGCACACGCCGTCCTGGACGAGGGCGATCGCCTCGCGCCAGAGCGCGTGCTGCAGGCGGTTGCCGATGAAGCCGGGCACGTCCTTGCGGACCTGCACCGGCAGCTTGCCGATGGAGGCCAGCAGCGCGGTCATCGCGGCGATCGCCGCGTCGCCGGTCTCGGCCGTCCGGATGACCTCGACCAGCGGGATCAGATGCGGCGGGTTCCACCAGTGGGTACCCATGGCGCGGGTTTTGTCCCGCAGCGGCTCCATGATCCGGGTGATCGGAATCACCGAGGTGTTGCTCGCCAGGAGCGCATGGGCCGGAGCCGCGGCCTCGATCGCCGCGAAGACGCGCTGCTTGAGGTCCAGGTTTTCGGGGACGGCCTCGATGACGACGTCGGCGCGTGCGACGGCCTCCTCGATGGTCTCGCACGGGTGAATCGCGTCCGCGGCCACATCGTCCTGCCCAAGCTCCCGGAGATTGCGGCGGACGCGGTCGACGATGGTGGTCCGGAGGTCGGGGTCGGGCTCCTGAATGTCCACGCGGTGGCCGGCAACGGCGAAGGCCTGTGCGATCCCGTGCCCCATCAGCCCGGCGCCGATGACGCCGATGTTCTTGACCCCGATATGCTGGCTGGTCATGCCCTGTGCTTTCCTCCCTGCCTGTACGGGCAACGCTGTCCCGGTTCGGGGACCCGCATCCCAACTTTTCTTGACACCGGGAAAGCAACAGGTGTGCCAGCCAACAATATCGTTGTGCGGCAATGGGTTTGGTTGATTGTTGTCGTCGGCTGGCGGGAGATCTGTTTTCGATGTGGACATCGCCCCGCGATGCCATGCGCAGCCCCAGCAAATCAGCGCTCTCGCCGTGTGCCGGATTTTGACAGATACTGTTCAGAATATTGACAGGCGGCGAAGCAGGGGAACGCAGGCCATGCCGACGGGACGGGACGAGCAGTTCGCTGCGGCGCGCGCCTTGATGGCGATGATAGACGAGATGATCGACGGCGCCATCCTGGTCGATCGGGACGCGCGCATCGTCTGGTCCAACGACAAGCACGTCTGGTTCAACGACAAGCAGATGGCGTCGCTGGGATTCCGCTCGCCGGCGGACATCGTGGGACAGCCGGTCGAGCGCGTCATCCCGCACAGCCGGATGCGCGAGGTGGTGGAAACCGGCCGCTCGCTTCCGCTCGACATCATGCGCTACGGCGAGCACACGCTGCTGGTGAGCCGCCTGCCGTTGCGCGACGGGCAGGGGGAGGTCATCGGCGCCCTCGCCTTCGCCCTGAAGAACAGCCTCACCTACCTCCGGCCGATCGCCGACCGCTTCAACAAGCTGCAGTCGCGCCTGGCCCGCATGGAACGGGAACTCGCCTCAAGCCGGGCGTCGAAGTACACGGTCGAGAACCTGATCGGCTTCAGCCCCGCGATGCTCCAGGTGAAACGGCTGGTGCGCAAGGCGGGACAGATCCATTCGGCGGTGCTGCTGCTGGGCGAGACGGGGACCGGCAAGGAACTGGTGGCGCACGCGATCCACGCCGCGTCGGACCGCGGCGACCACCCCTTCGTCGGCATCAACGTCGCGGCCATTCCCGAAAGCCTGCTGGAGGCCGAGTTCTTCGGCGTCGCTCCCGGCGCGTACACCGGAGCCGGGCGCCAGCCGCGGCCCGGAAAGTTCCAGCTGGCGCACGGCGGCACGCTGTTCCTCGATGAAATCGGCGACATGCCGCTGCCGCTTCAGGGCAAGCTGCTGCGCGCGCTGCAGGAGCGTGAGGTCGAGCCGCTCGGATCCAACCAGATCGTCAAGGTCGACGTGCGGATCATCGCGGCGACCAGCCGTCCACTGCCGGAGATGGTGCGCAGCGGCGCGTTCCGGTCGGACCTTTACTACCGGCTCAACGTCTTTCCCATCCACCTGCCGGCGCTGCGGGAACGCAAGGAGGATCTGGAGATCCTCGCCTCCCTCTTCCTGGAAAGGACGGCGATGAGTCTCCACCAGCCGATGCGCGACCTGACGCCGTCGGCGCTCGGCGTGCTGCATGGATACGACTGGCCCGGCAACGTCCGCGAACTGGCCAACGTCATCGAACAGGTCTGCGTGCGCACCGAAGGAGAGACCATCACGGCCGAGGACTTCACGGACATCCTCCCGAAAGCCGCCGTCCATCGCCCGGCCTCACCGGGTGCCGGTCGCCCGCTCTCCGAAGCGGTCGACGAGTTGGAGCGGTCGCTCATCCTCGCCGCGCTCAAGGAGACGCACGGCAACAAGTTCGAGGCCGCACGGAACCTTGGCCTGTCACGCACCAACCTCTACGCGAAATTGCGCAAACACGACATCCCATCGGATTGGGACGGCCGAGACAAACCCGGATCATGACGGTGTCGGCGAGGCGGGGCCGTGCCGGCCGAGCGCCGCTTCGGAGACGACCGCCTTTCGCCGGATCAGCCCGACAACGACGGCGACAGCCGCGCTGGACCGTGCCAAACTCAGCGTTTCAGCAGCTTCAGAGGGTAATGGCAGGGAATCCGGCGGTCCGCCGGGGCCACCTTTCAACGCTCCACATTGCCCGATCCACCGGTGAACGTCTGCGTTTCCAGGAATGAACGCGCCCTGACGACCACCGTCCGGCGGCCGACGGGACCTCACGAGCCATCCGATACGGAAGCAAAATAGCTTATCAGTATCATCTCGACACGTGAACGCCGCCCGGAAGCATCGCTTCCGGGCGGCGCAGACGATGCTGTCCGATCAGCGCTGGACGGAGAAGAGGCTCTGGCCGGCGAAGTTGCCGATGCCGGCGGCGGTGTTCTGGCCGGCCAGCGTGTTGGCGGTGCCGAAGCCCGCGCCCTGGAAGACCATGCCCTGCTGCACCGCCTTGTTGCCGATGCCGGCCGCCGTGTTGCCGAGAACCGCCGTGTTGGCGCCGCCCGGCAGCCCCGGCGCGCCCAGCAGGCGCCCGCCGCCGGCCCCCTGCATGGTCATGACACCCTGCTTGGCGACGTTGCCGATGCCGGCCGCGGTGTTGTTGATGGAGGCCGTGTTCGAGCCGCCGAACAGGCCGCCGCCGCCGAACTGCTTGGTCATCGCCTGCTGGACGGCGACGTTGCCGATGCCGGCGGCGGTGTTGTTGGCGGAAACGACGTTCTGCGCCATGGCGGGGGCGGACAGGCACAGGACGGCGGCGGCGGCGAACAGGGTGTGGCGGATCATGGTGGCGGTTCCTTTCGGGTCTGGGTGGGGCCGGGGCCGTGTCGGTCCGGCGCGTTGTCGGTGGACAGACCCTACCCGTTCCCCGGAACCGCCGCTGTGAGCCGCGCCACAAAGCCCCGTGCTTTCCCCAGCCGCCTGCCTACGTCAGATGCTGCCGCGCCAGATAGTCCTCGCTCTGCATCTCCATCAGGCGTGACACCGTGCGCTCGAATTCGAAGGCGTGGCGGCCTTCGGGGTAGAGGCGTTCGGGGGGGCCGTCGGCGGCGATGACGACGTTCACCTTGTGCTCGTACAGCGCATCGATCAGCGTCATGAAGCGCTTGGCCTCGTTGCGCTTCTCGTCGCTCATCTTCGGCACGTCGTCGATCAGAACCGTGTGGAAATGCGTGGCGATCGCCAGGAAGTCGGCGGCGCCGAAGGGCTTGCCGCACAGGTCCCAGAAATCCACCCAGGCCACGCCGCGCGCCGCGCGCTCGATGTCCACGCGCCGGCCCTGGACCAGCAGGTGCGTGCAGGCCCCCGCCTCGCCGTCGGTCAGCATGGTGAAGGTCTCCTTCATCCGCTGGTCCGTCGCCGGGCCCAGCGGCTGGAAGTACACCGGCTTGCCCTTCAGCCGGTCGAGGCGGTAGTCGACCGCCCCCTCCAGCGCCAGCACGTCCAGCTTCTCCTTCAACAGCGCGATGAAGGGCAGGAACAGCTCGCGCTGCAGGCCGTCCTTGTACAGCAGGTCCGGCGCCCAGTTGGAGGTCGCGACCACCACGACGCCCAGGTCGAACAGGTTGGTGAACAGCCGGCCCAGGATCATGGCGTCGGCGATGTCCACCACGTGGAACTCGTCGAAACACAGCAGCCACGCCTCGTCCGCGATCTGGCGCGCCAGCTCGGGCAGCGCGTCGTCCGGCCCCTGCCCCTTGCCGCGGCCCTGGCGGTATTCGTGGATGCGGCGGTGCACCTCCAACATGAAGGCGTGGAAATGGACGCGGCGCTTGCGCTCCACCGGGGCGGTCTCGAAGAACAGGTCCATCAGCATGGACTTGCCCCGTCCAACGCCGCCGTACATGTACAGCCCCTGCGGCGCCTCCACCGGTTCCGGCCGGCGGGCGAGGCCGAAGCGCTCGCGCCAGCCGACCTTGCCGGTCTGCGGGCGATAGTTCTTCAGCGCGTGATACAGGCTCTGCAGCTTCTCGGCGGCCAGTTCCTGGTCGGGATCCGGGCGCAGCGTTCCCTGGCCGCGCCGGGCACGGTAGAGCGAAAGCGGTCCTTCGGTCATGGCAGGAACGGGGGCTGCGGACGGGGACGGGCGGAGGTCCCTTACCTAGCGGATGGCGTGCCGCGGCGCAATGCGAGTCCGCCGGGCGACTCCGCTGGGCGACTCCGCTGGGGCGAGTCCGCCGCCCCGCCTTCATGCGCGGGGAGGGAGGATGGCGGATGGGGACGAACAAATGCCCGGAACGTGCGCAGGGTCAATGTTCCTTAAGGATCGTGGCGCAAACATATTCCCTGTGTCCGGGCCGCAGCCGGCGATTACCGATTGATCGCACGATCGGTCCCCGCCTAGGGTGCGGCCTTCCCGACCGGCCGCGCACGCGGCACGGCCACCGCGCACGGAGCAGCGTTCGTTCACATGTCCAGTGGGCACATGTCCAGCGGGGATCGCGGCAGCGAAGCGGCCGTACGGCGCCCGGCCACGGGTGGGCGCGGCGGCATCGGCGGCGGCGCGCTGGCGTCGGTCGGCTTTCTCATGGTCGCCTCGGGCATCGCCTTCATCCTGGTGGTCAGCGCCCTGATCGGCTTCGGCGTCTGGCAGCACCACGGCGAGGCGAAGGACCACGCGCGGCAGACCGTGCAGCACCTCGCCCGCATGCTGGAGGAGCAGACGGTCCACGCCGTGGCCGGCGCCGACCGGCTGTTCACCGACATCGCCTACGTGCTGAGCATCCGCGCGGACGCGCGCCAGCGCGCGGCCGACGGCGTGTACCGCTACCTGAACGACCGCACCGAGGCGTTCCCGCAGATCACCGCCATCGTGGTGGTCGGCCCCGACGGCCGGATCCTGCACCACTCGGCCGACACCAGCCCGCCCGACGTCGACCTCTCCGACCGCGGCTATTTCGCCGTGCACCGCGCGAACGCGGACGCCGGGCTCTACATCGGCGCGCCGACCGCCAGCCGCGTCTTCCCCGGCAAGTCGGTGGTCCCGCTGAGCCGCCGCCTCACCACCCCCGACGGCGGCTTCGGCGGGGTGCTGGTGATCCTGCTGGACACCGTATACCTGAACACCAGCCTCGCCGACCTGCGCACGTCGGCGCACGGCACGGCGACGCTGGCGCTGGACGACGGCACCGTGCTGGCACAGCAGCCGCCGGGCGGGACGCCGGGCGGGCTGCCGGTGGTGCGCGGCCTGTCCGACTGGCCGGAACTGGCCGCCGCGGTCGCCGCGCGCCGGGACGGCACGCTCGACCTCGTGGCGCCGCGCGAAGGCCAGGGGCGCATCGTCAGCTTCCGCCATGCGCGCGACTTCCCGCTGGTCGTCATCACCACCCTGCCAGAGGACGTGGCGCTGGCCGACTGGCGGCGCGACACCGCGGCCTGGACCTTCATCCTGGTGGCGATGATCTCGGCCATCGCCATGCTCACCTGGTACGTGGTCAGCCAGCAGCAGCGGCGCGAACAGGACCAGGCGAAGCTGGCGCGCGCGTCGCGCCGCATCCGCGGCATCCTGGAATCCATGATGGACGCGGTGGTCACCATCGATGCCCGCGGCCGCATCGAGACGTTCAACCCGGCGGCGGAGCGCATGTTCGGCTACACCGAGGCGGAAGCGGTGGGGCAGAGCGTCGGCCTGCTCATCCCCGAAGGGTTCCGCGCCGACCACGGCCGCTGGATGCAGGAGTACAGGCCCGGCGCCTCGCGCATCATCGGGCAGGACCGCGAGGTTCTGGCGCTGCGCCGCGACGGCACCACCTTCCCGATGAACCTCGCGGTCAGCGAGCTGGTGCTGCACGGCGGCGACCAGGAGTCCGGCCCGTCGCGCGTGTTCGTCGGCGTCATCCGCGACATCACCGTGCGCAAGCAGAAGGAGGCGGAGCTGCTGGCCGCCAAGAGCCAGGCGGAAATGGCCAACCGCGCCAAGTCCGAGTTCCTGGCGAACATGAGCCACGAGCTGCGCACCCCCTTGAACGCCATCATCGGCTTTTCGGAGATTCTGGACAGCGAGTTCTTCGGCAAGCTGAACGACCGGCAGAAGTCCTGCGCCAAGGACATCCACGACAGCGGCAAGCACCTGCTGGACATCGTCAACGCCGTGCTCGACATGTCGAAGATCGAGGCCGGCCGGTACGAGCTGACGGAAGAGGTGATGGACCCGGCCGAGGCGGTGGCGCAGTGCCTGATGATGGTGCGCGACCGCGCCCAGGACGGCGGCATCGAGCTGCGCAACGAGATTACCGGGCGCCTGCCGCACGTCTGGGCCGACCGGCGCGCCTTCAAGCAGGTGCTGCTGAACCTGATGTCCAACGCCGTGAAGTTCACGCCCGAGGGCGGCAGCGTCGCCGTGCGCGCCGCGGTCGGCGAGGACGGCGGCCTTGCCGTGTCGGTGGCCGACACCGGCATCGGCATCCCCAAGGAGTTCATGGAGCACCTGTTCGAGCCGTTCCGCCAAGCCGACAACTCGGCCAGCCGCCGCTACGAGGGCACCGGGCTGGGCCTGTCGATCTCCAAGAACTTCATGGAACTGCACGGCGGCACGCTGGCCTGCGACAGCGCCGTCGGCGTGGGCACCACCATGACCGCCCGCCTGCCCGCCAGCCGGGTCCTGACCGCCGACGCGACGGGGCCGGCGGACGCCGAGAAGGAAACGGAAGCGGCAGAGTAAGCCAGCGATCGGCCCCTGTCGATTGTCCTGGCCTATCGCTGCGATCGGGACAAGCGATTGGACGCGGACGGGCACGCGGACCATCCTCTCGTAAGGATAACACGGTGATACGGCCGGCGCCTGAAGGCGCCATCCGCATCACCCTCTCGCCCCTTGCTGCGCAAGGGGCTGTCGGGTTTCACCGGCGGCGCTCGATGGAAGCGATCAAGCGCCGCCGGTATGAGGAGGCCGCCATGCTGCGTCACAAGAAAACGCTCGCCCGCGCCGCCGCCCGGACGGGGGTGGAGGGCTGGACCGTCACCGCCGCCAGCGCGCTGCTGGCCGGCACCGCGCTGACGCTCGCCAGCCTGCTGCACTGATCGTTCCCGCATCGCACGCGGCGGCTGAAAAAGGGTGGCCGCCCCGCCACCCGCGCATTACCCTGTCGCCGACACCATGGCGCAATGGGGCGTGCGATGATCGTTCTCCACCAATTTCCCAGGGCCTGGGGCATCAACCCCAGCCCGTTCTGCCTGAAGGTGGAGACTTATCTCCGCCTGGCCGGGCTGCCGTACCGCGCCGTCACCAGCGCGTCGTTCCGGGCGCCGAAGCGCAAGCTGCCCTACATCGTGGGCGACGGGGTGGAGGATGGGCGCGTCGTCGCCGACAGCGGGTTCATCATCGATCACCTGCGCGCCGTGCACGGCGATCCCCTCGACCGCGAACTGACGGCGGAGCAGCGGGCGCTGGGCCACCTCATGCGCCGCACCTGCGAGGAGAGCCTGTACTTCGCCATGGTCTACGCCCGCTGGATCGAGGATGCCGGCTGGCGGATCATCGAGGACGCGTTCTTCAAGCGCATGCCGGCGCCCGTGCGCGCCATCCTGCCGGGCATCGTCCGCCGCAGCGTGCGGCGCAGCCTGCACGGCCAGGGCTACGGCCGCCACGCGCGCGACGAGGTCTTCGCACTGGGCGTCGCCGACCTGGACGCACTCGCCGTGCTGATGAAGGAGCGCCCCTTCGCCGTCGCCAACCGCCCCAGCTCGGCCGACGCGACGCTCTACGCCTTCCTGGTCAGCGTGATGCGCGTCCCCTTCGACGACCCGCTGACCCGCCGCGCCCGCGCCTGCGCAACCTTCGCCGCCTACCTGGAACGCATGGACACCGAATTGGCCAAGGCCGGGAAGCCGGAGCTGGTGGGGTAGCGTCACTCCCACCGGAAATCCGGCAGGGACAGGCGCCGGGCCGGACCGCCGTCGCGGCGGGACAGGGTCAGCACCATGCGCGGCGCCCCGGCATGGCCGAGCGTCAGCAGCCCGGCGGCTTCCAGCGTGCGCAGATCGTCCGTGGGCGGGGCCGACAGGTCCAGGTGCACGCCGGCGATCTCCGCCAAGCCGGCGGCGGCCTGACGGTCACCGGCGCGGCCATCGGTCCAGGCGTCCGGCCTGGCATCACCGGGGGAGCGGAAAAGGAACGGCTGGCGTGGGTCCTCCGACGACAGCGCCACCGGGATGGACAGGCCGGCCGGGAGGTACGGCGGACGGTAGTCCCAGGCGGCGAAGGGCATGGCGCCGCGCACGGCGATGCCGAACGGCGACGCCCCCGTCTCGCGCCAGCGTGCCCGCTCTGCCAGACACGTGCGGGCGATCGGCGGGCCGGACACGGCCGCCGCGTCGTCCACCCACAGCAGCTCCAGGTAGGCGTTGTCGAAGCACCAGCAGGCGTTCGCCGTCCCCTGCCCCGGATGGGCGCGGCGGAAGCTTTCGCGCAGACCGGCGGCGCCCAGCCCCGCCGCCTCCGGCGCGCCGGGCGTGACGAAGACGAAGACGTGGCAGAGGTCCGGCGCGCTCACCGCACCTTCTCGGCCCGGAAGACGGTGCGCGGGGCCACCAGCTCGTCCTGCGCGGCGATCAGCTGCAGCTCGCGCTTGCCGCGCCGGCGCGTCTCCTCGAACACGGCGTAGATGGCGGCGGAGGCCTGCTCCACCGCCGCCGCCGCGTCGAACGCCTTCAGGTAGTGGGCGAGGAACAGCGCGGCCACGGCGTCGCCGGCCCCGTTGGGCGGCGGGTCGAGCGGCAGGCGCGGCGTCGCCACCACCCAGGCGCCGTCGGCGGTGTCCACGAGCATCTCGATCCGGTCGGCCGGCGCCTCGGCGCGCGTCAGGCTGGTGACCAGCACCACGCGCGGGCCTCGCGCGCGCAGCGCCGCCGTGGCGTCCAGCGCGTCGGCCAGCGAGCCCACCGTGCGGCCGGTAAGGAACTCCAGCTCGAACTGGTTGGGGGTGACGACGTCGGCGGCCGGCACGGCGTGCGCCTTCATGAAGTCGGGGATGCCCGGCCGCACGAAGAAGCCGCGCCCGACGTCGCCCATGACGGGATCGCAGCAGTAGACCGCGCGCGGGTTGGCCGCCTTCACGCGCGCCGCCGTCTCGACGATCACCTGGCCCAGCGCCGCGTCGCCCATGTAGCCGGACAGCACCGCGTCGCAGGCGTCGATGCCGCCGCGTTCCGCCACGCCGTCAATGACGTCGACGATGTGCTCGGCCGTGAAGACCTGCCCGGTCCACGCACCGTATCCGGTGTGGTTGGAGAATTGCACGGTGTTCACGACGATGACGTCGTGGCCCAGCCGCTGCAGGGGAAACGCCGCGGCCCGGTTGCCGACGTAACCGAACGCGACGTGGGACTGGATGGAAAGCACGGTCTTCATGGCCGGAAAGCCTATGCGAAGCGTCCGCGCCCGTCCATGCCGCGGATGCGCCGCGGGCCATGCGGCGGCGGCACGGCTGCCCTTCGTGACGGCCGGTCTTTCAGCATTATTTGTCTGCGCCCCGAATGTTTAGGGATGCACAGCCCGATTACAGAGTGAAAACCAGAATCCTGGAAATCGAAACCCGATTCCGCTTCGGCCGCGCAACGCCGGATGATAGTTTCGCAGTGCACAAACGACATGATCGTCGAGGGGTTGGAGCCATGGCCGTCGAGTTCCTTCGCATGAAGCTGCGCACCAGCAACGCCGCCCCGGTGTTGCTCTCCGGCCCGGTGGTTCTGCAGCCGCACGGCGCGGTCGACCTGCTGGGCGACGCCATGGAGCACGCCGACGCCATCGTCGCCGCCATCGACGCCTTCGACGCCATGACCCCGCTGGCCGACCAGCGCCTGGGCGAGTCGGCGCGCGAGACCTGCTTCGGCTGCCCCGCCCGGCGGCGCGCCTGCTCCTGCATCGAGGCGACCAAGGTGCGCGTCGGCACGCTGGAGACGCTGAACCCCGTCAGCCTCCGCCCCGGCGAGGCCGCCGCCATCGTCCGCGGCACCGACGCCGAGACCCGCGCCGCCCTGACCCGCGAACTGACCACCTTCCGCGCCGTGCGCTCCGCCGCCTCCGCCTGCGCGGCCTGATCCTAGAGAATTTTTGACACGGATGAACACGGATGGGGTCGGATGAACACGGATTAAGAATTATCATCATCCGTGTTCATCCGTGGCCCGCTCGGCGGGCATCCGTGTCCATCCGTGTCTCTATTCCCCTCCCCCACTGCGCGCGTTGCGGGAACCGCATGGACACCCGCCGCGCTCCCCGGTAAGCAGGTGCGGAGAAACCGCCACCGGGACCGAGGGGGAGACTCCGCCATGGCCATGACCGTCCGCCCGCGCCGCAGCGTGCTCTACATGCCCGGCTCCAACGCCCGCGCACTGGAAAAAGGCCGCACCCTGCCCGCCGACGCGCTGATCCTCGACCTGGAGGATGCCGTGGCGCCGGATGCCAAGGCCGAGGCGCGCGCCACCATCAAGGCCGCGATTGCCGCCGGCGGCTACGGCGGGCGGGAACTGGTGGTGCGCGTCAACGCGCTGTCCACGCAGTGGGGTTACGACGACCTCGTGATGGCCGCCGGCAGCGGCGCCGACGCCGTGCTGCTGCCCAAGGTGGAAAGCGCCGACACGGTGCGCCAGGCCGAGGCGGTGTTGCGCGCCCACGGCGCGCCCGAGGGGCAGCGCATCTGGTGCATGATGGAAACCCCCATGGCGATGCTGAATGTGCGGGAGATCGCCGGAGCCTCGGCGAAGCTCGGCGCGCTGGTCATGGGGACCTCCGACCTCGCCAAGGACCTGCACGCGGCGCACACGCGCGACCGGCTGCCGATGATCACCAGCCTGGGGCTGTGCCTGCTGGCGGCGCGCGCCTATGGCCTCGCCATCCTCGACGGCGTGCACCTGGATCTGGCGGACGACGAGGGCTTCGCGCACGCCTGCCGCCAGGGGCTGGAGCTGGGCTTCGACGGCAAGACGCTGATCCACCCGAAGACGCTGGCCGTGTGCAACGCCGTGTTCGCGCCCAGCGCCGACGAGGTCGCCTTCTCCCGCCGCATCATTGAGGCGCACGCGGCGGCGGTGGCCGAGGGCAAGGGCGTGCTGCTGGTGGACGGCAAGCTGATCGAGAACCTGCACGTGGAGAACGCCCGCCGCCTCGTGGCGATGGCCGAGGCCATCGCGGCGCTGGAAGCGGGGGCCTGAAGCCATGTCGGACGGCGCATCGCTCAACCACCTGCCGCGCCTCTCCATCACCCGCCACGGCCGGGTGGAGACCTTCAACGGCTCCTGGTACCGGGGGGAGCACACCAACTTCATCCCCTCCAAGGCCGACCTGAAGGAGCCGGACGCGCTGGAGCGCTATCTGCTGCACGGCTGGCTGCCGCCCACGCCGTTCATCGGGCGGACGGCACCGATCACCGCCTTCGGCAGCTGCTTCGCCGCCCACGTGGCGGAGTACCTGGCCCAGCGCGGCTATGCCGTGCACGGCCGGCACCTGGACGTGCACGCGCACATCATCCGCTTCGGCGAAGGCATCGTGAACAGCTTCGCCATCCTCCAGCAGTTCGAATGGGCGCTGGAGGGCAAGCCGATGCCCGACAACCTGTGGCACGGCCCGAACAAGGAGATCGCCCCCGTCGACCCCGCCATCCGCGACGAGACGCGGGCGATCATCCAGTCCACCGACGTCTTCATCATCACGCTGGGCCTGTCGGAGATCTGGTACGACAAGCGCAATGGCGAGGCGTTCTGGCGCGCCATCCCCGCATCCGACTTCGACGAATCGATCCACGGCTTCCGCATCAGCACGGTGGAGGAGAACCGCGCCAACCTGACGCGCATCGTGGACCTGATCCGCAAGTGGCGCCCGGAGGCGCACGTGATCTTCACCCTGTCGCCCATCCCGCTGATGGCGACCTTCCGCCCGGTGTCCTGCCTGACCGCCAATTCCGTGTCGAAGGCCATCCTGCGCGTGGCGGTGGACGAACTGATGCGCGAACGGGCGGCGGATGCGCGCCTGCACTACTTCCCGTCGTTCGAGATCGTAAAGGAGTTCCTGACCGACCCCTTCGACGCCGACAACCGCCACGTCAGGCCGGAGGTGGTGATGCGCATCATGATGGCGTTCGAGAAGCACTATTGCGTGGCGGAGTGAGGCAGACCCGAGGGGCGAATGCCCCTTGGCTCCCATATTGATTGGTGTAGCATCCCCGCAAACGGGAGGTTTTCACCATGGACGCCAACGACCCCGGCACCCCGCCGCCGATCCCGCAGGACCCGCCGGAATCGCCGCAGGAGAGCAGCCCCCTGCTGCTGCCGTCCCTGCGCATCGAGAACTTCCGCGGCTTCAAGGAACTGACCATCCCGAAGCTCGGGCGGGTGAACTTGATCGTGGGGAAGAATGGGGTTGGGAAGTCGTCTCTGCTGGAAGCGTTGCATCTTTACTTTACCGACGGGGCACCAGAGGCTATTCAAGATATATTCGACAGGAGAGATGAGTACAGACCCCGAGCCATTAACGGACTTTCTGGAACCGGCACAGCACCTGCGCGGATAAAATATTTAGTTGAAAACATTTTTCACGGAAGGCCAAAGATAAGCAACATAGACCACCCCATATCAATCGGCCCTTACTCCAGAGAAAGTCTTCACATTCGTTTTTCTAAAGAAGGCCTTCTCGGCGAATACGAGATGTCCACCGGAAAAATGACAAATCGAGAATCCGAGAGATTCACGATAAATGCGCAACCAAGCCTAGTTATATCGAGAGATATTAGGGAAATAAGAGAATTTATTCTTACGGATGACAATAAAGGATTTCCCGTTCTCACCATTATTAATATAGACGAGGACACCCTCACCAAAGATAGCTGCACCAACATTCCTCAATCAGGGCTCTCAAACTCACAGGCCGCAGCCATGTGGGATCGGGTCTCGCTTACCGACTTGGAAGATGAGGTTATTTCAGCAATTAAGATTCTTACCAAGGAAATCCAGCGCCTAGGAGTGATTGGTGATGCCGCTGACATCGGAGGACGTCGGTTTGTGGCTAGGGTCGATGGAATGAGTATGCCACTTCCTCTAAAGGAGCTTGGAGACGGTACGGTAAGAACCCTGGGATTAGCTTTGGCCTTGGCATGCCAGCCCGATCGCGCAATTCTCATAGACGAACTCGAGAACGGTCTTCATTGGTCCGTTCAATCCAAGGTCTGGGAAATCGTCTTCACCCTCGCCGAGCGCCTGAATGTCCAGGTGTTCGCGACGACGCACAGCTACGACTGCATCGAGGCGTTCCAACAGGCGGCCAGCCGCAGCCGCGAACCGGCCTACCTGATTCGCCTCGACAATCGTGGTCCGGAGCTAAAGGCCGTTTCCATCACAGGTGACGAACTGGCCTACATCACGCGCGAGAAGATCGAGGTCCGATGAGCCAGTCTCCATCCCGCCAACTGCTCGTCGAAGGGCCCGACGACTTCCATCTTGCCTGCGGCATCTTCAAACGGCGTGGCTTGCCGGAGGCGTTCGATGTCGTCGAGCGGAACGGCTTTCCCGATCTGCTCCGCTATGCCGAGGTCAGCCTGCGCAACAACACGGCCCTGACCCACCTCGGCATGATCGTGGATGCCGACAGCGACCACGCCAAGCGCTGGCGCGAGGTGCGAAAGCGTCTCTTATCGGTCGGTGTCCTCGACCTGCCCGAAAATGCTCCGAACACCGGCGCCATCGCCACGACCGCCACCGGTGTGCGCGTCGGCGTCTGGATGTTGCCGGACAATCTGTCACCGGGGGTGCTGGAGCACTTCTTTCGCTCGCTCATCCCGCACGATGACGTTCTCCTCGCCCATGCCCAGGCGTCCATCGACGCGATCCCGAACGGGCACACGCTTTTCAAGCCGCAGCACCGCATCAAGGCCGAGGTCCAGACGTGGCTGGCGTGGCGGGAGGACCCGGGCACGCCGATGGGAGCGGCGATCGGCAAGGGCTACGTGAACCCGGAGCACCCCGGCGTCGACGCTCTACTTGCTTGGCTGCGCGCGCTGTTCGAGATCGAACCGGCCCCCGTCCCCGCCTGATTTACGACGTGTGGAACCAACCTCCGCCGGCCCGGTTGTCAGGCACGTGGCATAGGTGGAGGTTGGAGATGGCCTCGAAAGACAACGGGCGCACGTCGAACCGCGGCTTTGCGTCCATGGATCGGGACCGGCAGCGTCAGATCGCCAGCAAGGGCGGTGAAAGCGTGCCTGCGTCGAAACGCAGCTTCTCGCGCAATCCGGAACTCGCCGCCGAGGCGGGCCGGAAGGGCGGGCGCAGCGTTCCGGCCCAGGCGCGCAGCTTCTCGCGCAATCCCTCGCTCGCGGCGGAAGCCGGGCGCAAGGGCGGCCAGGCCAGCCATGGCGGCCGCGGTGCCGAGCGCACAGAAGGCGACTGACGCTTTACAACGAAAAAGGCCCTCTCCCGTGCGGGAGAGGGCCTTTTCTCGTTCAAGTCGGCGCCGGTCAGGCGGCCAGCTTGTCCATCTCGCGCATGATCGAGTCGCCCATCACCGTGGTCGAGCAGCGGGCCATGCCCGGCGCCATGATGTCGGCCGTCCGCATGCCGCCGCCCAGCACGTTCTGCACCGCCGTCTCCAGCAGCTTGGCGTCCTCGTCCAGGTTGAACGAGTAGCGCAGCGCCATGGCGAAGGACAGCAGCGTCGCGCACGGGTTGGCGAGGTCCTTGCCCGCGATGTCCGGGGCGGAGCCGTGCACCGGCTCGTACATCGCCTTGCGCTGGCCGTTGGCGTCCGCCGCACCCAGCGAGGCCGACGGCAGCATGCCCAGCGAGCCGGTCATCATCGCCGCCTCGTCCGACAGGATGTCGCCGAACAGGTTGTCGGTGACGATCACGTCGAACTGCTTGGGATTCTTCAAGAGCTGCATGGCGCCGTTGTCGGCGTACATGTGCTCCAGCGTGACGTCCGAATACTGCTCCTGGTGCAGCTTCGTCACCTCCTGGCGCCACAGCAGGCCGGACTCCATGACGTTGGCCTTTTCCATGGAGTGGACCTTGTTGCCGCGCTTGCGCGCCAGCTCGAAGGCCACGGCCGCCACGCGGCGGATTTCCGACGTGGTGTAGACCTGGGTGTTGATGCCGCGACGCTCGCCGTTGCCGATGTCCTCGATGCCGCGCGGCTCACCGAAGTACACGCCGCCGGTCAGCTCGCGCACGATCATGATGTCGAGGCCCTTGATGACCTCGGGCTTCAGGGTCGAGGCGTCGACCAGCGCGTCGAACACCACCGCCGGGCGCAGGTTGGCGAACAGGCCCAGTTCCTTGCGCAGCTTCAGCAGGCCGGCTTCCGGGCGCTTCATATAGTCGGTGGGGTTGTCCCACTTCGGGCCGCCGACGGCGCCCAGCATCACCGCGTCCGCCGCCAGCGCGTCGGCCAGCGTCTCGTCCGACAGCGGCACGCCGTGGGCGTCGATGGCCGCACCGCCGACCAGCCCCTCGACCACGTCGAAGGTCACCTTGCGCCGGCGGTCCATCCAGTCGATGACGCGGCGCACCTGGCGCATCACTTCCGGGCCGATACCGTCGCCCGGCAGAAACAGGATCTTCTTGTTGGCGGGCATGTGCACGCACTCCGCTTCGGAAATTCACGTGAAAGGTTTGCCGCGGGTCGGCGCGCGGCCGGAAACGGGTTCCGCCCGCGCGCCGTCCACGCGTGTGTTACAGCGCCACCCAGGGCTGGCTCGTGCGCAGCTTGCTCTCGTACGCATCGATGGAGTCCACCTGCTGCAGCGTCAGCCCGATGTCGTCCAGCCCGTTGAGCAGGCAATGTTTACGGAACGGATCCAGGTCGAACTTGATCCGTCCGCCGTCCGGCCCGGTGATTTCCTGCTTCTCGAGATCCACCGTGACGGTGGCGTTGGCGCCGCGCTGCGCGTCGTCGAGCAGCAGATCGACCTGCTCCTTCGGCAGCTTGATCGGCAGGATGCCGTTCTTGAAGCAGTTGTTGTAGAAGATGTCGGCGAAGCTGGGCGCGATGATGCAGCGGATGCCGAAGTCGGCCAGCGCCCACGGCGCATGCTCACGCGAGGAGCCGCAGCCGAAGTTGTCGCCGGCCACCAGGATCCTGGCGCCACGGTAGGCCGGCTTGTTCAGGACGAACTCCGGAACCTCCTGGCCGTCGGGCGTGTAGCGCATCTCCTCGAACAGGTGCTTGCCCAGCCCGGTGCGCTTGATCGTCTTCAGGAACTGCTTGGGAATGATCATGTCGGTGTCGACGTTGATCATCGGCAGCGGCGCCGCAACGCCGGTGAGAACGGTGAACTTTTCCATCGCTGAATGCCTGTCGCGCGCGTGGCCGGCCACGAGCCGGCGAGAGTTTCGCTGAATAGCAGACTGGCGCCGCCGATGCCAGAGGGAGTGTGACGTAACCACGGTTCGCGCTCCGCCCTTGCCGGGCACACACCCCTTCACCTAACAAGAACAGCCCCGCCCCTTTCCACACGCGTGCATCGATGATCCTGCCCGAAGACGACCGCCGCGCGCGCGCCATCGCGCTTGCCTTCCTGGTCCTGGCGCCGCTGGCCTACGGCGCGCTGACGCTGTCCTTCGGCATGGACGCCAATTGGGACCTGCGCAATTACCACTGGTACAACGCCTACGCCTTCCTGAACGGGCGCATCGGCTTCGACCGGCTGGTGGCACAGATGCCCAGCTTCTACAACCCGCTGATCGACGTGCCGTTCTATCTGGCCGCCACGCACCTGCCGGCGCGCGCGGCGGGGTTCCTGCTGGGCGCGGTGCAGGGGATCAACGTCTCCCTGGCCTTCGCGCTGGCGCTGGTGACGCTGCGCGTGCCGGACGAGGGGAAACGGGTATGGCTGGCCGTGGCGCTGGCGGCGATGGCGGGGCTGGGCGGCGGCACGCTGGGCCTGCTGGGCACGACCTTCTACGACAACGTCACCAGCCTGGGCGTGCTGGGCGCGGCACTGGTGGTGCTGGCCGGGCTGCCGCGGCTGCTGGACGGTCCGCCGGCGCCGGCGTTCGCGCGCGTCGCCGTGGCGGGGCTGCTGGCCGGGGCGGCGATGGGGCTGAAGAACACGTCCGTCATGTACGCGGTCGGGCTGTGCCTGGCCTTCCTGGTTCTGCCGTGCGGATACTGGCGGCGGCTGTGGCTGGCCTTCTTCTTCGGGGTGGGGGTGCTGGCCGGCATCGCGCTGTTCGGCGGGTATTGGATGGCGCACCTGTGGCAGGAGTACGGGAACCCGCTGTTCCCGCACATGAACCACATCTTCCGCTCGCCCTTCGCGGCCCCCGACGACTACCGCAACACGTCATTCTTCCCCGAGGCGCTGTGGGAGCGGGTGCTGTTCCCCGTCCTCTTCACATTCCAGCCGCTGCGGGTGGGGGAGGTGCCGTGGTTCGACCTGCGTGTGCTGGTGCTGTACGTGCTGGTGCCGGTGGCGGCGCTGGCGCGGCTGCCGGCGCCGCGCGGCGAGATCTTCACGCATGCCGCCGCCACGCGTTACCTGCTGACGGCGCTGGCGGTGGCGTACGCGGTGTGGGCGTACATGTTCGGCATCTACCGCTATCTGGTGCCGATGGAGATGCTGGCCCCGCTGGCCATCGTCATGGCGGCCGGGCTGCTGCCGGCGCCGCGCGCGGCCAAGGCGCTTCTGGCGGGCGTGCTTCTGCTGGCCGTGCAGGCCACGGTGACCGCCGCCGACTGGGGCCGCGTGCCGTGGAGCCGGCAGTGGGTGGAGGCCGACGTGCCGCCCGTCGAGAGGCCGGACGAGACCATGGTGCTGATGGCCGGCTACTGGGCGATCTCCCACGTCGTGCCGCTGTTCCCGCCGCAGGTCCCCTTCGTGCGCATCCAGTCCAACTTCCTGCAGCCGGACTCGGTGGGAAACGGCTACCTGGGCGTCGTGCAGAAACGGGTGCGGGAGCACCGGGGGCGTTTCTTGATGCTGAGCACCATCCCCGACACGCCCGGCGCGGCCAAGGCGGCGGCGCTGATGGGCCTGACGCTGGACGCCGGCGACTGCCGCGTCATTCCGAACAATCTGGGCGAGCCGCTCAACCTCTGCGCGGTGCACCGCGAGAGAGTGGAATGAGGGAGTGGTTTGTGGTGTTTATCCGGAAACCATGCCCCCTCCCCAGGCCAAGGCCCGCGCCATGACCGTCTCCGCCCTCGAACGCCCCACCGCCACGACGGGCGCCGCCCCGGCCGCCCCCATCGTGGCGGTGCTGATCCCCTGCTACAACGAGGAGGCGGCGATCGGGACGGTCATCCGGGACTTCAAGGCGCACCTGCCGGACGCCACGATCTACGTCTACGACAACAACTCCTCCGACCGGACGGTGGAGGTCGCCACGGCGGCCGGCGCCGTGGTCCGGCACGAGCCGCTGCAGGGCAAGGGCAACGTGGTGCGCCGCATGTTCGCCGACATCGAGGCGGACGTGTACGTGATGGTCGACGGCGACGACACCTACCACGCGCCCTCCGCCCCGTTGATGGTGACGCGGCTGTGGGAGGAGCAGCTGGACATGGTCAACGGCCAGCGGGTGACGGAGATCGTCGCCGCCTACCGCCCCGGCCACCGGCTGGGCAACCGGGTGCTGACCGGCATGGTGGCGCAGGTGTTCGGCCACCGCATCCAGGACATGCTGTCGGGCTACCGCGTGTTCTCCCGCCGCTTCGTCAAGACGTTCCCGGCACTGGCCGCCGGGTTCGAAACGGAGACGGAGTTCACCGTGCACGCGCTGGAACTGCGCATGCCCATCGCCGAGGTGAAGACGCCGTACAAGGACCGGCCGGAGGGGTCGGTGAGCAAGCTGCGCACCTTCCGTGACGGCTTCCGCATCCTGCGCACCATCCTGGTCCTGGTGAAGGAGGAGCGGCCGCTGCCCTTCTTCGCTACCCTCTTCGGGCTGCTGCTGCTCGCCGCCCTGGGGCTGGCAGTGCCGGTGCTGGTGACCTACATGCAGACCGGCTTGGTGCCCCGCCTGCCCACCGCCGTCCTGGCGACCGGGCTGGCGCTGCTGGCCTTCCTGAGCCTGACCTGCGGGCTCATCCTCGACACGGTGACGCACGGACGGCGCGAAATGAAGCGGCTGCGCTACCTGACCATTCCCGCCCCGGGGGCGACCTTGCTCCACGACAGGACCCACGATCGGATGGGCGCATGAGCGACGGTTTCCTGCTCGACTGGGTGAACGGGCTGCTGACGCGCCTGCTGGGGGCGCGGCTGGGCGGGCTCGCCTACCAGTTCGGCAAGTTCGGGCTGGTCGGCGTCGTCGGCATGCTGGTCGACAGCGCGGTGCTGTACGCGCTGCTGTTCGGCGCCGGGCTGGAGACGCACGAGGAATGGGGCTTCCTGGTCGCGCGCATCCCCTCGTTCCTGGCGGCGGCGACGGCCACCTGGGCGCTCAACCGCAGCTTCACCTTCCGGGGCGCGCATGACGAGCCGCTGCACCGGCAGTGGGCCAAATTCATCGCCGCCAACTCGGTGGGCGGTGTCGTCAACTACATCGCCTACGCCGGCTGCATCGCCTTCGACGAGCCGTTCACCACCCACCCCATCCTGGCGGTGGCCGTCGGCTCGCTGGCCGGCATGGTGTTCAACTTCACCGCGTCCAAGAAGATGGTGTTCAAGGGGGTGTGAGGTCCATCGCCTCCACCACGCGGGTGTAGGGCAGGCCCGCCTTGTCGTTCAGCGCGCGGACCGTCTCCGCGTCGTCGGCGGCGAACAGGCATTCGCAGCGCCCCTCGTCCGGCACGAACATGCTGCGGATGTAGCGGACCTGGGTGCCCTGCTCCGACATCTGGCGCGCGGTGTCGATGGCGCGCCGCTGCGCGGCGGCGAGGTCGTCCATGCTGATGCCCTTGAGGTTCCTCTCGGCCATGTAAACGGTCATGGTTCCCTCCCTGAATGAACCATGCCGAGTATCGCACGGCCGCCGCCACCCGGATGCGGTGCATCGGAGGAGACGCCACACCACGAGGGCATAGCCGACCGCCCGTTCGGACAAGGCTTTCGAGAGGGCGCCCCATGGACTCAGAAGCCCTGCTCGCCATATAACGGCGGTCATGACGCGCGACTTCCTGAAGATGCACGGGCTCGGCAACGACTTCGTCGTGATCGACGCCCGCCACCAGCCCTACGCCCCGGACGAGGCGGAGGTGCGGGCGATTGCCGACCGCAAGACCGGTGTCGGCTGCGACCAGTTCATCGTGGTCGAACCGCCGCGCACCGAAGGCTCGACCGCGCTGATGCGCATCCGCAACGCCGACGGCGGCGAGGTGGAGGCGTGCGGCAACGCCGCGCGCTGCGTCGGCTGGCTGCTGATGGAAGAGACGGGCGCGGACCGCGCCGTGTTCGAGACGGTGTGCGGACCGCTGGTGGCGCACCGCGCCGGTCCGAGCCGCGTGACCGTGGACATGGGTCCGGCCCGGCTGGAGTGGACCGCCATCCCTTTGGCGGAGGCGATGGACACGCTGCACCTGCCCATCGACCAGGACGGGGTGTCCGACCCGGTCGCCGTCAACATGGGCAACCCGCACTGCGTGTTCTTCGTGGACGACGCCGAAGCCGTGCCGGTGGACCGCATCGGCCCCGGCCTGGAGCACCACCCGCTGTTCCCCGAGCGCACGAACGTGGAGTTCGCCACCGTGCTGGACCCGACCCGCATCCGCATGCGGGTGTGGGAGCGCGGCGTGGGCATTACGCGCGCCTGCGGCACCGGTGCGTGCGCCACGCTGGTGGCGGCGGCCCGGCGCGGCCTGACCGGGCGCAAGGCCGACGTGGTGCTGGACGGCGGCACGCTGACCATCGAGTGGACAGAGGACGGCCGCGTCCTGATGACCGGCCCGGTGGCCGTGGCCTTCACCGGCCGCCTGTCGGCCGATCTGGTTGCTGTTTGAAATGACCGTGGTATGAGCGCCCTGCCTCCGCCCCCCAAGGATCCCGAGATCGTCACCTTCGGCTGCCGGCTCAACACCTATGAGTCCGAGGTGATGCGCGGCCACGCGCGCAACGCGGGGCTGGAGAACGTCGTCATCGTCAACACCTGCGCGGTGACGTCGGAGGCCGAGCGGCAGGCGCGCCAGACCATCCGCAAGCTGCGCCGCGAGAACCCGGACGCCCGCATCGTCGTCACCGGCTGTGCCGCGCAGATCGACCCGGCCAAGTACGCGGCCATGCCCGAGGTCGACCAGGTCCTGGGCAACCAGGAGAAGCTGCAGCCGGAAAGCTGGGGCCTCGCCCCGGCCGAAAAGGTGCTGGTCAACGACATCATGTCGGTGAAGGAAACCGCCGGCCACCTGATCGGCGGGTTCGAGGACCGGGCGCGCGCCTTCGTGCAGGTGCAGCAGGGCTGCGACCATCGCTGCACCTTCTGCATCATCCCCTACGGCCGCGGGCCGTCCCGCTCCGTCCCCATCGGCGCGGTGGTGGAGCAGGTGCGGGCGCTGGTCGCCGCCGGCTACACCGAGGTGGTGCTGTCCGGCGTGGACATCACCAGCTACGGCCCCGACCTGCCGGGCACGCCGACGCTGGGCCAGATGGTGCGCCGCCTGCTGGCGCTGGTGCCGGAGTTGCCGCGGCTGCGCCTCTCCTCGCTCGACTGCATCGAGATCGACGACGACCTGTGGCGCCTGATCGCGGAGGAGCCGCGGCTGATGCCGCACCTGCACCTGTCGCTCCAGGCCGGCGACGACCTGATCCTGAAGCGCATGAAGCGCCGCCACAGCCGCGCCGACGCCGTGGCCTTCTGCGAGCGCGTGCGCTCGGTTCGCCCCGACATGGTGTTCGGCGCCGACCTCATCGCCGGCTTCCCCACCGAGGACGAGGCGATGTTCGAGAACACGCGGCGCCTCGTCGAGGATTGCGGGCTGACGTGGCTGCACGTCTTCCCCTACAGCCCGCGCCCCGGCACGCCCGCCGCCCGCATGCCGCAGGACAACGCGCCGTTCCGCAAGGAGCGCGCGGCACGCCTGCGCGCGGCCGGCGAGGCGGCGGTGGCCCGCCATCTGGCGGCCCAGGTCGGCCGTACCGCCACCGTGCTGGTGGAGAAGGACGACCTGGGCCGCACCGAGCACTTCGCCGAGGTCCGCCTGGGCCAGAGCTTCGCGCCCGGCACGCTGGTGCGCGCCGCCATCACCGCCGTGGACGGCGCGCAGTTGCGCGCCACGCCTCTGACGCATTCGGAAACGCCATGATCCTGCGCTGGTTCGGCCGCAAGAAGCCGGAAGAAGAAACCCGCCCCCCCGAGACGCACGAGGACGACAAGCGCGAGGAGGAGAAGGCCGCCGAACCGGCGGCGCCCGAGCCCGCGCCGGAACCGTCCATCCCCGCGGTGGTGGCCGAGGCCCAGGCGCCCGAGGAGCTGCCGCCCCCGCCCGCCGTCGAGACGCCCCCTCCGCCCCCCGTGGCGCCCGAGCCGGAGCCCCCGGCCGCCGAGACGTTCCTGCCGGAACACCGCCCGGCCCCCGAGCCCGCCAAGGCCGAGGAGGCGCCCAAGAAGGGCTGGCTGGCGCGGCTGAAGGAGGGGCTGTCCAAGTCCTCCTCCAAGCTGACCGACGGCATCACCGGCATCTTCACCAAGCGCAAGCTGGACGACGACGCGCTGGAGGAGCTCGAGGAGTTGCTGATCACCGCCGACCTCGGCCCCGCCACCGCGGCGAAGCTGACGGCGGAGCTGGCGCGCACCCGCTTCGGCAAGGAGGTCTCGCCGGACGAGGTCAAGCGCACGCTGGCCGGCGAGGTGGCGAAGATCGTCGGCCCCGTGGCGCAGCCGCTGACCATCGACATGGGACGCAAGCCGCACGTCATCTTGGTGGTGGGCGTCAACGGCACCGGCAAGACGACGACCATCGGCAAGCTGGCCCGCCAGTTCCGCGAGGAAGGCAAGACGGTGATGCTGGCCGCCGGCGACACCTTCCGCGCCGCCGCCGTCAGCCAGCTGAAGATCTGGGGCGAGCGCACCGGCTGCCCGGTGGTGGCGCGCGACACCGGGGCGGATGCCGCCGGCCTCGCCTACGACGCCTACGAGCAGGCCCGGCGCGACGGCGTCGACGTGCTGATGATCGACACCGCCGGCCGCCTGCAGAACAAGGCCGGGCTGATGGACGAGCTGCGCAAGGTGGTGCGCGTCATCAAGAAGATCGACGACTCCGCCCCGCACACCACGTTGCTGACGCTGGACGCCACGACGGGGCAGAACGCGCACAGCCAGGTGGAGGTGTTCCGCGACATGGTCAACGTGACCGGCCTGATCCTGACCAAACTGGACGGTTCGGCGCGCGGCGGCGTTCTGGTGGCGCTGGCGGAGAAGTTCAAGCTGCCGGTGCACGCCATCGGCATCGGCGAGGGCGTGCACGACCTGCGCCCGTTCGACGCCGACGCCTTCGCCAAATCGCTGATGGGGCTGGAGAGCTGAGCGTCAGACGCCAAGGAACAGCCAGTCGAGCGCTTCCGTGATGCGGTCGCGGAAACGCTCGACGGTATCCACGGGTTTGCCCAGGTCGGAGCCCCTGACGGACGTCAGGGAAGGAACGAACACCACGAACTCCGATCCGTCGACCTCCACGATCGGAGTTAGGCGCCCTTTCACGTCCGGCATCGCTGTCTTCGGAGCCATGAAGCCGACGATCCGGTCGCGCCCGGTGTCCGCGAGGTCTGATTGCAGGACGACGACAAACGGATAGGACCGCTGCGCGCGGGTGATCGGGTTGACGAAGACCTCATACTGCATCGTCGTCCGCCTCGTAGTGTTGGCGGACAAGGTCGGCCGGCGAGCCATGTTCGGCGACATAGGCGTTGTAGGCGTCGAGGTCCTGCCGCACCTCGGCTTTCATGGTTGCGGCCAATGCCCTGTCGAGGGCACCGGCAAGCGCTTCCTCGGCGATTTGGGAGGCATTGATCCCGGCACGCCGGACCTTGGCATACAAATCGCTGTTCACCGTAAGGCTGACTGTCTGCTTCTTCGCGAAGCGGTCATAGCTGGGAGCGCGCATAGGTCGGTCACCCATGTCGTTTGCATGGGTATGGTGAGTGCACCCCGCCATACCGTCAAGGGCACTGGCACCATTGCCCCCTTTCCACACCGCCCCGGCGTGGCTATGTCATGGACATGACGAGCACCGCGCCCGCCCCCCTGCCGCCCGGCCCCCTCGGCACCTTCGACGACGCGCGCGCCGCGTTGGACTGCGTCACCGATGTCTGGGACCGCAACACCGCCTTCCTGCGCGACCGCTTCGCCGCCTTCGCCCGCGGCGAGGATCCAGTCACGCGCGTGCACGCCGGCTATCCTTACGTGAAGCTGGTGACCGAGAGCGGGGCGGCGGTCGACACGCGCCTCGCCTACGGCTTCGTCGAGGGGCCGGGCACCTACATCACCACCGTCACCCGCCCCGACCTGTTCGAGCGCTATTACCTGGAGCAGTTCTCGCTGCTCTTGAAGAACCACGGCGTCCCGCTGGAGGTCGGCATCAGCGAGGAGGCGATCCCCATCCACTTCGCCTTCCCGCACGGCCTCTATGTCGAGGGCGACCTGACGCCGGAGCGGGTGGGCCGCCTGCCCGACCTGTTCGACCTGCCCGACCTGGCGCGCATGGACGACAACATCGTCAACGGCACCTACGAATGGGGCATCCACGACCCCAAGCCGCTGGCGCTGTTCACGGCACCCCGCGTGGAT
>Ga0196976_1000295_pt1 | contig 33125 bp, 24 predicted proteins | sample S3v_513CmetaG_FD_148644 | JGI IMG/M metagenome (GOLD analysis project Ga0196976, IMG submission 148644) | Soil microbial communities from Anza Borrego desert, Southern California, United States - S3+v_5-13C | ecosystem: Environmental > Terrestrial > Soil > Desert | place: USA: California... | reverse complement strand
AGTTCGGTTGCGTCATGTCGGACACCCCCGAGCAGCGCCAGGAATCGACTCGCAGCTTGGGTCCGTTCAAGACGTCGATGTTGCAGGACGTGGAGGCGCACAAGGCGGTTGAACTCGACGCGCTGGTCGGCGCCGTCAATGAGATCGGCCGCATCGTTGGGGTTAAGACGCCCTACATGGACGCTTTATTGGGCTTGATGCGGGTGAAAGCGCAGGTCATGGGCCTGTATCCCGAAGGCCAACGGGCCCAAATTCCGGTGGCAGCAGGAAAGTGATGCGAAGTATCGGTTTTGCCGGTATTCCGCAATGGTTAGCGGTCACACATGTCGGTGAAGTCACTCATTTCACTGGCTCCGGTTTCAATGCAGAATCAGCGCACTAGGTGCAGCGAGTTTGGCGGGTTGCGCTGTAGTGAACTCGAAAGGTCCTAATATGAAGATCCTCGGAATCAGCGTAGGCAGACACAACAGCAACACCGAGATACTCGTGAAGGAAACCCTCCTCGGCGCACAGGAGGCGGGGGCTGAGGTCGAATTTGTAAGGCTGCACGACCTGTACCTTAAGCCATGCACGGGTTGCAACCAGTGCGTTGTCGGTATGTTCGAGAAGGGCCAGTCGGGAGCCTGCGTGCTGAAAGGTGACGACTATGACTGGATTGACGACAAGATCATGGATTGCGATGGCCTGGTTCTCGGATCACCGATCTACGAGAAAGGTCCCAGCGGTTACCTGAAATCGCTAAATGACCGCATGAGTTGCGGGCACGATGTGGCGTTCCGAATGATCGCCCGCGACGTGCGTGAGAAGAACGGCATTACGGCGGGGACCGGTCCAGATCCAAGAGCGTTCAAGGAGCGCGTGGCGACGTTGATAGCCGTAGGCGGCAGCGAGTGGGACACCCTGGCCTTACCCATGCTGCACATGTTCTGCATGTCGATGCAGATCGAGGTACTCGACAAGATCCTCGCCAACTGGATTGGCCTGCCCGGGACCATTCTGTTCTACGAGGAGTATCTGGAACGCGCGCACAAGTCCGGCCGTCACATGGTCGAGAGCCTGAAAAAGCCTGTCACGGAAGCGAAGTACATCGGCCCCGGCGATTGGATCTGTCCCATGTGCCACTCCAAACTGTTCGAGTTCCGTACTGAGAAAAAGAACACGTCCGCCAAGTGTGCGATGTGCGGCACGAAGGGCACTATCAACGTGGTCAACGGCGAAATCGTCTTTGAGACAACGGAAGAGGCAAGGAAACTTTCGTGCGTAACTCTGTCCGGTAAGTTCCATCATGCCGACGACCTCCACAACCGTTCGTTGAAGCCGCATCCGCTGTACCACGAGATGCCCGAACGCCTGAAGAAGTACCAGAATGTTCTTAAACCATCTAAACCGGTCCGCAAGGCAGCAACCCAGCCCGTGACCGTCGAGTAAAGAAAGGGCCTGATATGGCGCAGATGGAAACTGATGTAGTCGTTGTCGCGGCGGGAGCGAGCGGTCTCGCCGCGTCGGTCCAGGCCGCACAGCTCGGACTGAAGGTCGTAACCTTGGAAAAGAGCTCCACTACCGGTGGCGCCGCCAACATGGGAATGGGTCCGCTCGGTATTGAGAGCCGACTCACGCGCGCGAAGCAATTCGCGCCTACGAAGGACGAAGCGTTCGAGATCTTCATGAACTACGTCCACTACCAGGCCGACGCCCGCCTCGTCCGTGAGCACCTCAACAAGAGCGGCAACACGATTGAGTGGCTTGAGAACCTTGGAGTCATCTTCTCCGAGCCCGCCTCGTACTTCCCCGGAGCTTTTCCGACGTGGCACATCGTGCAGCCCGAGTCCGGCCACCCCGGCCCCACCGCTGCCGCTACCATGACGAAGCGCCTCACCGAGAGAGCGAAGGAACTCGGTGTCAAGCTGATGCTTCAGACCCCGGCTGTCCGGCTGATCAAGGAAGAGAACAGAATCGTCGGCGTCATTGCTGAGGACAAGTCCGGCCAGGAGATTCAGATCAAGGCAAAAGCTGTCATCGTGGCCACCGGCGGCTTCGGCGATAACCCGAAGATGATCAAGAAGTACACGGGCTACGAATGGGGCAAGGACCTCCACACCTTCCGCATCCCCGGTCTCGAGGGCGACGGCATTCGCATGACGTGGGAAGCCGGTGCCATGTCCACTCCGATGCGCATGGAACTCAGCTTCGGCGCCGCCGAGCAGCATGCACTAGGCCTGGACTGGCTTCCGGTGTTCCACCAGCCCCACCTCATGCTGAACCTGCAAGGAGAGCGCTTCATCAATGAAGCCGAAGGGAACGACAGCTTCAAAGGCAACGCCATCGCGCTGCAGAAGGAGCGCCAGTGCTTCTTCGTCTTCGACGAGAACATTAAGAACGAGATGAAGTCGTACATCGACTACATCAATCTCGTGATCCAGGTGCCGTACATCGCCAACATCGACGAGATGATCCAACGGACGGTCAGCAACAACTACGCACACTTCTTCGTCGCCGACACAGTTGAAGACCTCGCCGCGAAAACCGGCATGGACATCAACGGCCTGAAGCAGACCCTCAGTGACTACAACAAATCCTGCGATCACGGATACGATGAGCTCTTCATAAAGCCGAAGCGTTATCTGCGTGCGGTTCGCAAATCTCCGTTCTATGCGTTGCGTCTGTTCCCGGCCGGGTATGGCAGTCTCGGCGGGATCAAGATCAATTACAAGACCGAGGTGCTGGATAAGAACTGGAACCCGATTCCGGGCCTGTACGCCTCCGGTACCGATGCATGCGACATCTACGGCGACACCTACGTGTTCAAACTCCCGGGCAACACCATGGGGTTTGCTTTGACGTCGGGTCGCATGGCCGCCGAGCACGCGGCCGAATACGTGAAGTCTCTCGCGGCTGAGCCTGCGTTTGCCGCAAAGTAGCTCGGGCCTTCGCGCCTCGCTGTGCGGGGCGCGAAGCCTCTAAAATTCGTGCCGAACCGGCTCATCTTCCTTCCTCGTTTACCAACGGTTCGCAACCGGCCGTCATAAGAGAACTCATATGAAATCAAAGCACAAAGCACTTGTACAAGCCGTCGAGCTCATTCCAGACGGCTCATCGCTCATGATCGGCGGATTCATGGCAGTCGGCACTCCTCATCAAGTGATCGGAGAGCTGCTCCGCCAGGGCAAGAAAGACCTTACGGTCATCGCCAATGACTCCGGTATGCCCGGCAAGGGAGTCGGCGCACTGATCACCGCCAAAGCTATCAAGCATCTCATCGCCAGCCACATCGGCACCAACCCCGAGACGCAGCGCCAGATGATTGCGGGCGAATGCGAGGTCACGCTGGTGCCGCAGGGAACACTGGTCGAACGCATTCGCGCCGGCGGCTTCGGACTCGGCGGAGTGCTCACGGCGACAGGAGTCGGCACCGTCATCGCGCAAGGCAAGCAGACGATCGAACTCCAGGGCAAGCAGTACCTCATCGAACTCCCGCTCCGCGCGGACTTTGCCTTGCTCGCTGCACATCGCTGCGATTACCGCGGAAACCTCGAGTACTCCATGACCGCGCGCAACTTCAATGCCGTGATGGCTATGGCCGCTAATACGGTTATCGTCGAACCCGAACACATCGTGCCAACCGGCGTCATTCCTCCCGATGCGGTGGTCACGCCTTTCTGCTGCGTTGACTACATCGTTGAAAGGACGAACTAAAATGGACGACAAGACACTCATCGCAAAACGCGTCGCGCTTGAGATGAAGGACGGTAGCCTCGTCAACCTCGGCATCGGCTTGCCCACCATGGTCGCCACTTACCTCGATCCCTCCATCGAAGTCTTCTTCCAGTCCGAGAACGGCATAATCGGGATGATGAAAGTTCCTGAACCAGGTCTGATCGATCCCAGCCTCACCGACGCCGGCGGCGGCTTCATCGGCGCCATTCACGGCGCCGCCAGCATCGACAGCGCGATGTCGTTCGGCCTCATCCGCGGCGGACACCTCGATGTCACGGTGCTTGGTGGCCTCGAAGTGGATGAACTCGGACGCCTCGCCAACTGGATGGTTCCCGGCAAGATGGTCCCCGGCATGGGAGGCGCTATGGATCTAGTCAGCGGCGCCGCGCGCGTCATCGTCGCCATGACGCACACCGCGAAAGGGAAGCCAAAAGTGCTCAGGCGCTGCACGCTCCCGCTCACCTCTACTCGCCGCGTTGACCTCATAGTCACTGAGATGGCGGTCATCGAGCCAACACAAGCCGGACTGGTGCTGAAGGAAGTCGCACCCGGAGTTACGGTCGAGCAGGTCGTCGCCGCAACCGACGCCACCCTCATCATTCCCGAGTGTGTTCGAGTCATGCCCGTCGAGGAACCGGAAGCCGCCGCAGTTGGCGCATAGAAGCGTTGTCGCGTTGACCGCTCAGCCCGCAATCGGAGATAACTTAGAGATGACAGACATCATTATCGTTTCCGCCGTTCGCACCGCCGTGGGGAAATTTGGTGGTTCGCTCGCCAGCGTTCCCGCGCCCGAACTCGGCGGCATCGTGATCAAGTGCGCCCTCGAACGCGCAAAGGTCGATCCCACCCTTGTCAGCGACGTCCTCATGGGCAATGTGCTCACAGCCGGTCTTGGCCAGAACCCCGCTCGCCAGGCGGCAATCAAAGCCGGCCTCCCCGTCGAAGTGCCGGCAATGACCATCAACCGCGTCTGCGGTTCGGGTCTTCAGGCCGTCATGACCGGCGCCAACGCCATCACCGCCGGTGATGCCGAGATCATCGTCGCCGGTGGCCAGGAGAACATGAGCCGCACTCCGCACATTCTCCAGGGTTCGCGCGACGGCTTCCGCATGGGCGAAGCCAAGCTCGAAGACAGCATGATCGTCGACGGCTTGTGGGACGTTTACAACCAGTACCACATGGGCGTCACAGCCGAGAACGTGGCCAGGCAGTACGACATCACGCGCCAGCAGCAGGACGAGTTCGCCGTCGCCTCGCAGAACAAGGCCGAGGCCGCGCAGAAGGCCGGCAAGTTCAAGGATGAGATCGTCCCCGTACCCGTCCCGCAGCGCAAGGGTCCGCCAGTTATGTTCGACACGGACGAGTACATCCGCGGCGGCGCTACCGTTGAGGGAATTGCCGGGCTCAAACCCGCCTTCGATAAGGCCGGTACCGTTACCGCGGGCAACGCATCCGGCATCAACGATGGAGCCGCGGCCGTAGTGATCATGAAGGCTTCCAAGGCAAAGGAACTCGGACTCAAGCCGCTGGCACGAATTGCGTCCTACGCGACGGGTGCTCTCGATCCCAAGGTGATGGGCATGGGTCCCGTTCCCGCAAGCCGTCGCGCGCTCGAACGCGCCGGGTGGAGCATCGCCGATCTCGACCTAATGGAGATCAACGAGGCCTTCGCCGCGCAGTCATGCGCCGTTCACAAGGAGATGGGCTGGGATCTCTCGAAGGTAAACGTCAACGGTGGTGCCATTGCCATAGGTCACCCGATTGGCGCATCCGGTTGCCGCATCCTGGTCACTCTGCTCCACGAGATGCAGCGGCGAAATGCACGTAAGGGACTAGCATCGCTCTGTATCGGCGGCGGAATGGGCGTGGCGCTGACCGTGGAGCGGGACTGATTACGACTGAAACCATGCTGGATTCGTTGGCCCGGAAGAGGATCTTCCGGGCTTTTCGTTCCTCAGTAATGGGTGGAGTAGCTAACAGCGCCGGCTCAGTGGAAGTATGTCGCTGAGTTACGGTCGGTCTCTCATGCCGCGAAGAGCATGTCCCGCGGCAAAGCGGGTTTCCACATCGAGTTCGAACACACTGCACCTGAAGTGACGACGCACCGCTTACCCGGGAGAGAAGCGGTGCGCCAGAGGGGTGACGGGCCGGATCAGTTCGGCACGCCACGGCACAAGCTTAAGAAAGACCAATCACGCGTCCGGTGCGGGTATCGATGTCGATCTCGTAGTAACCAGGACGCGTCGATAGTCCCGGCATCGTGCTCATCTTTCCGAGTAGGGGATAGAGGAACCCTGCCCCGACGCTCGCGCGGATATCGCGCACCGGAACGATGAAACCTGTCGGTGCGCCCTTCAAGGCCGGATCATGGCTCAGGCTCAAGTGCGTCTTTGCCATGCAGATCGGTAACTTATCAAACCCCTGCTTGGTGTAGAGCTCAATTTTCTTTTCTGCTTCGGGCGAATACTCCACCCCCGCAGCACCGTACATCTCGCGTGCGATGCGCTCAATCTTTTCCTTGATCGACGCTTCCTTCGGATATAGAAAGTGGAAATTGCCCGGCTTTGTACAAGCTTCAACTACTGCATCAGCCAGAGCTTCAGCCCCTGCTCCACCCTCTTCCCAGTGATTGCTCATCACCGCGTCTTCTGCGCCTGCCGCAATGGCCACCTTCCGCACCAATGCGATTTCCGCATCTGTGTCCGTACTGAAGCGATTCACTGCCACCACAACCGGGATACCGAACTTGCGCACGTTCTCAATGTGCTTCACGAGGTTGGTGCAGCCGTTCTCCAGTAGCTCGAGATTTTCATCGGTGTAGGCGCTGGGCAGCGATTGACCTGCTACCACCTTCGGCCCGCCTCCGTGCATCTTTAACGCGCGAATGGTGGCTACCAGCACCGCGCAATCCGGCGTCAGTCGGCTCTCGCGGCACTTGATGTTGCAGAACTTCTCAAACCCTATGTCCGCACCGAATCCTGCTTCCGTCAGCACGTAGCCATCTTTCCCGACGAGCTTCAACGCGATCTGGTCGGCGATGATCGATGAGTTCCCGTGCGCGATGTTCGCAAACGGTCCCGCATGAACGAACGCCGGCGTCCCCTCCAGGGTCTGCATCAGCGTCGGCATGATCGCGTCCTTCATCAGCACCGCCAGCGCGCCGCCCACCCCGAGATCATCGGCAGTCACCGGCTGGCCCTTGCGGTCGCTGCCTATCACCATGCGCCCAAGCCGCTCGCGCATGTCCGCCAGGCTCGTGGTCAGAGCCAGTATCGCCATGATTTCACTCGCCACCGCGATATCGAACCCAGTCGAACGCGTGTTGCCCTTTTCTTCCGGCCCCTGCCCCACGGTAATGCCTCTCAGCATGCGGTCATTCGTATCTGTTACGCGACGCCAGGTGATGGTATCCGGATCGATATCCAGCCGAGCAAACCGTGACCGCTCTTCCGCAGTCAGCTCATTCGGATCTATCTTCGTAATTCCGAGCTTCCGCAGGCGGCGGAACATGATAGGGCTAAATCGGCGGCTGCCGTCCTTCGCGGCAGGGCAGAGCCGGTCGAACAATACTTCGTCGCTCTGCTCGCCCTCGTGCAGGATGCGCGTATCGATCGCTGCCGCCAGAAGGTTGTTCGCCGCCGTGATGGCGTGAATGTCGCCCGTCAGGTGAAGATTGAACTCCTCCATCGGGATGATCTGACTGTAACCGCCACCCGCCGCTCCGCCCTTGATACCGAATGTCGGTCCCTGGCTTGGCTGACGAATGCACGTGAACACCTTTTTTCCAAGATGCGCACCCAAGGCCTGGCTGAGCCCGACGGTCGTCGTGGTTTTTCCCTCGCCCAGCGGAGTCGGCGTGATCGCCGTGACCACGATGTACTTGCCACCCGGCAGGCGCTTAAGGCGCTCGAGTGTCGAAAGACTCACCTTGGCCTTAGCGTTTCCGTAAAGCTCCAGTTCGTGGTCTAGGATTCCGGCCTTCAGGGCAATGTGCTTGATAGGAATCGGCGTCGCCGCCTGCGCAATTTCGAGGTCACTAGGTACCGCGGGTTTCCTCCGTCTCGTGACCCCTGCGGCCTCTGTAATTCCACTCAGCGGTAATCCCTCAGGTATAAGTACCGTGCCCTGCACCATGGCTCTCCTCCAAAAACGAACAAAAAAGAATTATATTGCTTGTATAATATGATTATAATATCATTGGCGCAAGTGAAAACAAAGATGTCCCGAGTTTCTGCTGGATGGGCACCATGCAAGAGATCGATAACCCCGCGCTTGCAGCGAATGTTGAAAGAGGTAGCGCTTACGAGCGTTCGCTTCGCGACCCGCAAACATTCAGTATTACTTGGGAGCTAGTTCCTGGGCGTGGCGCCTTCGAAAAGGCTCAAGAGGCCTTGATCGATACTGCCGCAAAGGCGGCAGCGGGTGCTCGCGTTCATGCGCTGACCATTACCGACAATCCCGGCGGCGCCCCTGCTCTTTCCGCTGCGATGCTTGGGGCCGAGATCATTCGTCTTGGCATTGAGCCGCTAGTTCACCTCACCTGCAAGGACAAGAATCGAAACGAACTCGAGAGCTTGCTCTATGGCCTGGAGCGCGCGGGGGTACGCAATCTTCTTGTTATGACCGGCGATTATCCGAAGGCCGGTTATCTCGGCGCGCCCAGGCCGGTGTTCGATCTGGACCCAGTTAATCTCGTGGGCCTCATTTCCGACCTCAATCGCGGCAGGGAAGTGCCGACCACTAAGGGCGCCGGCCGCCTTAAGCAGACCAATTTCTTCCCCGGCGTGGCGGCGAGTCCATTCAAGGCACTCGAAGCCGAGCAGATGGGGCAGTACTACAAGCTCAAGAAAAAGCTCCAGGCGGGCGCTCGATTCGTCGTTTCGCAGCTTGGGTTTGACGCCCGCAAGTTCCACGAACTTCTCCAGCTCGTAAAGCTCCTCGGCTACGGGCACGTCCCCGTAATCGGCAACATCTATCTGCTGCCACTCGGCGCCGCGAAGCTGATGAACAGCAACGGCCTGCCGGGCTGCGTAGTTCCCGACAAACTGCTTCGCGAGATCCATGACGAAGCCGCCGCCCCCGATAAGGGCAAGGCAAAGCGTTTTGAGCGCGCGGCCAGGATGTACGCGCTGTTGAAAGGCATGGGCTTCGCCGGCACGCACATCGCCGGCCACGGCATGACCTGCCAAGACCTTGAACACGTCATCTGTCGCGGCGAAGAATTATCTCTGAACTGGCGCGATCTAGTGCGTGACTTCGACTTCCCGCAGAAGGACGGCTGGTACTACTTCGGGCGCGACAACAAGACCGGTCTAAATACCGATGTCCCCGTCGCGCGCGCGGACCGGCACAACTCGACTGTCGGATATTCTGTCTTCCGCGCGCTCCACCACACGATGTTCGAAAAAAACGGCGCGCTCTTCCGTCCCATGCGCGCCGCGTCGAGCGCCATAGACGGCTCTGCGCTCGAGCCCGCCTTCACCAAGTTCGAACACGTTATAAAGGGGCTGACGAACGACTGCCTGCATTGCGGTGACTGCGCCATGTTTGATACCGGCTATCTCTGCCCTCAAAGCCAGTGCGCGAAGAACCAGCGCAACGGGCCCTGCGGAGGCAGTTGCGACGGCTGGTGCGAGAAATTTCCTGGCGAGCGCAAATGCATTTACGTCCGCGCTTACGAACGCCTTAAGAGTCGTGGTGCGGAAGATTCGCTAGGCGATAACATCGTCCCGCCGATCGACTACGAACTGTACCAGAAATCATCGTGGCTCAACTTCTTCCTGGGCCGCGACCATTCCGCCCAACAACAGGGGATTCAGAAGATCGAGCGCAAGCCGAAGAAGAGCTGACCTGCGCGAAAGGATGCATTCATGCTGATCATCGGAGAAAAGATCAACGGAACACGCAAGCTCGTCAACAAGGCCGTCTTAGAGCGCGACGCCGATCACATCCGCAAGTTGGCGATCACGCAGGTCGAAACCGGTGCCAACGTCCTCGACATCAACGCCGGCACTGCCTCCGACCGCGAGCCCGAAGACATGGTTTGGCTCATCAACGTCGTGCAGGAAGTAGTTGACAAGCCCCTGTGCCTCGACAGTCCCAATCCTGACGCGCTGCTCGCCGGGCTTTCAGCGACCAAACAGGTGCCAATCATCAACTCGATCAGCGCCGAAGAGCATCGCCTAACCGGTGTGCTCCCCATCGTCGCCAGCCACGGATGCCGCGTTCTGGCCCTTGCTCTCGAAGGCAGCACCATCGCGCAGACCTGCGAAGGCCGCATGAACATCGTGCGCCGCCTCTTTGAAGAGACCCGCAAAGCCGGCGTGCCCGACGAGAATGTCTACGTCGACCCGCTTGTCATGTCGGTCGCCACTGACAGCAACGCCTGCCTGATCACGCTGGCAACCATGCGCGCGATTCTCGCCGAGTATCCAAAGGCGCATCTCACCGCGGGACTTAGCAACGTGTCCTTCGGACTTCCAGCCCGCACGCTGCTTAATCGCGCCTTCCTCACGCTTGCCCTTGAAGCCGGACTGGACTCCGCAATCGTCGATCCCACTGATCGCGGTCTTATGGAGACGCTTTACGCCTCCAATGCCGTTCTCGGACGCGATCGTCACTGCGCGCAGTTCAACCGCGCCTTCCGCGCCGGCAAAATAGGGCCAAAACTCGAAGAGCGCAAGCCTGATGAGAAGAAGGCTGCCGTCGCCGCGGCTGCGCCTTTCCCGGTTGGGAAATAGCCGATGATGCGGCAGGTGTTCCAAAGTCGCTGGTCAGTTGCCGTTGCCGCTGTCGTCATGCAGCTTTGCCTCGGCGCAGCCTACGGCTGGAGCGTCTTTGTTCAGCCCATCGTCAAGGCGGAGCATTGGTCCTTGCAGGAGGTTTCGGCCACGTTCTCGCTGGCGATCTTCTTTCTAGGGATCGGCACGGTAATCGGTGGCGCCTGGCAGGATCGCGTTGGCCCACGCGTAGTCGCCTCTGTTGCGGGATTACTTTACGGACTCGGCTACCTCTTGGCAGGCTATGGTGTGAGTGCGCATTCGCTGTCTCTGGTGTACGCCGGTTACGGCCTCCTCGGGGGAATCGGGATGGGAATGGGCTACATCTGTCCTATCGCGACGCTCGTCAAGTGGTTCCCAGAACGACGCGGACTGATGACGGGCATCGCTGTCTGCGGTTATGGCATGGGCGCACTACTTATGAGTGCCTTCGCCGCGCCAAGCATCAGTCGCATCGGCATCCCAGCCACGTTCTGCGCACTCGGAGTTACCTACCTCGTTGTTGTGGTGCTCACCGCCCAGTTCTATCGCGATCCGCGCTCTTCTCGCGCCGGAACTCACGCCCTGGACTTCAGCGATGACCGCTCGTTTACAACCTCTCAAGCTGTCAGAACGCCGCAGCTGTGGCTTGCGTGGACGATGCTCTTCGTCAACGTCTCCGCCGGCATCATGATCATCAGTCAGGCCTCACCCATGGCGCAGCAGATTGCCGGGTTTACTCCCGTCGCCGCTGCCGGAGTCGTCGGCGTCATCGCCATCTTCAACGGGCTCGGACGCGTCGTGTGGGCCGCGGCCTCCGACTACATCGGTCGCAGCCGCGTTTTTGTCGCTCTCTTCGCGCTCCAGGCGATCCTTTTTTTCGCGCTGCCCCGCATTCATTCAGCAACGCTCTTCACCGTAGCGGTCGCGCTGGTCGGCTTCGCCTACGGCGGCGGCTTCGGAACTATGCCTTCGCTCACCGCGGATCTCTTCGGCTCCCGCAACATTGGCGGCATCTACGGCGTCATTCTCCTCGCGTGGGGAATCGGTGCCATTCCTTCGCCTCTGCTCATCGCCTATGTTCGTCAGCAGACTGGCGCGTATTCAGCGGCCATTTACACCATCGCCGTCGTAGTTACAGCGGCGATAGCGCTGCCGCTACTCCTGCGCAAGCCCGCGCCGCCCGGCGTGGCGCGTGTGCAACAGAAACCCCTTGAAGAACTGGCCGAAGATCTCGACTTGGCCCAGGTATAAATAGGAATCATTCATGTCGGTACGCATTCTTGATGGCACGAAGATCAGCGCTGAGATAAAGGCAGAACTCGCCGCCGAAGTTCAGCAGCTTGCGAAAGACGGCTTGCGTCCCGGTCTCGCCGCCGTCCTGGTCGGCAACGATCCGGCTTCTGAAGTTTATGTTCGGAGCAAGGTAAAGACCTGTGAGCAACTGGGCCTCTACAGCGAGAAAATCACTCCACCCGCCGACATTTCTACAGACGGGCTCCTCGCCATTATCAAAGACCTGAATCAGCGCGACGAAATCCATGGCATCCTCGTCCAACTGCCCCTTCCGAAGCACATCGACAGCAAGAAGATCCTGCTGGCCATTGATCCAGCTAAGGACGTGGACGGCTTCCATCCGGTGAATGTTGGCTTGCTTTCGACACAGCAGCCGGGCCTGGTTCCGTGTACGCCTGCCGGTTGCATCGAGATCCTTGGCCGGAGCGGGATCAAGCTCGAGGGCAGTGAAGCGGTGGTCGTGGGCCGCAGCGACATCGTCGGCAAGCCAGTCGCAATGCTGCTCACAAACGCGAATGCTACCGTGACCATCTGCCATTCGCGCACGCGCGATCTCCGCGAAGTCTGCCGCCGTGCTGACATCCTGGTGGCCGCCATCGGACGCGCCGCAATGATCACCCCGGACATGGTTCGCCCCGGCGCAACCATCATCGACGTCGGAATAAATCGGATCACAGATCCGAAGACCTTCGAGTCGCTCTACGCCGGAGATCAGGCTCGTGCGAAACAGTTTGCAGAGAGGGGCTCGACGCTCTGCGGAGACGTCCACCCTAGGGTTGCCGACGTTGCCGGGGCCATCACCCCCGTGCCAGGTGGAGTCGGCCCGCTGACCATCGCGATGCTGATGTCGAACACTGTCCGCGCCGCGAAATTGCGGTGCCGAACACGGGTTGTAACGGCCAGTTAGGCACTCACAGATGCGTGTGAGGCAAGTCACAAGCGCAGATGCAGAAGGCGTGCGGTACTGGCGAACAAGGTATTTCCATTGCCATGCGCACCCTGCTACGTTGATGTGTTGGCTCAGGCGTGAACTGCGCCGATGCCGCAACGGGAGAGGCTTTCCATGCCACTAGCTGTCGAAGAAGAACGGGTAGCAACCAGGTATCACAGCGGTTCAATGAACGCTGAAGAGCGTCTGCGGGCCACCATCTCTTTGCAGCCGACCGATAGGGTTCCGCTGGCCCCCTTCGTCTACGGCTACGCCGCGGCATTCTGCGGCGTCACGCAGGCACAGTTTATCAATGACTTCGACCTCGCCCAGCGCTGCATGGATAAGCTCAAAGCTGCCTATCCCATGTGGGATGTCATCCGCTCGGCATTCGCGGATCTCGGCTACGGCCCTACACTTCGCAATCGCTGGTTCCAGAAGGTCGCCCTGCCCGGAGACGAACTTCCGGAGAACGCACCGTACCAGATTCTCGAAGAGACTCTGGCCACGCAGGAAGAGCTCCGCGCCATCAAGACCACGGGTCTCCAGAAGTACATGATTGGCGTCACAAAGCGCATTCGTCCCGACAAGGGTCTTATTCATTTCCTGCTGTGGGAGTGGCGGCGCAACAAGCTGCACAAGCGCGACATCGCAGCCGCGCACAAGCGTGGCCAAGCCTTCCACTACGGCGGAACTTATGCCCCTCCGTACGACTTTCTCTCGATGACCCGTGGCCTTAGCGAATTCAACAAGGACATGTACCGCCTGAAAGACGAACTCGTCGACATCATGTGGTCCATCCAGAGCGACTGCATCAAGCAGGCGACCGCTCAATGCAAGAGGTCCAAGGTCCCCCGCGTCTTCGTCACCGGTACTCGCAACGGCACCACGTTCCTCAACAAGAAGAACTTTGAGACCTACTCCTGGCCGTGGATAAAAGACGGCGCGCTGAAGCTCATTGAGCAGGGCCTTACCCCCATCTTCCACCTCGATACCGACTGGGGCCGCGCACTCGAGTATTTCCTCGAACTTCCCAAAGGCAAATGCATCGTCGAGACCGACGGCCTGACGGACATCTTCCGCGCCAAAGAGATCCTCAGGGACCACATCTGTCTCTCGGGTGACGTGCCGCCTTCGCTGCTCACACTCGGAAGTCCGAGCGAAGTGGACGAATACTGCAAGAAGCTCATCACCGTTGTTGGCAAGGGTGGCGGTTTCATCCTGAGCAACGGATGCACCATGCCGATGAATTCGAAGCACGAGAACGTGAAAGTCATGTTCGAGGCCGCCGAAAAGTACGGCCGCTACAACTAAACGACGAAAGCAGTCAGAGTATGCGCATGAGGGTCATAGCGTGTCGCGTGATGATCGATGAGATGCGCAGCTTTCTTCACGCAGACGTAGAGACAGAGGTCTTTGAAATCAGCCGACACGTGCGGCCGAAGCAGTTGAAGCTGGACCTGCAGGCCGCGATCGACCGCGCGGAGGAATCCTGCGACACGATCCTCCTCGGGTACGGGCTCTGCTCCAATGCTGTCGTCGGCCTGCGTAGCCGGAAAGCCCGCATGGTCATCCCGAAGATGCACGACTGCATCGGCGTATTCCTCGGTTCGCATCGCGAGTACCTCGAGGAGATGTCGCGCGAGCCGGCGTTCTTCCTTACTCAGGGCTACATCCGCGGATACCAGAGCGACGGCAGCGGCCCGATGGACGAATTCGACAAAGTGGAGAAGCGATACGGCAGGGAGAAGGCAGCGAAGATGTTTGGCGAGATGATGCGCCCCTACAAGCGCCTTGTCTACATCCGCACCGCACAGGCACTCGACGTCGAGGCCGATCGCGATTATTCCAGGCAGATGGCCGCACGATTCAGCATGCGCTTCGAGGAGAAGACCGGTACCTCTGAGCTGTTGCGACAAATGGTGGAATGCAAGTGGGAGGACGGCTTCGTCGTCGTTCGTCCCGGAGAAGAAGTGACTTTAGAACATTTCATGCGCTAAGGATTGCAATTTATCTGTACAGGGAGGGCGCGATGCCCACGTTAGATGAGATCAAGAATGCTTTAGCAGATCTGAATGAAGATGAGGCCCTGCAGCTGGTAAAGGACGCGCTCGCCGCAAAGGTTCCGGCCTTCGATGTCCTTAAAGCCTGCCAGGAAGGCATGACGGAAGTTGGCCGCCGTTTCGAATGCCAGGACTACTTCGTCTCGGACCTCATGATGTCCGGCGAGATCTTCAAGCAGATAGGCGTCATCCTCGAGCCCGAGCTGAAATCCGGCGGCGCGCACACTGTCGGCAAGGTAGTCTTTGGCACCGTCAAGGGCGACATTCACGACATCGGCAAGGACATCGTCGTGAACATGCTCAAATCGGCGAACTTCGAGGTCATCGACCTCGGTGTCGATGTGCCGCCCGAGAAATTCATCGCTGCCGTTCAGGAGAGCGGCGCGACCGTGCTCGGCATGTCTGGCCTGCTCACGCTGGCGTTCGACTCCATGAAGGCTACCATTCAGGCGCTCCAGGCCGCCGGCCTGCGCGATAAGGTGAAGGTCATGATCGGCGGCGGTCCCGTTGACGCAAACGTGTGTCGCGTCGTTGGTGCCGACGATTGGGGTGCTGACGCGCAGCACGCGGTGCGCCTTGCCAAAGGCTGGCTGCAAGCGGTTCCCGCGTAGTCGCAGGGGTTGACCCGTGGCCGATGTCGCCAACGAACACGTGCCCGCTGACTGTCTGGTGGTTACATTTCAGCCACTCGGCAGGCGTGTCACAGTAAGTGCCGGCACTACGCTTCTCGAAGCTGGGAGGCGTGCCGGCCTCTTGCTGTCGGCCGCATGCGGCGGCGTCGGAATCTGCGGTCGCTGTCGCGTGTCAGTCGTGAACGGTGTGATGGTTCCGGCTTCCGAAGCCGAGCGCGCGTTTCTGTTAAAGGGCTCCTATCCGCCCGGCACGCGTCTCGCTTGCGAAGCTAGAGTCGCCTCCTCCGTAACCATCGACGTTCCCCCGGGCTCATTCATAACTGGCCAGCGCGTACAAACTGACAGCGAGGTTGCCTTGCAGCCTTCGGATTGCATCAGTGCTCGCCAGTTCATAGGCGTCGGAAAAGGCGGGAGTTCGCCGCTCGGCCTCGCCGTGGATATCGGCTGCACCAAGGTCGCCGCCTTTCTCGTCGACCTCAGCACCGGAGCACAACTCGCCGCCGCGGGCATCCCCAATCCCCAGATCACCTACGGCGAGGACCTCATCTCGCGCCTCGTCCTTGCCGACGCGTCAGCTGACCAGGCCACCACGCTCGCGCGACACGTCCGCGAATGCATTGCCACCCTCGCCGCTAATCTCTGTTTGCTGGCCGGAACAACTCCTGACCAGATCGTGGACGTCTGCATCGTTGGCAACACCGCAATGATGCATCTGTTCCTCGACCTGCCAGTGGCGCAATTGCTTCGCTCGCCGTTTATCTCCTCCGTCGATTGCGACCTCGACATCGCTGCCGCCGATCTTGGCTGGCAATTCGCACCTGCGACTAGCGTCCACGTTCTGCCCGGCATAGGCGGCTTCGTTGGCGCCGACCACGTCGCCATGATTCTCGCTCGAGACATCGACACCACCGATCTCGTCACCATTGGCCTTGATATCGGCACCAATACCGAGATCGTCCTTCGCCACCCGCGCTCCGGAAAATTCCTCACCACTTCTGTTCCATCCGGCCCGGTCTTCGAAGGCGCACACATCGCCGATGGTATGCGTGCTGCCTCCGGCGCTATCGACTCCTTCTACTCCGTCGCGGGCGAGCTTCGCTACACCACCATTGACTCCGCGCGCCCAATCGGGCTCTGCGGCTCCGGCACTGTCGATCTTGTCGCCGAACTTCTTCACCTCGGCTACATCAATGACCGCGGGCATCTCGCGAAGTGCGGCCCGCGCATACGTCGTGGCCCCTGCGGCACGGAGTTCGTCGTCGTTCCCGCTGCCGAAACCGTTCACGGCCGCGACATCGTTCTCACCCAGCGCGACGTCTCGCAGGTACAGCTCGCCAAGGCCGCCATTTTCGCTGGCATAGAGACGCTCCTTCAACTCGCCGGTGTTCCGCACGGGGACGTTCAGCAGGTCGTCGTAGCCGGTGCCTTTGGTTCGTATCTCAACCTCCGCAGCGCAATCGCCATTGGCATGCTCCCGCGCTTCGCCTGCACCGAGTACCTTCAAGTCGGTAATGCCGCGGGAGCGGGCGCCAAGCTTGCCCTGGTTTCGCGCGGTGATCGCGCCCGTGCCCGTACCATTGCCCGTAACGTCACTCGAATTGAATTAAAAAAGCATCGCAGCTTCGATACCGCGATGGCCCGGGCCACTCGCTTCCCAACGCTCTCTCCCACTTCGTCCGCTGCTATAGCTGGACAGTCAGGAGATCAAACCTCCGAGCTTCATGCGCACGACCGTCATCACTGAACCGAATCCATAATTCGCGAATACTCGCTGTGCTGCCGTGACGTCAGAGGAAATCTAGATGGGCTTAGCAAGAGTGCAGTTCTCGGTAACGCTGCTTGGACTGGAGAAGTTGTTGCGCCTCACGGCGAAGCGCCATCCCAGCTTCGCCGCTCGCCTGCGCGAGAAAAACTTCTCCGCCGTCATCAAGCTCCGCGACAACTCGCAGGGGCGTTGCTTCCGCTTCGCCAACGGTAGGGTTACTTCGAAATCCGGCATTCATCCCGCTGAAGTTGTCATGGCTTTCCAGAGCGCCGAACTCGCCGCTCGTCTCCTTAAGCCTGCACGCCAGCAGCTCGAGTTTCTCCACGCAGCCAAGAACTTCCAGCTTGAAGTGCAAGGTCCGGACGAGCTCACCATCTGGTTCTCCGAAACTCTCAACATGCTGCTAACGGTCGGCGCTGAATACGGCGTCGATCTCGGCGACGGCGTCAGCCGCTACACCAGCAACACTAACGGCGGGCCCGTTTTCGTTTACGTTAAAGATGGCAGGATCATCCGGATCACGCCTATTGAATTCGACGAGGAAGACGCGCAGCCCTGGACCATTAACGCTCGCGGCCGCAGCTTCACTCCTCCACGCAAAACGACCATCAGTAATCACACGCTCGCCTGGAAATCGATGATTTACTCCCCCGACCGCCTCCTGTATCCCATGAAGCGCGTCGACTTCGATCCGAACGGCGAACGTAATCCGCAGAACCGCGGCATCTCCGGCTACGAACGCATCTCCTGGGATGCAGCGCTCGATATCGTCGCCTCCGAGATTCAGCGCGTCAAATGCGAGCACGGGCCCGGCGCCATCATGAACGGCAGCGGATCGCACCATACTTGGGGAGCGCTCGGGTATTGGCTCAGCGCGCGCATACGCTTCTTCAACACCATCGGTTCCACCGTGATCGTGCACAATCCCGACAGTTGGGAAGGCTGGTACTGGGGCGCAGCGCACCATTGGGGGTACAGCGCGCGAAATGGTGGCGGAGAGACCTACAGCACTGTCGAGGATTGCCTCAAGAACGCCGAGATGATCGTCTTCTGGTCGAGCGATCCCGAGGCTACCAGCGGAGTCTACGGCGCGCATGAAGGCACAATTCGTCGCCAGTGGCTCAAGGAACTCGGCATTCCGCTAGTTCACATCGATCCGTACTACAACCACACGGCCGCGTGGCTCGGTGGCAAGTGGCTCGCTCCTCGCCCCGGCACGGACAGCGCAATGGTGCTCGCCATCGCCTACATGTGGATCATAGAGGACCTCTACGACAAGGACTACGTCGCGCAGCGGACGCACGGGTTCGAGAAGTGGCGGGACTACATTCTGGGCAAGGAAGACGGAGTTCCCAAAACTCCCGAGTGGCAGGAATCAGAGACCGGCGTTCCGGCGAAAGATCTTCGCGCGCTCGCCCGCGAGTGGGGCAAGCGGAAGACTTACCTTGCCGCCGGCGGCATCAATGGATTCGGGGCCGCCTGTCGCACCGCGACCGGCACTGATTGGGCGCGCGGCATGGTTTGTCTCTTGGCAATGCAGGGCCTCGGCAAGCCGGGTGTGAATATCGGATGTCTGCAGCAGGGAACTCCCGTAGACACGCGCTTCTACTTCCCGGGCTACTCCGAAGGCGGCTTCTCCGGCGATCTCGCCGGCACCGCGCTTGCGATGAATCTCTTTCAGAAGATGCCGCAATTGCCTACCATGAATACCGTGCAGCAGGCCGTGCCGCGCCTCCGGATTCCGGAAGCGATCATGGAAGGGAAGTGCGAGGGCTACCCGACGGACCCGCGCACCATCGAAGGCCAGTTCTTCAAGTTCCAATACCCATCGCCCGGCCACTCGCCCGTCAAGCTCTATTACAAGTACGGCGGCTCGCATTTCGGAACGATGACGGCTACCAACCGTTACGTGAAGATGTATCGCACGGACAAGCTGGAGTGTGTCGTCAACCAGTCCATCTGGTTCGAAGGGGAAGCCAAGTTCGCCGACATCATCCTGCCCGCGTGCACGAACTTCGAGCGCTGGGACATCAGCGAGTTTGCCAATTGCGGCGGCTACATTCACCACGCATTCACGCAGTGCAACCATCGCGTCGCGGTCATGCAGCACAAGTGCATCGAGCCCCTGGGCGAATCCAAGTCCGACTTCCAGATATTCCTCGACCTCTCCAAGCGTCTCGGCGTCGGCGCCAACTTCTCCGAGGGCTCCACCGAACTCGACTGGTGCAAGCGCTACTTTGAGGCGACGGACCTCCCGCATAACGTCTCCTGGAAGAAGTTCCTGAAGAAGGGCTACTTCGTCGTGCCGAATCCTCCGGAAGAGCTCCGCGATCCGGTCTCCTACCGCTGGTTCGCCGAAGGCCGCCCCAAGGACACGCCCGAACTCACCCCCTTGCCCGGCGACTACTCTGGAAAGTTTCGCACAGGCCTGCAGACTCAGACCGGCAAACTCGAGTTCGAGTCCTCCAGCCTGAAGCGCTTCGACCCGAACGACCCCGAACGACCGCCTATCCTGAAATACGTCGCGCCGTGGGAGGGGATGCACAGCGACCTCTATACAAAGTACCCGCTGCACCTCGTTTCGCCGCATCCGCGCTTCACCTTTCATACGCAGAGCGACGGCAAGGACAGCACCATCAACGACGTTCAGGATCACCGTGTCCTCGTTGACGGCCATTACTACTGGATCCTGCGCTTAAATAGTCGCGACGCCGCCGCGCGCGGCATTCGCCAGAACGAACTGGTCAAAGTATTCAATGATCGCGGCGCCGTCATCTGCGCGGCCCAACTCACTGAGCGCGTCCCGCCCGGCATCGTCCACTCGTACGAATCGTCCGCGAAGTACGATCCCGTCGGGGAGCCGGGTGACTCACCCGATCGTGGCGGCTGCATCAACATCCTCACTCCAAGCCGGATGATCATCAGGAAGTCGCACAGCATTGCTGCATGCTCCTGTCTGGTTCAGGTTGAAAAGTGGCAGCAGCAGGGGGTGGCACAGTGAAGCAGTGGCACATGATCATCGACATTGCGAAGTGCGAAGATTGCAACAATTGCCTCCTCGCCTGCAAAGACGAGCATGTCGAAAACGACTGGCCCGGCTACACCGCCGCGCAGCCCCGTCACGGTCATCGCTGGATCAATGTCGTTCGCAAGGAACGCGGCCAGTTCCCGCTCATCGATGTAGCGTACCGCCCAACACCCTGCATGCACTGTGACAACGCCCCTTGCGTGCAAGCGTCCGGCGGCGCAGTAACAAAACGAGCCGATGGCGTCGTCCTGATCGATCCCAATAGAGCGAAGGGGCAGCAGCGACTCGCACAAGCTTGCCCCTATGGTGCGATTTACTCGAATGAGCAAGCCGACCAGCCGCAGAAGTGTACGCTGTGCGCGCACCTTCTCGACCGCGGATGGAAGCAGCCTCGCTGCGTTCAAGCCTGTCCCACGGGCGCACTGAGTTCCGTCTTCGTCGAGCCGTCGGAGATGGCGCGTGTGGTCGACTCTGAAAAACTTGCCGTGCTTCATCCCGAGTTCAACACTCGCCCGCGCGTATATTACGCGCACCTTTACCGCTTCGACTCGTGCTTCATCGCCGGGAGCGTCTCTGCCGAGAACAACGGCACCACCGACTGCATCCCGAACGCCCGAGTTCTGCTTAAGCGCGGCCTGGAACTTATCGCAGAAACCTCTACAGATTCATTCGGCGACTTCAAGTTCGACGGGCTTACCCCCGCGGAGAATCCGTATAGCGTGGAGGTAACAATCTCGAATCTCGGCAGCCGCGAGATTCCCGTACCGTCGCTTGCTGCTAGCGTCAACATCGGCAACATTTGTTTTACCGGCACTCCTGACTAGTCGGCTCCCCGGCGACCGTCTGACTGTCCGAACAGCACCATCGTATTTTCTTGGAGGATAAAAGTGGCGACTACAACAACGGCGACACCAACCACGACAGCAGAGCAATTCTCAGTTCGCAAGCAACGGTTTGCGGACGCCACGGAGCTTCGCCAGCCAGATCGTGTCCCCCTCATCATGCCCTTCGGCAACATGCTCCAGCAGCTTGAAGGCATTCCCAACGCCGAACTGTACGCCGACCACGAAAAGGCCCACAAGGCGCTCGAAAAAGCCGCACTCCGTTTCCAGCCCGACATGTGCGACGGAATTTTCTGCACGCCCGAGCCCAGCCGCGCCCTCGGCGACCGCATGACCAAGTGGCCCGGCTATGGTCTGGAGCCCACTGGGTCATACCAGTATCACGAGGGCGAGTACATGAAGGCCGAGGATTACGACGTGTTTCTTGCCGATCCCTCCGACTGGGGGATTCGCAAGTATCTTCCGCGCGTATTTTCAGAGCTTCAGGGTCTCTCGATGCTTCCGCCTCTGGGTATCGTTCTCATGGGGACCTACGGCGTGATGCAGAACGCTGCTATCTTCTCCGTTCCGCCGGTTGCGGCTGCCTTGCAGGCACTGCTTAAAGCTGGGCAGGTGCATTTCCAGTGGGTCCAGCAGCACATCGAGTCCAATAAGCGAATGGCCGCACTCGGATTCTTGCCCATGGAGTTCTTCGAAGGCTCCGTGGTCTCTGCTCCGTTCGATTTCATGTCCGACACGCTTCGTGGCATGCGCGGCATCTTCGCCGACATGCGCCGCTGCCCAGAGAAGCTCCTCGCTGCCCAGGAGAAGGTCACGCCCATCATGATCGAGACTTCGATCATGAATTGCCGTATCCGCCACAACAAATACGTCATGATGCCTCTGCATCGCGGCTCCGACGGTTTCATGTCGCTACAGAACTTTGAGCGCTTCTACTGGCCGCAACTCAAGCGCCTCATTCTCGCCTTCATCGATGCCGGACTCACCCCGTGCATTCTCTGGGAAGGCTGCTGGAATCAACGTCTCGAATACATCGCACAGTTGCCCAAAGGGAAGACCATCGGCGTTTTCCACGCCACAGATCTTGTGAGAGCGAAGGAAGTGATTGGCGACGTCACTTGCATTATCGGCGGCATGCCCAACGGTCTGCTCGCGGGCGGCGATCCGGTGGAGGTCCGCGAACACACTCACAAAATGTGCGAAACCGTAGGAAAGGGCGGCGGCTACATCATGATGCCCGACATCGGCGACCTTGAAGGCAGCAATCCGGCGATGCTCGAGGCCTGGTCGGAAGCAGTGCGCGAGTACGGCACTTACCGTTAGGAGAACCAGGGATGGGAAGCACTGTCGCAACCCGCGCCGCACGGCATTCGAAGAGCAGCATGAACTTCGGTTCATGGGGCTGGGGCATGATCCTCTACTCCATGCTGCTCTACTTCTGCTACGCCGGGTGGACCGCCGACGGGCTCAACATCTTCACTAACGCCTTTCCTCGCGAGCATCCGTCTTGGAATACCTCGGCCCTGCTCGCGCTCGTGATCCCGGCGCAATTCATGGGCGTAATCGGTACCGGCGTCTTCGGCCAGCTCACCTTCAAGAGAGGGCCGAAGTTCACGATGCTCCTGTGCCTCGTCATGGCCGCACTCTCGCTAATCTGGTTCGGTCGCGTTCACTCGCTCATCGAGTTCGGTATTGCGCTGTCCCTCCTCACCTTCTTCGGCGCGGGCTTCGGATTCGTGGCTCCCGGCACTCTCATCAACAACTGGTTTCCCGCGAAGAAGGGGATTGCTCTCGCCTGGGCCACCATCGGATTCCCGCTCTCCTCCGCGTTGTTCGTGCCCATCATCGCACTCATGTTTTCGCGCATCGGAATCGCGGCTGCAACCACGATCTGGAGCGCACTCTTGTTGCTCTTTGCGCTGCTCGCATTTCTCTTCGTCAAGAACTATCCCGAAGAGCGCGGCTGCAGTCCCGACAACGAACTCGTCTCGCGCGAAGTGCTGCAAGCGAAGCTCAAAGACCTCGAGACATATGTGAGCCCCTTCACTTTGAAGAAACTCCTTCGCGATCGTGACATGTGGCTCATCGGCTTGGGCTTTGGTTGCTTGTGGATGGTCACCGTCGGCATCGTCGTACAAATGGTCCCGAGTCTGATCAGCATCGGCTATCCTCAAAGCACCGCCGTGTTGTTGCTCTCCGGCGCTTCCATTTGCGCGATCCCCGGCAGCATTCTCTGGGGATGGCTCGACCAGAAGTACGGTACCCGCGCCGCCGGCATGCTTTATGCCGCCACCTACATCCTGACGCTGGTCGTCCTCATCCTCCAGATCAACAACATCGCTGTAACCTTTATCGCCGTCGCGCTCGTAGGCGTAGGTCTGGGCGGCATAAAGAACCTTGTCACCTCCATGGTCGCCTCCGCCTACGGACGCTACGATTTCTCCGCCGCCTTCCGCGTCATCCTGCCCATCACGATCGTCGTTCGTACCATGGCATTCGCAGTCCTCGCGATCGCACTCAAGCTGGGGAAGGGATTCTCTGGCGCCTACATGGCCTTCATCCCTATCGACATCATCGGTCTCGTACTCGTCTTCTTCATCACCGACCGATGCAAGGGCCGACTCGCTTCCGAATGATTCGGAGCGAGTTTCAAGTGACTGAATTGTCCTCTGGAATCACCGTGCGTCGGCTATCGCTGCCTTTATAGCCCGTATGTGAGTCGGCGTCGTTCCGCAACATCCCCCAATGATGTTCACTCCGGCGGAAATCAGCTCCGACACGCGAGACGCCATGTACTCCGGCGTTTCCTTGTAAACCGTCGCGTCGTTCTCGAAGACGGGCAGGCCCGCATTCGCCTGGATAATCAGCGGCGTCGCTGGTACCGCCACGCGCATCAGTTTTGCGATCTCAACCATTTGCTCGATGCCGTTCCCGCAATTCGAGCCCACGACATCCGCACCGCTGGCAACTGCTGCCACAGCAGCTTGCTCCGGAGTCACGCCTACCGCGGTGCGAAATCCTCTCCGCCCTGCATTGAACGTGAACATGCAGATCACTGGCAGACTCGTGTTCTCTTTAGCCGCGCGTATCGCCTGTTCGGCTTCCTTCACCGACCACATGGTCTCCACGCAGATTGCATCCGCGCCGCCCTCCGCCAACGCGAGAACTTGCTCCTTGAACACGCTGTACAGTTCCGCGGCTTCTATCTGGCCGCCCTCGCCTTTGACGAAAACTCCCGTCGGCCCTACCGATCCCGCCACCAACGCGCACTCACCCGCGGCACACTTCGCCACCCTCGCCGCCGCAGCGTTGAGTTTCCTCACCTCGCCCGCCAGGCCAAACGCCGCCAGCTTCATCGAACTCCCGCCGAAGGAGTTCGTCTCCACGATATTAGCCCCTGCGCCGACGTAAGCGCTTGCGATCTCGCGCACTGCTACGGGCCGCGACACACACCAGCTCTCGGGGCACTCCCCGGCCTTCAGCCCGCGCGCGATCAACTCGGTTCCCATCGCGCCGTCGCATACCAGGACTTCACCTGCGCGGATTCGTGCCATCAGATGCATGTTGCGATGATCCCTGCATCGCCGCCGCGTACGTCACAGAGTTTCGTATCCGTTCAGTGCGCCTCTGTCGTATTCTGTGCCGCTATCCACAGCCTCAGGCATCGGCCGCACTTTGGCGGCAGCAGCTCCCGTTGTTGAAGCCTGCGTTTCGCCATTCGCGTGATCACCAGGTCGCAGTTGCCGACGAGGCAAACAGGCCGCTGTGACGGCGCATTCCTCGCTGAAACGTACTCGCAACGGAATTGGCACGCAACCTTTGATGACGATGCTGTGGGCATGACCAGCCTGTGACTGTCTGGATTCACAGCCCAAAGTAGCATCGCCGGCGGTGCAAGAAAAATACTTACATTTGCGGACTTCCCTAGCTTCTGAGTATGGAACTTGCCCTCAAATCACAGGGCAATCTGTAACATGTGCGGCCTTACCTGTGCGCCAGTAACTGGCCCGGCACGGTGGCCGGCTTCTCCGAGCCGCGGTCCCTGCGCGGCACTCGGGGCTTTCGCAAGCGCGGACGTGTCCCGTCTGCGCCTTTTTTACCTTGATAGTTTCCTAGCTCCAGCAGACGCGCTCTCGCGGCGTCATACTCGCTCGTGCTTACGATGTAATCGCTCTTCGGCGGGAGCATCCTCGAGACGATCTCCGTGGCGTTGGCTAGCCTGTCCTGCGGCGCAGGCTCCGGCACCATGGCCCGTAGCACCCGCGGATTCCAAAGCCTTCGCTGGTGTGTAGTCAGTTTTTCGAAGAGCTTCACGAACTCCGCCGGATCGTAACCCGCGCTGTACATGTACTGTAGTCCGAGCAGGTCTGCCTCGTTCTCCGCGTCTCGCGCGAACTTCGCCGCGTAAATCGGTGTGGCCATTCCTGCTGAGTACGCCAACGGACCCGCAAACGACAAAGGCACTGATACCAGGTTCATCAGGAAGCTTTTGCTCTTGATCCTTGTCGCGTGTCTGGCCGCCACGTGCGCAATCTCGTGCGCAAGCACTCCTGCAAGCTGCGCCTCGTCTTCCGTCGCCAGGATCAGTCCGGAATTAACGAACATGTGTCCGCCGGGAAATGCGTATGCCTCCGTCTGATCCGAATCCACGATCTTCACCGTGTACGGCATCGGCATGTCCGAGTACTCCGCCAACCGGTTCACCAGGTTGGTCAGATACTCGTTCACCAGTGGATCTCTCACGAGTCGCGCCTGGCTCGCGACCACGTCGGCCATCCGCTGCCCAAGCCGCGCCTCGCGTTCCGCGGAGTATGTGTTGACTCCCGTCCCAATGCCGCGGGCGCCGATTCTCGTCAGGTCATACTTAGGATTGTTCGGAGTTTGCGCGGAAGCAGCGATCGCACCGCAGCAGAGAACGACCAGAGAGACTCCCAGTTTCTTGAACACGGGTCCTCGAAGAGGGTGAAGTCCCGCGCAGGTCCCCACAACCTGCAAGGTGCTGCATAGGATGCGGGGCGGGCGTTACGGTCGCAACAACTTTTTAGCTGAGTGTGTCCGCATATATCAAGGTGAGCCGTCGCTCATATGATAATATTTCCGCCGCGTGTATACCTCCGCACCTATACATCCCGTTCGACGCAAACTCCACGGCGCCGTCACCCGTGAACTCGCGCTGAACATCATCGAGGCAGATCGAGGCTCCGAAGTCATCTCCTTTCCTAACGAGAGCGACCTAAGCGCTCAGCTCGGCGTCAGCCGCACCGTCGTGCGCGAAGCCATGAAGGTGCTTGTTGATAAGGGAATGGTCGAGATGCGTCCCCGCGCAGGAACACGCTCTCGCCCGCAGCGCTATTGGAAACTTCTAGATCCCGACATCCTCAGCTGGCAGGCAGAACTCACGCCCGATGCCGGATTCCTCCTCAATCTCTGCGAGGTCCGTCTCGCCATCGAGCCCACGGCCTCCGGCTTTGCCGCGGTTCGCGCCACTCAGGAGGAGCTCGACGAGATCGCGCGGCGGCTGATGATTCGCGAAGCTTTACCCGCCGACGCCCCCCTCGAGACCATCGTCGATCTCGACTGGAACTTCGTCAATGCCGTCGTAGCGGCCAGTCACAACCCGCTGCTGCTGAACCTGAACGCCATCATCCGTGTGCCGTTCAGGACCACTCTGCTCTACATCTTCCGTTCCGCGACAAATGTCGCTATAACCCTGAAATCGCAGCGCGACCTTTTCCGGGCTCTCCATCGCAAGGATCCCGTCGCCGCCAGCAAGGCGGCCGAACGGTCGGTCGGTGTTGCGATGCTCGCGGTTCAAGAGAGACTTGGCGTCGAAGCTTCCAAATAACCAGCGGGAGAACTGGGCCGATTATCCCGCTGGTCACCAGAAGGATAGTGTTGGGTTTTGGATGTCGCGGATTCCGCTAGCTTGCCGATCGTCCGACCTCCAGAGGCCGGGATAGCACTCTGTCAGTTGCTCAACAGCATGGGCGACCGTAGTCGCCCTTGCCGCTTCCGCCCCCTGCATTTGCCGCGGGTCATGAGAGCGCGGCTGAAAAGCAGCGTGCAGCGCCTGTGTGCCCATCGAGGATCAAGGAGAGGTTGGTTACAGCCGTGATTTGGGTCTAATACAGTACGTCCCGCAGATGGCCTATCGGCTGTCGTTGTCCTTCAATTTCGCGCCATACGTTCGCAGGTATTTCATTCCTGTGTCGCACATCACTGTGACTATCGTGGCGTTGGGCCCAAGCCGCTCGGCCATGCGCAGAGCAGCCACAACGTTGCAGCCTGTCGAAGTACCTGCGAATAGCCCTTCTTCTCTTGCCAGTCGTAATGCCATCGACATTGCATCTTCAGTGGATACTCGCTCGATGTGGTCCGCGATGTCATCTCGCCACAGTGGGACGATGAAGCCAGCTCCGATTCCGTCAATCTTGTGAGCGCCTGGGGCACCTCCGGAAAGCACCGGCGACTCGGCAGGCTCAACACCAACCACCCTGATAGTGCGTTTGCGGTCCCGAAGCGCCGCAGCTGTCCCGCGAAGAGACGCGGCTGTGCCGACGCTCTGGACGAATCCATCGATCTGTCCTTCAGTCTGAAGCCAGATCTCTTCACCCAGCTTCGTATAAGCGGCGAGCTGATCGGAATTCTTCAGCTGGTCAGTCCAGAACCCGCCCGTCTGTTCGGTGATGACGCGAGCAGCTTCGATCATGTCTCGAGTCAGTTTTTCGGTCATGCGACCACTGTCACTCCTGACGATCTGCAGCTTTGCGCCTTGGATCCGCATATGGTCCAGCTTTTCCTGCGCAAACGCGTCGGAGGAAACAACGTGAAATGGATAACCCTTGACCGCGCAGATGAGCGCCAATGAAACCCCAAGACTGCCGCCCGTATATTCGACGACGGGCATGCCTGGTTTGAGGCGCCCGTCCGCTTCTGCCGCTTCAATCATCTTGAGGGCCGGCCGGTCTTTGATGCTCCCGGTCGGGTTTTCACTTTCCAACTTCAACAGGATGCGCGCGCCGTTCGCGGGCACCACATTGCGTAGAGGCACCAAAGACGTGTTGCCGATCGAGTCCAGGACGTTTCTAAGCCGCAGTTGCATGACTCGACATTAATCTCGAAATTCGATTCACGCCACAGGGAGATGAGCCAATCTTGTCCATCTGCTGAGAAACAGGTGAAGCCAGTGCAGGCGGGATACCGAACACCCTGCGGAACGCGCGGTTGAGCGCCGTCTCTGATTGGAAGCCAACCGGTTTCCTGGCCGATTCAGCGGACGCTAAGAGGCGGAACCCGGTTCAGGTATGTTCCGTAACTATAAGTATGAAAACCCTCGCTCTATTCCTGCTTATCCCGGCTGCATTGTTTGCGGTTGTGCAGAATGCCCCCGCCACGCCGGTTATGGATGCCTATCTGTACAGCCCTACGGCGGACCAAATTGTGCTTCAGTATCCGTACAGCAAGCCTTCGGAAATCCTGCCGTTGAAGGCCACATTGGCACTACATGCAGAGGGTCTCGAAGATGGAACCTACAAACTTCATTACGCTATCGAAACGGGAGGCAAGAAATCACATTCCGGCAACGCAGAGGTGAAGGTGAAGAACGGACGCTTCGACCTCGAAATCGCACTGAAGGATAAGTTCCCCTCCGCCAAGGGCATTTCCTGGAGGCTGGTGGCGTCAGGTTCTGAACCAAAGTCTGGCTACGCCCCTCTGGCATGGTCGCGTTTCCACGGACAGGTTCGATACAAGCACGGAGGCTGGCACTCGACATATATCGAACTGCTGCCCATTGGTTGGGGGGCGCCGGGCGTGATTTCCGTGCCGGTAGCTGATGACGGCACTTTCGATGTCTTTGTGCCGGCGCGTGTATATGCTGTCGTAAACGTGAATGGAACCGGATACGTGTATGACGCAATGGAACGCTGGGCCTGGAATTACGACTTGACGCGCAACCGGGAGGATCTGTTCACCATAGGCTCGATGGAACTGTACGGGATGCGAGCTTTTCATGTTCAAGGTGGTCCGAATACGCTGTTCGTGTTTTTTCGGCCCAGCACATTGGCCCGCATTCATCGTTTCGACTCTGACGGCGACAAAACGCTGAATGAAAGCGAAATGAGAGCGTTGCAGGAAGCATTGAAACATTCGCCTACTGCGATAGGTCCAGAATTGAAGCCCAACAACATCAAGGTCTGGCTCGACGGCAAGCTGCTCCCGATAGCTCAACTGAATCAGATCCCGGAAGCCTCGGAAGGTGGAGAGTGGCAAGTGGATTACCTCGTGCAGTGCCTTCTCCCCACGGGTGAAAGACCCAAACCCGGCGTGTGGCATCGAGTGAAGCTTGAGGTCATGTCCGAAGAAGAACTGCGTGGCCAGAGTGTCACCGACTTCGGCCAAGGCTCAGTCGATTTTCAGTGGGATTGAACTCCCGCTCCCTGGCCAGGTTGAACTTAAAACTTAAAACTCTGTGCGGTTCCGACTTCGGACGCTAAGCGCGGGCGTCTTGCGTCGCCCCGGAATGCCTGATCTCGACCGGTTGCAGGCCCTGAATTGCGTTACAGAGAAAGACGCGGTCCGCGGAGAAGATGTTTTGGACCGTGAGAATGCGCTCGAAGGCCAGGGGATTGGTTCCGAGCAGGTGTTCGCGAAAAACCCCTGGGAGAAGGCCGCAGTCGAGCGGAGGGGTGTAAAGGCATCCGTTGGATTCGATGAAGACGTTGTGGATGGCGCCCTCGGTCACTTCCCCGCGTTCGTTGACGAAGATGTAATCTTCAAGACCGTTCGCTCGTGCTTCGGCAAGCAGCCGGTTGTACCGATCGCGATTCGTGGTCTTGTGAAACAGGAAGCGGTCGCTTGAATGGACGCGCTCCGGTGCAATAGCTACGGAAGGAAAGATACTCGAGCTTGCGGGAGTACTCTCAATGCTGAGTTTCCCCGCTTCGTCCAGTAGAAGTCGGACTTTTGAGACGCTGCCCTCGCGCAGCGTTTTCTCGTGCTCGGCAAGGATGGATCTGACCTCGGCTACATCAAGCGGATATCCGAAATAAGCGGCTGAGGCCTGGAGGCGCTTCAAGTGAAGTTCGAGAAGACCGTAGCCGTCTTGCCAACGAATGCTCTCGATAAGTTGGAACCTGGGCGCGGATTCCGTGAGGAAGCGCGCCTTCAGGCGGCACTCGGCGTACTCAAGCGCCGCGTCCGAAGCATAGGTGATCCCGCCACCGACGCCCATGATGCCGCGCGATTTGCTCTCTTCGACCTGTCGCAACTGGATGGTGCGGATGGGGACATTGAACACGGCATTTCCGTACGGCGAGGCAAATCCAATCGCGCCGGTGTAAACGCCACGAGCAGTGCGCTCCAGCTCGGAAATGATCTGCATAGTGCGGATCTTGGGGGCACCGGTTACCGAACCGGAAGGGAACAGTGCGTGAAATACCTGTTGCAGGTCAACTTCAGACCTCAAAGCCCCCGAGATGGTCGTTACCATCTGGAAAAGTGTCTCATACGACTCGACCTCGAAAAGACGCTCGGGACGGATTGATCCGAGTTGGCAGAGGCGTCCGAGATCGTTGCGTATAAGGTCTACGATCATGACGTTTTCTGCGCGATCTTTTTCGCTGCGGCCAAAAGCTTCGCGCGCCCGCAGGTCTTCCAGGGGGTACCTTCCGCGCGCGGCCGTGCCTTTCATCGGCCGAGTCGTGATGCGGCGTCCGTCTATGCGGAAGAATAACTCTGGGGAAAGAGAGAGGATCGTCTCCGGGCCGAGATTGAGGTACGCGGCATAAGAGACCTTTTGCTTGCGAAGGAGCCGTTCGTACAGCGCAAGCGGCGCTCCGTGAAGGTCGAAGCTGAGGCGGTCGGTGAAATTGACCTGATAAGTTTCCCCTGCTGCGATGCGCTCGCGAACAGAGTTGATCGCCTCCCTGTAATCGTCCTCGGTAATATCGAGCTGAATATTCGTGAGAGTGCACTCACTCGCTTCTAATCCAATGGATGAGGGTTCGCCGTTGCGGTGGTCGAAGGTGAGGGGCGCGTCATATACCCCGATCCATGCAAGCAGCGGCGGCAAAGCGGCTCTCATGGACGCGAGCCTAGGTTCGAAGGCGAGGCCCAGCTCGTAGGAGAAGAATCCGGCGATGTGGTACCCGGCTTCTAGCGCCTCAGCAATTGCAATGAAGAGGCCGGAAACTTCGGAAAGTTTGACTGCTCGCAGTGTCTCCCGCGGATTAGAGAAGAGGTAGGAGCGAAAGTTCTCTTCGTCGAACCTGCACGTCTCCAGCAAGACAGTGCCTGGTTCCGCAGCGGCCATGGTTCGCCACTGCGGAGGGATGCGGGCAAGGGAAGTCTGCGCCGGCGGAGACATGGGGGACATTGTAAACGGCGATACGCACTTGCGGCCGCGGGTGCGCCGGGCATCCAGTGATTGACGTCGCTCGAAGTGCGTGTTTCGATGAGGAGTCGTGACTCTCAAACCCGCACTACCCATCGACGCGATCCTTCCGGAAATTACCGCGTCGTTCACTCGGCATCCGGGCCTCGTGATCGAAGCGCCGCCTGGTGCGGGTAAAACGACTAGAGTGCCGCCCGCACTCCTGGGGGTAGTTCCGGGAGAGGTGTTCGTTCTCGAGCCCCGGCGCATTGCGGCGAGACTGGCGGCCCGGAGAGTTGCGTGGGAGATGGGGGAACCTGTCGCTCAGACCGTCGGCTACCAGGTTCGCTTCGAGGAGGCGGTCGGGCCGCGCACACGGCTGCGGTTCGTCACAGAGGGCATACTGACGCGAAGACTGCTTTCCGATCCTCATCTGAAGGGCGTTGACGCCGTCGTTCTCGACGAGTTTCACGAGCGGCATCTCGAGAGCGATCTCGCGCTCGCGTTGCTGAAGCGCTTGCAGCGGACGCGCCCGGACCTACGCATCATGGTGATGTCCGCAACGCTCGAGGCCGACCCGGTTGCGCAGTACCTTGGTTGTCCCATCGCGCGTTCCGAGGGACGCCTTTTCGAACTTTCCGTAAAGCATCTGCCGTACTCGCCGGATCCGCTCGAACGGCAGGTCAGCAATGCCGTCGAGCTCCTCATCCAGGAGCAGCACTCCGGCGACATTCTGACGTTTTTGCCTGGTATTGCGGAGATTCGGCGCTCGATGCGCGAGTGCGAGGCTGTAGCGCGCAGGGCTGGGTTACTCGTGCTTCCGCTGCACGGAAGCCTTCCGCCGAAAGAACAGGATCGTGCGATTGCCCCGGCTGCGGAACGAAAGCTCATTCTCGCAACAAACGTTGCTGAGAGCTCGGTGACCGTCGAAGGCGTCAGTGCCGTGGTCGATAGCGGTCTGGCGCGCTACGCGACCTACTCGCCCTGGAGCGGGCTGCCGACGCTGCACGTGGGACGAGTGAGCAAGGCCTCGGCGAAGCAGCGGGCTGGGCGCGCGGGTCGTACCGGTCCGGGTCGCGTGCTGCGCCTCTACACGGAAGAGGACTACTCGCGGAGGCCCGAACAAGACGTGCCGGAAATTTTGCGCGCCGACCTGTCGCAACTTTGTCTTGATCTGCGCGCGATGGGGATAGGCTCAGTTCACGAATTGGACTGGCTGGATGCTCCGCCCGAAGCGGCAGTTCAAAGCGCTGAAGCACTGCTGGACCGGTTAGGCGCGAGAGGCAGTATGGCAGAGCGGCTGGCCCGCTTTCCACTGCCGCCCCGGCTGTCGCGAATCCTTGTGGAGGCGATGGAGCGTGGCGTCGGAGAGGAAGGGTGCGTCGCTGCGGCGCTGCTCGGGTCGGGTGTGCAAGTTGCGCGGAACGATCTGCTGCATGCCATGGAAGTGGAGAAGGACCACCGCACGTTTCAGCACATCGAGCAGCTCCGCAGAATTGCGAAACCAGCCAAACAGAAGCGCCATGATGACGACGCTCTGCTGATGTCAGTGCTTGCCGGCTTCCCCGATCGTGTGGCGCGACGGCGAGCAGGGAATCAGGTTCTATTGTCGACGGGAGCATCGGCGGAGATTGCGGGCGAGCCTCCCCGCTATGAGTTTATGGTCGCCGTGGATGCCGAGGACAGGAAAGACAAGCCGCTGCCGCTCATTCGAATGACGGCGCGCA
>Ga0196976_1000294_pt1 | contig 33251 bp, 22 predicted proteins | sample S3v_513CmetaG_FD_148644 | JGI IMG/M metagenome (GOLD analysis project Ga0196976, IMG submission 148644) | Soil microbial communities from Anza Borrego desert, Southern California, United States - S3+v_5-13C | ecosystem: Environmental > Terrestrial > Soil > Desert | place: USA: California... | reverse complement strand
GGCCACGACGCGGCTCTTCAGCGGGTCCGTCTCTTCGTGGAGGAAGATGCGCAGGCGCACGGGGCGGGCCAGGCTGGCGTTGCGGGTGATGCTCGCAAAGTCCGCCGACACGGTGGCGGTGCCGGTAGCGCTGGTGAGCGTCTTCCGCGGCGGCGGTCCCGGCGGCACTCCGGACGTCGACGTGGACGTGTAGCTTTCCGAGGTGAAGGTGCGGTCGGGGGTGGTGGTGGCGAACTGGATGGTGAAATAGAACGTGTCGGGTCGGAACTCCTGGATCGCGTAGTCGACCGTCGCCTCGATCTTCGACGTCTCGGCGAGCGCCGAGCCCGCGGCGGGTGTGATGCGGCGCAGGGTGACGCTGCCCGTCGCCTGCGCGCCCGGCTTCGCGTCGATGTCCGTCGTGAACAGCTCCCACGGCCCGAAGCCGGTCATCTGCATGACCGTCTCCTCGGGGAAGTAGAGGTAGTGCATCGTGCGCGGCGGGTTGACGTAGAAGCTGCCCGCGCCGTAGCGCTTCACCGCGCCTTTCTCCGCGACCGTCCCGAAGCCCAGCTCCGCGGCGCCGGAGAGGATCGTCACGCGCTCGTCCCTCGGGTGCCAGTGCGGCGCGAGCGTCGCGCCGGCCGGCACGCGCACGCGCATGGTGAAGAGGCCGGCCGCGCGCGGGTCGCCTTCCAGCACCGCGATCTTCGAGCCGGCGGGGAGCGTCGGCGGGCCGTCCTTCCAGACGATCGTTTCGGGCGTGAGGCCGATGGCAGCGGCGAGGACGAGGGCGAGGATCATCCCTCCATTTTAGACCGCTGTCCCGGCAGGACGAGCGCGGCCGCGGCGGAGACGAGCAGCACGGCGGGGAAGACGTACAGGCGCGCGTCGCGCGTCAGTCCGCCGCCGGCCAGGACGGTCACCAGGCCGCTGCCGACGACGCCGCCGAGGTAGCGCATCGTCGAGAGCGCGCCGGAGGCCACGCCCGCCTGCGAGGCCTGCACCGCGCCGAGGGCCGAGGCCTGCGCGGGACTGGTGGAGACGCCGATGCCCGCCCCCATCAGGATCACCGAGGCGAACAGCTCGCCCTGGGCGATGAAGAGCGCGGCACCCGCCGTCGAGATCAGCGCGCCGGCGAAGGCGACGATCCGCGCCCCGATGGCGTCGGAGAGGCGCCCGCCGGCCGGCGAGGCGAGGACCATCGACAGCGTGAAGAGGAGCAGCGTGCGTCCCGTGTGCGCCGCGCCGCGGTCGACGAGAAAGAAAGGAAGAAGGAAGAGCATCGCGTACATGGCCAGGTTCTGCAGTCCGACGATGGAGCTGCCCGCGGCGAAGGCCGGGCGCGCGAAGAGGCGGACGTCGAGGACGGGATCGCCAGCGCGCAGCTCGCGCATGACGAAGACCGCCAGCAGCACCGCCGCGCCGAGGGCGAAGAGCAGGCTCGTGAGGTTGACCGCCGAGACGAGCAGGACGACGGCCACGCCGAGGATGGCGCTGCCGAGCCAGTCGAAGTGCGGCGTCTTCGTGGAGCGCTCGCCGCGCGCCGGCGGCTCGAGCAGGAACGAGAGCAGCACGACCGGCAGGTTCACGACGAAGACCGAGTGCCAGCCGAAGGCGTCGGTGAGGAAGCCGCCCAGGACCGGGCCGAGCGCCGCGGCGCCGCCCATGATCGCCCCGAAGACGCCGAAGACGCGCCCGCGCCGCTCGGGCGGGACGCTGTTGCGCAACGCGGCGAAGACGCTGGGGACGGAGAGCGCGGCGCCGATGGCCATGAGCACGCGCCCCGCGCCGAGCACCAGCAGCGACGGCGAGAACGCCGCCAGCAAGGCGCCGAGGCCGAACGCCGCCCGCCCGAGGGTCAGCACGCGCGACGTCCCCCACAGGTCCGCCAGCTTCCCCGCGGGACTCTGCGCCACGATGGTGACCACCAGGTACGCGGTGACCAGCCACTGCGTGGCCGTCGCCGGCGACGCATCGAACGCGTCGGCAATGGAGGGGAGCGCCACGGCGATGATGGTCGAGTTCAGCGGCGCCAGGATCGCTGCCAGCGCCAGCCCCGCAAAGCGCCGGAAACGTAGGTCGGGCTTCAGCCCGACCGGGGGCGGGCTGAAGCCCGCCCTACGTTTGGTAATCGGTCGTGATTGCAGCAGGTACAGCGACCCGCCCGCGAAGGCCCACTCTAGGTCCTGCGGGCCCCCGTAAAACTCCTCGCACCGCGACGCCAGCGCATGGAGCCCGAGCAACTGTGCGTCGGTCAGGCAGAGCCGCAGGATGTCCTCCGCCCTTACCGGCCGTTCGATCGTCCCACCCTCGGGCGCGAAGCGAATGACAAAGTCCTTTCGCCCTGCCGTGCGCTCCACGATCTCGCCGGCGGGCGAAATCCGGAACCGGTCCGGCGTCACCAGTCCCGACACCACCGCCTCGCCCAGTCCCCATGCTCCCTCGATCACGCGCTCGTCCGCGTCATCGAGCGGATTGCGCGTGAAGAGCACGCCGGCGACGTCGGAGTCGATCATCCGCTGCACGACCACGCCGATGCGCGGCTCGCCCGTCACGCCCATCTTCCGGCGATAGGCGAGGGCGCTCTCCGCGCGCGCCGAGGCGTGGATGGTGCGCACGGCCTCGAGCAGCATCGCCTCCGTGGTCACGTTGAGGATGGAGACGTGCTGTCCGGCGAAGCTGGCGTCGAGCGAGTCTTCGCCCACCGCGGACGACCGTGCCGCCACGGCCGCGCCGAAGGCGCGGAAGGCGGCGTTCATGCCCTCGATGGCGGCGGCATCGCCGGCGGCGATGCGGTCGACCAGCTCCCACGACAGCGCGAAGCCGTCCGGCGCGGGAAGGCCCGCGCCGATGGCTCGCGCCAGCGACGACGCCTTCCCGCCGAAGGTCTCGACGGCTCCCGCCTCACCGAGTGCCGCGAGGGTCACGCGAGGACTTCGACCGTCCCGCGCGCGCCGTCGAGGCGCACGCGCACGCCGTCGCGAATGAGCTCCGTGGCGTTGCCGCAGCCGACCACCGCTGGGATGCCGTACTCGCGCGCCACCACCGCCGCGTGCGAGAGCGTCCCGCCGCGGTCGGTGACGATGCCTTTCAGCAGCGGCAGCAAGGCGTTGTACGACGGCGCGGTGGAGCGCGCGATCAGCACGTCGCCCTGGCGCACGCGCCCCATGTCCTGCGGGTCGAGCACGAGCCGCGCGACGCCGGTCACTTCGCCCGGGCTGGCCGCGTGTCCGCTGATCTTCGCCCCCGAGGACTGCCTGCCGCGTGCGGCGAACATTTCCTCGAGGCAGATGGCCACGGCCCGCTGCGACCGCGCCGCCGCCTCGGGGAGCCACTCCGCGGGCGGAGGGCCGGACGGCGTGCCGCCGAGGAAGGGGGGGGCGTCGAGATACGAGTGCGACGTGCGGTACTGCGCGTCGGCCGCGGCCTGGTCGGCCGTGCGTCCCGGGCCGCCGTTCAGCATGGAGGTGAGCTCGTCCAGCGTCAGCTCGACCGCGTGCTGCGCGTCGTGGAGGAGGCCTTGGGCCGCGAGACGGCGTCCCGCCTCCAGGATCGCCCGCCGGGTGATGCCGGTCGCCCACGCGTCGTTGTAGTACACGCGCTCGTCGCGCATGCGGTAGGTGTGGCGCGCCTCTTCGAGCAATTCGTCGAACTGCGCGCGATGCTCGGCCGGGACTTTGTCGCGGATGGCGTTGACGTCGACGGACTGCGAGCGGCTGGCCTGCCGCGCCAGCGCGGACTTGATGTTCTCCACGATGACGTCGGGCATTTCGGACAGCGTGAGGTCGCAGACATCGTAACCCGTGGCGGTGCGCACTCCGGCCACGTGGAGGTAGCGGCGCGCGGCCTCGCCGATGGCGTCGGTGCGGGTGGTCAGCGCGTCGACCACGACGGCCGGCTCTCCCTCCAGGATGCTGCTGTTGGCGCCGATGGCGCGGGCCAGCGCGTCCAGCTCTTCCGCGGCACCCTGTGAGACGCGGCTCGAGCCGCGGAAGAGCGGCAGCACGGCGGAGGGCGCGAGGCCGGTCCACTCGCGCACGTGCACGAGGAAATCGCCGAGGGGGAGCATGGCCGTGGCGTTGAGCGAGTGGTGCGTGGTGATGGAGCGGCGCGCGGCGTCGAAGCAGCGCTGGAGGTGCTGCACGAGCTCGGCATTCGAGAGCGCGCGCAGGTCGACCTGCTGCAGTGCCGTGTTCTCGCGGGCGATGGCGGGCTTGGTCTCGGAGTCCCAGCGCGCCACATCGGCGCGCCAGCGCTTGGTGGCGAACGTCTCCGCGACCGTGCGGATGCGGCGGCGGATCTCCGGGTGCAGCTTCGTCAGCAGCTTGAAGATCAGCTTCGGGGGTGGCGCCTTCGCGTCCGGCGGCGCGCCGACGCCGCGCGCGGCGGTGTAGATGAAGCGGTTGACGGTCTTGAACTCCATACAGTCGAGCAGCAGCCCGTAACGGGCCATGCCCTCGCGGAATCCGGCCGTCGCGGCGTCAGGAAAGACTCCTTCCATGGCGCGCGACACCGGCCGCAGGATGTGCGTCGACTCGAGCTCCCACACGCCCGGCCCCGGAGGGGTGAAGCCGCTGTTCTCTTGCATGTCGTGAGGATAGCAGGAGGGGTGCTTACGGCTCGCTTACGCGGGTTCAGGGACGAGGGACGAGGGACGAGGTACGAGTGCTCCGCTCGGGCGCGTTCGACGCCTGTGGCTCGTGCGCCGTGGGTGCGGCCGCCCACTCGTACCTCGTCCCTCGTACCTCGTCCCTGAAAACAGGAATTCGCGAGCGGTCACGGCGTTCTCACCGGTCCATCCGCCGTACTCCCACCCACACCCGAGGAGCCCTGAATGAACGTCCGCCGTACCCTTGTGTTGGCCGTGCTGTGCCTTGCCGCGGTTGCGCCCATGGCGCAGGCCGCGTCGCCGAACGTCGTCATCAGCCAGGTTTACGGCGGTGGCGGCAATGCCGGCGCCACCTACCGGAATGACTTCATCGAGCTGTTCAACCGCGGCACCGCGACGGTGAGCCTCGCCGGCTGGTCCGTGCAGTACGCCAGCTCGACCGGGACGTCGTGGCAGGTCACGCCGCTGACCGGCTCGATCGCGCCGGGACAGTATTACCTCGTCCAGCAGGCGCAGGGCACGGGCGGTACGGTCAGCCTGCCGGCGCCGAACGCGACCGGCACGATCGCGATGAGCGCCACGGCCGGCAAGATCGCGCTCGTCGCCTCCACCGCGGCCCTGACCGGCGGTTGCCCGTCCGTCGTCGACTTCGTCGGCTTCGGCGGCGCGAACTGCTTCGAGGGCGCGGCGACCCCGGCCCTCTCCAACACCACCGCCGCGCTCCGCAAGGGCGACGGCTGCACCGACACCGACAGCAACTCCGGCGACTTCACCGTCGGCGCCCCGGCTCCGCGCAACAGCGCCAGCCCGGCCAACTCGTGCGGCGTCACCGACGCCGCCCCGTCCATCAACGCGCCGGCCAACCCGGCCGCGGTCGTCTTCGTCGACGCCGCGCCGTTCTCCGTCAACCTGACGGGCAACGATGACGGCGGCGTCTACGTCTGGTCCGCCACGGCGGGCACGGGCGTGGCCGCGGTCGCCGTCACCGGCGGACAGGGGACGGCAAGCGCGACCTACGGCGTCACACTGCAGGCCGGCTTCACCGGCACCGCCACCTTCACCGCCTCCCTCTCCGACAACGTCAATCCCGCGGCCACCCGGACCGTCAACATCCAGGTCAACCCGAACGTCGTGAACCTCGCGCCGCAGATCTTCGCCCCGGCGAATCCGATCGCCACCGTGGCGCAGGACGCGGCGCCGTTCGCGGTCAACCTCTTCGGCGCCGACGACAACGGCGTCTTCACCTGGTCCGCGAGCGCGGGCGCCGGTGTCTCCGCCGTCGCCGTCAGCGCGGGGCAGGGCACCGGCAGCGCGACCTTCACCGTCACGCTGCAGGCGGGCTTCAGCGGGACGGCGACGTTCACCGCCTCGCTCACCGACACCTTCAACGCCGCGGTGAGCCAGGCCGTCCACGTCTCGGTCACCCCGGCCCCCGCACCGCCGCCCGATCACCTCGTCATCAGCCAGGTCTACGGCGGTGGCGGGAACTCCGGCGCCGCGCTGCGCAACGACTACGTCGAGCTTTACAACCCCACCAACTCCACGATCGACACCAGCGGCTGGACGATCCAGTACGGCGCCGCCACGAATACGGTCTGGGCCGCGACGCCCCTCGGCGGCGTGATCCAGCCCGGCGAGTATTACCTCGTGCAGCTCGCCTCCGGCGGCACGAACGGCGCGCTGCTCCCCGTGGAGCCGAACGTCACCGGCGATCTCAACCTGAGCGGCACGGCCGGCAAGGTCGCGCTCGTCCGCGGCGGCGATCCCCTCAGCGGCTGCGTGATGAGCAACCCGCTGTTGGTCGACCTGGTCGGCTTCGGCACCACGGCCAATTGCCGCGAAGGCTCGGGCAACGCCCCCGCGCCGAGCAACACGAACGCGATCTTCCGCAAGAACGGCGGCTTCACCGACACGAACGTCAACAGCGCCGACTTCGTCACCGGCACGCCGGGCCCGCGCCGCACGGCGGTCATCACCGAGCCGGGGCCGAACGTCCTCAACGTCGACCCGCGCAACGCCAACACCACCGCGCCGCGCGACGCCAGCCTCACCGTCACCTTCTCCGAGTCCGTCGACGTGAGCGGCGCGTGGTTCGCCATCACCTGCGCGAGCAGCGGCCTGCACCACGACGCCACCGTCGCCGGCAGCGGCCGCACCTGGATCATCACGCCGAACGCGAACTTCGTCCCGGGCGAGAGCTGCACGGCCACCGTCTTCAAGGACTTCGTCCACGACACCGACCTCGACGACAGCGCGCCGAACAGCGACACGCTGCCGGCGAACTATGTCTGGTCGTTCTCCATCGCTACCGGCACCGCCCCGGCCTACACGCCGGACGTGCACCTGACCATGGGCAATCCGTCCGACGCGGTCACCGATGTGAACGCGCCGAACAATTACCTCATGGAGAAGCCCGAGCTGACCCTGTCGTACAACCGCGACCGCGGCACGCCGAACTGGGTGAGCTGGCACCTGGCCGACGAATGGGTCGGCTCGCTCGCGCGCGTCGATACGTTCCGCCCCGATCCGCAGGTCCCGGCGGAGTGGTACCGCGTCACGCACATCGACTACTCCGGCTCCGGCTTCGACCGCGGCCACATGGTCCCGAACGCCGACCGCGATCCCGAGACGTCGATGCCGATCAACCAGGCCACGTTCCTGATGTCCAACATGCTCCCGCAGACGCCCGACAACAACCAAGGGCCGTGGGCGGAGCAGGAGAACTACCTGCGCACGCTGCTCCCGCAGAACGAGCTGTACATCGTCGCGGGCGGCGCGGGGACGGGCGGCACCGGCTCGAACGGCTTCACCAACACGATCGCCAACGGCCGGGTGACCGTGCCGGCCGTGACGTGGAAGGTCGTGCTGGTGATCCCGAAGGGCTCGGACGACGTGAACCGCGTCACCGCGGGCGCACGCACCATCGCCGTGGTCATGCCGAACGTGCAGGGCATCCGCAACAATGACTGGCAGAACTACCTGACCACGGTCGACGCCGTCGAGGCGCTGACCGGCTACGACTTCTTCGAGAACGTGGCCGACGCGGTCGAGAACGCGATCGAGGCGGGTACGAACGGCGTGAATCCGCCGGGACTCGACCACCAGTCCTTCAGCACGAACGAGGACGAGGCGAAGTCGTTCACGTTCGAGGCCGCGAGCCCGGGCAACGGCACGCTGACGTACACCATCGTCACGCCGCCGTCGCACGGCACCCTCAGCGGCTCCGGCGCCTCGCAGACGTACACGCCGGCGCCTGACTTCAACGGGTCCGACAGCTTCACGTTCCGCGCGAGCAACGGTTCGCTGACGTCGAACGTCGCCACGATGACCGTCACAGTCTTCGAGAAGAACGACGCGCCGGTGGCCGCGGACGACGCGCTGAGCACGAACGAAGACGCGGCGCTGCAGTTCGGCGCCGGCAGCCTGACGAACAATGACCACGCCGGCGCGAACGAGTCGCAGAGCCTGACGGTTGCGAGCGTCAGCGCCACGGCGAATACGCACGGCACGGTGTCGCTCGCGGGCGGTGTCGTCACCTATACCCCGGCCCCGAACTACCACGGCGCGGCGAGCTTCACCTATTCGGTCTGCGACAACGGCGTCACCCGCGGCGCGGCCGACTCGCTCTGCGCGACGGCGACGGTACATGTGAACGTGATCGCCGTGAACGACGCGCCGGCGGTCTCGATCGCGGTTGCCTCTTCCGCCACGGAGGGGAGCGCCGTCGCGGCCACCGCCGCGGCGTCGGACGCCGACGGCGACTCGCTGTCGTACGCCTGGACGGTGACGAAGAACGGTGCGCCGTTCGCGTCGACCCCGGGCTTCACTCCCGATGACAACGGCACGTACGTCGTCTCGGTCGTCGTCAGCGACGGCAGCAGCTCCGCCACCGATGCGAAGACGGTCACCGTGTCGAACGTGGCCCCGGTCATCGCCGCCACGGCCGGCCCGGCAGCCTCGCTCTCCCTCGGCACCGCCGCCACGGTGAGCGTCAGCTTCAGCGATGCCGGCGCCGCCGACACGCACTCCGCGACGTTCACCTGGGGCGACGGCACGACGTCTACCGCCGCGTGTGCCGCCGGCGTCTGCAGCGCCACCCGCACCTACACCGCGGCCGGCATCTACACCGTCGGCATCCTCCTGGCCGACGATGACGGCGCCACCGCCGCCTCGGCGTTCCAGTCGGCGATCGTCACCGACGCCAACGCCGGCTCGGTGACGGGCGGCGGCTGGATCGACACGCAGGCCGGCAAGGGGACGCTGGCCGTGAGCGCGAAGTATCAGAAGGACGGCTCGATCAACGGTAACGTGAAGTTCGACGTGGCCGGCTCCGGCTTCACCGCCTCGACCTACGAGTGGCTGGTCGTCTCCGGCACGACCGCGACCGTGAAGGGCACCGGCACCGTCGACGGCGTGGCGGGCTACGCGTACCTGGTGACGGTGAACGATGCCAATCCCGACACGTTCGGCATCCGTATCTGGAATCCGGCCACGAACGCGGTGCTCTTCGACACCACCACCCCGCAGCCCCTCGGCGGCGGCAGCCTCACCATCCACACGAAGTAATCCGAAAGGAGGACAGGCAATCCTGCCTGTCCTCCTTTCTTTTTGTCGCCTAAGACAACTAAAAGAGTCTAAGCTTGCCGTGCAAGACAACTCGTGCGCGGCTTTCTTGTCTCCGTCGCCAATTTCACGGTCGTTCATAACCCTCATTCGCCCAGTACTTTGCCTGCATGAGGATCGGTGAGCGCCTCGGACTCGCGCTCAAGCGGGCCGGCAAGAAGCAGGTGAACGTCGCCTTCGCGGCGGGGCTCGACCCGGCCGCGCTCAGCAAGATCATCAGCGGCGAGATCGAACATCCCCGTTTCGACACGATCGAGAAGATCGTCCGTGCCGCCGATCTCACGTGGGCCGAAGTCTTCGACGAGCCGCGGCTGCGTCTCTCGCCGGATGATGTGCGCAGCGCGCGCGAGTTCCAGGAAGTGCTGGAGCGGATCCTCGAGAACGACTCGAAGCAGAAGGACATCAGCCGCACGCGCGGCTTCTACATCGTCAGCGATGCCCCGCGCGGGACGTCCGATGAGGTCGAGAACCTGCCCACGCAGAAGATCCCCGACGAATACCAGCGCCTCGATGCGAACCGCGCCTACCTCGTCCACACCGACGCGATGATCGAGGCGCGCATCCCCGAGGAGTCGGTGATCTACGCGCGCGCGACGCAGAACGTCGCCTCCGCGGACGGGGAGATCGTCGTCTGCCGCCTGAACGGCAAGCTGTACCTGCGCCGCCTCGACCTGCGCGGCAACAAGACCGTGCTGGTCGCCGCGAACCCGCGCTACGGCGACATCGTCAAGCGCGCCAAGGACCGCTTCGCGCTCGAGGCGATGGTGCGCATGCTCGATTAGGCGCGCTCCACGCGCCCGACGCTCACTTCCTCGATCTCCACGCCCGCCCGCGCCGCGTCTTCGCCCGCCGCGCGCGCCACGTCGGCCTCGAGCTGGCGCGTGGTCTCGCGGATGTCCTTCCACGCGTGGCGGCCGAGCCACTCTCGCTGCCGCGAGCGCACGACGCCGGTGATGTACTCCGTCAGGTCCGCCACGTCATACGACGCCTTCCGCGGATCGACGATCCGCCACCGGAACGTCGAGGTGATGCGCACCGGCAGGTTGTCGTACGAGATGCCCGTGTCCGCCAGCTCGCCGCGCTTCGCCAGCAGCGAGTGCCGGAAGGCGACGCGTTCGAAGAGCGGAGTGACAAAGTGCGTGCCGCTGGCCAGCGTGCGGTGATAGCGCCCCAGCCTCTCCACGACGTAGGCCATGTCGTCCGGCACGCGCGTGAGCATGGTTCAGCGAGTATAAGCCGCGCGTCTCGCACAGCGGACCGCCGGCGTCCCCGCCGGCTGTCTATGCGGGCGTCTCGCCCGCATAGTGGCGGCGGGACGCCGCCACAGACAGCCGGCGGGACGCCGGCGGTCCACCTGCTGCGCGGCTACGCATGGTTGTTACTTCGCCAGCAGCGGAGGGTCGATCGCGCAACACGGCGCTGGAGTGCCGGTCCGCTGCAGAACGCGCGCTGGCTACGTCAAATGAGCTGCTCCAGCGCGGCGAGCCTCCGGCGCCGGTCGCCGTGCAGCTCCAGCATGCGCCCGTCCCAGCCCGCGACGAGCTCGATGAGCTGCTCGTGCATCGCCTCGCGCAGCTCCGGATCCTCATCCTCCGGCGCGTCGATCTCCTCGATCGGCAGCAGGACCAGGAGGTCGACGTGCTCCATCCCGCGCATGGCCAGCTCGAACAGCGGACCGCCGGTGTCCCCACTTGCTGCGCGCATGTACGCGAGAAAGTCGAGCGGGCTGCGCTCGGCGAGCACCTTCGCGCCCGGCCCGTAGCCGCAAAGCCGTTCCACCGAGAGCTCCAGTTGCCGCTCGAAGTCGGGCGCCTCGCCGTACCACTCCACCAGCCACTCGTACGGCTCCGGCTCGTGCACGTACTCCGGATGCGCCGCCACAAAGTCCTCGGCCAGCGTGCTCTTGCCCGTGCAGTGCGTGCCGGAGACGACGATCCTCACGGCCCGCGAATGTACCATCGCCTCCATGTACATCCGCGCGTCGCACCAGCCCCGCGATCCCGCCGACGTCGTGGAGGTGATTCGCGAGCACATGTTCGCCACGCTGGTCACCGGCATGGTCGCCTCGCACCTGCCGTTCGTCCTGGAAGGGGAGACGCTCTACGCGCACATGGCCCGCGCCAATCCGCAAAGCAGGATGCTGGACGGCGAGGCGCTGGTCATCTTCCAGGGGCCGCACGGTTACATCTCGCCGTCGTGGTACGAGGATCGGGCCACGGCGCCGACGTGGGACTACGTGGCCGTGCACTGTTACGGCCGCCCGCGCGTACACGACGGCGACGAGACGCGCCGCAACATCGAGCGGCTGATCGCGCGCGTGGAGGCGGGACGGCCGAATCCGTGGTCGCTGGATGACCTCTCCGAGGACGAGATCGCGGAGCTGCTCCGCAACGTCGTCTCCTTCGAGATCCCCATCGAGCGGACGGAGGGAAAGTTCAAGCTCAACCAGGGCGACACGGAAGAGCATCTTCGCGCCGCCATCGCGGCGCTCGAGCGCGAAGGCTCCGGCGCGCTGGCCGCGTACCTGCGCCGGTTCAACGGACTGTAGTCACGCGCCAGATCACGTTCCCCACGTCGTCCGCGACGAGCAGCGCGCCCTTGCCGTCGACGGCCACGCCGACCGGACGTCCGCGCGCGTTTCCCTCCTCGTCGACGAAGCCGGTCAGCACGTCCTGCGCCTCGCCGCTGGGGCGGCCGCCGGCGAACGGCACGAAGATCACCTTGTAGCCGCTGCGCGGGCGGCGGTTCCACGAGCCGTGCTGGCCGACGTACGCGCCGCCGTTGTGGAACGCCAGGCCGAGCGAACCGGTGTGCGGGCCGAGGGCATAGTCGGGGACGAGGGCCGAGGCGACCAGGTCGGGGCGCTGCGGCTGCACGCGCTGGTCGACGTGCTGGCCGTAGTAGCTGTACGGCCAGCCGTAGAAGCCCCCCTCCTTGACGGAGGTCATGTAGTCGGGGACGAGATCGCTCCCCAGCTCGTCGCGCTCGTTCACCGCGGTCCAGAGCGCGCCGCTCGACGGCTCCCACGCCAGGCCCACCGGATTGCGCAGGCCGGAGGCGAAGAGGCGCGTGCTGCCGCTGGACGGATCGATCTCCAGGATCGCGGCGCGGTTGACCTCGATCTCCATCCCTTTCTCCGCGACGTTGCTGTTCGAGCCGACGCCGACGTAGAGCTTCGACCCGTCGCGACTGGCGACCAGGCTCTTCGTCCAGTGATGGTTGATGCCCGCCGGCAGGTCGGCCACTTTCAGCGCCCCCTCGGAGATCGACGTGGCGCCGCTGCGGTAGGGAAAGCGCACCAGCGCGTCGGCGTTGGCGACGTAGAACGTGTCGCCGACGAGGGCCATGCCGAACGGGGAGGAGAGGTTCTGCAGGAAGGCGTGCCGCGTCTCGGCCACGCCGTCGCCGTCCGCATCGCGGAGCAGCGTGATGCGGTTCGCGCTCGGCGTCGACGCGCCGGCCTTCTTGAAAAAGTAGGCCATGATCTTCGCCCGCAGCCCTTTCGGCTTCGGTCCCGGCGGACGGTTCGTCTCCGCGACCAGGACGTCGCCGTTCGGCAGGACGTACAGCCAGCGCGGATGATCGAGTCCGCTGGCGAACAGCGTGACGGAGTGCCCGGCCGCGGCGGACGGCGTCACGCCGGCCGGCCACCCTTTGGCCGGCGCGATGCGCACGGTGGGGATGAGCGCCTGCCGCGGCGGCGGCAACTGCGGATCCGGTCCCATGCCCTGCTCGACAGGGAGCCGGGCGGACTCACAGGCGGCGAGGAAAAGGAGCGCGAGCGCGGCGAACGTACGCATACATAAAATGGGCCCATGACCCAGCACGCCGCTCCCTCCTCTTCGCCGCAGCAGGCACCCGAGCCGCCGCACGCGGAACGCGTCCGCACGCTCCTCGCCGCCGAGCGCGTCGGCACGCTGGCCACGCAGTCGCACAAGCATCCGGGCTGGCCGTTCGCCTCGGTGATGCCGTACGCGCTCGGCGAGGACGGCGCGCCGCTCTTCCTCATCAGCAGCATGGCCATCCATACGCAGAACCTCGTCGCCGACCCGCGCGCCAGCCTGCTGGTGATGCAGAGCGGCGGCGACTCCGATCCGCTCGGCGCGCCCCGCGCCACGCTCCTCGGCCAGGTCACGCGCGCCGAGGCCACGGATGCCCTGCGCGCCGCCTACCTCGAGCGCCATCCCTCGGCGCGCTACTGGATCGACTTCTCCGACTTTGCGTTCTTTCGCCTCGAGGTCAGCGACGTCTACTTCGTCGGCGGCTTCGGGGTGATGGGGTGGGTGAGCGCGGCCGACTACACGGCCGCCGAGCGCGACCCGCTCCTGGACGCCGCCCCGCACATCCTCGCGCACATGAACGCCGACCACGCCGACGCGCTGCGCGCCATCGCGAAGCACTTCGGCAGCCTCGACGCCGAGGAGGCCACCATGGTCTCCTGCGACCGCCTCGGCTTCACCATCCGCGCGCGCACGGCCGAAGGGATGAAAGGCACCCGCATCGCCTTCCCGGAGGAAGTGCGCTCACGCGAGGACGCGCGGAGAGTGCTCGTGGCGATGACGCGGGAGGCGCGGGGAACGTAAGGCGGTTGCTGTGTTGCTGGTTGCTGTGTTCATGGCGCTGCACCGCCACGAACCAGCAACCAGCAACCAACAACAATTCAGCGTTTCCAGCTCACCCTCACGAAATACGCCGCCCCGTTGATCCCCATCTGCACGTTCTCCCAGCGTGCGCCGTTCTCGGTCTCGGCCGGGTCCTGCTCGGTCGGCTGCACGTCGAAGATGTTCGTGCCGCCGATGGTCAGGCCGAGGTTGCGGGGGAGCTGGAAGCCGACGTGGACGTCGGTCGTGACGCGCGCGTCGTAGTGCTGGCCGGGGGAGTCGGGGTCGTCGAGCTGCGTCCAGGTGCCCACTTCCGTCTCGCCGAAGTAATTCAGGCGCGCGCCGGCGTTCCAGCGTCCCGGGCGGTAATCGGCGCTGATCACGCCCTTCGTCTTCGGCGCCGACCCCTCCACGAACAGCCGCTCGCGCTGGTTGAAGTAGACGTCTTCCTTCCCCGCCAGGCCGGGGGCCGTGTTCACGCGCACCACCTCCGTCTCATTGAGGTTCAGCGCGAACGCCGTCGACCAGGGGCCGGACGTGTTCGAGACCGTGAAGTCGAGTCCCTGCGTGCGCGTGTCGATGGCGTTCGTGAAAAAGCGCGCCTCAATCAGGTTCTGTTCCGCGATGATGTGCCCGATGTCGGCGTCGTCCGCGGTGAAGCCGCCGGTGAGGACGATGCGGTCGTCGATGTCGATCCGGTAGACGTCGGCCGTGACCGCCGTGTTCGCGCGCGCGCTCCAGGTCAGCCCCACCGAGTAATTGCGCGACTGCTCTTCCTGCAGCGGCGGGATGCCCACCAGGCGCGCCAGCTCGCTGTCATTGCGGGCCAGCTTCACGTCCGCGGCCTCGCCGGCGATGAAGTCGGTGAAGGTCGAGCTGAAGTAGCGCTGGTGCAGCGACGGCGCGCGGAAGCCGGTGCTCGTGGAGCCGCGCAGGTTCAGCGTCTCCTTTGCCGCGTACGCGAACGACACCTTCCCGTCGATCGTGTTCCCGAAGTCGGAGTAATCCTCGGCGCGCACCGCGCCGGTGAGGAGCAGCTTCGGCGTGGTCTTGAACTCCATGTCCACGTACGCGGCCTTGCTGTTGCGGCGCGCGTCGACCTCGTCCACCGGCTGGAAGCCGGGGAAGCCCTGCGAGCCGGCGTTGCCGCCGCCGGGGCCGTCGAAGTCGGCGTACGAGCCCGGCTCGCCGGCGAAGATCTCGTACCCCTCGCGGCGGTACTCGAGGCCGGCCGCGAAGCTCACGCCGTACAGTCGGTCGCGGAAGTAGCGCGACACGTCCACGTTCGTCGTGTGCTGGTTGAACTCGAAGCCGCCGGCGTCGAACACCGTCGGCGAGATGCCGCCGTTCATCGTGGCGATGGACGCGTTCAGCGTCTTCGAGATCACGTACTCCATCCGGTTCGAGCCGTAGGTCGTGCTGGCGTCGAGCGACCAGTTCCCGACCACGGTGCGGTAGCCGAAGGCGGCCGAGAGATCGCGGATGTCCGTGCCGATGTCGGGGACGAAGCCGCTCGGGTACATGGCCGCGGAGTTGCGCGACGGGATGTCGTCCGAGCCGACGCCGTCGCGATACCACGCGCCGGCCAGTCCCTCGCGGTCGTTGTAGCCGCCATGGCCGTAGAACGTGCCGGTGGCGCCGACGCGGGCGTCGAGGTTGTAGAAGAAGGTGAGGTTCTCGGTGGCCGAGTCGCCGATCACGCGCGGCTCGCCGGGACCGGCGCGGTTGGTCTTGTCACGGTTCAGCATCTCGCCGGTCAGCGCCAGCGTGCCACGCGTGCCGAGGGGGAGGCCGTAGTGCACGGCGATCTGCTCGTTCTGCCCGTCGCCCTCGAGGTATTGCCCCGCGGAGAGCAGCACGTCCATCCCGGCGTCCTTCTTCAGGACGATGTTGATCACGCCGGCGATGGCGTCGGAGCCGTACTGCGCGGCCGCGCCGTCGCGGAGGATCTCGATCCGCTCGATGGCGCTGACCGGAATGGTGTTCAGGTCCGTGCCCACGTTGCCGCGGCCGCGCGTGCCGAAGATGTAGACCAGCGACGACGTGTGCCGCCGCTTGCCATTGATCAGCACCAGCACCTGGTCGGGGCCGAGGCCGCGCAGCGTGGCCGCGTCGATGTGATCGCTCCCGTCGGAGCCCGACTGCCGGTTGGCGTTGAACGACGGCGCGGTGAACTGCAGCAACTGGCCGAGGTCGAGCTGGCCGCTCTCGTCGGCCACTTCCTCGACCGGCACCACATCCACGGGGACAGGCGTGTCGGTGCGCGAGCGCTCCGGACTGCGGCTGCCCACTTCGATCGTCATCGTTACCGGGGCAGGCGGGGGCGGCGGGTCGGGGGGAGGGACATCCTGCGGCATTGCCGCGAGCACCAGGGCAGCGAGAAACATCGAACACCTCCGACTGAACGGTTGTGCCCGATTGTAGCCCAGCGGACCGCCGGCGTCCCGCCGGCTGTCTGTGCGGGCGTCCCGCCCGCACAGTGGCGGCGGGACGCCGCCACAGACAGCCGGCGAGGACGCCGGCGGTCCGCTGCCTAGCGCGGCTGCAGGCGTGCGATCGTCGCGCTCCGGCCCTCGGCATCATTGACGGCGATCCAGACCGCGCCGGCGCGATCGACCATCAGCGCCGTGCTGCCGGTGCCCAGCGGATAGCGCTCCACGCTCCCGTTCGGGCGCCTCCCCACCAGCGTCCTCTCGATGAAAAGCGGCGCGTAGAAGAAGTTCTCCTCCACGAACCAAAGCGACCCGTCGGGGGCGGGGGTGAGGTGGACCGGGGAGCAGAAGAAAGCGAGCTGCAGCCCGGACGCGGCTTCGAACCGGGTCGTCGTGTGCACGATCGCTCCCCCGGTGGCGAAGCCGCTCGTGCGCGCCTCGGTGGGGATGCCGAACCAGATCGCGCCGTCCGGCGTCTGCGCCATGCCGCTGAATCCGGTGGACGGCATGCGTCTCACGAACCATTGCGTGGTGGGGAGGACGTCGTACACCCCGTCGGCGACGACGCGGGCCACGGCGCGGTGTCCCGCGACCAGCATCGCGCCGTCGATGCCGCGGATGACCGCCACCGGCGTTCCCAGCTCGGCAGGCGTCGCGAGCTCGTGGACCGTGCCGTCGGGCGTGATGCGGCCGATGCCGCCGATCCGGATGAACCAGAAATTGCCGTCGCTGCCGGCCACGATCCCGTGCGGGGCGCCGTTCACCGGAAACGATTCGAGCCGCCCCTCCGCCAGCCGCACGATCGGGCCCGGTGACGTGGTCATCCAGTAAGAATTGCCGCCGGGGCCGGCGGCGACGCTCGTGGCGAACACGCCCCTTGCGATGATCGAGATCCCGCCGTCCGCCCCCAGGACGCCCACGTCCCTGCCGGCGAAGAGCAGTCCGTCCGGTGCCTCCGCCAGCGCGGCGACGGGCGTCGGCACCCGCGCTATCTCTCTGACGACAGGAGTGATGCGCGACGAGACGGCGCGCATTTTCGCTTCGAGAACCGAGGAGAGAAGGAGCAGCGGGAGAAGGGTCAGGAGCGTCCGGGGCACATCAGCAGATACGCACATGGGGCGAGCCGCGTCTACCGGAACTTCACTGCGCACAAGTTTTGCGGTAGTAATACTACCAGCATTGACAGGAGGAGTTATGCGGCACTTCGCGGTCTGGACGATCCCCTTGTTCCTGGCTTTCACCCTTCAGGCACAGGAGGCCGAGCCGGCCCCCGGCCTGAGCCGCCTGCTCGCCGCGTACCCGCTCACCAGCTCGGTCCGCGGCATCGCCACCTTCACGGAGATCCCGGCCGCCGAACAGGTGGCCGCGCTCCGCCAGCTCGGCCTGGCCGTGCAGCCGATGAAACATGTCCCGCTGGCGAACGTCGTGGGGAGCGTCGCCGCCATGCAGGACGCCGTCGCCGGCGGGGTCGTCACCGACGTCTATCCCGACGAGCGGATCCAGCTCTTCGACACCGCCTCCTCCGACGCCATGGGCGCCGCGACGACCCGGCTGGCCGGCCTCACCGGCAGAGGCGTGACCGTGGCGGTCGTCGACTCGGGCTGCGACGCCACGCATCCCGATCTGGCCAAGCGCGTCGTGCACAACGTGAAGCTCTACAGCGGCGAATACGCGAACCTCCGCCCCGACGGCTCCAACGCGATCGTCATTCCCGTCGAGCTGCTGCCGTACAACAACAGCGACATCGGCGGCGGCCACGGCACGCACGTGGCCGGCATCATCGCCGCCGACGGCACCTCGGGGCCGATGAACAAGGGGGTCGCGCCCGACGCGAGCCTGGTCTGCTACTCGATCGGCGAGGTGCTCTTCACGACCGCCGTGGTCACGGCGTACGACCACATGCTCGACCAGCCCGGGCTCTGGAGCATCGACGTAGTCAACAACTCCTGGGGGAACTCGTTCCGCCAGTTCGATCCGCGCGATCCGGTGAACGTCGTGACCAAGGCGGTCGCGGACCTCGGCGTGACGGTCGTCTTCGCGGCCGGCAACAGCGGCCACAGCGAGACGCCGATGAGCCTCAATCCATTCAGCCAGGCGCCGTGGCTGATCTCCGTCGCGGCGGAGAGCCTCTCGCACCAGCGCGCGAACTTCAGCTCGAACGGACTGCCCTTCGACAACTCCGAGGCGCGCACGGTCGGCGCGGGCGGAGCCACTCTTTTCACCGGGGACCGCATCGGCATCTATCACCCCGACGTGGCCGCGCCGGGCAGCGCCATCTCCTCGAGCTGCGCATCGCTCGGGACGGCCATCGGCCCGTGTCCGCTGTACGGCAACGCCAGCGCCTCGGGGACGAGCATGGCCGCGCCGCACGTCGCGGGCGCCGCGGCGGTGCTGCTGCAGGCCAACCCGCTGCTCACTCCCGATCAGGTGCGCTCCGCGATGCAGGCCACGGCCAGGCCCGTGACGCGCACCGGCTCGAGCGAGACCGCCCCCTTCTGGCAGGTCGGCTACGGGCGCGTCGATCTCGCCGCGGCCGCCTCGCTCGTGCGGGCCAGACACTGGACGAGAGACATCGCCAACGGCCAGGCGCAGGCCGATAGCCGCGTGCTCAACGACGGCTACAAAGTGCGGCGCTCCGACTTCTGGACGTGGGACGCGCCGCGCATCGCCGTGAACGGCCTGACCGATCACCGCACGCTGAGCGCGGCCATCGGGGACGCCACCCACCTCTCCATCTCCATCTCGCATCCGTCCGATGCGGTCGTGGGACGTAACGACGCCATGACCTACGTGGTCATCGTGCGCGACGCCGCGGGCCGCGAGCTCGGCAGGACCACCGAAGCGACGACCGGTGCCGGCACCGCCAGCGTCCTCATCGACCTCGCCGCCGCCGGCGCGGCCCCCGGGACCTACACGTTCGAAGTCATCGGGCAGCTCGCCCTCTCCGATCCGGACACGCTCGACAGCGAGTCGCTCCTCGGGCGGATGGTGACGCTGCAGGTGGCCCAGGTTCAAAAGCAGTAATGCAGAGGGAGGAAAAATGAAGGCAGGATCCAGGCTCACGGTTCTCCTCGTTCTTGCGGCGTTTGCAGGCGCCGCCCTTGCGGCCACGACGCCTTCCAGCGGGACGTTGTCGCCGGGCAACCCGTCGATCTCGTTCACCGGTGGTCCCTTCGCGGTCTCCAATCCCAGCAGTCCGCTCGGCGAGAACCCGCCCGTGTGCGTCGATGCCACGTGCGCCGTCTTCACGCTGAACGTCTCCATCCCGGCGTCGGACTTCAACTCGTACAAGGCCACGCTGACCGTGAACTGGTCGAACAGCGGCACGACCACGCAGGGTGGCTCGGCCAGCGACTACGACATCTACGTCTACGCTCCCGACTTCACCGGGACGAAGGTCGCCCAGGGGCCGGGCAACACGAACCCGGAGACGGCGGTGTGGGCCGCCTCGAGCGGCACGTACACGCTGTACGTGGCGCCGTACGATGTCGCTCCCGAAGTGCCGTTCAGCGCCACCGTGACGCTGACGCGCGTCAACTCGACCTCGCGCTGGCCGGTGGGATCGCCGAATCCGCCGCTGCCTCCCGGCACGCCGCGCTTCTACAACTACCACGCTCCCGAGGGCGTGGCCGAGGATGCGGGCGAGCCGTCCATCGGCGTCAACCGCAGGACCGAGAAAGTCTTCGGCGGCATCGGCAACGGCGGCACCGTCAACTACTTCGGCGGCTTCCTCCCGTACATGCTCAGCATCACCTTCGACGACCGCACGCAGCCCGCGGCCACCACGTGGAAGCAGGTCCCGCTCGTGGTCGCCAATGCGCCGCGCGCGTTCGGCGATCCGATCCTCTTCACCGATCGCGATACCGGCCGCACCTTCGTCTCCCAGGAGATGGGGCTCACGCCACTCGGCAGCACGATGGAGTTCACCGACACGGACGACGCGCCGTGGACGCCGAGCGAGGGCTCGGGCGCTCCCTCGGGCATCGATCACCAGACCGTCGGCGGCGGCCCGTTCGCCCCGCCGTTGCGCGGCATCAATCCTCTCTACCCGAACGGGGTCTGGTACTGCTCGCAGTCGGTCGCCGACGCGGTCTGCTCCATCAGCCTCGACGGCGGCCTGACCTTCGGCCCGGCCATCCCGATGTACAGCATCGCCGACTGCTCGGGCCTGCACGGCCACATCAAGATCGGCCGCGACGGCACCGCCTACGTTCCCATCCGCGGCTGCGGCGGCGACCTGCCGTTCCACACCGGCCCGAACGCGAAGCAGGCCGTGGCCGTGTCCACCGACAACGGCATCACCTGGAGCATCCGTCCCGTCACCACGTCCACCACGCGCACCGACCGCGATCCGTCCATCGCCGTGGCCGATGACGGCACGCTCTATTTCGCCTACCAGGCCGCGGACGGCCATTCCCGCGTCGCGGTCTCGAAGGACAAAGGGCTGACCTGGATCCGAGACACCGACGTCGGCGCCATGGTCGGCGTGAAGAACTCGCTCTTCCACGCCGCGGTCGCCGGCGACGGCGATCGCGCCGCGGTGGCATTCTTCGGCACGGAAACGGGGGGCGAGACGTACGCGAATCCCGACTTCCCCGGGGTCTGGTATCTCTACATCGCCACCACCTTCGACGGCGGCCAGACCTGGGTGACGCAGAACGCCACGCCGGGAGATCCGGTGCAGCGCGGCGGCATCTGCGGCGACGGCGCGTGCCGCAACCTCCTCGACTTCTTCGACGCCACCATCGACAAGCGCGGCCGCGTGCTGGTCGGCTACGACGACGGCTGCATCAGCAAGAACTGCATCGCCGGCGTGCGGGCCTACGGCCTGACCGCGGGCAACGACTTCACCGCCAAGGCGGTCATCGCCCGCCAGGCCAGCGGCAAGCGCATGTACGCCGCGTTCGATTCCGAGGCCGGCGCCGACGTCAATCCGCAGGGACCGCCTCCGCCTCCGCCTCCGCCGACCACGTGCGGCAACGTCGTGGCCACCGACGCGGCCGGCGACGCCTCGCATCCGCTGCTCTCGTCGAACGGCGGACCGTCCGACCAGGTCGACCTCACGTCGCTCGCATTCGCGGTCGACGGCACGAACCTCGTCACCACGATCACCGTGAAGGACTTCCAGGCCAAGCCGCTCCTCGGCTCGCTGGGCACCTATTACTACGTGACCTGGACCGCGGCGCGGCGCAACGACGACGCCTCGATCGCCACGCGCACGTACGCCACGCGCGTGAGCGTGGCCGTCGACGGCACGCTCGCCTACTCCTTCGGCCAGTACGACCAGGCCAACGACACCTTCGTCGGCACGACCACCCCCGTCACCGGTTCGGCCACCCCGGGCCCGAACGGCACGCTGAAGGTGAACGTGCCGCTCTCGCTCCTCGGCAATCCGGTCGTTCCGGTCGCCGGCGCGAACGACCTGCCCGCGGTCATCGAGCCGTACGCCGTGGCCATCGTCCACGAGGTGGCGGTGCGCTTCGTCATGCCCGCCGACCGCGCCCCGAACGCGGGACATGTCGGCGCGAGCTGGCAGGTCTGCACGGCCGATGTCGTCACCTGCATCGAGGAGGACGACGCCGGCATCGCCTACACCTCGGGGTGGCACAGCGTGAACGCCGCCAATGCCAGCGGCGGCCACTTCCGCATGCACAACGGCAACTCGAACAAGCACTCGCTGACGATGAAGGTGCGCCTCGGCGGTCTGGGCGGCGCGCTCACCTACGAGTACGCGACCAGCCCGAAGGGCGGCAGCGCCGAGGTGTTCATCGACGGCGTGTCGCGCGGCACGATCAGCTTCGCCGGCAGCGGCGGCTCCACCTTCGCGCCGGTCTTCGGCGCGAGCAAGAAGTTCGACAACCTCTCCGCGGGCGAGCACACGTTCGAGCTCCGCAACATGAGCGGCGTGGTCTACGTCGACCAGTTCTGCTTCACCGGCGGCACGCAGTCCGGAACCTCGGCCACGACGCTCACGCCGACCTCTTCGTCCTCCTCCGTCACCCTGCCGTCCAACGCGCAGGCGCTTTCGGTCGTCGCCGAGTCGACGCCGTCGCTCCCGTTGCAGCTCGTCGTCATCGATCCGGCCGGCGTGACGCTGGCGACCTCCGACAGCTCGTCCGGCATGGCCGTCATCGACGTGCCGGTCACGCAGGGCGGCACGTATCTCATCAAGACCATCAATCTCGGCCTCGGGGCGGTGCAGATCCGCAGCGCGGCCACGGCGGTGGTGCCGCGATGAGCGCCGCGCTGCTGCTCCTCGTCGTGCTGGCCGCACCGCGCAACGCGTGCGAAGTGCTCACGCGCGCCGACCTCGCCGCCGTGCAGGGAGAGGCGTTCGCCGGCACGAAGCACTCCAGCCGCGGTATCACCTCGCAGTGTTTCTACCAGCTCCCGTCGTTCGCCAACTCGGTCAGCCTCGACCTCACCCGTGAGGGACGCGAGCTGTGGCTCGAGAACTTCGACCCCGAACATCCCGAGCGGAAGAAGCATCCGCCGCAGCCGGTGAAAGGCATCGGCGACGAGGCCTTCTGGGTCGGCGGCCACATGACCGGCTCGCTCTACGTGCGCAAAGGCGACTCCGTGATCCGCGTGAGCGTCGGCGGCAAGGGGAGCGAGGAGGAGAAGATCGCCAAGTCGAAGACGCTGGCGCAGAAGGTGTTGAAACGGATGTAACTACGCGTTCCAGTCCCCTCTCCCCGTCGCACGGGGAGAGGGTCAGGGTGAGGGGCCGCATCCCGCTGCGAAGCACCGCCCCTCACCCCAGCCCTCTCCCCGCGCGCGGGGAGAGGGGGTCGTGAGCAGTCACACCAGTTCGCGAACCGTTCGTACCAGCTCTTCCGGATCGAACGGTTTCGCGACGTGGCGCTGAAAACCGGCATCGCGTACGCGCGCTTCATCCTCCGAGCGCGCGTACGCGGTGATGGCCACCGCCGGCAGCAGCTCTCCCGCCTCGCGAATCCTCCGGATGAGCGAGTAGCCGTCCTCTTGCGGCATGGCCAGGTCGCTGATCAGTACGTTCGGCCGCCACGTCTCCAGCGCGCCGAACGCTTCGCCCGCGCTGCCGCACTCGTGCACCTCCGCGCCCGCCGCGGCCAGCGCCGCGATGACGATCTGCCGCGTGGCCGCGTCATCGTCGACGACCAGCACGCGCGCACCGGCAAGGTCGCTGGCAGTGGAGCGGCGGCCTTCAGCCCGCCGGCTTTCCTCGGCGGGCTGCAGCCCGCCGCTCCACAGCAGCGGCAGCGTGACCGTGAACGTCGAACCCTTGTTCAACCCGTCGCTCTCCGCGCGCACGCTGCCGTGGTGCGCCTCCACCAGCGAGGCCACGATCGAGAGTCCGATCCCGAGGCCGCCGTACGAGCGGCTCGTCGAGCTGTCCGCCTGGCGGAAGCGGTCGAAGACGAAGGGGAGGAACTTCGGATCGATCCCGTCGCCCGTGTCGCGCACCACGATCTCGGCGTTCCCCTCGTGCTGCCGCAGCGTGACCTCCACCGCGCCACCCGACGGCGTGAACTTCACCGCGTTCGACAGCACGTTCCCGACGACCTGCTTCAGCCGCGCCGCGTCGCCGCGGACGAACGACGGCTGCGCGTCCACCTGCAGCGCGATGCGCTTCGCGTCGGCGGAGTGGCGCACCATCTCCACCGCCGCGTGCACGACGTCCGCGAGCTCGAGCGGCTGCAGGTCGACCGTGGTCTTGCCGGCGGCGATGCGCGAGACGTCGAGGAGATCGTCGATGAGGCGGATCTGCGCGACCAGGCTCTCCTCGATCGCGCGCAGACCGTTCTCGACCAGCTCCGGCTCGCGCGTGCGGCCGAGGAGCTTCACCCAGCCGTACGCCGAAGTGAGCGGCGTGCGCAGCTCGTGCGACAGCGTGGCCAGGAACTCGTCCTTGGCCTGTTCCGCGTGCTTGCGGTCGGTGATGTCGATGACCGAGCCGATGTGGCCGAGGAACTCGCCGTCCGCGTCGAAACGCGGGCGGCCGGCGTCGATGGTCCAGCGGTACTCGCCGTCCGCGCGGCGGACACGGTAGTCGAGCTCGAACGCCTCGCGCGTCTGGTTCGCACGCGTGAAGGCCTCGGCCGCGGCCTGCCGGTCGTCGGGATGCACGGCCTCGACCCATCCCAGGCCGAGCGCCTGCGACCGCCGCTGTCCCGTGAACTCCAGCCAGCCGCGCGAGATGTACGTGCAGAAGCCGTCGGGGTCGGTGGTCCAGAGCATGGCCGGCGCGGTGTCGGCGAACTCGCGGATGCGGGCCTCGCTGCGCCGGACCGTCTCCTCGGCGCGTTTGCGCTCGGTGATGTCAATGACGGAGCTGAGCACGCAGCGGCGCCCGTTGATCTCCACCAGCGCCGAGCCGACCACGCCGATCAACTCCGTGCCGTCCTTGATGCGGAAGCGCGCCTCGACGTTCGGCACCTGCTCGCCAGCCAGCATGCGGCGGAACCGCTCCGCCCGCACCTGCGGGTCGAGCCAGAGGCCGAGGGAGTCGGGAGTGCGTCCGACCGCCTCCTCGCGCGGGTAGCCGGACATCTGCACGAACCCTTCGTTGACGTTCACCAGCGTGCCGTCGTCGACCGAGGTGATGGTCAGCGCGAGCGGGCTGCGCTCGAAGGCCGTGGAGAACTTGGTCTCCGACTCGCGCAACGCTGCCTCGGCGCGCCGCTGCTCGGTGACGTCGTGCGTGATGACGATCGTCCCCGCGACCTCGCCGTTCACGATCAGCGGCGAGATCTGATACTCGAGCGCCAGCTCGCCATAGCTCGTCTGCCCGCGATACGAGGAGCGCGTCTCCATGACCCGCCGCCGCTGCGCGTGAAAGTCGGCCGAGAGCTCCTCGGGGATGCCGAGGTCCGTCGTGGTCAGCCCGAGCATCGACTCCGGCGTCCGCCCCAGCGACTTCGCCGCCGCGTCGCTGACGTAGGTGTACCGCCCCTCGCGGTCGTGGAAGAAGAGATAGTCGGACGTGCAGCTCAGGAGCGCGCCCAACGCGGTCGCGGGGTCGTAGGCCATGCGGAGAGGAGAAAGTGTACATCCCCGCACCCGCCCTCACGTCAGTCTTCACGTATGGAGTGCGGCAGCGCCAGCTGCCGCTTTCCATGCGGGAGGCGCCAGCCTCCCGCCCCCCGCTGCAGCTGGCGCTGCGGCGCGGCCTGTTACGATGACGGTGGCGATGCATCGCGACCCGTTGGATTACTGCGTTGGGTTCGACTGGGACGAGGGTAACATCGATAAGAACTGGTATGCGCACCAAGTCTCGTGGTGGGAATGTGAGGAAGTCTTCTTCAACCGGCCAAGACCCGTTTTCGAAGACACGGCACATTCAGGACTCGAAGAGCGGTTCTATGTTCTCGGGCAGACGAACGCCGGACGCTTGCTGTTCGTCTCCTTTACGATCCGTGACGAGCACATTCGTCCGATATCGGCGCGCGACATGAATGCACGCGAGCGAAAAATCTATGGCCTCCACGCGAAAAGAAATCCCGACGTTCAGTAGCGAAGACGAGGAGCGTGAATTCTGGGCTCACGCCGATTCCACCGAGTACATCGACTGGTCCCAGGCCACGGAGCGGCCGCTTTCCCGTCTCAAGCCGACCCTGCGGACGATTTCGATCTCACTGCCGGAGTTCGTCGTGGCAGAGTTGACGCGGCTGGCCCAGAAGCGGGACGTGTCGTACGAATCTCTCCTGAAGACGTATCTTGTCGATCGCATTCAGGCGGAGATCGCGGCTGAAAAACGCTCGCGGTAGCGCCCGCCCCCGCCCTCGCCGCAGCTGGCGCTGCGGCGTTTGAAAGCGGCAGCTGGCGCTGCCGCACTCCATACCTACGGTTCGAGGCCGGGCTTGTAGTTGGTCGCGAATACGAGGAATCTCACGGCCTCGAGCATGTCCCTGGCGACGAAGCGCACGGCGTGGGCGTCGATGCGCTCGACGTTCGGCAGCCACGACAGCACCTCGGCGGGGCAGTAGTTCTTGAACTGGATCTCCAGCGTGACGGGTGTCCGGACGGGGAGGGGGCGGAAGCGGGCGCGGTTCTGCAGCGCGCGGCGCACGGCGTCGCGGATGCGCTCCCGCGCCGCCTCGGGAGTGAGCGTCTTCGCCGCGTGGAAGCCGATCGCTTCCTTGACCACCGCCCCTCGAAGAGGAGGGTGAGGAGCAGTGCTTTCATGACGGATCATAATAAAAGGTTGCATTATTGACCGAATGGTGGTAGTGTCACTACTGACATCCGCGTCAGCAGTCCTATTGGACCAATCCGATAAAAGGCAGGTATAGAAGGAATGATCGAAGTCCGTTCGTGGTATCGCGCGATCCTGACTCTGGTTATGGTCGCTGTGGTTTTCCCCGTTTCCGCATCCCAGCCCGCTTCGGGCACGTTGAATCCCACCGGCAGCGCCGTCACGTTCGCCGGCAATGCCCTCGGCGGCGCCTCGCCGGAGGCGGAGACGACCTGTGTCGAAGGCGTCAACTGCGACACGTTCCTCCTGACGGTCGGCGGCAACGCCTCGGACTGGCACGGCAAGAACGTCAAGGTCTCGCTGTCGTGGCTCCTCCTGGCCACCGACTACGACATGTACGTCCATAAAGACAGCATCACCGGTCCCGTCGTGGCCAGCTCCGCGCAAGGCACGACCACCTCGGAAGCGGCGGAGATCAACGTCGCGCAGAGCGGCACGGGCACCTACGCCGTCCGCGTCGTGTACTTTCTCGCCCTCGCGGACCAGTACAAAGGACGTGCGGAAGTCGTGACGTCTGTCCCGGACACTCCTCCGGCTCCCTCCACCGGGCAGCCGCCGGCGTACGCGAACTTCGCCGCGCCCGCGCCGCTCGGACAGGGCGCCGGCGAGCCGACCCTCGGCAACAACTGGGCGAGCGGCAACACGATGTTCATCTCTGGCCTGGAGACGCTGCGCGTCAGCTTCGACGACGCGAACGGCACCGCCAACTGGACCGATCGCTCCGGCCTCACCACCTCCATCACCACCTTCGACCCGATCCTCTTCACCGACTGGCGGACCAACCGCACCATCGTCTCGCAGCTCCTTCCGTCCAAAGTCAGCCTGATGGCGTTCACCGACGATGACGGCGAGACGTGGACGCCGAGCCAGGGCTCCGGTATCAACGCCGGCGTCGATCACCAGACCGTCGGCGGCGGACCGTTCAAGCCGGGCGTGCTGCTGCGCGGCCCGCTGACCTCGTATCCGAACGCGGTCTACTACGCGTCGCAGGACATCGGCCTCGCCGAGATCGCGCTCAGCCGCGACGGCGGCCTGACCTTCGAAGTGGCCGTCCCGATGTGGAACCTCACGCAGTGCAACGGCCTGCACGGCCACATCAAAGTCGCTCCCGACGGCACCGTGTACGTGCCGAACAAGAACTGCGGCGGCCAGCAGGCCGTGGCGGTCTCCGAGGACAACGGCCTGACCTGGAACATCCGCAAAGTGCCGGGCAGCACCGGCGGCGCGACCGATCCCTCGGTCGGCATCGGCAGCGACGGCACGGTGTACTTCGGCTTCGTCAACTCCGACGGCACGGCCCGCGCGGCGGTGTCGCGCGACCGCGGCCTGACCTGGTCGACGCCGGTCAACATCGGCTACAACCACAACATCCAGAACGCGGTTTTCCCCGCCGCCACCGCCGGCGACGGCGACCGCGGCTCGATCTTCTTCCTCGGCTCCTCCACGCCGGGCGCGAACGGCATCGCCACCGACATGGCGTTCAACGGCACCTGGTACGGCTACATCGCCACGACCTATGACCGCGGCGCGACCTGGGTCACGGTGAACGCCACGGGCAACGATCCGGTGCAGCGCGGCGTCGTCTGCACGCATGGCACGACCTGCCCCTCCGGCACGCGCAATCTCCTCGACTTCAACGATCTCGAGATCGACGCGAAGGGGCGGCCGCTGGCCGCGTTCGCGGACGGCTGCGTGAGCGGCAACTGCAAGGGTGGCGTCGACAGCAGCGGCCCGGCCGGCACTCCGGACGGCCTGATCGACAGCTATGACAACGACGGCAGCGAGCTGGCCACGATCATCCGCCAGAGCGCCGGACGTACGCTCTTCGCCGTCTACGACCTCCCGGACTCGCCGTCGAACCTCTGGGTGGCGCCGACGAAGTCGAACGTGACGCTCAACTGGAGCGACAACGCCGCGAACGAGACGAGCTACGTCGTCGAGCGCGCGCAGTCGGCCAACGGCGCCTACACGCCGCTCGTCAGCGTGCCGGGGAACACCTCCTCGGTCGTCGACAGCGCGGTTTCCCGCAAGACCACGTACTACTATCGCGTCAAGGCCTCGAACGCGAACGGCACCTCGAGCTACTCGAACGTCGTCAGCGCGTACGTGAAGTAATGATGATGACTGCACTCCGCCGCGCGGCTACGGCCATCGTGGCAATGCTGTTGGTTTCTTGTGCGACGTCGGCGCCCGTTGTTTCTCAACGGGTGCCGATGTCGGACATTCTGGGCATCCGCCTGGACATGCCCCGCGACACCGTCCGCTCCACTCTCGCCACCACGGCGAAGCTGGAGCGCGAGGAGCGCCGCCGCCACGAGGTCTGGACGCTCAACGACGATCCCCGCTTCGGGTCTCTCATCATCGGCTACACCCCCGAGTGGAAGGTCCGCTTCGTCACCGCCGTCGCCAAGCCCGACGGCGTCCCGGTCCGCTACGACGAAGTCCTCGATACCGCCACCGCCGACCATCGCGCCGCGGGCAACACGCACACGTGGACGTGGTCGACGGGGACGCCGAAGTACTACGTGATCGCGATCGGAGGGCCGGAGCGGCTGGAGTATCTGTCCATCAAGGACCAGCCGGAAATGTAGGGCGGGCTTCAGCCCGCCTCCCCCGCGGGGTGGGCGGGCTGAAGCCCGCCCTACGTTTGGGGAAGTCTCAGCACGGCCTCGCACCCGTGGACGTGCTCGCGATTCCGCAACACCAGCGTGCCCCCGTGTGCCTCGGCGATCTGGCGGGAGAGGACCAGGCCGATGCCGCTGCCGCCCGGCTTGGTGGTGAAGAATGGCACGAAGAGGTTGGCGGTGGAGGCCAGGCCGGGACCTTCGTCGCGGACGGCCAGCTCCACGGCCTCGCCGTCGACGCGCCACGTCACCGTTACCGTGCCGCCCGCGTCGATGGCGTTCTTGAGGAGATTGATGATGACCTGCTCGAGCTGGTCTTCGTCCGCCTCAAGGCGCACGGGCGGTCCTTCTTCGAGCACGACGCGCGGATCGAGCAGCACCGCGCGGCGGACGACGGTGCCGAGGTCCACGTTGCGCAGGGTCGGCGCGGGAAGGCGGGCCAGCTCGGAGTAGCCGGAGAGGAAGCGCGCCAGCGCGTCGGCGCGGCGGGAGATCACGCCCAGGCCGCGGGTGAGGTTGTGCTGCAGCGGCGCCGCGATCTCCGCACCCTCGACCGCCTCTTCGAGTGAGCCGGCGATCGACTTGATCGGGGCGAGGGAGTTGTTCAGCTCATGGCCGAGGACGCGCACCACGCGCTGCCAGGCGCGGATCTCCTCCTGCCGCAGCGCGCGGCTGATGTCGGCGATGACGAGCAGGCGGTGCGTTTCCCCCTCGCGGCGGAAGGTCGACACGCGCACGCTCCAGCGCGCGCCGCGCCATTCGACCGTGGACGCCTCTTCGAGCGCCAGCAGCTCGTCGAGCCCGAGCTCCGCCGCGGTGCGTCCGGGCCGGGCGTCGCCGACGAGCCGCTCGCCGGCGCGGTTGACCAGCTCGAGGCGCGACTCCGCGTCGAACGCGAAGATCGCCGCCTCGACCTCGGCGATGACGGCCCGCACCAGCGCCGCCGCCTCCAGCACTGCCAGGTGCCGCCGCCGCATGGCCGCACTGAGCTCGTTCACCTCGTACATCACGTCGCCGAAGATCGTCCCGTCCGCGGCCTCGCGCGCGCGGGTCATGTAGTCCTCCTCGCGCATGGCGCTGACGACGTTCACCAGCGTGCGCAGCGGATAGACGATGACCTCGCGCATGGCCCACGTCACGATGGCCAGGGCGATGACCACGAGAAAGACGATGGTCCAGAAGACGACCTTCGGAAAGTCACCTGTCCACGCCAGCAGCAGCGCGGCCGCCGCCAGCGGGATCACCGCCAGCAGCGCCGTGCCGATGATGCGGCGTTCGTAGCCGAGGAGGGTCATAAGAGTGTTGCTGGTTGCTGGTTGCTGGTTCGTGGTGCTGCATGGGTTTCAGGCCATGCAGCACCACGAACCAGCAACCAGCAACACAGCAACCGTTTCACAACGAATACCTCTGAATCCGCCGATACAACGCACTCCGCGACAGCCCGAGGAGCTCCGCGGCGCGGCTGACGTTGCCGTCGAAACGGGCCAGGGCTTTCCGGATCAGCAGCGCCTCCACTTCCTCGATGCTCATGTCCTCGATCGTCGTTTGCGCGGGCGTCTCCAGCGCGAGGTCGGCGCGCGTGATCTGCGTGGCGGCGCTCATCAGCACCGCGCGCTCGACGGCGTGCTCCAGCTCGCGCACGTTGCCGCTCCAGGGGTGGGCGAGCATGGCCTTGATGGCCGCGGCGTCGAAGCCGGCGACATCCTTCCGGTAGCGGCGGGCGAAGCGGTCGAGGAACTGCGCCGCCAGCGGCGGGATGTCCTCGCGCCGGTCGCGCAGCGGCGGAATGGTGATCTGCACGGTGTTCAGCCGGAAGAGGAGGTCCTGGCGGAAGCGCCCTCCCTGCACGTCCTGCTCGAGCGTCGCGTTCGTGGCGGAGATCAACCGCACGTCGGCCCTGCGCGTCTGCGACGAGCCGACGCGCTCGAACTCGCCGCTCTCGATCACGCGCAGCAGGCGCGCCTGCTGCGTCAGGGTGATGTTCGCGATCTCGTCGAGGAACAGCGTCCCGCCGTCCGCCAGCTCGAAGCGTCCCATGCGGTCCTGCCGCGCGTCGGTGAAGGCGCCCTTCACGTGTCCGAAGAGCTCACTCTCGAACAGCGACTCCGGCAGCCCGCCGACGTTCACGGAAATGAACGGCTTCGCCGCGCGCCGCGATGCCGCGTGCACCGCGCGCGCGATCAGTCCCTTGCCCGTGCCGTTCTCGCCGCGCACGAGCACGTTCGCGTCCGAGGGCGCCACGCGCTGCACCATTTCCAGCACGCGCTTCATGGGCGGCGACTCCGCCACGATCGGCGCCGCACCATCCGCGCGCAGGATCGAGTTCTCCGTCTCCAGCCGCTGCGAGCGGCGCAGCGCGCGTCCGAGCTCGATCTGGTTGCGGACGATGGTGCGTAGCCGGGCGTTGTCCCACGGCTTCTGCACGAAGTCGCGCGCCCCTTTCTGCATCGCCTCGACCACGAGCTGGATCGACGCCCAGGCCGTCATCACCACGATGGGCAGCGTGGGATCGTACGCGTGCAGCTGCTCCAGCAGCTCCAGCCCCTCGGCGCCGGAGCTGGTGTCGCGCGTGTAGTTCATGTCGATCAGCACGAGGTCGAGCTGCTGCGCGCCGACGCGGCGGATGACCTCCCCGGGCGAGCGCGCCTCGACCACCTCCGTCTCGCCGTTCGCGAGCAGCAGCGTCAGCGCCTCGAGGACGTCGGGCTGGTCGTCGGCGATGAGGATCGTCGCTCGCAGAATCACTCCGGCCGCAGGGCGATCATCGGGTTGACCAGCGTGGCCCGCCGCGCCGGAATCCAGCTCGCCAGCAGCGCCACCAGCGCCAGCGCCGCGGCCACGGCGGCGAAGACGTACACGTCGCGCGCCTCGACGCCGTAGAGCAGCGACTCCATGAGCCGCGTGGATGGCAGCGCCACGGCGATGCCGATGACGATGCCGATGACCGCCACTTTCAGTCCATCGCGCACGACGAGGCGCAGCACGTCGCGCGGGTCCGCGCCGAGGGCCATGCGGATGCCCATCTCCTGCGTGCGCTGCGCCACCGAATACGAGAGCACGCCGTAGATGCCGATGGCGGCGAGCAGCAGGCCGAGGGAGGCGAAGAGTGCGAGCATCGTGGCGTTGAACCGCGGACGCGCAATCGTACTGGAGATCAGATCCTCCAGCATCGCGGCGTGGCTCACCGGCATCAGCGGATCGAGCTGCCGCAGCGCGCGCGCCAGCGGCAGTTGCAGCGATTCCGGATCGCGGTCCGTGCGCGCGATGAGCGTGAGCGCCGGCGTCTCGTCGAAGAGATAGCTCATGTAGATCGCCGGCGCCGGCTCGTTGTTCAGCCCCGCCGCGCGGACGTCTCCCACCACGCCGACGATCTCTCCCTTGAGCATCTGGAACCAGTCGAGGTTGATGCGCCGCCCGACCGGACTCTTACCGCCGAAGTACTTGCGCGCGAAGGTCTCGTTGACCACGAGCTCCGTCTGCTGCGGCCGCTCTCCCGCGCGCGGGTCGGCCGCCCGTCCGGCCAGCATCGGCATCCCCATGGCGCCGAAGTAGTCCCCGGCGATGATGCGGATGTCAGCGCCGGGCTCCTGTCCTTCCTTCGGCACCGGCTCTCCCTCGATGAGGAAGGAGTTGTTGCTGAGCGAGCCGGTGAAGGGCATGTTCAGCGTGAGGATGGCCCCCGCGTGCGTGACGCCCGGGAGCTTCGCGGTGGTGTCGAGGACGCGCTCGACCATCGGCTTCCTGCGTCCCGGCTCCTGCTGCGCGCGCGACAGGACGATGCGCGTGGTCAGCGCCCCCTCGGCACGCACGCCGGATTGCACGCGGTCGAGCCGCGCGAAGCTCTTGATGAGCAGCCCCGCGCCGATCAGCAGCAGCGTCGCCAGCGCCACTTCGATCGCCACGAGCGTGTTGCGGAACAGCTTCCCTCCGCGATCGTGGCTGGAGCCGCGGCCGCCCGACTTGAGTCCCGTCTGCAGGTTCGGCCGCGAGGCGGCGATAGCCGGCGCCAGGCCGAAGACGATGCCGGTGATGAGCGTGAGCACGGCCGTGGCCGCGAGCACGCGTCCGTCGACGCCGATCTCCGCGGTGCGCGGCAGCATGGCCGACTCCGGCGTGAAGCGTACGAGCAGCATCGTCGCCCAG
>Ga0196976_1000293_pt1 | contig 33263 bp, 35 predicted proteins | sample S3v_513CmetaG_FD_148644 | JGI IMG/M metagenome (GOLD analysis project Ga0196976, IMG submission 148644) | Soil microbial communities from Anza Borrego desert, Southern California, United States - S3+v_5-13C | ecosystem: Environmental > Terrestrial > Soil > Desert | place: USA: California... | reverse complement strand
CGACGACGACAACACGCTCGCGCCCGGCGCCGGTCAGCCGCTGCGCTACACGGCCACGGGACGCGCCGCCGCGGTCGCGGGGAGCGCCGCGCGCGCGGCCTCGATCGGCACGCACAACCTCACCTGGAGCGTACGCGCGGGCCGGATCGCGCACGTGGCGGCCGCGTTCGCGCCGCTGCGCTTTCCCGTGACGCTGCAGAGCGGTGGCCACGGCTCGATCGCCCCCGCCGGCGGCCTCTTCTCCGATGGGGAGACCGTGGAGCTGCGCGCCGTTCCCGATCCCGGCTACGCGTTCGTCTCGTGGAGCGGCGACGTGACCGGGACGGCGAATCCCGCCGCGCTGCTGGTCGACGGGCCGAAGACGATCACGGCCACGTTCGACCTCGCGGTTCCCGATTTCGAGCGCGTGGTCGGCTGGGCCACGACGGGCAACGGCGTCACCGGCGGCCAGGGCGGCGCCGAGGTCGTGGTCGATACGCTCGCCAAACTCAAGGAGTACGCGTCGCGCACCGAGCCGTACGTCATCAAAATCTACGGCACGATCCGCGGCAATGAATCGATCCGCGTGCAGTCGAACAAATCGATCCTCGGCATCGGCAGCGACGCGCGGCTCCTCGGCATCGGCCTGCAGATCGGCTGGAGCACCGCCTCGCCGGCCGTGCGCAACGTGATCGTGCGGAACGTGACCTTCGAGAAGCCGCTGGCGCCGACCGATGCCATCACGGTGCAGTTCGCGAAGAACGTCTGGATCGACCACTGCAACTTCTTCAGCGACCGCGCGCACGACATCGACTTCTACGACGGCCTGCTCGACGTCACGCACGGCGCGGACTTCGTGACGGTCTCGTGGTGCCGTTTCTACGAGCACTACAAGACGTCGCTCGTCGGCCACAGCGAGAACAATGCGGCCGAGGACGTCGGGCATCTCACCGTCACGTACCACCACAACTCGTTCGTCAACTCCGGCGGCCGCAACCCGAGCGTGCGCTTCGGGACCGTGCACATCTTCAACAACTACTACAGGGACATCGACGACTACGCCATCGCCTCGCGCCTGAACGCGGAGGTGCTGGTCGAGAACAACTGGTTCGAGAACGTGCGCCGCCCGATCCGCGCCGACACGTCGCTGAGCGACGTCGCCGGCCGCGTCCGCGGCGCCGAGACGAACGTGTACGTGAGCTCCGGCGCGAACAGCATCACCACTCCGCCGGCGACGTGGATCCCGGCGTACGCGTATGCGCTCGACCCGGCCGCCATCGTGCCGGAGAGCGTCGCGCGCTGGGCCGGGGTGGGCGTGGTGACGTACACGGGAGAGAAGCCCGCCCCCTCCGCCCCCTCCATCGTGCGCCAGCCGTCGTCGCAGACGGTCGATGAGGGGAAAGACGTCGCCTTCGAGGTGGAAGCCGACGGCACGTTTCCGTTCACCTATCAGTGGCTCCGCAACGGCGTGGCCATCGCCGGCGCCACCGCGGAGACGCTGTCGCTGAAGAGCGTCACCAGCGCCGATGCGGGCAGCTACAGCGTGCAGGTGTCGAATGCCGGCGGCAGCACGACCAGCAATGCCGCCACGCTGGCCATCAAGTTCGTGCCTCCGCCGTCGACGTCGTCGTTCCTGCTGCGCGACCAGTTCGCGGACGGCGCGCGCAACAATCAGTCGCTGCCCGCTTCGGCGGCCTGGTTCACCTCCTCGGGGTCGAGCAACCTCACCGTCACCGGCAGCGAGCTCGTTCAGACGGCCACGTCGAGCCGCACGTTCCTCGCGTACTTCACCAACGACCAGGCGCAGCCGGTCGCGCTGAATGCCGGCGAGAGCCTGCGTCTCGGCTTCACGTTCCGGTTCGCCGTCTTCGATCCGGCCACGGACAATTTCCGCGTCGGCCTGCTGCGCTCGGTGGCCAATCCCGCGGCCGTGAACGGCGCCGGCTTCACGGCCAGCGGCGCGCCGAATACGAACGCGCGCGTGTCGGGCGACTTCGGCAGCAACGGCCCGACCTCGAACGTCTTCTCGCTCTACTCGGGCTATGCGGCGTTCACCACGGTCAGCGCCGCCGGCAGTCCTTCCCCGGTGCGCTTCCTCGCCCGCACGGGCTCGAACGCCACGCTGATCGGCGGCACCGGTGCGTACACGAACGTGCCGGCCGGCACGCCCGTCGCGGCCGCCCCGATGCAGGCGGGCACCCAGTACCGCGGCACCCTGACCGTGACGCGCACGGCCACGGGAGCGACCGTGAGCTACTCCGTCACCGACCCCGCGAGCGGCGCGTCGATCTTCTCGAACAGCGCGACGCATACCGGTTCCCTGACTTCGTTCGATACGATCGCGTTCTACCTCGCGCGCAGCAGCACGGTGAACCCGGATCTCACGCTGAGCGAAGTGAGCGTGGAGAAACTGTTGCCGTGATTCCTCGCGATGCACGTGGAAACGTAGGACGGGCTTCAGCCCGTCGGGCGCTCGCGGCGAACGCGGCCCCCGCCCCGCCCGGGGGGCGGGCTGAAGCCCGCCCTACGTTTATCTCGCGTAGTATCCCGACACCGTCCGCACCTTCAGCTCTCCGCGCTTCGTGCGCACCGCCAGCTTTCGCCACCCGCCTGCTTTCCCCGGCCGCGGCTGGAAGGTGATGAGGTACTGGCCGCGCACGTCGTCGCGGATGCGGGTGAAGACGGCCTGCCGCTCGGCCTCGCGCACGCCGTGGAACGACGCGCCGCCGGTGGCCTCGCTGAGCGCGGCCAGCGACGCGGCGGACCGTTGCGAGAGGGTGTAGATCGGGATGGCCGCCGCGCGGGCCGTGCGGATCGCGGCGGCCGAGGACTGGCTGCTGAAGCCTTCCCGGCCGTCGCTGATCAGGAGGAGCGCCTTGCGGCCCGGCACTTCCTGAAACTGCTGCAGGGTGAAGATCACGCCGTCGAAGATCGACGTGCCGCCGGCCACGGTAATGCCGAGGATGCGCTCGCGCAGGCTGGCGGCGTCGCTGCTCGCTTCGTGCACGAGCCGCGGCGTATTGTCGAACGCCGTCACGAACGTCCGGTCCGGGGAGCCCTCGCCGCTGCGCACGAAGCCGTTGGCCAGCTCCAGCGCCTGGAAGATCCACTGCTTCATGCTCCCGGAGCTGTCGATGGCGATGCCGATCGTCACCGGCGTGTCCGTCGCGCGGATGACGTTGACCGGCACGGCGGTGCCTTCGTCCTCGACCACGAAGTCTTCCGCGCGCAGCCCCTCCACGCGGTTTCCGGCGGCGTCGGTCACCGTCGCGTAGAGCGTCACCGCCCGCACGTCCACGCTCGCGCTGGTGCCGCCCGCGTTCACGAGGCGCGCCTCCTCGACCGTCGTGCCGTCATCGAGCACGCCGACCGCGCGCACGTACCCGAACTCGTCCGGAAAGGTGAACGGCGCCCGGAACGGCGGCCCGTCCAGGGTGGCCACGAGGCGCTCCTTCCAGTACAGCTCCACCCGCTCGAGCTTGCGCGTCTCCGGCACGTGCACGTCGACGGCGATGGAAGAGGGGCCGCGGACGAACTGCTCGGCCGGCGAGGTGATGGCGACGCGGAACGCGTCGATGCGGTCGTTGATGGTGGCCACGTCCTCGCCGATGGCCTCGTCCGAGTCGTTGTACCCGACCGCTTTCAGCGTGCGCAGCATGGCCACGGGACCGACGTCGACGGTCAGGCGGAACGGCCGCGAGTCATCCGTGGCCACCGGGGCGTCGTCGACGAACAGCTGCACGCTGGCCACGCCCGGATCCGCCTCGACCACCACGTCCATCCGTCCCGTCATCGTGCGCCGCGCGGGCGTGATCAGCCGCACCGCCGCGAAGCGCTCCTCTCCCTTCGGCGGCAGCGGCCGGCGGTCGTACGTCTCGAGCTCGCGCCGCACGTGGCGCAGGAGGGGGGAGCCGGCCGGCGCGAGCTCGTAGGCCTTGCGGTAGTACGTCACCGCCTGGAGGCGCTGCCGCTCGGCCACGGCGAAGTCGCCGAGGATGCTGTACGCCTCGGCCACGACCGCCGGCGGCGCATTCCTGTCATTCGCGATCTTCGTCACCGTGCTTCTGCCGCTGGGATTGAAGCCCGCGCCGAACTGCGCGACGCCGATCCACATCTCGGCGTGGAGCGCCAGCTCCTGCTTTCCCTCGCGGCGCAGGCCGTCGGCCGCGTCCGCGAGCAGCTTGGCCGCGCGCATCCCGGCGCCCATGCGCACGAGCGTGCGGCCGAAGGCGACGTCGGCCGCGGCCCGCGTTTCGGTCTTGCGCATCTCCCACGAGCGGAGGAGCTCCGGCGCATGCTCGCGGACAACGCCGAGCATCGTGCCGATCTCCTGGTCGCTGTTGATGCGCGTCCACTGGATGACGCGTCCGTCCGGGTCCATGGCCACCAGCAGCGGCGGCTGCGCGGTCACCGTCGGGAGACGTCCCTGTTTCCGCGCGAGGACAAACGGCTGCAGCATCAGGGCGAGGTTCTCGTTCTCTATCGCCCGCGCCAGCTTCGCGTCCCCTTCGGCGTTGGCCTTCTCGGAGGGGATGCGCAGATGCAGAATCACGAGCTTCCCCTCGGCTTTCGCCCGATCGAGCGCATCGGGAAGGGGAGACCAGGCCACCGTGGCAGCGAGGATCAGAGGAAGGGTCGGGACCATGGGAGAGCCAGCATTGTAGCGAGCTATTCGTCCGTCGTACGGAGCGTGGCGCTCCAGTCGCCGTCCGCATCGCGCGAGACGTGGACCTGCCACGGCTGGCAACAGACAGGACAGTCTTCGACATACGACTGCCGGCCGCCGCCGCTCTCGTCGAGAGAGACCTCGACGGGCTCACCGCAATATGGACAGCTTCCCGGAATGACAGTCACGATCGAGGTCCATCGTGGCCGCTCGTCCGGACGGCCAGCCCCACACACTTCATAGCGAGTCACCGCGTCAGCAACCCGCGGTTCTTCGGGTCCGCGGAACAGCGCAGCGCCGGCCGCACACTTGTACGTCAGCATTCGCCTTGAACGGAGCGTCAGGAGATCGAGTCGGTAAGCACATTCCAAAAATGCCGAAAGCTGTGAGATGTGTTGCGCGACGGCTCCATGAATTGTGCGATCGTCCGTGCTGCTTCAATTTTTCGAAGTCCGCCTTCCATGTATCCGGCGGAGCGAAGAATACGTTCGAGCGCTTCCCAAGTGCCGCCTGCGATAGCGTCGGAATCGCGAAACCCGGCTTTGTTCGGAATGTTGCGCGGTGCGCGCGGGAACGCCGTGGTAACCGCCTCCCAGTCGCCGAAGAACCACGCCTCGAGCTCCTCGATCGCGATGCGGTTTGCCAATTGAAATCGTTTTCGGCGCGATGATCGTGTGACGAGACGCGCGTCACTTGCCGCGCGCTCGAGCGTCCCTTTCAGCAACTCACAATCATCGTCGTCTCGATCGACGAGGACAATGATGCGCGCGGAGTCCGGCAGCCACTTCGAGTATCCGATGAGACGTTGCGGCAACTTCCGCAGGAGATCGTGCTTGCCGTTGTGCGCATGTATGTCGAATGAGAGCTCGGTCAGTTGCCGAGAGAGAAAAGCATTGAGCGCTGCCTCGGCGGACGGTTCCTCGACCAGAATCTCAAGGTGCGTGACGGTCAAGAGGGGATGTTCCTCTTCGGCGCACCGCTGTTCACCAGTGGGTCGCCGACTCCGAAATGACCTTCAAGCCACAGATCGCCCATGAGGGCGCCGGAATTCAGAAACTGGGGAATGCCGCGAATGTCGGCCGCACGAACTGCCTTAGTGAAACCACTGTCATCGCGATATAGAACCCGTACTTCATTCGGTCGTATCGAGTTCAGGAAAAAAGGCGAATGTGTTGTCACCAGCAACTGCGATCGGTCAACCGCGGCGCGACACTCCTCGCCCAACTCCGGCAACAACCGCGGATGTAGAAAGTTCTCGGGCTCTTCGATACCGATAAATTGCGGCGGCTCCGGATCGTTCAACACTACGAGATAAGCGAGCATCTTTAACGTACCGTCAGAAACGAACTTCGAGAGGACTGGCTGCTCGAACGGAGCGTCTTTGATCTGGAGAAGCAGACGGCCATCGGCCATCGGATCAGCGATTACTTTTTCGATTCTCGGCACCCGCCGCCTGAGCATCGCGAAAATTTCGTCGAGCCGGCCCGGGTGCTGCTCTTTGAGAAACTGAATCACGTTCGCGAGATTGTCGCCGGTTTTGCTCAACCGCTCTTCAGGTCCAGCCTCGGGCTGACTCCTCGCGTCGTCAACAGAGAGATACGAGACGTACCAATCCGTGATGAACTCACGGAGCGCAGCAATTCGAGGATGATCTGCAAACTGTCCGAGCGTACTGACGGCGAGGACATCCGGTGATCGAAGCGGTGTTTCGACACGCTTATCCGTTTCATCGGGAAGCTCCCCGCTTATCGCGCTTCCCCTCCCGCTCTTGTAATCGAGAAACTTGAAGGGGCGGCCGTGTGCGCCACGCTTCCATTGCAGCCACTCTTCAGCGACGATCGGGCCCTTCGGACCTTCGTCGATGGCGAGGTGGTAGGTAATCAGGCGCTGATTTGAGCGTTCGCGGTACTTGAGCTCGATGACGACGGGCCCATTCGCGCCTCGCGAGCGGATCTCCTTGCCGCGACCTCGCCGATCCCAAGCGTGTCTCAGCCCATACTGAAAGCACTCTGAAAGGAAATTGAATACATCGAAGACCGTCGACTTGCCGCTTCCATTCGGGCCGAGCAAAACGGTCAACGGGGTGATGTCTTTCAGCTCCAGGTTCCGCAGCGCGCGATAGTTCTCAACACGAACGTACTCGACCCGTGCGGGCGCTTCTCTTCTTGGGCGACGGGCTGGGCTAGACATTTTGACTCGACATCCGCTCCAGGTTCATCAGGACATTATCAGTGAGAATGCACCTGGACGAAGTCCGTTTGAGGCACCGACGCGGGCCGCTTGGTCAGCGCTCGATCAGGTCGAGTTCCGCTGCCACATCCAGCGTGAACTTCCCCCTTCCCGCGGGCGTGAGCTGCACGTTCGGGCACTTTTCGCGCAGCCGGTGCCTGAGCAGGATCAGGCGCGACTCGAGGTTGTCTTTGACCTCCGGGAGTCCCAGCGACTTGTCCATGCGCAGCTCGCGGTTGGTGAACGTCGTGCGGCCCTGTTTCTTGTACTCGCCGAGGAGCTTCCAGAGGATGCGGCCAGGGACATTGCGGACGAGGTACTCGTCGTCGAGGAAGACCGTGTCGTCGTTGCGGTAGTAGGTCAGCGTGTGGCGCGCGCGGAGGGGTGGGGGAGGGGTGGGGCGCGGCGGCGGCGCGCTCTCCTCGGCGGCGGGCGCCTCGTCGTCGATGACGCGGTCGATGCCGAGGGCAATCTGGTTGGCGATCACGCCGAGGTAAGCCTCGTCCCATTCCCCGAACGCGAACGGGTCGCGGCTTTCCGCGGCCAGCACGCCGATCAGGCGCTCTTCGATCAGCAGTGGCAGCACCAGCGCCGACTGCGCGTCGGGTAAGCCGGGCAGCGGGACCTCGGGGCGCACCGAGCCGCTCTCATTGATCACCGAGCGGCGCACCGCGCGTCCGTAGCGCAGCCCCTCGTCGAGGCCGGAGATGCGCAGCACGCGGCGCTCGCGCGCCACCGTGCCGATCAACCCTTCGCCGAGGGCCACCTCCGCGCCGACGCCGCCGCCGTAGCCGCGGCAGGCGATGGTGATCAGGCGCTGCGACGGCTCGTCGAAGAGGAGCACGATCGTGTTGCTGAAGCCGAAGTAGACGTCCAGCGCGTCCAGCGTCGCCGCGAGCAGGTTCTCCAGGTCGTCCGCGCGGTTGATGCGGTCGGAGACGAGCTGCAGGCCGCGCAGCTCCGTGCGCATGCCGGTCGGCGCCACCTCCGCGTCGGGCAGCGCGGCATCGGTGAGGAAGCCTTCCACCTTCTCCACGCGCGTGACCTCGAAGACGTCCGCGGCGATGAGGCGGAACACCCCCTCCATCCCCGTGTGCGAGGCGATGGCCTGGATGCGCAGCTTCATCGTGTCGAAGAGCGGCCCCTCCTTCTCCGAGCGCAGGAACCGCAGCCGCAGGCGGTAGGCCTGGAACGTGACCGGGTCGTACATCTCCGCGGCGGCATGCGGGTTCTCGGCGAGGTTGCGGCGGGTCTTGTTGAAGAACTGCTGGGAGAGCGCGACGTGCCGGTCGTCGATGAGATGGATCTGGCTGACGTAGGTGATGTTCGGCAGCCCGTGCGCGTCGGCGGTGGCCACGAGGCTGGGGATGACGCCCTGGAAGCAGCGGTGGAGCGTGGAGAGCTTCATGCCAGCGGCGCTCCCGCGTTCGGGCCCGGCGTCTGGTCGAAGATCTGCTCGATGGACATCTCCACGGCGAAGGCCGGCCAGTGGGCGACGCCGAGGAGGATGCGCCGCGGCAGCCCGATCTCGTCCAGCACGCCGGCGAAGGCATCCCACCGCTGCCGCACGAACGCCTCGTCGGCGGCGGGGGCGAGCTTCACGCCGCGCGTGACGCCTTTCACCTGCACCGTGCGGTGCGAGAGCGGGTGCGACGCGGCCACGGCCATGCGCCGCGTGGTGGCGATGTTCGCCAGCGCCTCGTGCGCCGTCGCCGCGGGGAGATAGAGGATCAGCGTGTCGGGCTCCTTGCCGGCGGCGATGGCGATGCCGCGGCACGCGGCCGGGACCCCTTCCGCGTCCGCCGTGGCGACGATGATCGAGGCCCCGGGCTGCAGCCACTCCTGGAGTCGTGGGTTGGACATGAACGCCGCGCGATTCTAATCGCGCAGCGGGATGGCCAGCATCACCAGATCGTCCTTCGGCTTGACCCGCAGCCCGGGATTGGCGATGAAGTAGTAGTGGTCCCCCGCCACCGCGCCGGTGAGCGGCAGCTCGAAGAGGGCGTTTTTCGACTCCAGGATCTCGACGCGGTGGTGGTCGAGGTGGATGCGGATCACGCGCGGCTTGCCGATCGCGTTCTGGATGCCGATGAGTGTGCCGCGGTCGAAGCTCAGGCCGTCGATGCCGTTCAGCAATGTGGGGCGGGCTTCAGCCCGCCCTGCAGGCTCGATCCGCTCGCGGGCTGAAGCCCGCGCCACATCGAAGCGCGTCACGCCGCGGAAATCGGCCACGTAGAGCGTGCGCTGGTCGTCCGAGAGGGCGATGCCGTTGGGATAGCGGAAGTCGTCCGCCCACTCCTCGAACGCGTCGCCGCCCGCGGGGAGGCGGAGCACTTTGCCGCGCCCCATGTCGGTGGCGAAGAGGCTTGTGGACGCCGTGCTCCCTCTCCAGCTCGTCGAGGACGAGCAGCAGCGCGGCGCGTTTCATGGCCGTCAGGGTAAAGAAGATGTGACGTGGGTAGGGAAAACAATCCCCAACGTCTCTCCTGCTGTCGGAGGGAGAGAAGCATGAGTTACCCGACGAAGACCCCCGACCCGCAGCCGGACCCGCAACCGCAGCCCGACCCGCAGCCGCAAAAGTACATCCGCAAGAACGTCTGGGCGAACGGCGGCACGTTCGACGATCCCACGATCCTCTGGTACGCCCGCGGCGTGGCCGCGATGAAGGCCCGCGCGCTCGCGGAGCCGACGAGCTGGCGCTTCTACGCCGGCATCCACGGCTTCAACGCACAGCTGTGGACGATCGACGGATACCTGTCGAGCACCGACCAGCTGCCGACGGCGCAGCAGCAGCAGCTCTTCTGGCGGCAGTGCCAGCACGGGAGCTGGTACTTCCTGCCGTGGCATCGCGGCTATCTGCTCGCGCTGGAGGCGAACATCCGCGCCGCGGTGATCGCCGCCGGCGGACCGTCGGATTGGGCGCTGCCGTACTGGAACTACTTCGGCGGCGGCACCCAGAACCAGTTGCCGCCGGCGTTCGCCTCGCCGGACTGGCCGGACGGCACGGGCGACAACCCGCTCTTCGTCACGCAGCGCTGGGGCCCGCGCGATGACGGCGACGTCTTCGTACCGCTCGACCAGGTGAGCCTCGAGGCGCTGAGCGTGCCCGAGTTCGACGGCGTGCCCCCTCCGGGCGATCCGGGATTCGGCGGCATCGATACCGGCTTCTCGCACGGCGGCAGGACGCACGGCGACCTCGAGTCCGACCCGCACGATCTGGTGCACGTCTTCGTCGGCGGCGGCAATCCGCAGAGGCCGAATCTTCCCGGGCTGATGACCAATCCCAACTCGGCCGGCCTCGACCCGATCTTCTATCTCCATCACTCGAACATCGACCGGCTGTGGCAGAGCTGGCTCCTGGAGCCGGCGAGCGAGGGCAACCCGACGGATGCGAACTGGCTGAACGGTCCCGCCGCCAGCGGGCAGCGCGAGTTCGTCATGCCCTGGCCGGACGGCACGAACTACGTCTACACACCCGGCGACGTGGGTGACCTGGCACAACTCGACTATGAGTACGATGACTACACGCCGGGCGCCGCCATGGAGCCGGAGAGCGTGTCGGCGAGGAGACCGCGGCGCCGCCGCACATTCGGCGCCGGGTTGGAGTCGAGGGAAGGAGCCGCCGTGGCCAGCAGGGGCAGGAACGTGGAACTGGTCGGCGCGAACGACCAGCAGGTGAGCGTCGCCGGCCGCGCGGAATCGCGCGCGACCGTGCGGCTGGAGGAAGGGCCGCGCCGCAAGATGCAGGAAAGCATCGCCCGCGCGAGCCAGGAAGGGCCGGGGGGCGGGGAGCCGGACCGCGTGCTCCTCAATCTCGAGAACGTGCGCGGTCTCTCCGACGCGGCGGCCTTCGAGGTGTTCGTGAACGGACGGTCGGCGGGGAGCGTGGCGCTGTTCGGCGTCACCGAGGCCACGTCGGCGGAGGACGAGCACGGCGGCGCGGGACTGAACTTCGTCCTGGAGATCTCGGGCATCGTCGACGAGCTGCATCTCGGGGACGAGCTCGACGCGAACGCGCTCGACGTGCGCATCGTGCCGGTGCGGAACGTGCCGGAAGAGGCGAACGTGACCATCGGACGGATCAGCGTCGCGCGGCAGGGACGCTGACGCCGTGACGGCCGCCGCTCGTGCACGGATGCGGGTCCGGGTGCCGCTGCTCGCGGTGAGCGCGGCAGCCTGGCTCGTGCTGGTCATTCAACCGCACGAGGCGGCGGTCTGCATGATGCCCTCGATGCGATGGACGCCGGCGTCGCTCCTTGCGGCGTCGGCGCTCATGCTCTTGTCGATGATGGCGCCACTCATCGGCGCCCCGGTGCTGCACGTGCGCGAGCGCAGCTTCGCCAGCCGGCGCCTGCGCGCGACCGCGCTGTTCGTGGCGGGCTACGGCCTGCCGTGGCTCGCGGCGGGCGCCGTGCTGCTGTACGCGGCGTCGTGGATCGTGTCGAAGGAATCCCCGCTGCTGTCCGCGCTGACGGTCGCCGCCATCGCGGCCTGGCAGTGCTCGCCGCTCAAGCAGCGCTGCCTGAATCGCGGTCACGCGCACACGGAGCTCTCCGCGTTCGGGGTGAAGGCGGATCTCGACGTGCTGCGCTTCGGGCTGGTGCACGCCTGGTGGTGCATCGGCTCGTGCCTCGGGCTGATGCTCCTGCCGATGCTGTTCACGCGCGGCCATCTCGTGCTGATGGCCGCCGTGACGCTGTGGCTGATCGGGGAACGGCTGGAACGCCCGATGGTGCCGCGCTGGAGCTGGCGCGGCCCCTCGCACATCCTCCGCATCGCCGTGGGACAGGCAAGGGTGTGGGGCGGGCCGAAGCCCGCCCTGCGTTGAACTACGGGCCGGCTGCCTCGCGCGCGCGGATGTGGATCTCCACGCGGCGGTTGAGCTGGCGTCCCTCGGCGGTGTCGTTCGTCGAGGCCGGGCGCAGCTCGCCGTAGCCGTAGACGGTGATCGCCGACGCGGGCACGCCGCGGTCGATCAGGTAGTCGGCGACCGACGAGGCGCGGCGCTCGGAGAGGCGCTGGTTGTACTGGTCCGTCCCGGTCGAGTCGGTGTGGCCTTCGACCGTGATCAGGTTGTCCGGGTACTGCGCGAAGTTCTGCGCCAGATCGTTGAGCGTGCTCCGCGACGCGGAGCGCAGGTCCGACGAGTCGGTGTCGAACAGGATGTTGTTCGCCAGGCGGACGTTGATCTCCCCTTCGGACGGACGCGTCACTTCGACGCCTTCGATCTGCCGGAGCTCCTGCTCCTGCTTGTCCATGCGGCGTCCGATGGCCGCGCCGACCGCGGCACCGACCGCGCCGCCCGCCACCGCACCCGTGCGGTTGTTGCCCGACTGATTGCCGATGACCGCACCGGCCACGGCTCCCGCCACCGCGCCGATGGCGGCGCCGCGCTTGGTCTTGCGGTTCGGGTCGTCAGTCCCCGACGCGCAGGCGAACGCGAAGACGGCGATGAGTACGAGTACTGTTCCTTTTCGAAGCATCTGGCCTCCATGGGCGGGCTGAAGCCCGCCCTACATAAAAAGACGCCCGTTGCCGGGCGTCTTGGTCGTACTTCAACATTGATACCGCTTACCCATTGGCCCTGACGTAGAGCTCGACTCGGCGGTTGCGCTGGCGGCCGCTGGCGGACTCGTTGCTCGACTTCGGGCGCGACTCGCCGTAGCCGACCGCGTCGAGGCGCGAGCCGCGGACGCCGAGGTCTTCGAGGTAGCTCGACACGGCATAGGCGCGGCGCTCGGACAGTCCCTGGTTGTACGAGCTCGAGCCGACCGAGTCCGTGTGACCCGCCACGACGATGGTGGTGTCCTTGTACTGGTTGAACACGTCCGCCATCTCACGAAGCTCGTCGCGCGAGGTGGAGCGGAGGCCCGCCGAGTTGAAGTCGAACAGGATCTCGTTGTTCACCGTGACCTTGAGCTCGTCTTCGTCCGTACGGGTGACGTCGATCCCCTCGATCTGGCGGAGCTGACGCTCCTGGCGGTCCATCATGGCGCCGACGATCGCGCCGGCCGCGGTCCCGGCCACGGTCCCGACGACCGCGCCGCGCTTCGCGCTGCCCTTGCCGCCGAGGCGCTTGTTGTTGCCGATGATGGTTCCGGCGATCGCACCGGCAACACCGCCGATGATCGCACCCTTTTTGGTCTTGTCGCGCTCGGTGGCCACATCCGCGAAGGCCGTGGTCGAGAGGAGGGCGATGAGCGCTGCTGCGATGAATCGTTTCATGGTTGGTCTCCTTGTGTCCTGGCGGTCCCTTATCGCAACGGGTCTGCCACACCCCAAATAACTACGTCAAAAACAAACGTAGGGCGGGCTTCAGCCCGCCTCCCCCGGTGTACCATTCGCCCCGATGCCGCCTGATGTCCCCCTGCGCGAGGTAATCCGTAACCTGCTGCAATCCGGAGACTTACCCTTCCGTGATTTCATGGAGGTCGCCCTCTACCACCCCGAGTCCGGCTACTACGCGCGCCCCGAGAACCCGGTCGGCAGGACGGGCGATTACGTCACCGCACCGGTCCTGAGCCCCGTTTTTTCGTTCGCTTTAGGCAACCTCGTCCGCGAGTTCGTGCGCCGCAACGAGGGCGTACTGTGCTCGATTGTGGACATCGGCTGCGGCGATGGCGGCCTGATCCGCGCTCTCGCATCCGAAAACAGCTCGCCGAACGTGAGATTTTTCGGCGTGGACCGTGATCTACGCAGGGCGGGCTTCAGCCCGCCCCTGGTCGGGCTGAAGCCCGACCTACGTTCCGTCCCACGCGACGGCGCCCACCTCATCCTCAGTAATGAGCTGTACGACGCCTTCCCCTTCGCCCGGCTGGTCCGGCGCGGCGAGCAGCTGCACGAGCTGTGGGTGCAGGAGCGCGACGGCGTGCTGGACTGGGTGGAGCGCGAGGCGCCGGCGCCGTACGAGGACTACTTCACCGCCAACGGCATCGAGCTGGCGGAGGGGCAATTCGCGGACGTGTCGCTGGAGTGGGAGGCGTTTCACGCCGAGGTGCTGGACTTTTTCGAGCGCGGCCTCGTCGTCACGATCGACTACGGCTATCCGGCGGACAAGCTCTTCCATCCGCGCGCGCGCCGCTTCGGGACCGCGGCGGCGTACGCGGGGCAGCGCGTCTCGCGCGACCTGCTCGCGAACCCCGGCGCGCAGGACCTGACCGCGCACGTCAACTTCAGCGACCTCCAGCGCGCCGGCGGCACGACGCTCTTCTTCGACCGCCTGGCGAAGTTTCTCCTCTCCCTCGGCGCGGCCGAGCACCCCCTCTTCCGCCCCGTCGAAGACTCCGGGATCACCTCGGCCGAGGAGGGGCTGGAACTGCTGGAAGCGCGCGAGGCCGCGCGCCGTCTCGTCCTTCCGGACGGCATCGGCGAGGAGATGCGGGTGCTGGTGCAGGGGAAGAACGTGGATCTCGAAGGGTGGTCCTTCCAGCGTCCGCTGTACTGATCTGGAGTGCGCGAGCGCCAGCTCGCGCTCTCCATGCCGCAGCGCCAGCTGCGGCGGGGGCGGAGGCTGGCGCCTCCGCCAAGGAGAGCGCGAGCTGGCGCTCGCGCACTCCATACCTTCCTTTTCTTGACTCTCCTCGCTCGAAGTTTAGAATGGCCGCGGTCTCAACGATTTCACGCGAGGATCAATGGCAAACTACTCAGTCCTGCTGGTAGCCGTGCTCATCGTCCTGTCTGTGCCGGTGATCACTTTATTCGTCCTGGCGCCATTGATCCGCGCTTCCCGCGCGAACAAGGTGAAGCTCGAGCCGTATGAATGCGGCGTCGCTCCCACCTCCCTCGCGTTCGACCACCGCTTCTCGGTCCGCTACTTCCTCATCGCGGTCCTCTTCATCATCTTCGACGTCGAGACGGTGTTCCTCTTCCCCTGGGCGATCCGGTTCAAACAGCTCGGCTGGTTCGGAGCGATCGAGATGACCATCTTCCTCGCGATCCTCCTGGTCGGTTACTTCTACGCCTGGAAGCGGAAGGTTCTTACATGGGTCTGATCGAGAATCGCTTCGACTCGAACGTTCTCACCACGACCGTCGATAAGTTCTTCAATTGGGCGCGTAAGTCCTCCCTTTGGCCAATGCAGTTCGGGCTGGCCTGCTGCGCCATCGAGATGATGGCCGTCCTCGATCCTCGCCATGACATGGCCCGCTTCGGCGCCGAGGTCTTCCGCGCCACGCCGCGCCAGTCCGACCTGATGATCGTCTCCGGCACCGTCACCGAGAAGATGGCGCCCATCGTCCGCCGCCTGTGGGACCAGATGCCCGAGCCGAAGTGGGTCATCGCCATGGGCTCCTGCGCGACGTGCGGCGGCCCCTACGACACCTATGCGGTGACCCAGGGCGTCGACCGCCTGATCCCCGTCGACGTCTACGTTCCCGGCTGCCCGCCGCGCCCCGAGGCGCTGATCTGGGGGCTGATGGAGCTGCAGAAGAAGATCGAGAAGATGCACATCCTCCGCAAGGGCGGCGAGGCGTACGACTTCGCCCGCGCGGCGGTGCGCGACTCGCTCCGTCCGGCGCACGAAGGCCCGGCGCTGCGCGCCGAGCAGGCGGCGCAGCTCAAGCCGGCGCCGATCTCCGGCGTGAAGCGCGCCCCGGCCGCGCCCGCGCCTCCGAAGCCGGCGGCCGCTCCGGCGGCGGCGGCGACGGCGGTCGTGGAAGGCGAAGAAGTCACCGCGGCCGAGATCCAGCAGGCCGCCGCCCCCGAGATCCCGCTCGACCAGGACGCGCAGGCCGGCGCTTCGCCCGCCGCTCCCTTCCACCGCGACGACCTCACCCTCCCCGAGCGCATGGCCATGGCGCAGGAGATGGGCAACGGGTGGGAGACGCGCCTCTTCGCCGCGATGGCGCAGACCGACTGCGGCGCGTGCGGCTGGGACTGCGAGGGCTACGCGAATGCCATCGCCACCGGCGAGACCGACGACATCTCCCTCTGCGTGCCCGGCGAGTCCGAGACGCTGGACATGCTGGAGCTCCTGATGAAAGAGAAAGGAAGGAGCTATTCGGGCGTCTGAAAACGGTTGCTAGTTGCTGGTTGCTGGTTCCGGGTGGCGTTTCGTGCAGGCGAAACACCGCAACGAACCAGCAACCAGGAACCAGTAACCAATGTCTGAGCAAACTCCACCAGGCCCAGCTCCCGCTTCCCCGCCGGCTCCGCCGGCAGGACGCACCGTCGACGACATGAAGCGCGATCCGCTGGTCGCTTCCGCGGTGGCGCGCGTGGACGACGCCGTGCTGGACGCCCGGGAGTTCGCCGGCGAGCTCACGCTCTTCATCGACCGCGACCGCATCGTCGAAGTGGCCCGCGCCTTCAAGGACTCCGGCTACGTCTACCTCGTCGACCTGGCCGCGGTCGACTACTCGAAGTATCCCGCCCACACCGGCCCCCGGTTCAGCGTCGCCTACACGCTCTACTCGTTCCAGAAGAACGCGCGCGTGCGCCTGCGGGTCTGGACCGACGAGACGGCGCCCGTCCCCTCGGTGACCTCGGTCTGGCGCACGGCCAACTGGCACGAGCGCGAGACGTACGACATGTTCGGCATCCAGTTCTCCGGACATCCGAACCTGGAGCGCATCCTGATGTGGGACGGCTTCAACGGCTTCCCTCTGCGGAAAGACTTCCCCGTGCGCGGCATCGACACCGGCGCGCGCATCTATCCCGAAGTCTTCCCCGAGGGGGGTGGACCGAAGCCGGGATCGACCGGCAAGCCGGCCGCCGACGTCAACCTCTATAAAGGGGAGTGGAAGCGCTACGGCACGTGGCCGCTGGCGCAGATCGGCGGCGGGGCGGCGGCCGCCAAGGCGCCCGCGCCCAAACCGGCGCCGAAACCGGTGGCACCCGCGGCTCCGGCGGAAGGAGAAGCCGAATGACGCGACGTCTGCCAGACGTAGGGCGGGCTTCAGCCCGCCTCCCCCGGGAGGGGCGGGCTGAAGCCCGCCCTGCATTGGAGGATGCCGATGTTTGACGTCCATGAGATGGAGGTCAACTTCGGGCCGCAGCATCCGTCGACGCACGGCGTGCTGCGCGTGCTGCTGAAGATTGACGGCGAGCGCATCATCGACGCCAAGCCGATCATCGGCTACCTGCACCGCGGCACCGAGAAGCTCTTCGAGCACATGGCCTATCCGCAGTGCATCCCGCACACGGACCGGATGGACTACGTGGCCGCGGCCACGAACAACCTCGGCTTCGTGGAGACGGTCGAGAAGATGCTCGGCATCAGCGCGGCCATCCCGCGCCGGGCGCAGCTCATGCGCGTGATGCTCTCCGAGCTGCAGCGCATCTCGTCGCACCTGCTCTGGCTGGCCACGCACGCCATCGACCTCGGCGCCATGACGCCGTTCTTCTACACCTTCCGCGAGCGCGAGCAGATCCTCGACTTCTTCGAGGCCTACTGCGGCGCGCGGCTCACGCTGAACTGCATGCGCATCGGCGGCATGCCCGAGGACCTGCCGCACGGCTGGCTCGAGGACGTCGAGGCCTTCGTCGACAAGTTCCCGGCCTGCATCGACGAGTACGAGTCGCTGCTGACCAACAACCGCATCTGGAAGAAGCGCACCATCGGCGTCGGCGTGCTCTCGCCGCAGGAGGCGATCGACTGGGGGATCACCGGCCCGCCGCTCCGTGGCTCGGGCGTCGAGTGGGACCTCCGCCGCGCGCAGCCGTACGAGTGCTACCCCGACCTCGAGTTCGACATCCCCATCGGCAGGAACGGCGACACCTACGACCGCTACCTCGTACGCATGGAAGAGATGCGGCAGTGCGTGCGCATCCTCAAGCAGTGCTTCCCCCTCGTCCGCGCCACCCCGGCGGGCGACCTGAAGGCGAAGATCTCGAAGGTCATCCGCCCCCCGGAAGGGGAGGTCTACCACTCCATCGAGTCGCCGAAGGGAGAGCTGGGCTACTACATCGTCAGCGACGGCAAGACCCAGAACGCCTACCGCTGCCACGTCCGCCCGCCGTCGTTCGTGAACCTGCAGGCGCTGCCGGCCATGGCCAAGGGACACCTGGTCTCCGACCTCGTCGCGTTGATCGGAACCATCGATATCGTGTTGGGGGAGGTGGACCGGTGAGGGGCACAAAGGCACAAAGGCTCGCAGGCTCACAGCAATCTCCTGTGAGCCTATGCACCTGTGAGCCTGTCTCCGACCTCGTCGCTTTGATCGGAACGATCGACATCGTGTTAGGGGAGGTGGACCGGTGAGGGGCACAAAGGCACAAAGGCTCACAGGCTCACGGCAATCTCCTGTGAGCCTATGCACCTGTGAGCCTGTGAGCCCCCAGGAGGTCGCACCATGAACAAAGCTTTAATGACCTACCTCCTCTGGCCCCTCGTCAAGTTCCTCATCGCGTTCGTGATCGTGCAGGTCATCGTCGCGGCGATGAACTGGGTCGAGCGGCGGTTGCTGGGGCTGTTCCAGGCGCGGCTGGGGCCGAACCGCGTGGGGCCGGCGGGGCTGGGGCAGATCATTGCCGATCCGATCAAGATGCTGCTCAAGGAAGACATCGTCCCCTCCAGCGCGGAGAAGGTGGCGTACTTTCTCGGGCCCATCTGGCCGCTCATCCCGGCCTTCATGGTCTTCTGCCTCATTCCGTACGGGCCGCCGCCGACGTTCGCCATCGCGCGCGTCAACGTCGGGCTGCTGCTGATCCTGGCCATGACCTCCACCGCCGTCTACGGCATCATCCTGGGCGGCTGGGCCTCGAACAACAAATACTCGCTGATGGGCGGCCTCCGCTCCGCGGCGCAGATGGTGTCGTACGAAGTGCCGTTCGGGCTGTCGATCGTCGGCGTGCTGATGATCACCGGCTCGCTCGACATGGTCACCATCGTCCGCTACCAGGAGGCGAACGCCTGGAACTTCCTCCCGCAGATCGTGGCCTGCTTCATCTTCCTCGTGGCCATGAACGCGGAGAACAACCGCACGCCGTTCGACCTCCCCGAGGCGGAGTCGGAGCTGGTGGCCGGCTACCAGACCGAGTACTCGGCCATGAAGTTCGCCTTCTTCATGCTCGGCGAGTACTCGATGATGATCGTGAACTCGTGCCTGATCGTGACGCTCTTCTTCGGCGGCTGGACGCTGGGGATGTTCGGGCTCGGCCTGACCACGGAAGTGCTCCGCGGCATGGGCTTCCTGGGCGGCCTCCTCGGCGCCGCGATCTTCTTCGTCAAGGTGATGTTCTTCCTGCTGGCCTACGTCTGGACGCGGGCCACGTTCCCGCGCTTCCGTTTCGACCAGCTCATGGACCTCGGCTGGAAGTTCCTGATCCCGCTCTCGCTGGCGAACATCTTCGTCACCGGCCTCTTCATCCTGATCGGGCAGGAGCGGCTGATGTACTGGATCGGCCTGGTCACGATCGCCCTCATCGTCTTCTATCTCCGGCCGCGGCGCGCGCCGGCGAAGGTGGCCCATGCAAGTTAGCTATCCCAAGCCGAGGTGGTCGGACAAGTTCCTCCTCCTCGACATGCTCGAGGGGTTGAAGACCACCCTGCGCGAGCTCTTCAAGCCGAAGGTGACCATCCGCTATCCGGAAGAGCGCATGGAGCCGGCGGACCGCTTCCGCGGCATGTTCAAGTTCTCGTACGACCGCTGCATCGCCTGCAAACTGTGCGCGGTGGCCTGCCCCATCGACATCATTTACATCGATGTCCACGACGACATGATCGAAGAGGGGGGCAAGAAGAAGAAGGTCAAGGTCCTCGACCGCTACGACATCGACGTGAAGCGCTGCATGTTCTGCGCGCTCTGCGAAGAGGCCTGCCCCACCAAGCCGAAATCGATCTGGCTGACCACCAAGACCTACGAGCTGGCCAGCTACGACCGCAACGACCTGTACTTCAACATGCAGCAGCTCGAGTACTGGGACGACCGTCCCTCGTTCACGGGGCTGCCGGAAGAGGAGGAGAAGCCGAAGCTGGACGAAGCGCGGCTTCTGAAGGGCTGACATGGATCTGACCGGCCAGTTGCCGCTCCTCGTCTTCATCGTCATCGGGACGCTGGCCGTGGCCGCGTCGATCCTGGTCGTGGCCATGCGCAATCCCGTGCATTCCGCGCTCTTCCTGCTGCTGACCTTCCTCTGCGTGGCGGTGCTGTTCGTCATCAAGTCCGCGGAGTTCGTGGCGGCCGTGCAGGTGCTGGTCTACGCCGGCGGCGTCATGGTCCTGTTCCTCTTCGTGGTCATGCTGATCAACTACCGCTCCCTCCCCGAGGAGCGGGTCCTGTCGAAGGTCTGGCTGGGCGGCATCGGCGTCGGCCTGGCGCTCTTCGTCCTCTTCGTCGCGCTCGTGCGCACCGGCGCCTACGCCGACCAGGTGCCGGACGCGGCGAGGAAGCTGACCACCGTCACCGAGCGCTATCTCGCGGAGCACCCCAGCGATCCGAACAAGCTCGTACGCCGCACGCGCGAGCGCGAGAACCGGAACGCCGAGGCGGTCGGGATGGCCCTCTACACCGACTACCTCGTCCCCTTCGAAGTCGTCTCGCTCTTCCTCCTCGTGGCCATGATCGGCGCCATCGTCCTCGGCAAACGCGAGCTGTCCGCCGAGGAAGAAGAGTCCACCCCGCAGTACATGCTCGAGCGCGCGGAAGTGGAGAAGGAAGTGAAGGAGGCGATGAGTGCGTGAAATTGAAAATGGAAAATTGAAAATTGAAAAAGGCCGTGTCGCCAGACGCGCGCCCCTCGCCACTTTTTCAATTTTCAATTTTCAATTCTCAATTCCCAATTCTCCTCGCGAGGAGGCCCCAAGTGCCTAGTACCGCGCAATACCTGATGCTCTCCGGCACCCTCTTCGCCGTCGGCCTGATCGGCGTCATCGTGCGCCGCAACATGATCACGGTGCTGATGTGCATCGAGTTGATGCTCAATGCCGTGAACATCAACCTGATCGCCTTCTCCCACCGCCTGGCCGACCTGCAGGGGCAGGTCTTCACCATCTTCGTCATCACCATCGCCGCGGGTGAAGCCGCGGTCGGGCTGGCCATCATCATCCAGTTGTATCGCCTGCGCAGCACCGTCAACATCGACGAAGTGAGGACGCTGAATGGCTAGTCTGCTTCTGGCGGTGGTCCTCCTCCCGCTCCTCGGGGCGACGATCAACGGGCTGCGCGCGTTCCTCAATCCGCACGCCCCCAAGAACAAGGGGATCACCAACGCGGTGGCCCTCGGCAGCACCGCGCTCTCGGCCCTCATCGCCATCTACATCGTCGTCAGCAGCGCGGGCCATCCGTGGCAGCACACCTACTTTGAATGGATCCCGGCCGGCATCGGCCACGTCGGCTCGCTGATGTCGAGCTTCAGCGTCGACTTTGCCTTCCGCATCGACGCCCTGTCGTCGACGATGCTGCTGATCGTCACCTGCATCGGCTTCCTGATCCACGTCTACGCGACCGGCTACATGTCGCACGAGACGGGCTACACGCGCTTCTTCACCTACCTCAATCTCTTCATGTTCATGATGCTGCTGCTCGTCCTCGGGGCGAACTACCTGGTCATGTTCGTGGGGTGGGAAGGGGTCGGCCTCTGCTCGTACCTGCTGATCGGCTTCTACTACGACAAGCACTTCGCGGCGGATGCCGGCAAGAAGGCCTTCATCACCAACCGCATCGGCGACTTCGGCTTCATCCTCGGCGTCTTCCTCATCTTCAACACCTTCGGGACCTCCGACTACGAAAAGGTCTTCGCCCTGGCGGCCACCGGCGGCGCGGCGCAGTACGGCTGGATCGCCACCGCCATCTGCCTGCTGCTCTTCGTCGGCGCCTGCGGCAAGTCGGCGCAGGTGCCGCTGTACGTCTGGCTGCCGGACGCCATGGCCGGCCCCACGCCCGTCTCCGCGCTCATCCACGCGGCCACCATGGTCACCGCCGGCGTCTACATGGTCGTGCGCTCGAACGTGCTGTTCCGGATGTCGGAAGAGGCCTCGCTGGTGGTGGCCATCGTGGGCGCCGTCACGGCCATCTTCGCCGCCAGCATCGGCATCGCCCAGAACGACATCAAGAAAGTCCTCGCCTACTCGACCGTCTCGCAGCTCGGCTTCATGTTCATGGCCGCGGGCGTCGGCGCGTACACCGCGGCCATCTTCCACGTCATGACGCACGCCTTCTTCAAGGCCTGCCTCTTCCTCGGCGCCGGCTCGGTCATCCACGGCTGCGGCGGCGAGCAGGACATGCGCAAGATTGGCGGCCTGCACAAGTACATGCCCTCCACGCACTGGACGATGGCCATCGCCACGTATGCCATCGCCGGACTGCCCTTCGCGGCCGGCTTCATCTCCAAGGACGAGATCCTGGCCAACGCCTTCGGCTACGCGGTCCCGATCTGGATCGTCGGCGCCATCGCCGCCGGCTTCACCGCCTTCTACATGGCCCGCCTCTACTTCATGACCTTCCGCGGCAGCTACCGCGGCCACGCGGTGGAAGGGATCGAAGAATCCGAGCCGAAGCACGCCGGCCACGACCTGATTCCCGACCAGCGTCACCTCGATCACGGCGACGCGCACAGCGACAAGGCCCACGGCCACCACGCGCACGGGCACGATCCGCACGAGTCGCCGCTGTCGATGACCGGCGTCCTCTGGGTGCTGGCCATACTCTCCATCGTGGGCGGGGTGGTGGGGTGGCCGGCCGCGCTGGGCGGCCCGCATCCGACCACGTTCCAGCACTGGCTCGAGCCGATCCTCCTGCCGATCGGCGGACAGGCGTTCCACTTCCACGAGGCGTCGCACGCGCTGGAGTGGACGCTCATGGCCGTCTCCGTCGGCATCGCGCTGTTCGGGGTGTTCCTCGCGTACCGCCTCTATGTGAAACGCAAGCCGGTGCCCGACGTCCTGGAGCCGCGCCTCGGGCTCGTGCACAAGCTGCTGGCCAATAAGTACTGGGTGGACGAGTTGTACGGCAAGACCGCCATCGCCGGCACGCTGGCCCTGAGCCGCCTGCTCTGGTGGTTCGACGCCTGGATCGTCGACGGCCTCGTCAACGGCGTCCGCCATCTCACCGTCATCGCCCTCGGCTACGGGTCGAACCTCTTCGACAAGTACGTCGTCGACGGCGCCGTGAACGGCGTGGCCTGGGGGGCCAAGGGCGGCTCGATGATGTTCCGGCGCGCGCAGAGCGGCCTGGTCCAGAACTACGCGCTGATCATGGGCGGCGGCATCGTCCTGATCGCATTGGTGTACCTGTTCATGAAACCGTAAGAGAAACGTAGGGCGGGCTTCAGCCCGCCCAGGGACGGGCTGAAGCCCCTCCTGCGTCAGGGAGAGATCTAAGTCGATGGATTCTCAAATTCTGAACATCATCACCTACATCCCGCTGGCGGGTGCGTTGTTGATCCTGTTCTTCGTGAACAAGAACAGCACCGGTGCGATCCGCATGCTGGCCACGGCCACGGCGGTCATCGACTTCATCGTCTCCCTCTATCTCTGGTTCCGGTTCAATCCCGCCGGCGAGGGGAACGACCTCTTCCAGTTCCGCTTCACCGCCGACTGGATCCCCTCCCTGGGCGTGAAATACGACTTCGGCGTGGACGGCATCGCCGTGCTGCTGATCCTCATGACCACCTTCATGGGGATCATCGCCGTCGTCTCCTCCTACAGCGCCATTCACCACCGGGAGAAGGAGTACTACACGCTGCTGCTCATGCTGCAGACCGGCATGATCGGTACCTTCTGCGCGCTGGACTTCTTCCTCTTCTACGTCTTCTGGGAAATCATGCTCGTGCCGATGTACTTCATCATCGGCATCTGGGGCGGGGCGCGGAAACTGTACGCGGCCATCAAGTTCTTCCTCTACACGCTGGCCGGCTCGGTGCTGATGCTGCTGTCGATCCTGGCGCTGTTCTTCTTCAATGACGGCGGCATCCCCTTCCTCAACATCGCCGGCCTCGGGAACGAGGCCACGTTCAGCGTGCTGAAGTTCCACGAGGTCGGCCACCTCATCCCGCCGACGCTGCAGTTCTGGATCTTCCTCGGCTTCTTCTTCGGCTTCGCCATCAAGGTGCCGATGTTCCCCTTCCACACCTGGCTGCCCGACGCGCACGTAGAGGCGCCCACGGCCGGCTCGATCATCCTGGCGGCCGTGCTCCTGAAGATGGGCACGTACGGCTTCGTGCGCTTCGCGCTGCCGATCCTCCCCGACGGCACGCGGCAGTTGCTGATCCCCATCGCCGTGCTGTCGATCATCGGCATCATCTACGGCGCGCTCGTGTCGCTCGTGCAGAAGGACATGAAGAAGCTGGTCGCCTATTCATCGGTCTCGCACCTCGGCTTCGTCATGCTGGGGATGTTCGCGCTGAACCCGATGGGCATCAAAGGCTCGGTCCTGCAGATGATCAACCACGGCATCTCCACCGGCGCGCTCTTCCTCCTGGTGGGCATGGTCTACGAGCGGCGCCACACGCGCATGATCGCGGACTACGGCGGGCTGGCCAAGGTGATGCCGATGTACGCCGCGCTCTTCCTCATCGCCGCGCTGTCGTCGATGGGACTGCCGGCTCTCAACGGGTTCATCGGCGAGTTCACGATCCTCCTCGGCGCTGCCAACTCCACCGCCTACGGCACCATCGTCTACGCCGTCTTCGCCGCCATCGGCATCGTCCTCGGCGCGGCCTACCTGCTGTGGCTCTACCAGCGCGTCTTCTGGGGCCCGCTCGACAACCCGGCCAACGCCGGCCTGACCGACGTCAACCGGCGCGAGCTCGGCCTGATGGTGGCGCTGGTGATCCTGATGATCTGGATCGGCGTCTATCCGAAGCCGCTCTTCGACTTCATCGACAAGCCGGTCGACTACATCGTCAGGAAAGTCGACCCGCAGTACTTCGAGCGCCAGCCGGTCACCTATCCGGCCACCCCCGCCGCACCGGCCGGACATCACGAGGTGGCGGCGAAATGACCTGGGGCGATACGCTCTATCTCCTCCCGGAGATCGTCATCGCCATCGGCGCGTGCTTCCTGCTGGTGGCGCCGGTGTCGGGCTTCCGTTCCACCGGACCGTCGGCGAAGTGGGCCATGCTGGTGCTGCTGGGCATCACCGCGGCGAGCGTGCTCCTGGCGTCGAACCTGGTGGCGAACATCGACCAGACCCGCGCCTTCGCGTCGATGTTCGCGCTGGACGCGTTCTCGATCTTCTTCAAGCTGCTGTTCATCGCCACGATCGCCATGGTCGTGCTGCTCTCCGACGACTTCCTGCGCAACTCGCGCTATTCGGCCTGGGAGTATTACTCGCTGCTCGCCTTCGCCCTGTGCGGGATGCTGTTCATGGCCAGCGGCATCCACATGGCGACGATCTACGTCGGGCTGGAGCTGATGTCGCTGTCGAGCTACATCCTGGCGGGGTACTTCAAGAACGAGCAGAAGAGCACCGAGGCGGCCATGAAGTACTTCATCCTCGGCGCCACCAGCTCGGCCATCCTGCTGTACGGGATCTCGCTGATCTACGGCGTCACGGGGACGCTGAACCTGCTCGAGATCGCGCGGGCGATGTCCACCCTGGTCACCAACGACGCCCTGATGTTCGGGATCATGCTCCTCGGCGCGGGACTCTGCTTCAAGATCGCCGCGGCGCCGTTCCACGTCTGGACGCCGGACGTCTATGAAGGGGCGCCCACGCCCATCACCGCCTTTCTCTCCACCGCCTCCAAGGCCGCCGCGTTCGCGATCTTCGCCCGCATCTTCTACGTCGCCCTGCACCACTTCCAGCTCGACTGGCAGTACGTGCTCGGCACCATCGCCGCCCTGTCGATGATCGTCGGCAACCTGGCCGCCATCACCCAGGACAACGTCAAGCGCATGCTCGCCTACTCGTCCATCGGCCATGCCGGCTACGTGCTGCTGGGCGTGATCGCGGTCAGCGAGATGGGGCTCTACGGCGTGCTGGTCTACTCGGTGGTCTACGTCTTCGCCACCCTCGGGATCTGGGCCACGGTGCTGATGCTCGAGCGCGGCGAGTACGCCGGCGAGCAGGTGGACGACTTCAACGGGCTGCACAAGCGCGCCCCCTTCTGGGCCTTCGCCATGGTCATGTTCCTGCTGTCGCTGGGCGGCATCCCGCCGACGGCTGGCTTCATCGGCAAATACTTTCTCTTCTACGCGGCCGTCGGTGCCGGCTTCGGCTGGCTGGCCGTCGTGGCCGTGCTGATGTCGGCCGTGTCGATGTTCTTCTACTTCCGCCTGGTCATGGCCATGTACCTCAAGGAGGGGAAAGCCGCCGCGGTCATGGCGCCCGACAGCGGCCAGCTCCGGCTCGTGGCGGCGATCGCCCTGATCGTCACGCTCCTCTTCGGCATCCTTCCGTCGCCGCTCATCGAAGAGGCGCGGAGGTCGGGACGCTGGGTGGCCACGCGCTCCGCGGCGCTCGTCGATGGACGATAAGAAGCGCCGCGAGGCCCGTCAGCTCTTCGAGGCCTCGGCGCTTGCGTGGATGTTCCCCCTCGCCCTCGGCATCGGCGCGCTGTGGGGGTGGGGGATGGACAAGCTGTTCGGCACGTGGCCGTGGCTGACGATCATCTTCACGGGATTCGGCTTCGTGGCGGCCTTCATCAACCTGTTCCGCATCGGCCTGAAGGAATGACGGAAGAGCCTCCCTGGTACGACCGGGAGACGCCCGGCGACGTCCTGCGGCGAGTCAAGCGGACGGCACTGGTCGCGGCGGCCGTTTTCGCCGTGATTTGCTCGATTTCGGGCGGTTTTCGCGGTTTTCTCGGGTTGACTTGCAGTGCAGCCGTCACTATGATCAGCTTCCTTTGGTTGGAGGAGATCGTCGATGTTCTCCTGCAACCGGCGGCACACCTGCACGCTCGGAGGCTGACGTTGCGTACCCTGGCGCGCTTCCTTCTCCTGGGTGTGGCGCTCACGGTCACGATCATCATTGCTCGTTTCAACGCGGTTAGTGTGCTGCTGGGATTCTCGATCATCGTGGTGGGAATCTGCGGCGAAGCTCTGTACTCGCTGTACCGCAGCTTCGCCGGCTGAGAGGTTGCTCAGAGGTCAATGGAACACGAACATTCAATCCTGTACGAGCCGGTCAACTACCTTCTCGGGCTGGTCGGTCTGCATGCGCCCGATCACGTGGTCATGGCCCTGCTGGTCCTGCTGATCAGCAGCATCGTTTTTCCGCTCGCGTCGCGCGGTATCAGCCGCGACAATCCGGGCGGCTTCCAGCACTTCCTCGAGCTCATCGTCGGCGGCCTGAAGGATCTTCTGGAAGACATCATCGGGCACGGCGCGTCGAAGAAGTATCTCTACATCATCGGCGGCTTCGCCTGCTTCATCTTCGTCTCGAACATCTTCGGCCTGTTCTTCTTCCTGCAGCCTCCGACCGGCAACCCCAACACGACCTTCGGGCTGTCGCTGACGGCGTTCCTCTACTACAACTGGCAGGGAATCCGGACGCAGGGCGTCGGCCACTATCTGGCGCATTTCGCCGGGCCGGTATGGTGGCTCGCGCCGCTGATGTTCCCGATCGAACTGATCGGACACGTGGCGCGCATCCTCTCGCTGGGCATGCGCCTGTTCGGGAACATCTTCGGCGAGCACACCGCCACCGGCATCTTCATGGGGCTGCTGCCGTTCGTGCTGCCCTGGCCGATGATGGGGCTGGGCATCTTCGGCGCGTTCCTGCAGACGTTCGTCTTCATCATGCTGACGATGGTGTACATCGGTGGCGCCGTCGCGGTCGAAGAACACTAGATCTGAAAGAAAACCCACGGGTTCGTACTATCGAAAAGGAGGGAGTTCAAAAGTGACCAAGAAGCACATCATTCTGTTCGTGCTCCTCGCGCTGACCGCGTTCTCCGCGCTCGGCCAGGAAACCACGACCAACAACCCGGTCCGCTGGGGTGTCATCGGCGCAGCGTTCGTCCTCGGCATCGCCGCGGCGGCCGGCGCCATCGGCCAGTCCCGCGCCATCGTGGCGGCCTGCGAAGGCATCGCCCGCAACCCCGGCGCTGCCGGCGCGATCCGCCTGGCCATGATCATCGGTCTGGCACTGATCGAGTCGCTGGTCATCTACGCGCTCATCATCGCGTTCATGATCCGCGGTCTGTAAGACTCGGCGAACCGTCGTACCGGAGGCCCGGTGCCGCAAGGCGCCGGGCTTTTTTTTGTTGCTGGTTGCTGGTTGCTGGTTCGTGGTGATGCCTGGGTTTTCAGGCGCCCAACGTAGGACGGGCTTCAGCCCGTCCAACTGGAGCTCAGGCCAGGCCCCACCACGAACCAGCAACCAGCAACCCAGCAACCGCTTCCATCAGGCAGCGTCTTTGCTGAGCCAGCTCCCTGGAGGTACCGCCGTGAACTGGTTCAACCTGTCTTTCATCGGATGGATCATCGTGATCATCGCCCTGGCACTGGTTGCCTGGAAGTTCGACGTCGAGCCGTTCTGGATCGGCATCGGCGCGCTGCTCCTCCTCGGCGTGGGGATCATCACCTCGGTCAAGCACTCGAAGCCGCGCATCTAAGCAGACTGCACTGGCTTCGCCAACGGAAACACAGCGGACCGCCGGCGTCCTCGCCGGCTGTCGCGCAGGCGTCCCGCGCCTGCGCCCTGGGCGGAGTGGCGGCGCGGGACGCCGCCACGACAGCCGGCGAGGACGCCGGCGGTCCGCATCCGTTGGCGAAGCCAGTGTGGTCTGCTTAGCAGGCCACAAAAAGCCGGCGCGGCGCGCCGGGCTCGCGAGACGCTCGCACACTTCCATGCCCGTCCCCGGTCTCAGTCGATGTCCGGGTAGTGGAACGCCCGCAAAAACGAGGGGTCGTCGCGAAACGCGTCGAGCGTGGCGGGTTGGATCTCGTTGTAGAGGAGGTCGGCGACGTAATCGGCAACGCCGCGGGCGTCGATGGGACTTACCACGACGCTTCGCCGGACGCGGGGATCGTTGCGCCAGGCTGCCGCTGCCTGATGCTCGATCGCACGGCGGATGAAGATGGGGAAGGCCCAGTCGACGCGCGTGAGCTGAAAGTCCAGGGGAAGGATGTGCGCGGCGGCGGGGCCGAGAGCCTCGAGGATCCGCGCGCGCGGCCACGCATCGAGGACGTAGGCGGCGGCCTCGGCCCACGGAATCGAGCCGTCGAGAGGCTGGGCGCCTTCGTCGCGCAGCATCGCCCGGACGGTCGAGGTGGTGGTGCCGAGCAGTTCGGCCATTTCGGCGAGCGCGACGCGCCCGTGCGGAGGCCTTCCGAAGAAGCGCGCGAGCGTTTCGTGGCGGGGGAACGTCGGGGCAGCGGGCTGGATGGGCATTGTCGCGGATCAGTGTCTGTTTTAATCCCGTGGGGGCGCACTCTCTCCTGTCATTTCATAAGCTCCGGCTAACTTCATGACTCGTATAGGTTTCTTCATGCACGATTTCTCGGATCATGGGTAGGGAACGCACGCGCCGGAACACTCCTGCAGAAGGAGAGGCGATGCAGGAGCCCCGCAGCGAGGCGAGCCGCGCGGCACCGGCGCCGGCCGATCCGGCCGGCAGCGAGGTGCGCGCGGTATTCGAGGAGGCCTACGTGCGGTTTGCCCCGAGGATGAGAAAGGTGGTCGTCGCGAAATTCGGCATTGCCCCGGAGGACGCCGAGGGCCTCGTGCAGGACGTGTTCGCAACGTTCCTCATGCACGCGGCGAGCGTGGAGCAGGTGGAGCGGTACCTGATCGGCGGCATCTGCAACGCCGCGCGGAAGCACCTGCAGCGGGAGGGCGCCGCGGACGCGCTGTTCTGCGACGACGACCCGTGCCAGGCCACCGCCGGCGACGTGCTGCTGCGGCAGATCGAGCGGAAGGAGCTCCTGTCGAAAGTCTTCGCGCGCGTCGGACCGCGCTGCCGCGACCTGCTGCGCAGCTATTTCGTGCGTGGCGAGAGCGCGGCCGCCATCGCCGACCGGCTCGAGTCGACGCCCGGCTCGGTCAACGTGACCCTGCACAAATGCCGCAGGCGCGCGGTGGAGGCGTACCGCGCCATCACGGGGGAGCGCTGACGTGCACGAACATCTTCCGGACGCGGAACTGGCCCGTTACGCCATCGACCCCGAATCGATCGCGCCGGACCGGCGCCAGGTCATCGAGCAGGAGGCCGCACGCTGCGCGATCTGCCGGACGTCGCTCGACTTCTTCAGCGTCGTCGGCGCCGAGGAGCTCGCGGACGTCGAGTTGTGGGAGCCGGATGCCGATTGGCGCCGCGACGACGACCCGCTGCGGGCGTGCGTCGATCGGATCGAGGCCGAGGACCGCGAGGCGGACGCGCTGCTCGCGGAGAAAAAGCTGCTGGTGTCCTCCACGAGAATGGCATTCACGAACGTCCACCACGACCGGCGGCTGCTGAACGGAGGCGTCGTCCGGCGGTTGACGGCGCATGCGCACAAGGTCCATGAGGACGAGCCGCTCGACGCGGTGACGTTCGCCGATGCGGCGATCCTGATCGCGGAGTCGCTGCCGGACGACGCCTATCCGCGGAAGGCGGTGTACGAGCTGCGCGGCGCCGCGTGGAAGGAGCGCGCCAACGCGCTGCGGGTGGCCGGCAGGTTCCCGGCCGCGCTGGAGGCGCTCACGAATGCCGAGCGCGCGTACCGGAACCTGAAGTCGCCCGGCTTCGGCCCTGCCAGCGTGGCGCTGATTCGCGGCGGCGTGCTCCTCGAGCAGGACCGCCTCGACGAGGCGGCAGCGTGGGCGGAGAAAGCCGAGGCCGGATTCGCGTATCTGGGGCAGGAGGAGCGGCGCATGCGCGCGGTGTTCCTGCGCGGGAGCATCGCGTACAAAGCCGGAGAGGTTGCCGGCGCGGTGAAACTGTTCGAGCGGGTGCAGGAGTATGGCGAGGCGGTGAACAGCCTGCGCTGGATTGCCCGTGCCTCGTACGCCATTGGGAACTGCGAAGTGGACCGGAGCAACCTCGGTGAAGCGAGCCTGCAGTTTCATCGCGCGCTCGTGATCTTCCGGGAGATCGGCCCCGAGAGCGAGCGTCTATCGACGGAATGGGGACTCTGCCGGATCGTGCTGCACGGGGGCAACCGGAGCGACGCGATCCAAAGACTGCAGACTGTCGCGGCCGAGTTCGAAAAATGTTCGATGATCACCCTCGCGGCGCTGGTACGGCTCGACATCGTGGAAGTCTTGCTGGCAGCTGGAGAGACGAGGCAAATTGCCGCAACCGCGGTCCGCTTGTTCCGGCTGTTCAAGGACGCCGGCATGATGACCGGAGCGCTGACCGCACTGGCGTATTTGAAAGAGGCCGCGACGGCGGGGAAGCTCACCGCGGCGGGAGTGGATGCGGTGCGCACCTACCTGCGCCGTTCGTCGCGCCAGCCTGAGCTGCTGTTCCAGCCGCCGCCCGATCCTTTTCGTTAAAAAAGCGCGGTGAGTGGGAACCCTCCTCCCAACCCAGCTGGAAGCTGGTGCAGGAGGGTTTCATGCGTACATCCCGAAAGGGGATTCTTCGCGGTGCAGCGTTGCTGGTGTTTCTGGCGACCGTCGGTCTGCCGAGCGCATTCGCGGACGATCCGCCCGCTCCATTTGATCCCTTGGAGTCGCGAATCAGGCCGCCGAGTGGTGTTACCTCGGAGTCGCGAATCAGGCCGCCGGGTGGCGACGAGTCCACCGCTGATGTCCGAAACGCTGCGCCGCGAACCAACTCCCGAATCAAACCGCCGGGCGGCGTGACGGCACCGGAGCCGGACTGGTTCGAGCTTCTGAGCGACTGGCTGCGCGCCCGGGTCCGCATCTCGCCGGTCGGGTAGCGCGCCGGCCGGCGGTGGGTCGAGGCCGCACCCACTGCCCCGTGGAGGTCTGTTTTTCCTGCCTTCGGCGGGTAGGAAAAGCTGCGCCCTGCGTCACTTCCTCAGTGATCGCAGCGATGACCCGCCCGAAGAAACCTCCTCGCGTCTTCACCTCCGCCCACCGGCAGCGTCTCGACCGCGCCATCGAGCACTACCTGCGCAAGTGCTACAGGACCAGCAGCGCCGCGCGCGCGTCGGAATTCGCGGCCGAGCTGGGGCTGACGCCGGAGTACGCGAGCTGGCTCGCCACGAAGACCCTCGGCAAGCCGCTGCGCGTCTACCTTCGCGAGAAGCAGGTGCAGTACGCCGCCTGGCTCCTGCAGACCTTGCCGCAGGAGATCACGGTCGAGGAGATCGCCCTGCGGTCCGGTTTCGGCACGCCGGGGACGCTGTACCGCTCCTTCCGCGAGGTCTACGGAACTACCCCGGGAGCTCTGCGAGGGCTTAAGAAATGACGGACGACACCGGGTAGCACAGGTGGGTAACGCCGACGCCCGCGATCACCGTCGGGTTCCCGCCCCATCCTTGGGCGACGTCGAACGTGCGCCGGCCGGTGAGCACGGCACCCAGTCCAGACGTGAGACCGCGAATGTGCTCGGCGCTCGGCCCGGACACCTTGAACGTCATGGGGTCCGACCCTCCGGTATGGATCGCGACGTCTCCGAGGTGAAGTACCAGTCGAACACTTCACCCACACCATCGTTGAGATCGGCGACGTAGCCGTCGAGCGACATGGACATGATTGCGACGACCTTCGACATTGCGCTCCTTTCGAGGCCCGGGCTGCGATCTCACGTTACACTAAGCAGGACGCACTGGCTTGGCCAACGGAAACACAGCGGACCGCCGGCGTCCTCGCCGGCTGTCGCGCAGGCGTCCCGCGCCTGCGCCCTGGGCGGGAGTGGCGGCGCGGGACGCCGCCTCGACAGCCGGCGAGGACGCCGGCGGTCCGCATCCGTTGGCGAACTCAGTGCGGTTGCTTAGGACCACTATGTCAAAAGCGGGCCACAGGGACGAGGTCACTTTCTTCCTCGCGCTCCTGGCGCTCGTGCTGACATGGGGCTGTGTCACCCCGCCGGCACCCTCTACACGGCCGCAGGAGGAAGCGCTGGCGATGCTGACTGTTGCCGCCGCCGACGTCCCGCTGTACGCGCAACCGTCGAGCGACGCGCCGGTCGTCGCGTCGCTGCAATCCGGTGAGCGACTCGGTCTCCTCCAACGGCAGAGCGACTGGTTGTTCGTCGAAACGTCGTCCGGCGTGCGTGGCTATGTGCAGTCATCTTCGCTCGTCACGCGGCAATGCACGGCCGACCGGCCGCTGCCCCTGATCGTGGAGGAGCCGCTGTTCCGATTCGACGGCCAGCCGCCGCATGGGAGAGTCGTTCTGGAAGCCGATTATGCGGCGGACGCTCGCCTGATCGGAGCGCGTGTGCTCGAGAACACGGTGGGAGATCCCTCGTACGAGCAACGCGCGCTCGACGACCTCCGCAAGATCCGTTTCCTCCCGCCGACCGAAGGTTGCACGCCGCGCCCGTTCCTCTATACGTTTACGCGGCAGTTCTGATCGCGCCTGCCCGCGAATTGGCCGATAGACACGACACTTCCCTCGAGCCCCGTCGATGATTCGATGGACTGAGCCCGATGATTCCGTCTGTC
>Ga0196976_1000292_pt1 | contig 33342 bp, 27 predicted proteins | sample S3v_513CmetaG_FD_148644 | JGI IMG/M metagenome (GOLD analysis project Ga0196976, IMG submission 148644) | Soil microbial communities from Anza Borrego desert, Southern California, United States - S3+v_5-13C | ecosystem: Environmental > Terrestrial > Soil > Desert | place: USA: California... | reverse complement strand
GATCGGCAGCGCCGTCGGCCAGATCCTCGTCGACTCCAGCAGCAACCGGCTGCGGGGGGAGACGTACGACGCGGCCGGCAACGTGACCACGCACCATGGCGCGGACCGCTTCAGTTTCGACTCGCTGAACATGATGGACGAGGTGGAGGTTGCATTCGGCTCCACTCGCCGCATGCTCTACGGCCCGGACGAAGAGCGCATCGGCGTCATCCACGATGAGAACCTCATCCGCTGGACGCTCCGCGACTTCGACGGCCGCGTGCTCCGCGAGTATCGCGGCGACTGTTGCGCGTGGGAGTGGATGGAGGATTACGTCTACGGCGAGGGCCGCCTGCTGGCCGGCCAGCGAGAGGAGTTCTTTCGCGGCAAGCGCCACTTCCACACCGACCACCTCGGCACGATCCGCCTGATCACCGACCAGAACACTCGCAGCATCAGCCGCCACGATTTCTCCCCGTTCGGCGTCGAGCAGACCGATCCGCACTACGAGCGCAAGAGCTCGACCATGGCGGACGACTACCGCGCCCGTACCGACCCGATGAAGTACACCGCGCATGAACGCGAGCTCCTCGGCTGGTACAACTACGAGACCACCGATTATCTCGACAACATGCACGCGCGATTCTACGACCCCAATGACGGGCGGTTCCTTTCCGCCGATCCCGTGATGGGGCTCGCCGCCCGCCCGCAATCATGGAACCGCTATTCGTACGTTCAGAACGATCCCGTGAACGCGATCGATCCGAGCGGGATGGTCGAACAGGGGTTGATTTCGACATTCACGGGTGAGATCGATGTTGTCGCAGCGGGCTATCTGTTCGACGCCATTTGGACAACCTTTCAAAACGGAACGTCCGAGATCAACAACAAGGTCGACGAGCTCTCGTATCGCTGGGGCAAGGGGCGAGACCTCGAGATGGTGAACGATCGCCGGCAAAAGTGGGGCGAGAAACCATTCGGATCCTGGGAGGAGTGTTACCTCGCTCACGAGTGCTTTACGCTCGACGATCTTCCGATGTTCGTCGGAGGAAGCGTTCGCAAAACAGCATTCAACAGGGCTGCCCGCTTGCTCGGAGCGGCGCGGTACACGGCACAACAGCAGGCCCTGATCGACCTGGCCAAAAGGGCCGCCCGAACGGGCGTCACCAAGGAAGAAGCGATGCAACTGATCAAATGGGCGCGCGAATACGGGATTCCGTATCAGAATCACATGTTCAAGGTAAGTCGTGCCGGTCAGCCGAACCACTGGGTTGGCGGCCCGCACATTCGAATCGGCAAGGTCAATCACATCAAGGTGCTGGACTAAGCATGAAGAATCACGAGACGACGGGCGGGCTGCTCGTCGTAGAGCGGTATGTTTCGGATCGCTCGCCGCACGGCCATTTCACGGAAATGGCCGTGCGGCACCGGTACCGCGGATTCGACGGCCATGCGTGGCCGGGGAATCTCGTGAACGACGTCGAGCTCATCGACGGGCTGGCGCCGTTGTCGGAGCTCGACAAACTGCTGCCGTACTGGAAGGGAATCGGAGACGCCGCCGTCGACCTGGTGTACTGCTCGTTCGGGGAGGACCCGGAGCTCTCCGGCTTTCAGTTCCTCGGGTTCGATGCCGGGTACTTCTGCTCGGAGTATCTGCACTACTCCATCGTCCTCAATGAGGTGCTCTACGGCTCCGCGAGCGTGATGACCGCGTTCGCGGCCGAGCTCAATGAGCATCTGCTGTTCGATACAGAAGCGCGTGCCCAGGCTTTGTTGACCGTGCGACAGGGGATCGCCCGCTCGGAAGCCAGCCTGGAGATCGGCGACGAGCCGTTGCAGCCGATCGCGATCTTCGCGCCGCCGCGGAGCGGGGGTTGATCTATGTGGACGCGGCGATGGACATCGACCTCGACGCCGATTTCGAAAAAGCGACGTCGCTACGCGACTGTGGCGACCTCGCGCAGGCGCGGGCGATCCTGGAACGGCTCGCCGGTAATCGCCCGGACCTTTCCGGAGTCTGGCTGGTCCTGGGTGGGGTGCAGATGGACCAGGAAGACTATGAGGGGGCGGACGCCGCTACGCCGCCACCGCGCTCAGCGTGATCATCAGCAGGCACCCCTCCGCCGAGGCCACGACGTCGCCGTGGTGGGCGGTGGCCTCCACGTGGTGAAAGTCGCCGGCCGCGAGGCCGAGGGAGCCGATCATGCAGGAGCCGCGGATCACGTACGTGTCCTCGGAGCCCTCGTGGTCGTGGGCGTCGACGACGGCGTGGGGGTCGAGCTCCAGCAGGAAGATCGTGCGGCGGGGGTCGCGGGCCAGGCGCTTCATCCGCGTGCCGGGGGCGATCGTCTTCCACGTCCCCTCGTCCGCGCGGACGGTCAGGCATTCCTCGGGGCGGGGGATGCTCTCGTCGAGAGCGGGGGCGCGGCGCACTGCCTCGAGCAGCTGCGCGCGCAGGGCGGCGGGCGGATCGACGGGCGGGATCGCTTCCGCGGCGATGCGGTCGAGGAACTGCAGCTCTTCTGCGCTGAGGCGGCGGTCGGTCATCACGGTATGGTCCATCCATTGTACGTGCCGGGTCGCCGATTGGATTTGTCGCTAAGATCCGACCCCATGAACTGGCTGCTGAAGAACTTCCTGCGGGGCCTCGTCATCGTCGTGCCCATCGCCGTGACCATCTATCTCCTGGTCCAGGCCTTCCTCGCCCTCGACCGGCTGCTGAAGCTGGAGACGCCCGGGCTGGGCATCCTCGTCCTGCTCGTCGCGACCGTCCTCATCGGGGCCATCGCCGGCAACTTCGTCGGGCGGCGCCTCTTCGGCCTCACCGAGAAGCTCTTCACCAAGGCGCCCATCGTGCGCATCGTCTACGCGGCCATCAAAGACCTGCTGGAGGCCTTCGTCGGGAACAAGCGGCGCTTCGACCGGCCGGTGACGGTCGCTGTCAGCGACGGCGTACGCACTTTCGGCTTCATCACCCAGGACGACCTCGCCGGGCTGGGGATGCCGGGCGACGTGGCGGTGTACGTCCCCTTTTCCTACACGTGGGACGGCTGCCTGCTCGTCGTGGCGCGGGAGCGGGTCCATCCGCTCGAGGCCGACAGCGCCAGCGTCATGGCCCTGGTCGTCTCGGGCGGCGTGTCGCGCATGTGATCCCCTTGCGTCACACGTAATTTTCAATATGATGCGCCCGTCCGCGACCTCCCGCACGCGGGCTTCTCCATCCGCTGTTTCTCGTTGAAATCACGTCATGGCGCAGATTTTCCACCGCAGTGCCAACACGCTCTCCCGCGTCACGATCTTCGGCGCGGTCTTCATCGCAGGCTTCGTCCTCTGGCTGATCGGCGGCATCGTCCGCTCGCCGTACTTCACCAACCAGGGGATCGCGCAGGTGCAGCCCGTCCCGTTCAGCCACCAGCATCACGTCGGCGGCCTGGGGATCGACTGCCGCTACTGCCACACCTCGGTGGAGACGTCGAGCTTCGCCGGCATCCCTCCCACCCAGACCTGCATGAACTGCCACTCCCAGATCTGGACCAACGCGGAGATGCTCGCCCCCGTGCGCGACAGCTACCGCACCGGCCAGCCGCTGCGCTGGATCCGCGTCCATCGCCTGCCTGACTTCGTGCAGTTCAACCACAGCATCCACGTCGCCAAAGGCATCGGCTGCGCCTCCTGTCACGGGCGTATCGACAAGATGAACTTCGTCTACCAGGCATCGCCGCTGACGATGGAGTGGTGCCTCGACTGCCATCGCGCCCCGGAGAAGTTCATCCGCCCGCGCGAAGAAGTGTTCAACATGGGCTACGTCCCGAAGAATCAGGCCGTGTTAGGCCCCGAGCTGGTCCGGCGCTACGGCGTCAAGAGCATGACTCACTGTTCCACATGTCATTACTGAGGTTGTCCGTTCTCGGTTGTCGGTTGTCTGCGATGTTGCCTCGTAGCCACGGCTCACAGACAACCGGCAACTGACAACCGACAACACCGATCACCATGAGCGATAACAAGACACTGAACTTCACCGACTTCCGCGCCCGCGTCGGAGACCTGCGCGGCAAGGAGTACTGGCGCAGTCTCGAGGAGCTCGCCCGCAGCGATGTCTTCGACGACTTCATGCACCAGGAGTTTCCGCAGCAGGCCGTGGCCCTCGACAAGGGAGTGGACCGCCGCAACTTCATGAAGCTCATGGGCGCCTCCGTGGCCATGGCCGGCCTGGCCGCCTGCCGCGCGCCGCAGGAGACCATCGTCCCGTACGTCAACCAGCCGGAGAGTCTGATCCCCGGCAAGCCGCTCTTCTTCGCCTCGGCCATGCCTCTCGGCGGCGTGGCCACGGGCATCCTCGTCGAGAGCCACATGAACCGCCCGACGAAGATCGAGGGGAACCCGCAGCATCCCTCCAGCCTCGGCGCCAGCGACCAGTTCATGCAGGCGGCCGTCCTCGGCCTCTACGATCCCGACCGCTCGCAGGTCGTGCGCAAGCTCGGCGAGACCTCCACCTGGGGCGACTTCATCGCCGCGCTGCAGCCGGTCGTCACCGCCGCGCGCACCAACGGCGCGGGGCTGCGCATCCTCAGCGGCGCCACCACCTCGCCGACCCTGGGCGCGCAGATGCAGACCCTGCTGGCGCAGTTCCCCGGCATGCGCTGGCACCAGTGGGACGCGGTCAACAAAGACAACGCCCGCGAAGGGGGCCGTCTCGCCTTCGGCTCCTACGTCAACACGTACTACGACTTCACCAAGGCCAACGTGGTCGTCTCCCTCGGCGCCGACTTCCTCGGGGAGGGGCCCGGCCACCTGCGCTACGCGCGCGATTTCATGTCGCGCCGCAAGATCCGCAACGGCGTGACGGCGATGAACCGCCTCTACGTCGTCGAAGGCGGCATGACCAACACCGGCTCGGTGGCCGATCACCGCATCGCGGTGAAGCCGTCGCAGATCGAGCAGCTCGCGCGCGAGATCCTGGCCGGCAGCTCCACGCATCCGGTCCTGCAGAAAGCGCTCGCCGACCTGCAGGCCAACGCGGGCGCTTCCGTGGTCGTCGCCGGCGACGACCAGCCGGCCGCCGTGCACGCCATCGCGCACGCGATCAACACGCGCCTCGGCAACATCGGCACCACGGTCCTGGTCACCGACCCGATCGAAGTCATGCCGATGAACCAGACCGCGTCGCTGGCGCAGCTCGTCCGCGACATGAACGCCGGCCAGGTGCAGGCGCTGATCATCCTCGGCGGCAACCCGGTCTTCGACGCGCCGGCGGACCTGCAGTTCGCGCTCGCCCTCGACAAAGTGCCCTTCCGCGCGCATCACTCGCTCTACTACGACGAGACCTCGCTGCGCTGCCACTGGCACATCCCCGACACGCACTTCCTCGAGACCTGGGGCGACGCCCGCGGCCACGACGGCACGGTGAGCATCATCCAGCCCCTCATCGCCCCGCTCTACAACGGCCGCTCGAGCCACGAAGTCCTCGGCACCCTGATCGGAGGCCTCGACCAGAGCCCCTACCAGACCGTCCGCAACCACTGGTTCACCCAGGGCGCCACCGAGGACACCTGGCGGAGATGGCTCCACGACGGCGTGATGCCGAATTCGGCGTTGCCGCCGCGCGCCGCCGCTGCCACAGGCGCGATCCCCCAAGGAACCAGCAACCAGCAACCAGCAACATCGATCGAGCTCGAGATCCGTCCCGATCCCACCCTCTACGACGGCCGCTTCGCCAACAACTCCTGGCTGCAGGAGCTCCCGAAGCCGCAGACGAAGATCACCTGGGACAACGTCCTGATCATCGGGCCCAAGACCGCCGACAAGATCGGCTTCGACATCGAAGAGCGCAGCAACCTCGCCAACGCGAAGGAGACGCGCTTCGCCGAGCTCTCGTATCGCGGCGCGAAGCTGCGCCTCCCGATCTGGGTCGTGGCCGGGCACACCGAAGACGTGGCCACGGTCTACTTCGGCTACGGACGCCGCGCCGGCGGTGTCGTGGCGACGGAGAAGGGGAGAGGCTTCGACGTCTATCCGCTGCGCATCACCGGCGCGCTGCACGGCGGGCCGGGCGCGTCGCTCACCGTCGACCGCAGCGGGAAATACCCGGTGGCCTGCACGCAGGAGCACCAGTCCATCGACCCGAAGGTGGTCGGCGAGCGCGGCATCATCCGCGCCGCGACATTCGCCGGCTATCTCGAGAACCCGAAGTTCGCCGTCGACCCGCACCACGGGAGCGACGTCACCGGCCACGGCAGCGAGTCGATGTACCCGAACTGGGACTACTCGAACAACCACGCCTGGGCCATGGTCATCGACACGACCGTCTGCACGGGCTGCAACGGCTGCGTCATCGCCTGCCAGGCGGAGAACAACATCCCCACGGTCGGCAAGGAAGAAGTAGTGCGCGAGCGCGAGATGCACTGGCTGCGCGTCGACCGCTACTTCCGAGGGGATGCCGAGAACCCCGAGGTCTTCCATCAGCCCGTGCCGTGCATGCAGTGCGAGACCGCGCCGTGCGAGCCGGTCTGCCCGGTCGAGGCCACGTCGCACAGCGACGACGGCCTGAACGACATGACGTACAACCGCTGCGTCGGCACGCGCTACTGCTCGAACAACTGCCCGTACAAAGTGCGCCGCTTCAACTTCTTCGGCTACTCCGACTACGACACGCCGGCGCTCAAGGCCATGCGCAACCCCGACGTCACCGTGCGCACGCGCGGCGTCATGGAAAAGTGCACCTACTGCGTGCAGCGCGTGAACGCGGCCAAGATCGAGGCGGCCAAGGAAAACCGCCGCGTGCGCGACGGCGAGGTCACCACCGCCTGCCAGCAGGCCTGTCCGACCGACGCCATCGTCTTCGGCGACATGAACGACCCGGCCAGCAAGGTCGCGCAGCTCAAGGGCCAGCACCATCACTACGCGCTGCTCGAAGAACTGCAGACGCGCCCGCGCACCACGTATCTCGGCACCGTCCGGAATCCGCATCCGGATCTCGCGACCGGACCTGCAGCGGATACAGGACATGAATCGTAACGACGAGCGATGAACGATGAGAGATGAACGATGAACAGATGCGCACGAACGGAGCTGTCGCGATGACCTGCTCATCGCCCATCGCTCATCGTTCATCGCTCGTTCACGCGACGAACTGATCATGGCTACCAGAGACCAACAACCCGCGCACGAGCTACGTCCCGTCACGCAGGAGACGCGCATCCCCGAGCGCTTCATCCCCACGCCGACCATCGAGCCGGGACACTCGTTCTCGACGATCACCGATCACATCTCCACCATCGTCCTGCGCCGCAAGACGCCGTTCGGCTGGCTGATCGGCTTTCTCCTGGCCCTCGGCGGCGTGGGCATCCTCACCGTCTCGCTGAGCGTGCTGGTCGGCAAGGGCATCGGCGTCTGGGGCATCAACCATCCGGTCGGATGGGGCATGGACATCATCAACTTCGTCTGGTGGATCGGCATCGGCCACGCCGGCACGCTGATCTCCGCGATCCTGCTCCTGCTGCGGCAGGAGTGGCGCACGTCCATCAACCGCTTCGCCGAGGCCATGACCCTGTTCGCCGTCGCCTCGGCCGGCCTCTATCCGGCGCTGCACACCGGACGTCCCTGGTACGACTACTGGCTCTTCCCGTACCCGAATACGATGGGCCTCTGGCCGCAGTTCCGCAGCCCGCTGATGTGGGACGTCTTCGCGGTCTCCACGTACGCGACCGTCTCCGCGCTCTTCTGGTACGTCGGCCTGATCCCCGACCTGGCCACGCTGCGCGACCGCGCCACGAACCTCTGGGTCAAGCGCGCCTACGGTGCGTTCGCTCTCGGCTGGCGCGGCTCGGCGAAGCACTGGCACCGTTACGAGCACGCCTATCTGCTGCTGGCCGGACTCTCCACGCCGCTCGTCCTCTCGGTGCACACCATCGTGTCGTTCGACTTCGCGGTCGCGCAGCTGCCCGGATGGCACGCCACGTTCTTCCCGCCGTACTTTGTGGCCGGCGCGGTCTTCGCGGGCTTCGCGATGGTGCTCACGCTGGCCATCCCGGCGCGCAAGTTCTTCCGCCTCGAAGACTTCATCACCATGCGCCACCTCGAGAACATGGGGAAGGTGCTGCTGGCCACGGGCCTCATCGTCGCCTACGCGTACGCGATGGAGTGGTTCTACGGCCTCTACTCCGGCAACGTCTTCGAGACCTACATGCTGAAGAACCGCGCCACGGGGCCGTACGGCGGGATGTACGTGGCGCTCTGGATCTGCAACGGCCTGGCGCCGCAGCTCATGTGGTTCAAGCGCTTCCGGACGTCGCCGTTCTGGCTCTTCGTCGTGGCCATGTTCGTCAACGTGGGGATGTGGCTGGAGCGCTTCGTCATCATCCCGGCGTCGCTGCACCGCGACTTCCTGCCGTCGTCGTGGGGCATGTACCACGGCACGTTCTGGGACTGGAGCTTCTTCATCGGCTCGATCGGGCTGTTCTTCGCGCTCCTGTTCCTGTTCCTGAGGTTCCTGCCGATGATCTCGATCTTCGAAATGCGGACCCTGCTGCCCGAGGCGCAGGCGCACGCGGAGCACGAGGAGCACCACTGACATGGCCATCGGAAAGATCAGAGAAGGTCTGTACGGCGTCGTGGCGGAGTTCAACGATCCGCAGACGCTCCTCGACGCGGCGGTGGCCACGCGCGAGAAGGGCTACACCTCGATCGACGCGTTCTCGCCGTTCCCGATTCACGGACTGGCCGAGGCCATCGGCTTTCACAAGTCGCGGCTCTCGCTGATCGTGCTGGTCATGGGGCTCCTCGGCGGCGCGGGCGGCTTCTTCATGCAGTGGTACGCGAACGTGGTGGCCTATCCGCTGAACATCGGCGGCAAGCCGCTGAACTCGTGGCCGGCCTGGATCCCCATCACCTTCGAGTGCACGATCCTGCTGGCCGCGCTCGGCGCCGTCTTCGGCATGCTCGCCCTCAACGGGCTGCCCATGCCGTATCACCCCGTCTTCAACGTGCGCCGCTTCGACAGCGCGTCGCGCGACAAATTCTTCCTCGTCATCCAGGCGCGCGACCCGAGATTCAAATTAGAGGAAGCGCGTGCGTTCCTGCAGACGCTGGCTCCCCGTGAGGTTACTGATGTCCCCTGGTAAGTCGGCGGCGCTCGCACTGATGGCGATTCTCGCCCTTGGCGCCTGTCGCCAGAAGATGGCGAATCAGGCGAGGTACGACCCGCTCGAGTCGAGCGACTTCTTCCTGGACGGCATGTCCGCGCGGCCACGGGTCGAGGGGACCGTGGCCCGCGGCGAGATGTCGAGCGATCCGTTCTTCGACAGCGGCAAGCGCGGCGGGCAGGTCGCGGACGGCTTCCCGATGGGCGTGACCCTCGAGCTGGTGAACCGCGGCCATGACCGCTACGACATCTACTGCGCGCAGTGCCACGGCCGCGTCGGCGACGGCAACGGCATGATCCCGGCGCGCGGCTATCGCCGTCCTCCCTCGTTCCACACCGAGACGCTCCGCAAGGCACCGACCGGACACTTTTTCGACGTCATGACTAATGGATTCGGCGCCATGCCGCCGTACAAGAACCAGGTTCCGCCGCGCGATCGCTGGGCCATCGTGGCCTACATCCGCGCGCTGCAGCTCAGCCAGCACGCCACCATCGAGGACGTGCCGGTGACCGAGCGGGGGCAGCTCGACAACGTAGGACGGGCTTCAGCCCGTCCGGGCGGGCTGAAGCCCGCCCTGCAGGAGGGAGGTCACTGATGGCCAGGACCACCTCCGCCACCCCCGCCGCCACCGGCATCGCGCGCTGGCAGATGCCCGCGCTGATCGCCGGCGTCATCGGCATCATCGGCGCGGTCGCCGGCCTGTTCGTGGACAGGCCGGAGTTCTTCCGCGCCTGGCTCGCGCCGTTCGTCTACTGGTTCCTCATCGCCGCCGGGGCCCTGGCCATTCTCTGCCTGCAGTACGTGACCGGCGGCGAGTGGGGCGTGCTGATCCGCCGCCCGCTCGGCGCCGCGGCGCGCACGCTTCCGCTCTTCCTCCTCCTCGGGCTGCCGCTGATCTTCGGGCTGCCGCACATCTACGAGTGGGCGCGCCCCGAGGCCGCGGCCGATCACCTGCTGCACAAGAAACAGCTCTGGCTCAACCCGATGGGGTGGGGCATCCGCGCGCTGGTCTACTTCGCGCTGATGGCGCTGTGGGCGTGGCGCATCCGCCAGCTCTCGCTCGACTTCGCCAAGACGCGCTCGCCGTACACCGAGCTCTCGCGGCGCAAGTGGGCGGCGGCGGGCATCCTGGTCATGGTCATGGTGCTCACCTTCACCTCCATCGACTGGGTGATGTCGCTCGAGCCGAAGTGGTACTCGTCGATGTTCGGCATCGCCTTCACCGTCGGCGCCGGCCTCTCCGCGTTCGCCTTCGTGACCTTCTTCCTCACCACCATCTCGCGCACCCAGGCGATGATCGACATCCTCAAGCCGAATCACTTCCGCGATCTCGGCAACCTGATGCTCGCCTTCACCATGCTCTGGGCGTACACGAACTTCTCCCAGTTCCTGCTCATCTGGTACGGCAACATCAAGGAAGAGACGCCCTACTACCTCAAGCGCATGCACGGCGGGTGGGGATGGATGGCGCTGATCCTGATCGTCTTCCACTTCTTCCTGCCGTTCTTCATGCTGCTGATGCGCAACATCAAGGACCGTCCGTCGACGATCGCCATCGTCACGGTGATCATCCTGGCCATGCGCTTCATCGACATCTACTGGCTCGTCGGTCCCGCGCATCACGGCGAGCATTTCTACGTCTCCTGGATCACCCTGTTCGCCTTCGTCGGCATCGGGGGTCTCTGGCTGGCCGCGTTCATCTGGCAGCTCAAGGGACAGACCATCATCCCCATTCACGAGACCTGGGTCGAAGAGGCCATTCGCGAGGGAGCCCTCGAAAGAGCAACGGTGCGCAATGCCTGAGCACATCCAGTACGAGGACGACGATCTCTTCAACCCGGAGACGCACCACGAGCACTCCGACGTGCCGGTGCGTCCGCTCTTCTGGTTCATCGTCATCTTCATCGTCTTCTCCATCGCCAGCCACGTCGCGCTCTACCTGCTCTACAAAGGCTTCGTCAGCGCGGAGAACAAGCGGATGGACCCGCCGCAGACGCAGGTGGCCCGTCCGAAGGACGCCGACGTCCCGCAGAACCAGCCGCTGCTCCAGCCGTTCCCGAGAGGCAAGGTCGCCCCGCAGCGCCAGACCCCGGTGACCGACCTGATGGACATGCGCCGCGCCGAGGACGACGCCCTGCGCCACTACGGCTGGGTCGACAAACAGCACGGCGTGGTGCGCATCCCCATCGAGGAAGCGAAGCGCGCCTTCGCCGCGAGAGCGGCGGTGCAGTCGCAGATCGCTCCTCCTCCCGCCACGCTCGCTCCCGTGCTGCCGTCCGGCACGCCGGCGGGAAATCAGGTCACGCCCGACACGGGCGTCGTCCCCGCGCCGACGACGACGGGAGGAGCCCAGTGACCGGCCAGCGCCAGGGACGGGCTGAAGCCCGTCCTACGTTCAGCGCGCCCGTCGCGACACGCATGCTCAACGTAGGGCGGGCTTCAGCCCGCCAGGCTCTCGCCGCAATGCTGCTTTTCGCGGTGCTTCCCCTGTTCGCCCAGGAAAAGCCCCCCCACGCCTCCATCGCCCAGAAGCTCAACACGCAGGTCCCGCTCGACCTCCAGCTTCGCAACGAGCGCGGCGAGGTCGTGCGCCTCGGCCAGTACTTCGGCAAGGGCCGCCCGGTCCTCCTCAACTTCGTCTACTTCCGCTGCCCGATGCTCTGCCCGATGGTGCTGGAGGGGACGACCACGTCGCTCACGCACCTCAAGTTCGACATCGGCGACGAGTTCGACGTCATCACCGTCAGCATCGACCCGCGCGACAAGGCGGCCGACGCGGCGCGCTTCAAGGACAAATACGTCCGCCACTACGGGCGTCTCGACGCGGCGAAGGGGTGGCACTTCCTCACCGCGCACGAGTCGGCCATCAAGAAGCTCGCGGACACGGTCGGCTTCCAGTACACCTACGACAGCCGCACCGACCAGTTCGCGCACGGCGCGGCGCTGCTCGTGCTCACGCCGGAGGGGCGCACCTCCCGCTACTTCTACGGCTTCGAGTACAAGCCGCGCGACCTGCGCCTGGCCATCGTCGAGGCCTCGGAAGGAAAGGTCGGCAACGCCACCGACCAGCTCCTCCTGCTCTGCTTTCACTACGACCCCGCTACCGGGAAGTACAGCCGCAACGCGATGATGTTCGCCCGCGCCGGAGGGGTGACCACGCTCCTCGCCCTCGGCGGCTTCATCTTCGTGATGGTCCGTAAAGAGCGCAACGGTTCCCCTGTCATCCTGAGCCGCGCAGACGGCGAAGGATCCCCTGCTGGTAGCACGAGAGTGGCTCCGAATCGGGAGATCCTTCGCCGCGCTGCGCCGGCTCAGGATGACAGCGTCGTCAGAGACCGGAAACACGAATGAACGATTTTCCTCTTTTTCCCGAACAGGCTTCGAGCGTCTCGCCGCTCGTGGACGGGCTCTACCTCGGCCTCGTCGCGATCACGGGCGTCGTCTCGCTCCTGATCTGGATCGTCATCTTCTATTTCGCCATCAAGTACCGGCGCCGTCCGGACAACGAGCTGGCCCAGGAGCAGGAGCCGCCGGCCATCCTGGAGATGACCTGGACCATCGTCCCCCTGGTCATCTTCATCGGCATCTTCATCGCCGGCGCGTGGCTCTTCTTCCGCATCAACGCGCTGCCCGCGAACGCCATCGAGATCTACGCCACCGGCCGCCAGTGGATGTGGAAGTTCCAGCACCCGACCGGGCAGCGCGAGATCAACACGCTGCACGTCCCGGTCAACCGTCCCGTCAAGATCACCATGGCCTCCGAGGATGTGATCCACAGCCTCTGGTTCCCCGCCTTCCGCGTCAAGGCGGACGTCCTGCCGAACCGCTTCCGCACCATGTGGTTCGAGGCCACCAAGCCCGGCAAGTACCACATCTTCTGCGCCGAGTACTGCGGCACGCTGCACTCCGGGATGATCGGCTCGGTGATCGTCATGGACGCGGTCGCGTACCAGCGCTGGCTGGCCGGCGGCAGCGAAGGGTCGCTGGCCTCGCAGGGCGAGAAGCTCTTCGAGAAATACGCGTGCAATACCTGCCACACCAGCACCTCCGGCGCGCGCGGCCCGAACCTCGCGGGCCTGTACGGCAAGACCCGGCAGCTCGCGGACGGCTCGAGCGTCGTCGCCGACGAGAACTACATCCGCGAGTCGATCCTCAACCCGCAGGCGAAGATCGCCGCCGGCTTCGCGCCGGTCATGCCCACCTTCCAGGGGCAGGTGAGCGAGGATGACCTGATCCGCCTGCTCGCGTACGTGCGCACCATGGGCGTGGAGCAGCCGGTGGCGACGCCGGTCGAGTCGCCGCAATCGGCCATCGAATCGACTGGCGCGCCGGCCGCCCCCGCCGATGGTCGGGCTGAAGCCCAACCTACATCCACGACCACACCAGGGAACCAGGAATGACCAGCACCACGATCGACGACGCACCGTTCATCGAGCCCTCCACGAGGGCCCGGCGGAACTATCTCAACGACGAGTACGGCGTGCTGTCGTGGCTCCTGACGAAGGACCACAAGCGCATCGCCATCCTCTACCTCTTCTCCGTGACGATCTTCTTCGTGGTCGGCGGCATCTTCGCCTTCCTCATGCGCCTCGAGCTCCTCACGCCCGAGGGCGACATGTTCACCTCCGACACCTACAACAAACTCTTCACGCTGCACGGCATCGTGATGATCTTCTTCTTCCTCATCCCCGCCATCCCCGCGGTCATGGGGAACTTCATCCTGCCCATCATGCTCGGGGCGAAAGACCTCGCCTTCCCGAAGCTCAACCTCCTGAGCTGGTACATCTACATGATCGGCGGCACGCTGGGCGTGATCGTGATCATCACCGGCGGCGTCGACACCGGCTGGACGTTCTACACCCCCTTCTCCACGCAGTACTCGAACACGAAAGTGTTCCTGACCACGCTGGGCGCGTTCATCACCGGCTTCTCCTCCATCCTCACGGGCCTCAACTTCCTGGTGACCATCCACCGCATGCGCGCGCCGGGGCTGACCTGGTACCGCCTGCCGCTGTTCGTCTGGTCGATGTACGCCACCAGCGTGGTGATCATGCTGGCCACGCCGGTGCTGGCCATCACCCTGGTCCTGCTGATGGTGGAGAGGGTGCTGCAGGTGGGCATCTTCGATCCCGCGCTGGGCGGCGATCCCGTGCTGTACCAGCACATGTTCTGGTTCTACTCCCACCCGGCCGTCTACATCATGATTCTGCCGGGCATGGCCGTGATCTCGGAGTGCGTGGCCGCGTTCACGCGCAAGAAGATCTTCGGCTACAAGTTCGTGGCCTTCTCCTCGCTGGCCATCGCCTTCCTCGGCTTCCTGGTCTGGGCGCACCACATGTTCGTGGCCGGCATCTCCGTCTACGCGGCGATGATCTTCTCCTTCCTGACCATGCTGGTGGCCGTCCCCTCGGCCATCAAGGTCTTCAACTGGACGGCCACCATGTACAAGGCCTCGGTGTCGTGGCAGACGCCGATGCTGTACGTGATGGGCTTCATCGGCCTCTTCACCATCGGCGGTGTGACCGGCCTCTTCCTCGGCGCCCTGGGCGTGGACGTGCACGTGCACGACAGCTACTTCGTCGTGGCGCATTTCCACTACATCATGGTCGGCGGCACGATCATGGCCTACATGGCCGGCATCCACTACTGGTGGCCGAAGATCACCGGCCGCATGTATCCGGAGTGGTGGGGGCGTCTGTCGGCGATGCTGGTCTTCGTCGGCTTCAACCTGACCTTCTTCCCGCAGTTCCTCGTCGGCTACGTCGGCATGCCCCGCCGCTACCACGCGTACGCGCCGGAGTTCCAGGTGCTGAACGTCCTCTCCACCGCCGGCGCGACCGTGCTCGCCGCCGGCTACCTCCTGCCGATGATCTACCTCTTCTGGTCGCTGAAGTTCGGACGCAAGGCGGGGACGAACCCCTGGGGGGCGGTGGGACTGGAGTGGGCTACGACCTCGCCGCCGCCGAAGGAGAACTTCCACGAGACGCCGGTCGTGACCTGGGACGCATACGATTACCCGGCCTTCCTCAAGGCCATGCGGGAGACGCAGCATGTCTGACGCCACGCTCTCGCACAACGCCGAGCACGCGGCCGAGCCGCACGGCCACGCGCATCACCATCCGTTCCTCCAGCACCACTTCGAGGACATGGGGCAGCAGCACGAGGCCTCGACCCTCGGCATGTGGTTCTTCGTGGCCCAGGAGATCCTCTTCTTCGGCGGCATCTTCTGCGCGTACTTCATCTACCGCGCGATGTATCCGGCGGCGTGGGCCGCGGGCTCGAAGCTGCAGCACTGGGAGATCGGCGCCGCGAACACGGTCGTCCTGATCGGCAGCTCGCTGACCATGGCCCTCGCGGTCTGGGGGGCGCAGGGAGCGAGGCGGAAGTTCACCACGCTCATGCTCGTGCTGACGCTGCTCCTGGGCGGCATCTTCGTCGGCGTCAAGGGCTACGAGTACGCCGAGCACATTCACCACGGCCAGTTCCCCGGCTCGATGTTCACCTACGTGCACGCGCAGGACCCCGCGCTCACGCGCGGCATCGAGCTGTTCATGACCTTCTACTTCACCATGACCGGCCTGCACGCGCTGCACATGGTCATCGGCGCGGGGCTGCTGCTGTACTTCATCCGCCGCGCCTGGCGCGGCGACTTCGGCCACGAGTACTACAGCCCCATCGAGATCATGGGCCTGTACTGGCACTTCGTCGACATCGTCTGGATCTTCCTCTTCCCGCTGCTGTATCTCGTCTGAGGAACCCGCATGGCTCATCAACCTGATCACGAAACGTATTCGGGCCACGCCGCCCCGCCCCATCAGGCGCCGCTCGGGATGTACTTCGCCGTCTTCGGCGCGCTGATGGTCCTGACGGTGCTCACCGTCTGGGTCTCGCGCATCGACCTCGGCGCCATGAACACCGCCGTGGCCATGGCCATCGCCGTGGTCAAGGCGCTGGTGGTCATCCTCTGGTTCATGCACGTCATCCACTCGCCGCGCCTGACCTGGATCGTCGTGATCTGCTCGTTCCTCTGGCTGGCCGTGCTCTTCGTGCTCACGTTCAGCGATTACCTGACGCGCCACTGGAAAATGGATTGACCTCCGGCCGGTAGCGATGAAGAAACGCCAACGCCCCACCGTCCCCGGCCAGCTCGCCGGCAAGCCCGAGGCGCACGGGGCGGGCGCAGCATCGCTGGGGCGGATCGACTGGCAGCTCGTCGGTTTCGTGCTCGCCGTGAAGGTGGTCGTCGTGTGGGTGGGCGTGCAGGCATTCCTCATCGGGATGGACCAGCCGTTGCCGTCGCCCAACGGCTGGCTCGCGGTCTGGAACCAGTGGGACGCGCCCCACTATCTCGACATCGCCCGCGACGGCTACGTACTGGGCGGCGAGCAGGAGCGGTGGATCGTCTTCTACCCGCTCTACCCGTGGCTGATTCGCGCCGCCGCCTTCGTGTTGCGCGATGAGCTGGTCGCGGCCTTCCTCGTCTCGGCCATCGCCTCGGTCGCCGCCGCGTTGCTCCTGAAGCGGCTCGGGGAGCTGGACGAGCCGGAGCGCGTGGCGCGGCTTTCGGTCTTCTTCCTCTTCGCCTTCCCGACCGCCTACTTCCTGCACATCGGCTACACGGAGAGCCTCTTTCTGGCGCTCGCGCTGGGCTCGTTCCTGGCGGCGAGGCGGCGGCGCTGGCCCTGGGCCGGCGCGCTCGGGGCGCTGGCCGCCATGACGCGCATCAACGGGTTGCTGCTCATCCCCGCGCTCGCGGTCGAGGCGTTCCTCCAGTACCGGGAAGGGGAGCGGCGGCCGCGCGCCGAGTGGCTGTGGATCGCGCTGGTGGGGGCGGGCTTCGGCGTATACCTGCTCGTCAACTGGCAGGTGTTCGGCGACCCCTGGAAGTTCCTCTGGATGCAGGAGCGCTATTGGGACAAGGAGCTCACCTGGCCCTGGGTCGGCATCCGCAAACAGTTCACGGACCTGCCGCGGCGCCCCCCTTCGGACGCGCAGATGGTCGCGTGGCAGGAGATGTTTTTCGTGGCGCTGGGGCTGGCCTGCACGGTCTGGTCCTGGCTGCGCCTGCGGACCTCCTACGCCGTCTGGATGACCTGCAACTGGCTGCTCTGGACGAGCACGAAGTTCATCCTGAGCGCGCCGCGCTATACGCTCGTGCTGTTCCCGATGTACTTCCTCCTGGCGCGCGTGGCGGACCGCCGCCCCGCCTGGGGCGCCGTCATCGCGCTCTGGTCGCTGCTGCTGATGGGCCTCTTCATCACGCGCTTCGTGCAGGGTTACTGGGCCTTTTAGTCAGCGGCGCGGCCAGGTCGCGCAGCTCATGGCCATGCTCGCGCCGATCGTCATGGGCGTCCTCGGGCGCATGAAACAGTCCAAGAGGCTCGACGCCAATCGCCTCCCCGAAGTCCTGCAGCAGAGCCGCCAGCAGGGGGAGAAAGAAGTCCCCGGACTGGGCGGCGCTCCCCGGCACGCCCGACGCCACGGTGCTGGTCGCGCTGGCAGCGCAACAACGCGTTCCGTCAGCCGCCTCGACCCGGCGCAGACCTACGCGGGCCTGTACCGCAACGTCCTGCTCCACCTCAAGCGCGACGACGGCGCGGCGGTTCTACCTCAACGGCGCGGAGATCCACCCGTGAACCTCCCCTCCGGCGCCGGCGACGACACGCACGCCGCGGCCTCGGTGAATGGGGCGGCCGAGGAGGTCTACTACCCGGTCGACGTGAAGCTCGAGCTCCTGAGGGCGGGGCGGAACGTGATCGCCGTCGAGCTGCACCAGGACGAGATACCGCGCCGTGCGCGACACGCCGCCGAGCGTGCCGCGTCGTCGACAACGTGCCGCCGGCGGCGAACCTGCTCGCTCCCGCCGACCGCGCATCGTTCCAGACCGGCGAGCCGATCGAGGTCCGCGTCGACGCCCTCGACCGCGACGGCAAGGTGGCCCGCGTCGAGTTCTGGATCCAGGAAGGCAACTTCTTCGGCTCCCAGCCGAAGCTCGTCTCCTCCGACACCACGGCCCCCTTCACCGCCACGCTCCCGACCGACCTCCCCCCCCGGCCACTACATGGTCTGGGCCGTGGCCGTCGACGACCGCGGCGAGGAGAGCCCGTCCATGATGGTGCACATCGGGGTGGTGGGAGAGGGAGGCCACGGACACTGACCGGTAGGTAAGTAAGTAAGTGGACCGCCGGCGTCCTCGCCGGCTGTCAGTGGCGGCGTCCCGCCGCCACGGTGCGGGCGAGACGCCCGCACAGACAGCCGGCGGGACGCCGGCGGTCCGCCCCTCACAGCCCAGCCGAAAGATCCCCCTGCTGCAGCGGCAGGCGTGTGAGGTTCTGCCGGTCACGCTGCGCGTCGTGTCGAGCAGCGCGAACAACATCACCGGAGTGCTCCTCCTCGGGCGGATATACTTTTCGTGCGAAAGGTGCTGGTTTCTCTTCCCGAGACCGACCTCCGTGTGATCGATGCAGCGGCTCGGAAGGTGGGGAAAACGCGGAGCTCGTTCGTTCGCCGGGCCACGTTGGCGGAAGCGCGCCGTACGACGCGCCCGATCGACGATCCGAAGACGCGCCGGGCGTTCTCGCGGCTGATCGGCAGTGCGGAACGCCGCAAGCCCATCTCGACCGCGGAGGCGACGAGTGCGCCCCAAGGGCGGGTACGATGCTCGCGATGACCACCCTCGGATTGCTCCTCCTGGCCGCGGCGCTGACGCGCCTCCCCGCACCCGACTTCCAGGCCACGCCCGTGAAGAGCGTCGCCGGGAAGGCGCCGGTCACGCTGCGACTCGTGTCGAGCACCGCCAACAACATCACCGACGACGACGCGTGGTTCGAAAAGAACGGGCTGGCGCTGGACCGGATCGATGAAGCGCCGGAAGGGCTGCCCTCGCGGATCGAGGATGCGAAGTTCCTCTACGCCATCCGCAGCGGCGACCGGTTGCTCGGCATCTACGGTCCCGATTACGGCGGCGGCACCATCGTCGCCGGGCCCGGCTTCGCCTTCGATTTCTCCGACTACCGGTTCGCGCCGCGCCACGTGGAGGGGGAGCGCGAATTCGTCGAGCAGCGCGTGCTCTGGGCGGAAGTGAAAGGCGACGTGCTGTACGTCGCGCACGGGCATCGCACCTACGCGAAGTCGTCGCACGGGATGAACGCGTACGTCACCGCCATCGACCTCCGCGGCGGCAAGGCCCTCTGGCACAGCGCACCGCTCGTCGCGAACGCCGGCAACTTCACCTTCCTCGACGACGGGCACCTCGTCACCGGCTACGGCTTCACCGCGGAGCCGGACTTTCTCTACGTGCTGCGCGCGAAGGATGGCGCGGCCGTGGCGAAGGTCCCGCTGAAGTCGGGCCCCAGCTTCCTCCTGCTCCGCGGCGAGCGCCTGTACGTCCGCACGTACGACCGCGATTACGTCTTCCGAGTGGTCAATTAAGGACGTCAACAAGGAAGTCCACATCGCTATACTCCGCCTCCTCAATCGACAAGGAGGAAGCAGTGATGCGGCTCGCCCTACTGGCGGTGATTCTCGCCATTCCCCTTCTCGCCTTCGCGCAGGCGGACCTCTACATGAAAGACACGCCCCTCGATACGGGCGTGGAGCCGAACCCCGACAACGGGGCGATGTGGGTGACGGAGGACATCTGGGTCCGGAACAGTCCCGATCCGGCGTACCAGCCCTACCCCTTCACCGAGGCCTCGCCGCCGTGGACCCCGGCACCGCACCAGAACCCCGAGTACCGCGACCCGAAGTACTCCGTGCCGAACTACGTTTACATCCGGGTGCGCAACCGCGGCAACGCGGCGTCCACCGGAAGCGAGCGGCTGAAGCTCTACTGGGCCAAGGCGGCCACGGGGCTGAACTGGCAGTCGCAGTGGGTGGACTACAAGGACAATGACTGCGGCCCCACGAAGCTGTACGGCATGGAGATCACCAAGCCGCGGAGGAACGCGGCCTCGCCCCTGGTCTCGGCGACCGAGCGCAACACCTATCGCGACGCGATCATCGCCGTCGGCACGCAGCCGGGGTTCGTCTTCCCCGGCGGCGTGAGCTACTGGCACAAGCAGGACGAGGTGCACGACCTCGGGCCGGCGAACCGCCACAACTCGCCGGCCTTCCTGCCGTGGCACCGCGAGTTCGTCAACCGCTACGAGGTCCTGCTGCAGGAGTACGAGCCGACGCTCAAGCTCCTCTACTGGGACTGGACGACGCCGCTCGCGGGGCCGCCGTTCAACTTCCTGACCTCGTCGTTCATGGGCTCGGGCAGCGGCAGCATCGGCGCCCCCTTCCTGCCGGCGCTCTCCCCGCCGGGCGTGACGCGGAGCGTCGGCAGCCCCTTCCCGCTGACCGGGACGTCCGACGCGACCGTGCTGGCGCCGACGACGTACGGCGGCTTCGACAACATCGAGGGCGGCCCGCACGACGACTCGCACATTCACATCGGCGGCAACACCGGCGACATGTCGTTCTTCGCAAGCGCGGCGGAGGACCCGATCTTCTTCCTCCTCCACGGGAACGTCGACCGTCTCTGGTCGCGCTGGCAGCGCAACAACTCGTTCGTCAGCCGCCTCGACCCGACGCAGACCTACGGCACCCTGACCAGCAACGTCAACATCACCACGGCCATGGCGCCGTGGAACGGCACCGGGCCGGCGGTCCAGCCGTGGACGGGGGCGGGCGGCTACATCGTCAGCAAGACGCCGACGCATCCGTCGGTCGTCTCCCCGCCGATCTATGACGACGCGCCGCTGGTGATCCCGCCGCTGGCGCCGGGCCAGGCGGTCGTGCTGCAGGTCCCCTGGTATCCGCCGAATCCGGCCGACTTCGTCTGCTTCGGCGCCGAGCAGTCGCACTTCTGCCTCCTCGGCCGCATCGAGACCACGAACAGCGCGCCGTGGGGCATGACCACGCCCGAGACCACCAGCGTCTACAACAACACGAAGGCGAACAACAACATCGCCTGGAAGAACCTCACGGTGGTGGACAACTTCCCCGGCGCGCTGAAGCTGTCGGGCATCATCGTGCGCAACCCATTCCTCGTGGCGGTGACGACGCGACTCCGCCTGCTGCCCGTCGCCGAGCGGGAGGACCCCGATTTCTTCGAGACCGGCAGGGTCTTCGTCGACCTGCCGCCCGAGGTCTACCGCCGCTGGCAGGAAGGGGGCGGGGAAGGAACGGACGTCAGGCCGGTCGATGCGGAGCGCGGCCGCGTGGCCATCACCGGCAGGAACGCGGCGATCGTGGGACTGAAGCTCGAGCCGGAAGAGACGTTCGCCCTCGGCCTCGGGTTCGAGCTGAACAAGGAGTACCAGCCGCGCGCCGGCACGGTGCCGAAGTTCGACCTGGTGCAGATCGGCACGCCGAAGGACGAGAACGAGGTGGTCGGCGGCCAGCGCTTCGAGCTCGACTTCCGCAAGCTCGTCCTCGTCCCCGCGGACGACGAGGAGTGGCGCTATCTCGACACCGGCGCGGCCGAGGATGGATGGCGCGAGGCCGACTATGACGACAGCGGCTGGAGGAAAGGGCGCGCGGAGCTCGGCTACGCCGACGACCCGGAGACGACCATCGGCGGCCGCGTGACGACGTACTACCGGCGCACGTTCGACGTCGCCGACCCGGCCGTGTACCGCAACGTCCTGCTGCACCTGAAGCGCGACGACGGGGCGGCGGTCTACCTCAACGGCGCGGAGATCCACCGCGTGAACCTGCCGGACGATGCCGGCGACGACACGCGCGCCTCGGCGTCGGTGAACGGCGTGGCCGAGGAGGCGTACTTCCCGGTCGACGTACCGCTGAAGCTCCTGAAGGCGGGGCGGAACGCGATCGCGGTCGAGCTGCACCAGGACGGCAAAGGCGACGATGCCTCGTTCGACCTCACCCTCTCGGCCAACCACGCCGTGCGCGATACGCCGCCGAGCGTGGCCATCCTCTCGCCGCCGACGGGTACGCTCGTGCGGACGGGTGAGGAGGTGGCGATCGTCGTCGATGCCCTCGATCCGGACGGCATCATCAAGGGGGTGCAGCTCTTCATCGACGGTAAGCTCGTGGGCTCGTCGGCGACCGCGCCGGCCACGTTCCTCTGGCCGGGCACGGGCGCGGGAGCGCACCGCGTCCGCGCCGTGGCCCTCAATTCGGAGCAGACGCGGCGCACGGAGATCACGCTGAACGTGGTCGACAACGTGCCGCCGGCGGCGCACCTGGCCGCTCCTGCCGACGGGGGGTCGTTCAAGGCCGGCGAGGCGATCGAGGCCCGCGCCGACGCCGCCGACCGCGACGGCAAGGTGGCACGCGTCGAGTTCTGGATCCGGGAAGGAAACTTCATCGGCTCCCGCCCGCAGCTCGTCTCCTCCGACACCACGGCACCGTTCACCGCCTCGCTCCCGACCGACCTCGCGCCCGGCCACTACATGGTCTGGGCCGTGGCCGTCGACGACCGCGGCGAGGAAAGCCCCTCGCTGATGGCGCACATCGCCATCGTGGGCGAGGGAGGACACGGCGGGCACTGAATGAATGAAGCGGGCGCGTCCTGCGACGCGCCCGCTTCGGGTCTACCTGAGGTTCCTCGTCACTCCTGCGGGACCGGGTCCGGCGCCGGCAGCGCCTTCCGTGCCGCGCGTGCCGCCGCCTTCGTCGCGCGATCCGCGGCCCTCTGCGCCAGCAACTCGGGCGACGGCTTGCGGCCGCGGCCCAGCGCACGGCGCATGTCGGCGACGTGCGGCGCGAGGTAGGCGGTGGCCGGCCGTTTCGCCAGGCGCGTGGCCAGCGCGTACGTCGTCAGCGCCTCGTTTCCGGCCGCGTTGCGCGCGGCCGTGGCGCTGTAGCGCATGAAGTGCGCGAGCGCCTCGAGCTCGTCGGCGAGCGGGCCGAACGCTTCCGCGTACGCCACGAGGTCGCGGACCTGCGCCGGCGTGGCGCCTTCCGCGCGCACGAGCGGCATGTGGTTCGCGAGCGCGAGGTTCGTCAGCTCGATGAACGCGGCCGGCACCGATGCGGCGCTGCTCAGCCGCTTCGTCGCGTCCGTGGTCTCGGGGGTGATGAAGTGCGGGATCTGCTCCCGCCACCGGCGGAGCTCCTGGATGCGCTCCTGCGCGGCTTCCGCGTAATTGATCGACGGCACCGTGGCCGTCGCCGTGGATACAGCTTTTCCATGCGTACTCATTTGAAAGTTCCTTCTCTTTTTTTTTCGATCTGTGATGGTCAGGAGAGGGAGATCGAAACGAGAGGAGGAGCGCGACCGCGAAGACAGCGTCGGGGTACGCGAACGGCGGCCGGGCGCGGCGTGTGCCGGCGCCGGCGCAGAAGGGGAGCGATGCGGTCGATGACGCGCGCCTGCCGGAGGCGCAGGAACGCGCGGATGGGAACGGGGCGCGGCGCGAGGATGATGCGCGGACGGCGCCCGGCCGGGGGCTCCGGGACGAGAATGCCGGTCTCGAGGCCGAGGAGCACTTCCTCCTGAAGATCGAGGACATTGCCGGAAGCGTCCTCCACCCATTCGGTGAGCTCCGCACAGTGCTCGGTCGCCTGGGCGAGCAGCCGCGGTACGCCGCTCGTCCGGTCGGGCTCGTGGGCGATACACGCGTTCACTTCCACCAGTTCCTTGGCCGCCCGCACCAGTTGTGAGGAGGCGTGGACCAGCAGGTTCCCGGCCTCCTGGAGCCTGCGCGACGCGTGGATGGGGCGGCGGTGGGCACAGCGCTCGGTTTTGGCGACCGTGCGGAGCGTCGTGCCGATCAGCCGGATCGAGGCGTTGATCGCGCGCTGCGCGCGGCAGTACGGACGGAACCACGCCGGGCCGCCGTCATCCCGGCGGCGCCGCTTTCCCCGCGGGGCGTGAGTGTCCCCGGTTGCCTGCGCGTGATTCGATCTCAAGTTGAACTGTCCTTTTCCTAATGACGAACGCGGCTGCAGAAGGTTCCGCGTTTTCTTCAGGGGTGCAATGGATTGCACCTCCGAAGGGATCGATCGCCTGCGCGATGCAATCGATTGCATCAGCCACGGGATCGATCTCCTCGGCGGAGCGATCGATTGCATCGGCGATGAGATCGATTGCATCGGCGATGAGATCGATCCCTTCGCCGAAGAGATCGATTGCGTGCGCGAGGAAATCGATCCCGCCGGCGGAGAGCTCGGTCCCATCGGCGAGGAGATCGATGCCATCGGCGAGGAGATCGATGCCGTCGGCGAAGAGATCGATCCCATCACCGTCGATTTCAGCAGATGATGCGTCGCGTGACCGAGAACAAACAGACCGTCGACCGCTACATGGATGGTTTCCGCAAGGGAGACCACGCGCAGATCCTTTCCTGCCTCACCGACGACGTGGAGTGGCTCCTTCCCGGCGCCTTCCACCTGCACGGCAAGGAGGCGTTCGACAAGGGATCGGTGAGCCTCGGCTGAATTCCCAGAAGTGGCAGTGTTATTGTAATAAAACGAAGGCGATCCTCAGACCGAACGGAGAGCCTTCAGCATGTCCCTCAAACGCATCCTCGCAACAATCCTCCTGGCACTCACCGCGACCGTCGCGGTGCAGGCGCAAATGCGCGATCGCGGCGATCGCAGCGATCGCCGCGCACGTGAACCGAGGTTCGCACCCAACACCGTCAAGTATCGCGACACCAGCAAACGCCACGCGCAGGCGAAGGCCGGGGACGTCACCGTCCAGGCCCGCGTGCTGATGAACAAGGACCACACCGCCGACCTCGAAGTGACCACCGGCACCTTCGAAAACGCCGCGACGCGGGGCAACATCGACAGCGTCGCGATCGAATCGCGCAGCCTCGGCGCCCTGCAGGAGCGCGGCCTGTCGAACGCCGGCGTGCACGCCCTCCGTCTGCGCGTCCTCGGACGAGGCGAGCCCGTCACCATTCAGGCCGCCGTGAGCGGCGTTCACGGGCGCAAACGGAACGAAGTCACCCTCGTCGAGACCGCGAAGTTCCGTCCGGACCTCGAAGTGAGCGCCCTGGCCATCCCCGAGACCATCGTGGCAGGGCTTCCCGTGGTGATCGACGCGACGATTCGCGAGCTCAACGGAGACCTGGGCGCACGCGCCCATTGCGCCTTGAGCGTCAACGGGCAGGAAGTCGATCGCGCCAGAGGAATCTGGGTCGATGCCCGCGGCACCGTCAGTTGCTCCTTCCGCTACGCATTCCCCACCGAGGGATCTTCCGAGGTGAAGGTGTCGCTGGTGGAGGAGAGCCCGGCGGACTGGGATGCGGACGACATGTCGATGACCGCCTTCGTGACCGTCGCCTCCAACGCTTCCGCCATGCCGCGCTGGAGTGCCAGCGCCGAAGAAGTCGAAGAGGACTACTGGGATTACGAGCGCGCGTCCTGGGGCTACCGGAGCTACGTCGAGCACAAAGGCTGGCGCAACACGGCGGCCTTCAGCGCCTCGTGGGCCGAGAACCTCGACCTGACCACCATGCGCGTCAGCTATGTGGAGAAGACGGGCGGCCAGGTGGTGGTCGATCTCAGCGACGTCGAGCTGACTCGTGACGACAGCGCCCATACGGGCGGTGGCGGCGTCCCGGTGCAGTGCATGGTCGGTCTGACCGATCAGATGACGATCACCGTGTGTCAGTCGCCGGGGAGTGCCGACCGCCCTCCCTTCATCAACCCGATCTTCCGGCGCCGCTCGGGCGACGTGACGTATTACTCCGTGCAGTGGGGACGGCAGACGCCGGACTCGCCGGACGATTCGTGGTCGGAGAATGACTGGGGCGAGGAGACCTACGGTCCGCAGGTGCGCTTCGCCGACGACGTGGCGCTCGACGTGGAAGTCGCCGACGCGACCCGTGCCTATGCAGAGCATCCGCGCATGCCGCTCGTCAAGACCGACCGCAGCTGGGTTGAGCCCTACCATTGCTGGAGCGAAGACTGGTGCGGCGACGCCGAGATGAAGGGGTGGACCAAGTACGGTTCGGCCCGATCCCCGGGTTACTGACGTCTGGAGTGCGGCGGCACGGCCGCCGCTTTCTAACGCCGCGGCGTCAGCCGCGGCGCCCCCGCCCGCGGAGGCTGCGGCCTCCGCATTGAAAGCGGCAGCTGGCGCTGCCGCACTCCAGAGCTTCGCTCACACCTCTATCGCATCGGCGAAGGTGACGCGGTGGCCGACCGGCAGTGTCGTCGCTCCCCTGACGTTCTGATCGGGCAGCTGCACTCCTTCCAGCACGCCCAGCGGGTCGAGGGACGGGCCGTCGGCGGCGTAGGACTCGATCTCCAGCACCACCACGCGTAGCGGGGTGGGGCGGGGGAGGGGCGTGTTGATCGTCGTGCGCCAGGTGGTCTTGGCGGCGGTGATGCCTGTCGGGGTCATGAACTGCGAGGCGATGGGCTCCCATCCCAGCTCGTCGCTGCCGCCGGCGGCGCGGCGCTCGAGGCGGACGAGCATCCGCGACGTGCCGGACGGCGCGTCGTTGAATGCGTACGTGGGGCCGCTGACCTCCACCTTCACGTCGCCGGTCGTGTCGACGCTGGCGACGTCGTACTGCACGTCGCGGTGCGGGACGAGCTGGATGAAGTCGGCCAGGACCACGGGCGAGATCTCCGCCTTCGGCACCGACTTCGGCTGGAAGCGCACCAGCGCCAGCCGCACGAACGGGAAGTAGGACGTGCCCGGCTCGAGGCGGATGTCGCAGAACCAGAGATTGCGCTCGGCGTCGTATTGCGGCTCGTAGCCGACCACGGTGACGTCGCGGTCGAGCTCCGCGAGGCGCACGGTGCGCGGCGGCACCGCCGCATCGAGGAACGTTGCCTCGAACAGCGGGAAGGTCGCCGACGCGGGCCAGAGCGGGTCCATCCCCCACTCGCTCGTGTATTTCTTCAGCTGCTCCGCCTCGTCGGAGCCGAACGGCACGGCCGCCGGCTTGAGCGTCACGCCGAGGAGCTCCCCCTTGCCGGACGAGAACCAGGGGCGGTCGAGGTAGACGCGCAGGCCGCCGCCGCGGCGGACGGCCGTCATGGTGCCGCCGCCGCTGGTGCGCTCCCACTGGAAGAGCGGGACGATGTATTGCGGCTTCGGCGCGAGCGGCCGCGCGGAGTTGAGGATGTCGACGATTTCCGGCACGCCCGCCTCCGTCTCCGCCGGGCGGATGAGGTCCTGCGGCAGGAGCGTGGGGGGGAAGTATTCGCGGAAGCGCGTGGCGCCGACGGGCGTGTACGCGACCTCGTGATACTTCGTGTCGCCGAGGGCGTGCTTCAGGTTCGCGAACGCCGGCGTGTCGTCCTTCGGATCGAGGAGGCGCACCTCGGCCAGCCGCGCCTCGGAGCGCACGACGTCGGTGGCCGCGACGAAGGCCGGCTTCGACGGATCGTCGAACGGGTCTTCCCACGACGCATCGACGTCCACCTTGCCGGTGCTCTTCGCATCGACGCTGAAGGTGCCGCTGAGCGTGGCCACCGTGTCGCCGAGGCTCTTCGCGGCCGTGGTCACGTTCATCGACGGAATGGCCAGCGGCTGCTGCACCGCGTGCACGAGCACGAGCGTGCGCGAGGGGAGATGCAGCCAGTTGTTGCCGGCGATCGCCTCGGCGCGCAGCACGGGCGTCTGCGGGTCGCCCTTGTCCGCCGTCCACTTCCAGACGGCCATGTTTTCGAGGTCCGCGTGCTTGAAGAACGAGCGGAGCTGCACCTCCACCGTCTCCCCCTGAGGCACTTCCACGGTCAGGACGAGCTCGGCGGCGTTGAAGGCCGGCGCCGCGGGCACGGCGCCGGCCGGGATGCCGGTCACGCGCAGGCGGATCGGCTTCAGGCTCGGCCACGGGCCGGCCAGCGGAATGCGCAGCTCCGGCGTCCCCGGCAGCCCGGCGATCATCACGCCGCGCGCGTACGGATCAGGGAGGTAGGGGAGGTCGAACGTGTCGTTGGTCTGCAGCCAGTACGTGTGCGGTCCTTCGCTCAGCTCGACCGCGCCGGGGAGCGGCTCGCGGTCGCCGGTGACGGGATGGACGCGCTCCATCAGCGAGCCGGCCTCGCTCCCCACGAGCTGGTACGCGGCGGGCGATGCATCGATCGGCCCGATCGTGTCGAACTTGCGGTGGTATTCGGCCATGAGCTGCGAGGTCTTGGGCGGCACGAGGTGCCGCACGCTCTGCTGCGCGGTGATGAGCGCGGGGGCGTCGTCGAACTGGCTGCGCACGACGAGGCGCTCCAGCGACTCACCCTCGACGGGCTTGGCCTGCAGCATCACCATCGGCGGCGCGACGGGCTCGAAGCGGCGGTACTGCACTTCCGGCGTGACCTCGGCCTGCATGTTCGTGAACTCGGCGTCTTCGGGGGCGAAGACGCTGTTGCCCGCGAGGTCGGCCGCGCGCACGCGCATGCGGTAGCCGTAGCCGAAGCGGAGCCGCGGCAGCGACTTCGGCTCGGGCCTGAAGCGCGTCTCGAGCATGAAGGGCGTGACGGCGTCGTTCCGCGGCTCGCCGACCTGCGTCGGGTCGTCGGGATCGGGCGGCGTGTTCGGCGGCGGCGTCTTCGGCGAGAGGATGGTCTTGCCGTAGCGCGGCGCGCCGAGGCTCCAGCCGTTCCAGGTGAAGAGCGACTCGTGCAGGCGCAGCCGGCGCGGCACTTCTTCTTTGGCCGGCTCGGTGACGCTCATCTGCACGAAGCCTTCATCGCGCTCGTCGTCGAGCACAAGTCCCGCCTCGGTGAAGTCGTAGGTCCCGACGCGGCGGCAGAGCGAGTGCCAGCGCGTCGACTGGTCGTCCCACACGTCGACGCGGTAGCCGCGCACGAGGTCCTCGGCGAAGAGGTCGTCTTTCGGCGCCGGGTTGGCGCCTTCCGCGGGCGTCACCGGCGAGCCGTCGACCGCGGCCAGTCGGGCGTTCAGCGCCCACGAGGTGAAGAACAGTGCCTTCAGTTGCTCGGCGAGCTTCGGCCGCACGATGGAGAGACCGGCCGTCTGCAGCGCCGGGAGTCCCTGCTGCTTCGGCTCGAGTGCCGAGGCGGTGCCGAACGCGTGCTCGTTCACGAGCTTGTTCGCCGCCGCGCGCAGCTTCAGCGCGCTGCCGGCGACGTCGAGCTGCAGCACGCGGAAGCGCGTCTCGTCGTCCACGCGCAGGAGGCCGTTGCGCAGGTCGCTGGCCGGCCCCGGCTCGGCCTCGAATTTCCCGTCGCCGAGGACGTAGTGCGTGCGCGGCGCGTAGTTCGTGGTGGTGTTGATGGCCAGGGGAAGCGTGGGGGTGACCGCGACGGTGCCGTTCGCGGGGAGCGGCGCGTCGAGCGTCACCTCGAGATCGACCACCAGGCCGGTGTAGCGCAGCAGGTTCGGATAGTCGCCGAGCGTCGACACCATCTGGTGGAAGTCGTACGTCTCCTCGAAATCGGTGGGCAGCGGCTCGGAGGTCTCGCTGGCCTTGATGTAGTGGTGGAGCTGGTCGACCGCGTTGCGCTTCGCCGAGAAGCTGCGCGGCACGCCGCCGCCCACGCCACTCATCACGAAAGGCAGCATGGCCACGAAGCCGAGCCACTTGAGGAAGCGGCGCGCCAGCGCGAGCGGCAGCGCCAGGCATCCGCAGCCGCAGCAGCCTTTCTCCGCGGGCTTCGCCGGCACCGGCGGCTCCGGCTCGGGAGTGGGGGAGCCGACGAACTTCGGCGTGTCGTCGACCGGCACCGGGACGTAGTCTTTCGGCGGCGGGATCTCCTCGGCGATGTCGACGAGCGTGGCGTCGGTGGCCAGCACCTCGCGCGGCGGCAGCTCCTTGCCGTGCTTGATGCCGATGTCGGCGTAGAGGTCGCGGATCGTGTCGTGGAGCACGACGGCGGGGAAGCTGAGGAGGTCGACGCCGGTCAGGTTCTCGAAGCGGTACGGGATGACGCTCGTGTCGGCGTTGAAGAGCGCCGACCAGACGTCGCCGCGCAGCGGCTTCGTGGCCACGACGGTGGCGGGGAGCTGCGCGCCGCCGTTGAACGACACGCCGTACGTGGCGGCGGCGACCGTGGCCGGCCAGTCGAGGAAGTCGGGGAAGGAGCCGAGCTTCATCTTCGTGACGGTCGGGTCGTCGTTCCACAGCCGCGGCGCGATGTGCACGGAGAGGCGCAGCTTCGTGCCGGCGACGTTCGGGCCGCCGGAGCCGTGCGGGAGGGTCGTCCAGACGATCGTTTGCTCGAGCATGGTCAGTCTCCCACTCCCACCGGGTAGTCGTCGAAGGCGTCGCAGTAGAGCGTCCAGTCGGACGGCGCCATGAGCTGGCGGAACGTCGGGTCGGAGCCGGCGAACTCGCGCTCGAGGGTGATGCCGACGCTGACGCTGAAGAAGAGGATGGAGATCTTCACCGTGACCCGGCACTGCCCCCACAGATGTCCGCCATGCGGCACGATGCCTTTCGAGGCGTAGGTGAGGCCGAGGTAGAACTCGACGGTGACGGTGATGATGCCGAGGACCGAGAGCGAGCCGCAGGCGCGGAAGTAGCCCGTCAGCGAGAAGCCGTCCTGCGTCATCTTGAAGTAGAAGCCGGCCATGATCGTGGCCGAGCCGCTGGCCACGCCGAGGTTGAGGGCGATGCTGGCCCCGAACTCCAGCGCGGCCTCGATGCTCTTCACGCCGTTCAGGCCGATGTCGATGGCGAAGAAGCCGCCGCCGCCGAACAGCGAGACGGTCAGCGTGAACGGCTGGTGGCGCTCGCAGAAGGCGAAGCGGAAGTTCAGCGGCTTCGACGTGAACGGCAGGTAGAACCCGGCCGACAGGCTGATGTTCTGCAGCGTCATGATGCCGATGCCGATGGTGGGGATGCCGAGCGAGAAGCCGACGTTCACGCCGGCATCGGGCGGCGGCACGAGCTCGAGGCTCGGCGGGTCGCTGAAGCCGTCCATGGGGATGAACCGCTGCAGCTGCTGCACGAACTCGAGGATCCCCGTGAAGGCGATCCCCGCCAGCTCGACCGAGGTGTCGACCTTCTTCCCCGGCTCGGCCACGAACTTGATGGAGTTGAAAGTGATCTCGACGAGGTGCAGCGCCTCCGGCTGCGGCAGGAGCACGACCTTGAAGTTCGTCAGCTCGCCGGTGGTGCGGAAGAGCGGCGGCGTGGTGACGTCGATGCGCTTCTCGACGGTGGCCTCGAGCTGGAAGACCGAGCCGTCCAGCGGCTGGAAGAGGTCCGTGACTTTCAGCTCCCCGCCGTCGATGCTCCAGCGGTACTTCGTGCGCAGCACGTCGCCGTCGCGCACGGTGACGAGCTGCGGGAGCTTGCCGTCGGTCGACGAGGCGTCGGCGAAGTTGAGGACGCGGACGATGTCGGAGAGCCTGATGCCCGCGAGGAGCTTGACGTCGCCGAAGATCTTGGCCGGATCGAAGGTGCCGCCGACCATGTCCGCGACCGGTCCGCCGACCGGCCCGAGGGAGCGGGAGAGACCGCTGATGCCGATGTCCGGCGCGGCCAGGCCGCCCGACTTGTCGGCGGCGAATTTCAGCGGCGTCGTGCCGGCCAGCTTGGCGAAGACCTGCGCGGCGTTGCCGATGGCCTGCGCGCCGGGATAGCTGAGGTACGACGGCTCCCATTCGATGGTGGAGAGGGCGCTCCCGCCGAGGAGCTGCTTGACCGCGGGGATGCTGCAGTCCGCGCGGGCCATGCTCGGGCGGAACCGCGGGGTGCCGCCGGGGACGTTCTCCGCGTTCAGCGTGATCGACGCCGCCTCGTGGGTCGTGTCGCCGGCCTCTTTGGCCGGGGCGAAGGCGACCGGTTGTCCGTCGAGCGGACGCTGGCGCCGCGGGCTGCCGAGGGGGATCGCTTTGTACGCACTCACCACCGCCTGGATGTCGGCGTTCGTGGTGTCGATGTTTCTGCTGACGAAGAGGAGCGGCGCGGTGAATTCGATCTGCTTCCCTTCCCAGTCGCGCCCGACGAGGTGGAACGGGAAGTCGGCGATGGCGTTGCCAGCCAGGATGCGCGGCCAGAATGCTTCCTGGTTGCGCCCGGGCAGGACTTCGCTGTTCTCCGGTTTGTCGAGGTTGGGCGTGACCTCGGTGACGACGTCGATGCTGCGGAACGGGAAGTCGCGCGGGCCGTAGCTCCTGGTGCGCTCGCGGACGATGATGAACATCCGCTGGAAGTCGTAGGCGACGAAGCCGGGGACCTGCACGTCGGTGCGGAAGAAGAATTTCCGCTCGGTGACTTTGACCAGCGACGCGCGATGCCCGATGGGGAAGAGGTAGCCGGCGTAGACGACGCGCACGTAGTGGTCGCGCCCCATGGTGGCGGTGTGCTGCCAGTTCTCGACGGTGAGCTCCCCCGGTGGCAGCCAGCGCCCCTCGACGTCGAGCCACGCGCCGAGGGTGGTGAGCATCAGCCGCTCGGTGGCCACGGGCGTGGGGATGAAGTCGGGGAGGTGGTAGTTGGAGGTGAGCTGCACGAGCTCGTTGCGATCGCGCCCGGTGAGCGACGTGCGGAACGGCTGGTTCGCGTGCGGCTGCGGATCGGGGGTGTAGTCGGGGGACCAGACGGCGCGCACGCGCGGGTCTCTGCTGGCGCGGTTGGAGCCGAGACGCGTGTGCCACAGCTCGGTGCGCCCGTCGTGCTCGACCGGTTTCGCGGCGTGGTCCCATCGCGCGAAGTGATCGGGCGAGAGGAAGAGGCGATAGGGGAGCTCGATGGCGGTCTCGTGCCGCGTCAGCGGCCCGATCTCCGGCGGCAGCCTGCGGAAGAGGATGTTCAGGAAACGGTTGCAGCCGGTGGCCGGCTCGTAGCGGGCCACGCTGGTGACCGCGAGCGGGAGGGTGCGCATGGCGCCGAGGACCCCTTCGATGGTGAGGTCGAAGCTCTGTCCCGCGGGAATGGTGAAGGCCAGGCGCGTCGGGCCGGCGATGCGCGAGAGCACGCTCCCCGGCGACGGCAGGACGTCGTTGCCCGGCATGGGCGGGTCGGGTGTGGTTCCCTCGCTGACTTCCCAGAAGGCCTGCTCGGCCACGTGCTGCGGCTGAAAGTGCACGATCAGCCGCGCCCCCGCCTGCCCGGCGATCCGCGACGGCGTGCCCGCGGTGACGTCGACGTCGAGCAGCTCGACCCGCAACAGCAACAGGTCATCCGGACGGATCACCGTCACGCTCAGGCTCTGCGTGGCCATAGGGAGGCCTCCTGAGGGGATAGTGCGGCGGCGCGACGAAACGTTTCACGCGAGCGCCGGCGGGCTGAAGCCCGCCCTACGTTGAGCATGCGCTGCGCGATCAGGGCGCTGAACGTAGGACGGGCTTCAGCCCGTCCCCACCGGTGCGATCACCCCGCGCGAGCGGCGCTCG